>Ga0081455_10000816_pt1 | contig 40084 bp, 33 predicted proteins | sample TabmetS3T2R1_FD_70207 | JGI IMG/M metagenome (GOLD analysis project Ga0081455, IMG submission 70207) | Tabebuia heterophylla rhizosphere microbial communities from the University of Puerto Rico - S3T2R1 | ecosystem: Host-associated > Plants > Roots > Rhizosphere ... | reverse complement strand
AGCTGACCACCGATGGCCGCCCGCCAAGCTGAGCAGAAAGCGGGTGCGATGCCAGCAGTCTGGTGCCGAGCCCCTGACGATTGCGAATCGACGCCCCGGATCTACGGCTTCGCCGCACTGACCCCAGCCGGTGCTCTACGACGAAAATCGCTTCCTGATGCGCCGCGGCGGCCTCATGTTCGACGACCCGGACGACGACGGCTTCACGAGGACAACGACTTTGGGCCTATCGATTGGGACCTCCCCCGCGCTGTGACCCAGGCGCACGCGAAATGCGAAGCTGCCGCAAAACCTCAACAAAAACAAAGAATGCGGATGTCTTGATCCGCCCGCAGCCGAAGGGGCAAGGTCTTCGGTACACAGTTCGAAAACGGGATGTTTTGGCCTATCGCGCCCTCCGACTCGTCAGGGGCGTGCTACAAACTGCCTTTCTTCGCCGATATCGTTTGAGCGAGCGGTGCGTTGAAAACGGTTGGTTTTGCTCGCACCCAACGAATAGCTATGTATTTTAAGGTATGACGCTCATCGCACCCATCAGTGGCAGGGCGGGCAATTCAGGCGACGCTACGCCGACTGGGCCTAGCACAGCAGCCGTTCCGGTGGCGTGGTTCATCGCCCTCCTCTTTATTCTCTTTGCCATCTCCTTCGATGATGCTCTGGCCCAACCCGCGCCGGATCGGCCGGTGCTCCTGATCGACATCAAGGGCGCGATCGGCTTCGTTGCCGTCGAACAGCTGACGAAGGGCCTGGGCCGAGCCGCGTCCCAGGAGTCGCCTGTCCTGGTCGTTCGGCTCGATACGCCGGGCGGTCTCGTGTCCGCCACCCGCGAGATGATCCACGCGATCCTCGCCTCGCGCGTTCCGGTCGTCATGTATGTGGCGCCGAACGGCAGTCGAGCCGCCAGTGCCGGCACCTACCTCCTCTACGCCTCGCACGTCGCCGCCATGGCGCCGAGCACGCATCTTGGGGCAGCGACGCCGATCTCGCTCACCACCCCGGGCGCGCCGCCACCGCCCAAACCGTCACAGGGATCGGACAAGCAATCGCCGGAACCCCTGTCCGCCATGGAGCGCAAGCTCATCAACGACGCGGTGGCCTACATCCGCTCGCTCGCCGAGCTGCGAAACAGGAATGCCGATTGGGCCGAGAAGGCCATTCGCGAGGCCGCAACGCTTACCGCGAAGGCCGCGCTGCAAGAGCGCGTGATCGATGTGATCGCCAAGGACGCTTCTGACCTCCTGTCCCAAATCGACGGTCGCACCACAACCACGGTGGCCGGGGAGACGCGGCTCGAGACCAAGGATCGCCGTGTCGTCGAGCTGCGGCCCGACTGGAAGATGCAGCTGCTGTCGGCCATCGCCGATCCCAATTTGGCGCTGATCCTGCTGATGATCGGCATCTATGGCATCCTGTTCGAGTTCTGGACCCCGGGAGTGGTCGCGCCGGGCGTCGTGGGCGGTATCTGTCTGCTGGTGGCGTTGGCGGCACTGTCCGTGCTGCCGGTCAACTATGCAGGCCTCGCGCTGCTGCTGTTCGGCATTGGCCTGATGGTGGCCGAGGCCTTCACTCCCAGTTTCGGGGTCTTGGGTCTGGGCGGCATTGTCGCCTTTGCGCTTGGCGCCGTGTTCCTCTTCGATCCCGATCAGTCGGACATTCCGATTAGAGTGTCCTGGCAGGTAGTGGCCGGCCTGACGGGGCTGAGCGCCCTATTCTTCGCCGGCGTTCTCGGCTTGGCCATGCGGGCGCGACGCCGCCCCGTGCGCACCGGCTCCGAGGACCTGATCGGCAGCACCGGCGAGGTGCTGAGCTGGACAGGAGATGAGGGCAGCGTTCGGGTTCACGGTGAGGTGTGGGCGGCGAGATCGGGCCACGGGCTAGCAAGAGGCCAACAGGTCCGCGTCAAGAGCCGGACCGGTCTGACGCTCACCGTCGAACCGAACAGCTAGGAGGAAACATGCCGGGCATAGACTCTCTGGTGACGCTGTTCACCAGCGCATTACCGCTCCTCATCATTGTCGTGATCGTCGCCTATTCCCTTCGCATCCTGCGCGAATACGAGCGCGGCGTCGTGTTCCTTCTCGGCCGATTCTGGAAGGTCAAGGGCCCTGGCCTCGTGGTCATCGTGCCCTTCGTCCAGCAGATGGTGCGCATCGACCTGCGCACCCGCGTGCTCGACGTGCCGCCGCAGGACGTCATCTCAAGGGACAATGTTTCGGTGAAGGTCAACGCCGTGGTCTATTATCGCGTCATCGATCCGGAGAAGGCGGTTATCCAGGTCGAGGAGTTCGATAGGGCAACCAGTCAGTTTGCACAGACCACACTGCGCTCCGTGGTCGGCCAGCATGAGCTCGATGAAATGCTAGCCGAGCGCGAGAAGCTCAACGGCGAGGTTCAGCGCATCATAGATGCGCGAACGGATTCATGGGGTATCAAGGTCAGCAACGTCGAGCTCAAACACATCGATCTCAACGAAACCATGATCCGCGCCATCGCCAAACAGGCCGAGGCGGAACGACTGCGGCGCGCCAAGATCATCGACGCCGAGGGCGAGCTGCAGGCCGCGGCGCGGCTGCTGGAAGCCGGCGAGATCCTCGCCAAGCGGCCCGAGGCTATGCAGCTGCGCTATTTCGGAACCCTGCTCAACATTGCGGGCGAAAGGAGCTCGACCATTGTTTTTCCCGTGCCGATGGACCTGGCAAGCTCGCTCGGCCTGGGACAGAAGAAAACTTGAGCCGGCTCATTTTGCGGCGCACCGGCCAGACCTGGAAAAAACGGGCAATTGGCAGCGGCTCGCGGGTTCGGCAATCTAAGGAACAGCGGATGGCGCTGATGCTCTTAGCCTTTGAGAACAGCACGCCTGGCTTCGGTGCAGAAATGATCTAGCGGAGTTGTAGCGTACGCCTATCTGCGAGCCCCCGCGAGACCACTTTCCGCGGCCGTCCTCAGACGTGGGCTGCCAAGAGGACCACCCCCCGTGGCTTTTTGCATCGATTCAAAATCGAGGCGTGCGGCGCTCAGGTGTGCCGCGGCGATGCTGGTCGTGGCGCCGGCGGCGCTGGCGCACGAGTGGTATTCGCGCGAGTGCTGCGGCGACATGGATTGCGCGCCCGTCGAGCGCGTCGAGGCTCTGCCCGACGGCAGCCTGCGCGTGACCTCGCGGGTCGGCACGACCGTCGTGCCTGCCAACTTCCCGCGCCAGGAGAGCCCGGATACCCAGATGCACGTGTGTATGGTGCGCTACTCCCACTTCGACGACATGCGCCCGGTCTGCTTTTTTGTGCCACCGACGCCGGCGGCACCGCCGTCATGACCGCCGGGCACAAGGGCGTCCGGCAACGAGCCAGGGAACGCCGGTGGAAACGTGAGGGTCGTTACGGCACGGCTTCGCCGCGGGGCGCATCGCCAGCCAAGGGAAAGTGACAGGCGACGAATTGATTGGGCGCAATCTCTTGTAAAGCGGGTTCTTCCGCGCGGCAGCGCGGCGCCGCGCGCTGACAGCGCGTGCGAAAGCGGCAGCCGCTCGGCGGCGCCAGGGGCGAAGGCGGCTCGCCCACGGGCACGTGCTCCGGCACCGGTGCCTCGGGGTCGGGCCGCGGGATCGCCTGCAGCAGCAGCGCCGTATAGGGGTGTCCCGCGCCGCGGAACAGGCGATTCGTGGGGGCGATCTCGACGAGCTTGCCCAAGTACATGACCGCGACCCGATCGCTCACCGCCTTCACCACGGCGAGGTCATGGGCGATGAACAGCAAGGTTAGGCCGTATCTCGCCTTCATGGCCTCGAGCAGATTGATGATCTGGGCACGGATCGACACATCGAGCGCGGACACCGGCTCGTCGCACACAATGAGCTCGGGCTCGAGGATCAAGGCGCGCGCGATGCACAGGCGCTGGCACTGCCCGCCAGAGAACTCATGCGCAAAGCGCGGCAGCGCCAGCTCCGCATCGAGCCCCACGGCGGCGAGCACGTCGATGACGCGCCGCTGGCGTTCGGCCGCATCCGTCACGCCGGCAATCCGCAAGGGCTCGGCGATCAGATCGGCGACGCGGCGGCGCGGGTTGAGCGAGGCGATCGGATCCTGGAAGATGATCTGGAAGCGCTGCCGCAGCGCCCTGAGGTCCGGACCGCTCAGCGCCGTCAGATCGATCCCATCGAACAGGACGCGGCCCGAACGCGGCAGGGTCAGCTTGACGAGCGCGCGGGCGAGCGTCGACTTCCCGCAGCCGCTCTCGCCGACGAGGCCCAGCGTCTCGCCGCGGCGAAGCGCAAAACTCACGCCCGACACCGCGTGCACCGTCTTGCCGCGCAGCGCATACTCCACCACCAGATCATCGACCCTGAGCAAGGGTTGCGCGTCGACCCGCGTGCCCGCTCGTGGCGCGCTATCGCTGACAAGGTCGGTCATGCCGGAGGCCTCAGCGGGTTCCAGCAGGCGAAGTCGTGCACCCCATCGCCGGCGAGCGGCGGCGCCGCCGCAAGGCAGCGCTCCCCGACCCGCGGGCAGCGCGGCGCGAAGGCGCAGCCGGGGCTGCGGCGCGTTGGATCGGGGGGCAGGCCCGTAATGGCCTTGAGCGGGGTGTGCGGTGGCGCCTCGAGCTCCGGGATGGCCGCGATCAGGGCCTCGGTGTAGGGCATGCGCATCGCTTTAAAGAGCCGGCGCGTCGGTGCCCGTTCCACCACCCGGCCCGCGTACATGACGGCAACCTCGTCCGTGCGTCCCGCCACCACCCCCAGATCATGCGTGATCAGGATCATGGCCATGTGACGCCGGCGCTGCTCGCGCGCGAGCAGATCCAGGATCTGCGCCTGCACGGTGACATCGAGCGCCGTCGTGGGCTCATCGGCGATCAACAGCTTGGGCTCGCAGGACAAGGCGATGGCGATGGCAACGCGCTGGCGCATGCCCCCTGAGAATTCATGGGGGTACTGCTTGAGCCGCTGCTCCGGGCTCGGGATGCCGACTTCGCCCAACAGCTCGGTCGCGCGCCGCTGCGCCGATAGCGTGTCGAGCCGCAAGTGTTCGCGCAACGTTTCGATCAGCTGCGAGCCGATGCTCAAAACCGGATTGAGGGACGTCATCGGGTCCTGGAAGATGAAGGCGAGTGCACGCCCGCGCAGGCGCCGCAAGGCCTCGGGCGTCAACTCGGAAAGGATCTGGCCGTCGAAGGCAACGCGGCCCGAGAGTTTGGCGCCGCGCGGCAGCAGTTGCGCCACCGCCCGCGACAGCATGGTCTTGCCCGAACCCGATTCCCCGACAATGCCGAGGGTGCGCCCGGCCTTGAGTTCGAGGCTGACACCGTCGACGGCACGCAGCACGCCGCGCAGGCTCGGCAGTTCGACCGCCACGTCCTCGAGCGCCAGCAGCGGCGTCTCTTCAGGTGTGGCCCGGGCCGCGCGTTGGGAAGCAAGGCCCATTACGCCGCCCCCTGACGCGGATCGGTGTGGGCGCGCAGCGTGTCGCCCACCACATTAAAGGAGAGCACGGTCAAGAACATGAAAAGCGCCGGCAGCAGGGCGATGCGCGGGGCCATCTCCAAACTCTCGCGCCCCTCGCCGATCATGCCGCCCCAGCTCGGCGCCGGCGGCGGCACGCCCAGGCCCAAAAAGCTCAAGGCGCCCTCGACCACGATGGTGACGGCGACGCCCAGCAAGAAAAACGCCAGCAGCGGCAGGATCACGTTGGGCAGCAATTCGCGCAAAAGTATCCGCAGCTCCGTCGCCCCCATGGCCCGGGCCGCCAGGATGAATTCGCGTTTGGCGATGCTGAGCGTTGCCGCCCGTGCCACCCGGGTAAAGGCGGGAATGCTCAAAACGCCGATAATATAGGTGAGATTGGCGACGGTTTGGCCCAGGTAGGCCATGACCGCAAGCGCCAGCACTAGCGGCGGAAAGGCGAGCAGCACGTCGACCCCAGCCACTACCAGGGTCTCGAGCTGCCCACGAAAATAGCCAGCCAGGATCCCGAGCGCGCCGCCGATCAGAAGCCCGATCAGGGGCGCGAGGATGGCGACGGTCAGCGAAATGCGCGCGCCATGCACCAAACGCGAAAGCATGTCGCGTCCCAGGCGATCCGTCCCCAACCAATGCTCGAAGCTGGAGGGCGCGCGCCGCGCCAGCATGTCCATGTCGGTGGGGCTCGGCAGCGGCAGGAGGTCGGCCGCTCCCGCGGCGAAAACGATCATGCCGATCCAGGCGAGCGCCAGCCAGAACAGCCAGCCAAACGCCGGTACGCCTGCCCACGCCTCCGCGACACGGGCAAGGAGCGTATTGGGCACGGCGATCTCACTTAGGCGCATGACGGATCCTGGGATCGAGGACGGCGTAGAGCAAGTCGACCAGGAAATTGACGATCACGAAGCCCGTGGCCACGAACAGCACGACACCCTGCAGGATCATAAAATCGCGCGTGTAGATGGCCGCGAGCAGGAGCCGGCCGATGCCCGGCAGCGCAAAGACGTATTCCACGATCACGGCACCGCCGATCAGGCGGCCGACGTTGATGCCGGCCACCGTGATCAGGGTCAGCGAGGAGGGTTTGAGCGCGTGCACGAACAAGATGCGGCGCGATTTCAGGCCCTTGGCCCGCGCCATGGTAATGTAGTCCTCCTGCAGGACCGTGATCATGTCGGAGCGCAAGACGCGCATGAGCACGGGCCATTCCGCCAGCGCTAGGGTCAGCGCCGGCAACAGCATGCACCGCAGGTTGCCAAGCCAGTCCTCGTCGAGCGGCACATAGCCGGTGGCCGGCAGCCAGCGCAGCTCGACCGCAAACAGGTAGATCAACAGGATTGCCGCCATAAAGTTCGGGATCGACAGCTTGGCAAAGGCGAGGCCGGTCACCACGCGATCAAAGGCGCCGCCGCTGTTGGCCGCGCAGTGAATGGCAAGCGGGATACTAATGGCGAGCGCGGTGACTTCCGCGAGCAGCATCAATTCCAGCGAGACGGGCAACCGCGCCAGAATGGCCCGCAACACCGGCTCGCCCGTACGAAAAGAGCGACCGAAGTCGCCCTGCACAATGCCGGAGAGCCAATTGAGGTAGCGCCACCACAGCGGCTGATCGAGCCCCATGTCGCGGCGCAAGGCTTCAACCGCTTCGGGCGTCGCCTGGTCGCCCAGCATGGCGTGCGCCAAATCGCCCGGCAGCAGCGAGGCGATGAGAAAGGTCAAAAGCGTGACGGCGAGCAGAACAGGGACGAGATAGCCAAGGCGGTAGGCAATGAAGCCCAGCATGGTCGTGAACTACTCGAGCCAGGTCGGCGACACATCGATCACGCCATTGTGGAGTTTGGGCAGGCCTTTCACTTTTGCTTTGGCGATGGCGTAGTAAGTGTTTTGGAAGCTCCAGAACCAGATCGCCTCGCTGTTGATGAGACGGCTGATCGCGCAGTAGTCCTCGCTGCGCTTCTCCGGGTCGGCCGTGACGCGCGCGTGATCGAGCAGCCGGTCGAGCTCGGGATTGGAATAGTTGGCGAGCGCGACGGGGCTCCCGGTCCTGAAGTTGGCATACATCTGCGGATCGGGATCGGCGAGATCGACGATGCGCCACGGCGTCAGCTCGAACTGCCGGGCAAAGGCACGGGTGACGATGGCGGTCTGGTCGACCTGCTCGATCTCCATTTCGGCACCAGCCAGCTTCCAGAACTGCTGCAAGACTTGGCCATAGGCGCGCCCGCGCGGCGTCGCCGTCACCAGCATCTTGAATTTGACGGGCTTGCCGTACTCCTTGATCAGGGCCTGCGCCTTGGCGAGGTCGTAAGGTAGCGCGCCGTCGTCCTTGCACTTGACCCAGGACCCATCGCCATAAGGGTTGGTGGCGGGGCGGCTGAGCCCGTTGGTCACGAGCTGGCTCCACTTGTTGCGATCGAGCGCCATCACCAAGGCCCGGCGCACGCGCACGTCGTCGAAAGGCGGCGCCTTAGTGTTAAAGGCGTAAACGGTTGCCCCGGAGCCCACGTGCTGGTGCACGGTGAGCCTCGGGGTCTTTTTGGCTTTCAGGATGTTGTCGCTGTCGAACTCATCATCCCAGATGAGATCGCTTTCGCCTGCCTCGAGGCTGGCAAAGCGGGCCTGGGAGTCCGGCAGCGGGCGCAGCACGACGCGATCGAGGTAGGGCCGGCCCTCGTTCCAATAGCTGAGGTTCTTCTCCAGGACCATGCGGTCGCCCGCGGTCCACGACTTGACGATAAAGGGCCCGGTACCCACGGGATTGCGGTTGTAGTCATCCCCTTTGGCCTGCATGGCCGCCGGCGACTGCATGACGTTGTTGGAGGAGGCAAAGGCCATGATCTTCGGCAGGTTCACCTGCGGGTCATTCAGGACATAGACCGCGGTCAAGGCATCGGGTGCCTGCACCTCCTTGACGAAGGCGATGTAGAAGGCACAGCGGCACTTGTTCTTGGGATCCTTCTGCCGGTCGAAATTGAATTTCAGGGCCTGCGCATCGAAGGCCGTGCCATCATGAAACTTGACGCCGGGCCTCAACTTGAAGGTCCAGGTCTTGTAGTCGTCGGAATGGCTCCAGGACAGCGCCAGCTTCGGCTGCGCCTCGCCCTTGTCGTCGAGGCTCGTCAAGGTGTCGAAGATCAGCGCAGCCGCCATGTTGGCCGAGGTGTCGAACACTCCCACTTTGAGAGGATCAAACCCGGCAATATCGAGTTCGAGCCCGACGGTGAGACTGCCTCCGCGCTTCTGGGCTTGCGCGGCGCTGGTGGCGAGAAGCCCCGTCAAAGCAACGATCAGGGCGCCGGTCAGCAGTACGCCAAAACGGAACGGCCGGGACATCGGCTTCCTCCTCCTCAAATAAGCGTTTCCCCTGCGCAAACCCGCGGCGCGCTAAAGGCGCGCGCAGCCCCGCGACTGTTAATGGGCAATGCGCATGTTACGCGCGGGGCTGCCAGGCAAGAGAATATGGGGCCCCTCGTCGCTAGGCAATTCGGGATCGAAGCAGGCAAGCCTGAAAGAGGCCGGCTGTGGCCTCGGCCGCGGGAGCGCCCGGGCATGCTATCTTCGGGGGCTTTGAGCGGCGCGCTCTCGCGCCTGGGCACGTTTGAGTGCTAGCATAGGGGTCGCTGCCTCAGGCGTCGCAACCTGCGAAAAAGGGAGGCCTTCATGCCCAAGTTCGTCATTGAGCCGCACTTTCGCCTGCAGGAGTGGGTGGCACAGGAAAAAGGCTACTTTGGCGAGGAAGGCCTCGATTATGAGTTTCGGGAATTCGTCAGGGCCAGCGGCGGGGCCCACCACGCCGCACCGGGCAAGGTCGGCGCCTTTCAGTCGATCGAAAAGGGGCGCGAAGCCAACGTCACCTGCGCCTGCCACTGGACCGTCAACGTTGCCGCCTCGCGCGGCCACACCAAGCTCTTCGCCGATGCCTACTCGGTGGCGCCCTGCGGTATCTTCGTGCCGGCGAGCTCAAACATCACCTCGCCCGAACAGCTGGCGGGCGTGCCGATTTCGGTCGGCTACCAATCCGGCAGCCACTACGCCACCGTGCAGGCGCTGGAGCAGTACCTGCCCGTCAAAGACATTAATCTCTCGTTTGGCGAGGGCATGCTGTTCGGCCGCATGCAGGTGTTCCTCGACGGCGGCGCGCCCGCCTGCACGCTCTTCAGCGGTCCCTATTACTTCGCCGAGCAGCTGGGCTTTCGCAAAATCCTTGATGCCACGTTCATGATCGGTGCCATGCTCAACGGCGATCCCGATCCCGAAGATGTGCGCCGCTACTACCGGGCCCTGCGCAAGGCCCAGCGCGACATCGACGTGCGCCCCGAGCGCTATACGCACTACTACAGCAGAGAATTTCCCGAGCGCTTTCACGCCGCGATGGACACGCGGCGCTGGGGACCCGGCGAGCGCATCGTCTTCGAGCCCTACAGCAGGGAAGTCTTCGCCGACTCCTTTGCTTGGATCGCCGAGCACGAGATCTTCCCGCGCGGCAGCATGGGAAGCGGCCGTTACGAGGACGCCGTCATCGCGCTCGGGCGTTAGGGATGAGCCCGCGCGCTTAAGTTAGGCCTGGCCCGGCTCCTTGTCGGTGCCCTGCTTGCTTGTCGCAAACCGCGCCAGCTCCTCGTAAGCCCGGGCGATATCGAGCAAGGTCCGTTTCGAGACGGGATCGACCATCTCGTCGGCGGTGCGGCGCGCCTCCTCTGCGCGCCGCAGCCAATAGGCCGGACCATCTATGGTTGAGGTTGGACTCTTCATGACTGGGCAAACATCGTACGCCACGCCCAAGTTCCCGTGCTGGCGGTCGTGTTCGCGCTGCTTCAGCGCTCAATTTTTTGCGTGGTGTGTAACTCGGCGCGTTCGCGCAGAAGTTTATAGCCCCCAGCGATAAAGAGCATGATGCGTCTCGGCTCGGGATCGGTCATGCGGCTGGCGAGCGCGCGCGCTTCCGCCTCTAACGCACGCCAGCGGGCAACAGCGTTTTCGGCGTCGTTGCTCTCTGCCGACATGACGTGCGTGATCCCTCCCAGCCCATCGCCTAACGCGCCGCGACGCCTTGGGTTCCAAGCGAGGCGTGCCCGCTTGCGTTCATGAGACCGCGATCCCGGAAAGACGGCTTTTAGCGCTAGCGTGACTGCGGCCGCGCCTGCGATCAGCGCTCCTTGTCGAGCCAGATATGCTCAAATCGCCAATTATTATAAATGCTATTCTGGTGGTGCACGTAGCCCTTGAGATGCGCGTGCCAGCAGGTCGAGGCGCGATTGTGATAGATGATGGGTCTTGCCACATCTTCCGCCAGAATGCGCTCGATCTGCCAAACAATGGGCTTGCGTTTATCGAGATTGGCTTCTTGCGACTGCTGATCGAGCAGCGCCTCGACTTGCGGGTTGCAGTAATGCGTGTAGTTGGCCTCCGAGTTGCAGGCATAGGCGCCTTTCAACACCGCATCGGGATCATCGATACCCACGCCCGACGTGTTGAGGGCGACGGTGTAGTCCTTTTTCGTGAGGCGGTTGTGCCAGATTGAGGATTCGATCACCTCGAGCTCGGCGTCGAAATGCACCTTGTTGAGCTGGTCGACGAAGATCACTGCAGGATCGCGATAGGTGGCAAAATCCCGGGTCGAGACCTTCACTTTGAGCCGGTTGGTGGGGCCGTAGCCCAAGGCTTCCATGATTTTCTTGGCGTCGGCCTGCTGACGTGCCACGTCGCCGCTATACCCCGGCAGCTTGGCCAGCATGTCCTGAGGCATACCCCAGAGGCCCTCGGGCGGCGGCATCATATTGCCGGCAATGCTGGCCTTCCCTCCCGAGATGATGTCGATGTAGGCCTGGCGATCGAGCGACAGGGAGAGGGCGCGGCGCAACTCCAGTTTGTCAAACGGGGCGCGATCGCGATTGACCAGAATGTTGACCGGGACGTTGGTCGGCACCAGGCTGCAGGTTGCGCTGGGTGCCTGGCCCAACACATCCTTCATCAGGGGCACGGTGATGTCGCCGACAAACGTCATGTCGAACTCGCCGGCAACAAAGGCCAGAACGCGTGTCGAGCGGCTCGTCACGATTCGCCACTCGATGGCGTCCACGTAAGGCAACCCCTTCTTCCAGTATTCGGTGTTGCGGGTGAGCTTGATGGAGGCATGGCTCTTGAACTCGGCGAACTTGAAGGGGCCCGTGCCGATCGGCTTGGTGCGCATGTCGCGGTCGGAGATGTGACAGGGAAAGACCGGCGAAAGCCCAGACGCCAACATCGGCAGCAGCGATGGCTGCGGCTTCGTCAAATGGAAGGTGACCTCATCCTCGCCGTTGAGCGTGACCTCTTTCAGGTTCTCGTACCAGATCTTGCGCGGGTTGCGCCTGAAGTACTCGGGGTCGATGCCGTTGAGCCGATGCCAGGTGCACTGCACGTCCTTGCCCGTGAAGGGCTTGCCGTCGTGCCAGGTGACGCCGGGGTGCAGTTTGAAGGTGAGCTTGGTGCCCGAGGCATCCCAAGCCCAGCTGTCCGCCAGCTCGGGCACAATGGTGTCAAAGCCGTTGCGTGGCTTGGTGGCATCGAAGCGGACCAGGTTATTAAAGACCGCCATGAACGGCATGTTGGTGGCGATGGTCGATTCCTCATGGATCGACGCACTGGGGGGCTGGGAGGTGTTGTAGATACGCAGGGTGCCGCCGGCCTTTTGCGCGCTGGCGGGTAGCCCGCCCACGACAGCCAAGCAACCCGCGAGGCCGAGGGTCGCAGCCCGGCCAAGCGCGCAACCCCTGAGCAACGCCATCCTCAGCTCCTCGGGTCAGCCCGTCTCGCTCACGTCTCGGGCTGTCATGGTTGCCTGCCCGAGCCCAGCGCCGCGGTCGCATGCACTTGACGCCAAGGGGCAGCTCTCAGCGCACCATCCCGGCGGCCGGCAACGCGACCGGTCGCCGGTGATACCGGCGCACCGGTTTGCAGGTCACGTCCTCACCTCGAAGCGCGGCTCAGGTGTTTAGGTCTTGCGACCGCTCACGCTCACCTGCGGTGGGGGTTTCGGCTTTTCTTTTTTGGGCTTGCGCTTTTCGCGGTTGGAACGCTGCTCTTTGTTCGCCATGGCGTCACTCCTCCTCGGCTGCACCAGGAGCTTAGCAGGTTCGCGCGCGACTTGGCAGCGCGAACCTTAGCGATTTGTGGCCCGATACGTCGACGGCTCGGTGCGCGGCACAAGCGGGTGCTTGAGGTCCAAATAGCGCGCGTACGCCAACGCGGCGATGGTGCAAAGAGCACCCACCACCCAGCCATACTCGCGGGTGATGATCACCAGCGCACAGGCAATCGAAGGGCCAATCCAGGTCATCCAGTGTTTCATGCCACGAGGCTAGCACCCGGTGGTAAAGAACTCTTCAAACCGCACAGCGGAACGCGACGCTCCTTGTGCTGGCTGGTGCTTTTTTTTGAGGGACGACGCCATTTCAGCCGGCATGGCCGATGTTAGAACGTGCAAGGCGCCGGGCGGGCGAAGCATCAAATAAACGCCGGAGCAGGCCGCAACGAGCACGGTCGCGACACCTGGCCAAAAGTGGAGAGACCGCGCCACGATGGGTCCGCTTTGCAGGGCGATCTGGAGCCAGATCAGCGCCGCCGCGATCAGCAAAATCCCGCCGAGCAACAAGTCATCAACCCGCCGCACCTCTGGGCACCTTGCCTGCAATTGCCAGCCGGCCACAGATACCCGGCGCCCGTGAGGCCCTGTTGAGGGCACGATCGCCCACAGGATCACCCTTTGCGGGGCATAACCGCACAGCACAGTGGCAGGGAGCAGACAGCCGGCCAGCCCGAGCGCAAGCCCTTGCCATCGGGGTCGAACGCGATGCAAGCGCAACGCTTCAACGGAAGACGCACTGATTGATGCGAGGTAACCAACCTCAGGCATCCCCCCAAGGATCAGCCCAGCGGCGCTAATTCTGCGTAAAAGAGTAATGTGAGCGCCCGCTTTACGCCGCCGACCAGCTACCACGGGTGGCGGAAACTGAGGCCGACGCCTTAGACACTCTCGCCGACCTTCCCGTCGACACGCCATAGCCTGTCCAGCCGGTATCGCCCCCACAAGTCCCAAAGCCGTAGGTTCCACCAGCGCTGTTGAAGAGCAAACACCATGCCGTTGCGTAAGGTTGGGTCGCTCACAATCAGGGCCGACCTCAGCTCATCGGCGAAGCGTGAATGACGCTGGCCTCGGCAAAGGGCTCCCCGGCGTAGCTTCCCTGGGTCAGGTTGTTCCACCCGAATGCTCGCTCCGCGCTGGAGACTGTCGATGTCCTCGACGCGTAGCGTACCCACGTACATCCGTGCTCAGCGCCAAAGGCATTGTCAGCGGATGAACTTGCACGCGAGTCCCATACGCCGCCCACCGAGGGTTCGACGAACCGCCGGAGACCCCTCAGCTTGACTTTCAGTAAGCAACCACTTACGGTAAGTCATGACTTACGGAAATGCCTTGACGGTCCTTGCTGACCCAACACGCCGCCAGGTCTTCGAGCGCCTGCGTGGCGGACCGCTCGCGGTCAAGACTATCGCCGCGGGCCTCCCCGTGTCGCGGCCGGCCGTGTCGCAACATTTGAAAGCCCTCAAGGAGGCCGGGCTCGTCGCCGAGCGCAGCGAAGGCGTGCGCCGCATCTATTCGGTGCGGCGGGACGGCCTCGCCGATCTGCGCGAATGGCTCGACACCTTCTGGGGCGATGCGCTCGAAGCCTTCCGCCGCGAAGCCGAAAAACCCAGAGCCAAGACGCCGAGGAGCCGATCATGACCCTGCCGCCCCCCATCGAGCCCGTGCGCAAGAGCGTGCGGGTGGAAGCTCCCATCGCCCACGCCTTCCAAGTCTTCACCAGCGGGCTGACGCGCTGGTGGCCGCCCAACCATGGCATCGGCAAAAAGCCCATCGCCAAGGTTCTGCTGGAGCCGCGCCTTGGCGGACACTGGCTCGAAATTTCCGAGGACGGCACCGAGACTGAGGTCGCCACCATCATCCATTGGGAGCCGCCACATCGCCTGATCATGCTTTGGCAGGTCAACGCCCAATGGAAACCCGACTCGACCATGCGATCCGAGGTCGACGTGCGCTTCACCGCGGAAACACCAAATGCCACGCGCGTTGAGCTTCTGCACCACAAATTCGAAAGCATGGGTGCGGAGGCCGGCGCGTCTATGCGCAAGGATGTCGCCGGCGGCTGGCCGGGCCTGATCGACCGCTTTGTTGTGGAGGCCGAGCGCAGGACCGCGCCCGGCAAGCCTTAAAGACAAAAACGACAGCAAGAGGAGAACCGGCCATGTCCACTTTCATCGTTCATAGCGTGCCCGGCAGCCCGTTCGGCCGCGCCGTTTTGATAACGCTCGAGGAAAAGCGGGCCCCCTATCGCCTCGCCGCCGTGGCGCCCTCTGAAATGAAGACGGAGCCGCACCTAACGCGTCATCCCTTCGGCCGCGTACCCGTTCTCGAGCACGGCACGTTTGTTCTTTACGAGACGCAGGCGATTTTACGCTATCTCGACCGCGTGCTGCCGACGCCCGCGCTGACGCCGGCCGATGCCTGTGCCGCAGCCCGCATGGACCAGGTCATGAACATCTGCGACTGGTACCTGTTTCAGGGCGTCAACACCGTCATCGGCTTCAATAGAGTCGTGAAGCCGCGGCTGTTGGGGCAGGCGCCGGATGAGGCCGCCATTGCCGCCGCCATGCCAAAAGCGCACCGCGTCTTCGACGAGCTCGCCCGTCTCTTGGGTGAGGCACCGTATTTCGCGGGGGAGGACATTTCGCTCGCGGATTTGATGCTCGCCGCGCAGCTCGATTTCTTCCGGGGCCAGCCGGAATGGGGACCGTTGGCGGGGCCTCACCCCAACCTTGCAGACTGGCTCGACCGCATGAACGCCCGTCCCAGTCTTGTGGCCACGACCTGGGACCGCGTCGCTGAGATGGCCCAAGCGGCTTGAGCCGCCCCCGGAGATGCATACCCAAGGCCGCGAGTGCCGTGCCCTGCGACACGGCCGTCGCGGGTGAGCGTGATGTGGGCAGCGTCAAAAAGAGCCTCGCGCCCACAAGATTGAGAAGCACAGAATGAGGAGTCCTCACAAGGGTTGGAGCTTGCCCAAAAGCGTCGGCAGAAACTCAGCCACCGTTGGGTGGATGTGGACGGCGCGCTGCATCACAGAATAGGACGCCTTGGCGTACATCAGGGTCAGCAGCACGTGGATGACCTCGTCGCCGGAAACACCCAAAATGGCGGCACCGAGAACCTGTCGTGTCTCGGCATCCACCAGCACCTTCATGAACCCCAGGGTCTCGCCCTTTTCAAAGGCACGGCTCACATCCTCCATGGCCAGAGTGCCCTTGAGCGCCGGGCGCCCAGATTGGCGCACCTCGGTCTCGGTGGAGCCGATGCGGCCGAGCGGCGGGTCCGTGTAAAGGTTGTAAGCGGTGATGCGATCGCTGACGCGCCGTGCCGCGCCATCTAGGAGATTTGCGGCCACAATGTCGGCGTCATTGTAGGCGGTGTGCGTAAAGGCGCCTTTGCCGTTGCAATCGCCGAGCGCCCAGATACTGCGCACGCTCGTTTGCAAGTCATCATCGACCCTGATGAAACCCTTGGCGTCCCTCGCCACGCCCGCGGCCTCGAGGCCGAGGTCATCGGTGTTGGGCCGGCGTCCCACCGCGATCAGAACATGTGAGCCCACGACCTCGCGCGCTGCCCCGTCACTCTCGAGGCTCGCCACCACGGCGCTGCCGCGCTTTGCAAATCTGAGATCCTTGGCGCCGAGGCAGAGTTCGATGCCTTCACGCTTCAGGATATCGGCAACCGCAGCGGAAGTATCCTCATCCTCCCGGGCAATCAGGCGCGGGCCCGCCTCGATGACGCTGACCTTGCTGCCGAAGCGGCGAAAGGCCTGCGCGAATTCAAGGCCGACGTAGCTGCCGCCGACGATGATGAGATGCTCTGGGACGCTCTCCACCTCGAGCAGGCTGCTGTTCGTGAAATAGGAAACCTCTCCAAGGCCGGGGATGGCGGGCACGAAGGCACGGCCGCCGACATTGATGAAGATCTGAGCCGCGGTCAGCGTTGCATCGCCGACCCGCACGCTGCTGGGGGAGACGAAGCGCGCGTGACCCTGGTAGACCGTGATGTTGGCATGCTCTCTCAGCCCGCGCTCAACCGCGCGCCTCGAAAAGCCAAGCACGTAATCCTTGCGCGCCTTCACCGCCTTCATATCGACCGTGATGTCACCGTTGATCGACACACCGAAGTCGCCGGCACGGCGGGCGAGATGGGCGGCATAGGCACTGGCCACCAGCGTCTTGGTGGGCGTGCATCCCGTATTGACACACGTGCCACCGAAGCGATGCCGCTCGATAATGGCAACGCGCTGGCCCGCGTTGGCCAGGCGATGGGCCAGCGAGGGGCCGGCCTGCCCCGTGCCGATAATGATCGCGTCGAAACTGGGCATCCCTGGACCTCCTTTTATTTCCCGTGCCCCCGGGGCCGGGGTGAAGCCAAGCGCGCGCCGGGCGGGTGGCTGCGCCCGTTTCGGCGCGAGTGGCCGGCACACGCGGGTACGACAGCCCCGGACGGATCGAGGGGACCTCCCAGGATGCCTCGGCGAGGCGCAGGCCGGGCCTGAGCATCCCTGGGGCACCATGGCCGCCCTGCTTTGCGCCGTGCTACTTTGAGCAAACGTGGGGGTAGTACGCCCACGTCTCAATGGCACGTCCCGGCAAAAGTTGTGGGGTTAACGTGGCAAGGATCGATCTCAGCGGCGTCTCAAAGACGCTCAAAGAGGCCTCGGGGGTGCGAGGTCTGGCGGGCGCGACGTTTGCCATTCGCGATATCAACCTCAACGTGCACGAGGGCCAGACCATGGTCGTGCTCGGGCCCTCAGGCTGCGGCAAGACCACCCTTTTGAAGCTGATCGCCGGCCTCCTCGCACCGGAGACCGGAACCGTGCGCTACAACGGCATGGACATGAAGGACCTGCCGCCCGGCGAGCGGCGCATCGGCATGGTGTTTCAGAACTATGCGCTCTATCCCCACATCACCGCGCGCTGGAATATCCTCTCCTACTTCCTGTTTCGCAAAAAGACGCCGGCCCTCACGGCGGAGGCGCGCGCCAGGTTCGAGCGCACCAGCGACCTGATGGGCGTGGAGCTCGCCGACCTCTACGACCGCAAGCCCACCACGCTCTCCGGTGGCGAGAAGCAGCGCGTGGCGCTGGGGCGCTGCATCACCCGCAACGCCGCGGTCTTCCTGGTGGATGAGCCCTTCGCCAATCTCGATCAGGCGCTGCGCGAAAAGTACCGCGTTAACCTCAAACGCCTGCTCAGGGAATTCAGCATCACCACCGTCTACGTCACGCACGACCATCACGAGGCCCTGCTGTTGGCCGACGTGCTGGCCATCATGGAGCGGGGCCGGATTGCGCAGGTCGGCACGCCGCAGGAGATCTACGACGCACCCAACACGGCCTTTGTTGCCTCCTTCTTGAACATCAATACGGGCGCGCCGCCGATCAGCCTGATCGACGGCCAGCGCATGCCGCAGGGGCAGGCGCTGGACGATGCCTGGGTGGGTGTGCGGCCCGAGCACGTGGAAATCTCCGCCACCCCACGGACCGGCGCCCTCGCAGGACGGGTCACCGATCACCTGAGCCTGCCGCCGCGCCAGGTGACGACCCTCACCATTCGCGTCGGCGAGGATGAGGTGCACGCCAACGCGCAAGGCGATGCCATACCCCCGATCGGCACGCGGGTCTGGCTCACCTTCCAGCGCTATCACGTGTTCGACAAGGCCTCGGGGCGCCGGCGCCAGAGCCAGGGCGTCGCGTCAAGCTAGCCGCTCGGCCGCCGCCACGCGCAAGTCGCGCTTCATGAGCTTGCCGTTGGCGTTGCGCGGCAAGGGCTTGTCGCTGAATGTGATGGCGTCTGGCACCTTGTAGTCTGCCAGCAGGCCCGCGCAATGGCGCTTGAGATCGGCGGGCGCAAGCGCGGCCTCGCTGACGATAAAGGCATGCACCCGCTCGCCGAGCACCGGACAGGGCTCAGCCACCACCGCCGCCTCGACCACGCCAGGAAAACTCATGAGCGCGTTCTCGACCTCGACCGAGTAGATCTTGTAGCCGCCACGGTTGATCATGTCCTTCTTGCGGTCGAACACCCGCACGTAGCCCTCGGCATCCTTGGATCCGATGTCGCCCGAGCGCCAGAAGCCACCCACGAACGCCTCGGCGGTGGCGGCCGGATCCTGCCAGTAGCCCTTCACCACCATGGGACCGGCGAGCCAGAGCTCGCCCTGCTCGCCAGCGCCAACTTCGCGGCCCCCCTCATCCATCACCAAAATATCGGCGCAGGGCACGGCGCACCCCACGCTGTCGGCGCGCCGCGCGGTCTCGGCCGGCGGCATCATGGTGACGGGCGAGGTTGTCTCCGTCGCGCCATAGGCATTCATGAGCTTGAGGTTCGGCAACTTCTCGGCAAAGCGGGCAATGGTCGCCGGCGCCATCGGCGCGCCGCCGTAGCCGCCGACGCGCCAGCTTGCATGGCTCCCTGCCGCGAAGCTGGGCTCGAGCAGGCACAAGTTGTACATCGCCGGCACCATCAGGGAGTGCGTCATCCGCTCGCGCGCCGCCAGCGCCAGGAAGTCGCTGGCCTTGAAGGCCGGCATCACGATCAAAGTTCCCGCCGCGCGCGCCAGGGCCGCGATCAGCGCGATCACACCCGTGACGTGGCTCAGCGGCACCGCCGCAACGGCACGGTCGCTGGCGTTGAGCCCCATGCAGGCCTCGTAATGCATGGCGGAGTGGCAGATGCCGAGGTGTGTCAGCATCGCCCCCTTGGGGCGCCCGGTGGTGCCCGAGGTATAAAGGAGGATGGCGGTATCCTCTTCCTCGACCTCGGCCGCGGCGACCCCGCTCGGCTCAGCCAATAAGGCGAAGTCGCGATAGGAGGCGGGGGCGGCGACGGCCACGCGCTGGACGAGGTCGGGCGTTGCGTCTTTGGGCGGTAGGCGCTCGGCGAGCTCGGCGTCGTGGACGAGAAGCTTGGCGCCGGCGTGATCGAGCATGTAGGCGAGCCCCTGCGTTTGCTCGCGCGTCGAGAGCGGCACGGCGATGGCGCCAAGGCGCAGCGTGGCAAAAAGCACGACGGGAAAGGGGATGCCATTGCCGAGCAGCATGGCGACGCGATCGCCTTGGCCGATCCCGGCCGCGGCCATCCCGGCCGCGCAGGCCTCCACGGTGGCAAGGAGCTGCCGGTAGGTCAGGCGTTCCTCGCCGCAGACAAGCGCCTCACCCTCGCCGTTGCGTCGGGCGGCCTCGCTCAGAAGATGAAAGGCATTGCCGGGGCGCGCAGGGAAGCAGCGCATGAGGCGATCGCCGAAATGCCGCTCGTAGCGCATCACCGGCACGCTGCCGAGCCAAGCCCGTTCCAACTGAGCCACCTTCCCGAACTCCTCCTTCGCACGCGCAAGGAAACGCAAAAGCGCGCTCCCCGCCGCTCAAGCAAACACTATTCTTGGCCGCCGCGCACCCCTGCCTGTGCCCCAAAGTGGTCGCGGCAAGCGCCCCGAGCGCGCCGGGCCCGAAGTGCGGGTTTAGCGCAGCAGGATGAGGGTGAGCACGGGAAAGGCGATGATCAGCGAGACCCGGAAGAACTCGGCGATCAAGAACGGCACCACGCCCTTGAAGGTCTCGAGCATGGACACGTCGCCGGCGATATTCTGGATTACGTAGACGTTGAGGCCGACCGGGGGATGGATCAGCCCGAGCTCGACCACGATCAGGGCCAGGATGCCGAACCAAATCGCGGTCTGCTCCGGGGTCAGCCCGAAGTCGAGGCCCATCACGACGGGAAAGAAAATCGGCACCGTGAGCAAGATCATGCTGAGGCTGTCCATCAGACAACCCAACAAAATATAAACGAGCACGATCACGGCCATCACCAGATAGGGCGAGATGCCGAGCCCCGCCACCCACTGCGCGGTGACCTGGGGCATATTGGTGCGCGCCAGGAACGCGTTATAGAGCTCGGCCCCGAGCAAAATCAGAAAGATCATGCCGGACTGCTCGGCTGTCGCGCGCACGGAGCCGAACACTTGGCGCAATCGCATGCCGCCGACCGTCAGCGCCGCGATGCCCGCCAGCAGCGCACCTACGGCGGCCCCTTCGGTTGGCGTGAACAGCGAGCGCCCGAAAAAGAAGTCGCCGTTCATCCCAACGAAGACGATGAGGAAGATGGCAAGCACGGGCCAGGTTTCGCCAACGCGGCGCGCCCGCTCGAGCAACGGCAGTTTTGGCGTGGCTGGGCCCGCATCGGGGTTAAAATAAATGTAGCCGCGGATGGCTATGAAAAAGCCGATCACCGCCAGCCCCGCCGGGATGAAGGCCGCCAGAAACAGCTTGGCGATGTTCTGCTCGGTCAGAATGGCGTAGACGACGAGGGGGATTGAGGGCGGCACCAGGATGCCGAGCGTACCCCCGGCGGCGAGCGTGCCGGTGGAAAGCGCACCTGAGTAACCGTACTTGCGCATCTGCGGCAGCGCGACCTGCCCCATGGTCGCGGCGGTTGCCAGCGAGGAGCCGCAGATCGTGCCGAAGGCGGCACAGGCCCCGACCGCGGCCATGGCCATGCCGCCCTTGTGGTGGCCGAGCAGCGCATTGGCGCCGCGGAACAGCCGCGCCGACAGGCCCGAGCCCGAGGCGACATTGCCCATCAAAAGAAAGAGCGGAATCACGGAAAAGGAATAGCCGGCAAAGGTCTCAAACGGCGTGGTCTTGAGGAAGCTCAAGAGCGGGGCCAAGCCCTGGATCCAAATAAAGCCAGCGACGCCGACCGCCATCATGGCGACGCCAATCGGCACCCTGGCGCCTAAGAGCACAAGGAGGAGCAAAAAGCTCAAGAGCCCGGCGGCGAAATTCGACATGGACGCCGCCTAGTGCTCCCCCGACGTGCCTGGACCGATGACGCGGTTGCTGCGGATCTCCTGCGCGCTGCGCGCCACCGTATAGGCGGTCGTCAGCACCAGCAGCCAGGCGAACGCCAGCGCCACGGCGTAGGCCCACCCTTCCGGAATGCGCAGCACCATGGTGGTGTCGTGATTGGCAAACTTCTCGCGCGTGCCGATCCCGAGCTGCAAGGCCAGCACAAACGTCAGCACCAGAAAGAGCCCGTTGGCCGCAAGGTCGAAGCTCGCGCGGGCGCGCACGGGCAGCGTCTTGGTAAAGGCTCCCACCAGCACGTTGGCGCGCTTCAGCTGGCAGATCGGCAGGAAGGCGAACACCGCCACGGCGCAGGCGAGCTGAACAATCTCGACATCCCCGGGAATGCCCGAAATCCGCGCGCCAAACAGGAGGGAGAGCGCGCGTCCCAGCACGGAGAGGCTCGAGATCAGCATGATGGCGATCAACAGCACGCCACCCAACATGGCAACGGCACCGCAAAGGTGCTCGAGCAGACGACCGATGGGCCCGTGCGGGGCGGGTGCGGGCTTCTGCATGGGCGCGGGCGCACTCACTGGGAATACTTGGCCACCAGGGCCTCAGCTGCGCCCACGAGCTCGGCCCCCTTGTCGCCCGCCTTGTTGCGCTCCTCGATCCACTTGGCGAACATCGGTTTGGTCGCCGTCTTCCAGGCGGCGAGGTCGGCGCCATCGATGACGTGGATCGGCGTATTGCGTTTCAGGATGGCCGCGCGGCCGATTTGATCCCACTCGTCCCATTTGCGTCCGAGGTCACGCGAAAGCGCTGCGCCCGAGTTGGCATCGATCACCTTCTTCAGGTCGTCGGGAAGGGCTTCGTACTTGGCCTTGTTCATGACGAACAGCAAAACCGAGTTATAGAAGGTGCGGTCGCCCCCGAACTCGCTCACTCGATTGGTCAGCTCATCGAGCTTGAAAGGGATGACGGCATCGTAGGGAAAGACCACGCCGTCGACGACACCCTTGGCGAGCGCTTCCGGCACGCCGGGCGGTGGGATGCTCTGCGGATGGGCGCCGATGAGGGCGAAAGCGTCGTTGGTTTGCCGATTGGAGGCGCGCAGCTTGAGGCCCTTGGCGTCGGCCGGGGTCTTGATGACGACGTCCTTCGAGAACAGGATGCCCTTGCCAAACCCCCAAACGGCCAGCGGTTTGACCTCCTTGAGCTCCTGCTTGGCAAAGGTCTCGTAGAACTCCCACACCGCCGGCGCCGTCTTTTCCCCGATGGCATGGGAAAGAAACGGCAGTTCGAACACTTCAAGCCGGGGGAAGCGGCCCGGCGTCGTACCCGCCACCGTCCAGACAATGTCGACCACGCCATCCCTGGCCTGGTCGAAGAGCTGGGGTTGCCGTCCCCCAAGCTGCATGGAGGGATAGATGTCCACCTTGAGGCGGCCGCCCGAGTCCTGCTCGAGCTTCTTGGCCCAAGGCTCGAACCAGAACTTCTGCTGATTGGAGTGGGCCGGAACAAAGTGGTGCAGCTTTAAGGTGACCGGCTGCGCCCGCGTCTCATTGGCGGCGGCAAGCAGGAAAACGGCCAGCACGGCAAAGACCTGGTAGCGAAACCGCATGGACGTTCTCCTCTCGATGGCGTTGCCCCACGACAGGTGCGAGCCTAGATTTGCATACCGATATCAGGCTCGCAAACCGGCCAGGCTCATCATGCCGCGGCGCGCGCGCCTCGTGCAGCACGGCGGGCAAAGGGCAAAGCGAGCGCCGGCGGTGGCCATTGGCCTTAAAAGGTCCGCCTGCTCAGTTTCGCTTGGGGTTCGGCCCCCGCAATGTCGGCGTTTCCTCATGGCTGAGCCGCGACAGCCGGGTTGGCCGGCAGCTCTTGGGCCGCGTTCCGGGGGTGGTCGCGCGGGAAAACGGTCCGTTCGCATTGACGGCAACCGGTGCTTCATTCTCCGGCTTCCCGCTCAGCGCGCCCAGGGTGGCCAAGGAGGGCCCCGGGCGAGGATAGCGTGCGGGCCGACACTGGGGCCCGCCAGCGACGCGCCGGGCTTGGCCCCCGCGGCGGAAGACCTGCACCATGAGGTAACCGCCGCCAGCGACGCGCGGAGAAATGCGCGCTCTGAACCTCTCTCGTGTATGTTGACTAGTCCGTGGGACGACCCGCTCTACTCCAGGACCGAGGGGCAAGGTCGCGATAGCGCGTCAAGCGAGGCATCGTTCGGTCGTTCGCGGCAGATCAACGGGCGAAGCGGATGCGCCGGAGGCGTTCTGCCTAATGTCCGCTTCTGTAGGAAGTTGGCCGACAAGCGGTAGGGGGCGGCGACCCGCGCCCGGGGCTAGGCAGTGTCGCCGTGCACGATCGCATGATGCCGGCCGAACCGGCCGGTTGCCCCCCATGACGGCGTCTCGCCAGGGCCGGGTATGTCCGGAAATCCAGCAACGACCGGCCTCGCGAGGATTGGCCGGGCTCGGTAAATCGGTGCTCATCGATAGGCGTCGAGGAAGTTCGGCACAGCGATCCAGTCCATCATAGCGGACGGATCCTGCAGCAGCGCGTGCATGGCTCGGTCCTCCTCGGTCTGGAGGTTGACACCCATGTAGGTTCCGAGCTTGCGGCTGTGCTTGACGATGGTCTCCCCCATCGGCTGGCGAGCGCGATTGTATGCGGTGAGCGCGGTATCGATATTGTCATGGTCGCGCAGCGCATTCGCCAGTGCCTGCGCGTCGCAGGCTGCCTTGGATACGCCGAACCCCATGTGCGGGCGGGCACTGGATGCGGCGTCACCGACCAGCGCGACGCGGCCTGACACGAGATGCGGTGCGATGAAATCGTAGATCGGCGTGAAAAAGGGCTGCTCGATCACCCGTAGGCAATCGTTGATGGCGGGCGGCAGCGCGTCCTGGCCTTCGTCCCGCAAGGCGGCAATCAAATCCTTGCGGATAAGCGGCGGCGGCACCGAATAATCGTGCTGGTGGCCGCGGGCGTCGACGCACATCTCCTTCAGCAGGTCGGAATCCGCCACACGATACCAGATGAAATTGAAGCGCCGGTGCCCCGCCCGTAGGTCGTCGTTGAAGCCCGCTATCGGATAGCAGATCACCTCTTGTTGCGCCGGCAGGAAGAAGGAGAAGTAGGGAAATACCTCCGCCAGCGCGCGTGGCGACAGATCGGCTTCGTTGGGTGCGCCGCGCCAGATGTAGTAGCCGGCATAGATTGGCTGCGCGTTGGGCTGGATCGCGGCGCGCACTCCGGAGCGAACACCATCGCCCCCAACGAGGATGTCGCCATGTTCGACACGTCCGCCGGAGAAATGTACGCGTACGCCCGAGCCGTTCTGCTCGACGCGCTCAAAATTCCATCTGAGGTGGTAGTGCGCGGGGTCTATGGTCTCACGCAGGAGCCGCTGGAGCCGGTCCCAAGAGGTTAAGATCTGCGGCAGGCATTTCTCTGCAATCACCCGCCCGGTACGGTCCAACGCTATGCGCCGTTCGACCCTGACGCCGAGATTGTGGGTCGTGGCGCCGCTGCTTTCCAGCGCTTGCAGCAACTCCGGGTGCGTGGTGATGCCGGCGCCACGCCCGACCAGCTCGACCCCCGAACGCTCGTAGACCTCGACATCCCAGCCGATCTGTCTCAAGAATGCGGCTGCAAACAGGCCCGACATCGAACCACCGATGATGATTGCACGGCGTCGGCGTGGGCAAGCAGAACTGGACATCGGACCGGTTGGGCGTGAAGCAGTAAAACCCTTGCACTGGTGGCTAACGTCAGGCCATACCGCGTTGGCGTCAATGTCCCGCGCACTAGCATCTCATCCGCCTCGGTTTTTCTGGAGTCGGCGGCCCCGTCGATAGGCAGGGAGCTCTTCTCTTGCTCGGGGAGCAATTGCAGGGGCACCGCGTTAATCAAGCACATCCAGACGATCGGAAAGCCCGTCCGGTCCCCACGTTTGGACCGCAACCTCAAGGCCCAACGGACAAAAGAGATGGGTGAAAGGATTGGCTCAACAATACGGGGGCCATAGAGAACATGTGGACCGAGCTTTCGGGGGTAGCCAGTTTGTGGGGAGGCGCGGCCCCCATCACCAGATTTCGTGGCTTCGCTTGCTGCCGAAAGCGGAGCAGCCTATTGCCGATGCGCAAAGGCGCCGAAGGTCCACGCCCAACGCTCGAACAGCTCCGACAAGGAGCTCCCGGGCTCTGGCTTTGGTGCCGAAACTGCCACCGCTGACATGCGCAAGACCCCCGAAGTTCAGTCCGATACGCACGCCGCGGCAGCAAGGGCGCCGACTTGCAGCATCCAATCTTCAGCCAACGCCGCCATTACGCCCGGAGGGGCGACCGGGGGTCGCCTTCCGGCAGGATTTCAGGTGTTGTGAAGGTCACGCCATCGGGGCTTGGATTCGGCGTATCTGTGACGGCGACCTGGGGTGAGCCAGCCACTCCTGTCAAAAGCTGAATGCGCATCAGCATGGCAAAATCTTCATGCACCGTGTTGTGGCAGTGATTGACATAGGAGCCGCCGTACTCGCCGAACTGAATCTGGAAGGTGACACGCCCGCCGGCCCGCAACCGCCAGACATCCTTTCGAACCAACAGCTCCGTGGCTGGAATGGGATTTGAGCCGCGGCTGATAGTTACGCCTTCCTCGAAGTGGAGGTGGATTGGATGATCCCAGCCGCCGCCACCGTTGACATAGGTCCAGTGCTCAATTTCGCCCGCCTTTGGGATCAAGAGCGAAACCCGATTGGCATTCATCGAGTGCGCGGATTCGCCATTAATCCTGATGGTCCAAGGGAACGTTGCAGTCTCAGGACAATCGGGGATGCATTGACCATTGGCCTGGCGCGAGTCGCCGTCGCCTGATCTTCCGAACTCAACGAGCCTTGTCCTAACGGGTGTAACGACCGGAATTTGCTCCGTTAGGACCGTCGGCACTTGGCTTCGATCCGGGGCGGATGCAAGGTTTGTCGTGCCTGGCACATCGACACTCGGCACTTGGCTGGCAACGCGAAACTGCAGGACGGCTCCAATTAGAGGGTCGTCGGCGCGGCCCTTGAGCGCATCACCGAGAGAAAGTGTTTCCTTCGGACCACGCCCATCATCGCGCATGCGCAATCTGTTGACGAGGTGGAGCCGTGATCCGATCGGAAATCTAGAGAAATCGACGATGATGTCGTATCGCTCGGCAATTCCTTGCTGATCCAAGGTCGTCAGGCTGATCGGGTTGACCACCAAGTTGCCGTCGTTGGCGATGAACTGGAAAGGCACAGCACTACCGCTAGGATCAGCAAGTGCCAACTGTAAGAACCGCGACATGCATGCATTCAGGATACGGAAACGATATTTTCTTGGGAGCACCTCCATGAACGGCGCGAAGGCGAAATTGACAAGAGGCACATCGCCAAGAAATCCATCGGTGGTGAAAACATCGAAGAAATATTGCCCTTCCTGATCGAATGCAGCGTCCGAAATCATAAGGTTGACATCGAAGTCGAGATTGCCGAAATCCAGCCTATTGCCGCTGGGCAGCTGCAAATTGACCCCGTCGCTCAATCCTTCGTTCCCGCGATCCGGTCCGCTGTAATAATTGATCATCATGAGATTGCCTTTGTAGACATTCTCAGAGGTGAAAAAGAAACGATGGTCGTGGGCCCACATCGTGCCCTGGATCTCGCGGAAATCGCCCGCAACATTGACAAGACCACCATTGCCACTGGGCCCCGAAGCGCGGCGATCCGTTGCTTGAGTATTTATTTTATCCCGACGCGCAAGCGTGGTGCTCCAGCGATAGTCATAAAAGGTACCGGGGAAGTGATGAACATTGGCGGCACCGTCACTCTCCGCACCGTTGTGAGCGTTGTGAAAGTGCAGTTGGGTCTCATTGCGACCGAAGCCGTTGTTCTGGGCGCGGCTTACCGGTGTGTTGTTGTAGACCCGTGTGATAATGGGCTCGCCGTAGCGACCCTTGATGAGCGGTGGGGGCAAGATGCCCGAAGGAGTATCAAAGGAAGCATGGCCAGGAGCATAGCACCATACGCTGTTGGGCTCCTGGGCCGGAAACCTGGGATGGAAACCTTGATTCGGCGCGATCTGGGACAGTGCCATGACGTAGCCGACCTTGGGGAAGAACTCGTCCCATCGCTGATGGGCGAAGACTTCACCCGGTGGCCGTCCTTCGATCGGTCCTCTGTTGGTAATCGGGTTGGTGAAATCTGCCTTGGTGGTACCGGGAGGCGGCGTGCTGAAGTCAGTATGATACGAGAGCCGCCGGGCATTTCGTTCGCCGGCAAAGGCCCCGGTAAACACAGCATCTGTCTCGTTGCCACGATTGAGGGGAGTCATGGGGACTGGATTCTGCAGAATCAGGCGCGGCATGGCCTGGCTGAATTTTTGCGCCCCAAACAGCGGGCTTCGCGGCGTTCCCGTAGGAACTTGAGCGAAGGCGCTAGGCGCAAACGGGCTTAGGCCGTTTTTGCAGACCAGAAGTCCACTAGTCGTAAAAACCCCCCACCGGAATAAGTCGCGTCTGTTTATTTCACCAATGGATAAAGCTTTTATAAGCTCGGCGCGATTTAGGCGCGCCCTCTGTGCTTCTCTCTGCCGGATACGCGATGCTTTTTGTGACAAATACATCCTCTCCTCCTCCGTGAGTTACGCAGGGGATGGTACGTTCATTAGAGTTGTACCGGTGTGGCGGCCTCTTCTGGCACCTTTGTCAGAAAGTTGCCGCGCGCGCCCGTGAAAGGCGCCGAGTATTCTCCAAAGCAAAGAATCCCGCAGCTCTCAAATGCGTCCATAAACAGCAGCCCGCAAGAGGACCAAAGTCTCAGCCGAAAGTAAGGTACGCACGAATAATTCGATATAATTTTGTTGATAAACCGCTTAGAAATCTGCAATTCTGCGACCATGCAAACCATGGGTCGCGATCGTTCAAGCTTTCGTGAAAACATTCACGCTTTAGTGAGACCGTGTTGTTAAATTTAGTGAGGCTGCGTGTTGTTAAATGCGCAAGCCCTGCATCCGCAAGCGCGAGTTAGAAGACCAAGCGGCCCATTCACTCCTCAGGCATAGCTACTCCACGCTTTTCGACGAGACAAATATCCAGACAACAGCGTCGCCCAGTGCGTTCATCGCGTAGGCTGCCCAATGCGCTGGCTTGGGCTTAACCAACGGCCCGAAGGTCGGTGATCGCTGGCGGTGAGGCCAAACTGCTGACAAACCTGAGCGATGCCGGATTACGGCGTGGCGCTCGGTGTCGTTGGCGTTGTCAGCAGTCAAAAGTGGGGCTGCGAGATGGCCGGCCGGGGGGCCGGCTTCGATGTCCCCCGCACCGACGCTGGAACAGCTGCCCATCGAGCACCGAGCGGATCGCTCGCGGTTGGCCACTAGGAATCCAACCTGTCCCAGGGAACGAAACCAAGAGCACGCCTTTAATCTGGTCGACGCTTGAACATTGAGCGGTTCGGGTGTGTCTCGCCCGCCCCTCTAGCCGCGCATGCCTCGGCTTCATAGCGTCTTCAATCTCGTTTTTCGTTTTGCGCTAGCCGATCGCCCTTCGGCAACAGCTTGGGCATCACTGCGCCAACGGCTGGAACTCGCCAATTAACAGACGAGCAGCGGGAAACCGGCTGTCTTAATCGCCCCAGCACCGCAAAATCGAACAGGTATGACAACAGGCCCGTGGGAACGAAGCCCATCTACACGGACCATGACAGTCAAGGCACACAGCTCGACGGCAGAAACAGCTACGCAGGTGCCGCCGGTCAAAGGCTTCTGATCACTCACCTTGTACGACGCGGAGCATTTGCTCCACCCGAATGAGCTAAACCGCTACGCCCTCGGGACCAAGAGCAAGACCCTCAAAGACAATTCAGATGGCTCGCTAACACTGCAGGCCGGTGCAAGCTCGCCGGGTCGGGATAAAAGAGAGCAACTGGCTACCTGCGGCGAACGGCACGTTCTCCCTCTACTTTCGCGCGTACTGGGCGGACGCCGCGATACGCGACGGCCAATGGAAGCCACCCCCTGCTCGAGAAATTGAGTGGTACGGGTCGCCAAGCCCTGCAGTGGCGCGGTTTCTCTGGCTGCGACACAGCCGGCGGGCCACTTCAACTGCCTGTTCGTAACTGTACGCCCGCCGAGCGGTTCGCAGGCTCACATCGTCCGCCGTGGCGAACCTTCGCAACCACTCCGAGCCGTCACCGCCCTCAGCTCAGATTGACAACTCTGGCATGGTCGTTGCGTCTCTAACCCCAGGCTCAGACTGGGCCTGGTCGGCATTTCCGGTTCGGCCTGGGTGGGTGGCGGTTTGAGCCGCCCACTTGCGCTCTCGAACGCGGAACGGTCTGACCCATGGGATACTCGACCAGCGCTCGCGTCCGGGCTGCGTCAGGTCCTGGTGACCAGCACGACGCATACGAGTTCGCTAGGTGCGTGATTTGTCAAGGATTTCAATGCTAGACTAGCCGCACCAGCGTGCACTAAGATGCAAAGGCTTCCCTTACAAGGGAGGGTAAGCAGGAGCGGGCGCTCCGCATTCTCCCGCCGGTGCGGGGATGGTGCGTTGAGCGCCCTCCTTTAATGGCGCCGGCCGGAACGGCCGTAAGCCGCAAAGACCCCCAAAAACGCTTGCCGTGGCTGCACGTGCAGTGCAGCGGGCTATCGGTCAACCCATAAAGGGAAGGGCGACGAGACCACAGGCGCAGAGGATGCCGATAATGGTCCACACCACGTTGGGCCAAAGGGCATCAGAGCCGTACTCGGGTCTTGGATCGTAACCGTTGAACATGCCTTCGCACCTCGAGCCGCGGGAGTGATCACCGTGCCCGTCCCAACGCAGCCGTAACTGCCAGCGCAGGCGCGCCGACAACGACAGCCTAGTGGGATCCCGCAAAGAACAAGCTAATGGAACGCCCGACCAACGCCCAGAAGTTCCGGGGTCAATGCGCTTTTGCGAACATCAATGTGTCTCTCCGGCCACGCCGCCGGTCTCTACAGCGCAATATGTGTGCGGGGCCAAGGGCCTGCTCGCCGTTCCCAAGTCTTAAAAGAGGCTTGCCTGGCGCTGGAGCCGCTCCTGTTTGGTTTGCCGTCTCGAGGCAATGGCCTCATGCTGCCGCCATGGACATCGCCATGGAAGACGAGCCCAGGCCCGAGGACATTCGGGCCCTCGAGGACTTAATCTATGAATTTAACAGGGCAGCGACCGGCATTCGCGATGGCAAGTACCTCGCACTCTTCCTGCGCGATGGAGACGGCCGGGTGATCGGCGGCCTCTTTGGCTGGACCTGGGGCGCCACCTGCTACGTGCGCTACCTCTTTGTGCCCGAAGAGCTGCGCCGGCAGGGGCACGGCTCGCGCCTGATGCGCCTGGTGGAAGACGAAGCCAAAGTGCGCGGCTGCCACCAAATAGCCTTGGAGACGCATGACTTCCAGGCCCCGGAATTCTACCGGCGCCTGGGCTTCGAGGTTGTCGGCTTAATCGACAGCTATCCGATCGGTCACCACTCCGTGACCATGGTCAAGCGCCTGTCGGCGTGACGCTTAGGGGACCGGGCGCCGGTTGGGCCGCGCCCGCTCACTTGCGGGCGCGTTGTCTTGGACTTTAGCGGCCGAACTTGAAGTTCAAACCCGCGCGGATGACGCTGACGCCGTCGCCATGGTGCGTGTCAGTATCAAAGTTGAGGTATTCCAGGCGCGCCGTCATATTGTCGGTCACCCGGCCCTCGACACCGAGGCCCCAGACAAAGCTGGCGTCGCTATCATTGGCGCTCACCACGCCGACACCGGCGGTGCCGTAGACCATCAAACCCGGTTGCAATAGATAGCCGAGGCGGCCGCGCACCGAGCCCAGCCAATCGATGACATCGCTATTGGCAATGGAAATATCGCCTTCAAGGCCGTAGACGATCGCTTGGTTCTGCCAGTTGTAGCCGACCTGCACGCCACCAACGAGGCCGTCATCGTGGTCGGCATCGAAATGACCCAAGTTTACGCCGCCATAAAGACCACGCCAAATCCCCGGGCGGTCAAAATAGCCGGCGTCGGCGCTGCGCACGGCGCCGCCTGCCCATGTTGTTGTCGCGGAAAGAGCCAGGCCGGCCACCACCGCCAATCCGAAGAGTCCCCTACGCAGCACGACCATAATAGATGCTCCCTCTGCCTCGAGCTTGCTTGCCTCCCCGTCACCCGGCGAACTGATCAGCGCCGACCTGAGACACTTGGTATATGCAATATGTGACGGATGAGGGGCGCGGCCTTCCATCGGGTGGGAGGCCCAACGTGCGTGGCAGGATCGCTATTTTGAATTTTCCATTGCGTGATCAGCAACTTGCGCGACTTTCGTTTTTGTTTGCACATGAGCATTTGTGTGGTCGAGGAGGCACGCCAGCTGCAGAAAGCAGCCGCGCCGTCGCAATTTTGTTGTCGACACCACGTTGCCAAGTCGCACGAGCGCCCTTTTGCGGGCGCACACGACGGCCCACGCAGGCCGGGGCGCTCTCGTACCCGGCCGAGCCACGTGCGATCGGGTTCGCTTAGGTCCTTGCGGCTTGGGCGGCGCGGGCCTATTCGTCCCTTCGCAGGTGCGCCAGCAGCGTAACCGTTGGGCCTGAACGTCGAGGGCCTCGCCCTCCGTCACGTCGAACCAATCTATGCCCTAAAGGCCTCGAGGATCGGGCTCGTGCGTGACAATGAGGAGGTGGCTTCCGGCGGATGGCATTGGGCTGGCGAGCTTGCGGAACGGGGGCAGCGCGCCGGTTGTTCTCGTTCGGGGGTACCACTCAGCCCGCCGCGATGAGGTCCAGGGCCTTGGTCGATGCCGTCGAAACCTACAAGCTTGGCGGTCCAATCGGCGCGATCGGCTGGTGAAAAGCCGGAATGCCTATGGCCCTGCAGTCCGCCCCAGCGCGTTGGCGGCCTCTTTGCCCGACCGGGCTGGCGCTGTGCTGGCGGTATTGTCATGGTTGGGCGGCAGTATCGGCGGTATCAGGGTTGATGGCGCGAATGACGATCACACGGCCCCGCCGGCGCACGGGCCTTGATCAGGTCTTGATCGCTCGGGGCGCACGTGCTGCCCGGCTCGCGCCAACCGCCGAAAAGGAGAACGGCAAACAGAACATCCCCAAATTGGACGGCCGTGGTTGGGTGCTAATATCGGCGCCGACCCAACGGCGTGATCCGGCGTCGGACGATGGAGGTTAATATGCGTGGCTCAATTTTGGCGCTGATCGTTCTCGTGGCGTCGGCCGCGGCGAGCGCAAACGAGACCAAGTATTACGATCTCGCCAAGGGCGACTATCCGCACGACGTTGCCATTTCTGAGGGCGGCGAGGTCTGGTTCGCCGGCCAGAAAGCCGGTATTGCCGGCCGCCTCGATCCCAAGACCGGCGCGATTGAGCGCATTGCGCTCGGCAAGAATTCGGCGCCGCACGGCGTCATCGTCGGGCCGGACGGTGCGCCCTGGTTCACCGACGGCGGGCAGAACGCCATCGTGCGCGTCGATCCCGCGAGCAAGGCGGTCAAGGTGTGGCCGCTGCCACCGGAACGCATGCCCTACACCAACCTCAACACGGCCGCCTTCGACGGCCGCGGTCGGATCTGGTTCACCGGACAGAACGGCATCTATGGCCGGCTCGACCCCAGTTCGGGGGACATGAAGGTGTGGGACGCTCCCAAGGGACGCGGCCCCTATGGCATCACCGGCACGCCCAAGGGCGATATCTGGTTCGTCTCGCTCGCCGGCAATTATCTCGCCAACGTCGACCTGGAGAGCGGAGCGGCAACCGTCTATGAGCCGCCGACCAAGGAGCAAGGCGCACGCCGGGTCTGGTCGGACTCAAAAGGCCGGCTGTGGATCAGCGAATGGAACTCGGGCAACGTCAGCGTCTATGATCCAGCCGCCAAGGCGTGGCAGCAATGGAAACTGCCGGGCGCAAGCCCGCGCACCTATGCCGTGTGGGTCGACCCCGATGACAAGGTGTGGCTGACGGACTGGAGCACCAACGCCGTCGTGCGCTTCGATCCGGAAACCCAAACCTTTCAAAGCTTCCCGAGCGATCGCTCCGGCGCCAACGTGCGTCAGCTGCTGGGACGCAAGGGGGAAGCCTGGATCGCCGAGTCGGGCACCGAGCGCATCCGCGTCATTCGCTATCCTTGAGAATAAGCTCTTTAGCTCGTGAGCGCAGCATCGTCCCTTCCGCTCGGCGTGCGCGCGGCCCTGCTCGGCGCCCTGCTCCTCTCACCTGCCGGCGCCGAGGACGGCGATGCCGCGCGCGGTGAGCGCGCCTTTCAGCGCTGCTTTGCCTGTCACTCCGTCGACCCGACCGAGCCGGCGAAGCTCCAGGGCCCCAGTCTTTTTAAGATCATGGGCAGGCCTGCGGCCGCCGTTCCAGGCTTTGCCTATTCCGAGGCCATGCAAAAAGCCGCCGCGGCCGGTCTCGTCTGGGATGCCGCAACGCTTGACCGCTTCTTGATCGACCCCGAAGCTGTGGTTGCCGGCACGGCGATGAGCGTCCCGCCGGTGCGCGATGCTGAGGAGCGTGCCGATCTCGTGGCCTATCTTAAGCGCTCCGGAACCTATCGCCCCTAAACATCAAGGGCCCCACAGGATGGCTGGCGCGACAAAAAGCGAGCTGAGCGTACACGAGACCAGGCGCGAGCCGGGACCCGCCAGGGGCACGCCCGCCGAAGTCTTTCTCGTTTTCCTCAAGCTTGGTCTCACGTCGTTTGGCGGACCGGTCGCCCACCTTGGCTATTTCCACCAGGAATTCGTCGTGCGGCGGCGCTGGCTTGCCCAGCGCTCCTATGCGGATGTCGTGGCCCTCTGCCAATTCCTCCCCGGGCCCGCCAGCAGCCAGGTCGGCCTCGCCATCGGACTGTCGCGCGCCGGCTACATGGGCGCGCTGGCGGCTTGGGCGGGTTTCACGCTGCCGTCCGCCCTCATTCTCATTCTTTTCGCCTACAGTTTCGTCGGCCTTCAGAGCCTCATCGGCACGGGTTGGCTCAATGGCCTCAAGGCCGCCGCAGTCGCCGTCGTCGCCCTCGCTGTCGCCAGCATGGCGCGCAGCTTGGCTCCCGACCGGTCCCGCGCCACTCTCGCGGTGGCGGCTGCGATCCTCGCCTTGACCTTCCCCTCGACCTCGGGCCAGCTCGGCGCCATTGCGCTCGGCGGCCTCGTCGGCCTCGCGCTCAAGGCTGAAGCACCCTCCGAGGACGACGCCGCCCTCCCGCTCACCGTCAGCCCCAGCGTTGCTGTTGCCGCGCTCATCGCCTTCTTTGGCCTCTTGATCCTGTTGCCCCTGGCCCAAACGGCCCTCAACAGCCCGGCGCTGGCGCAGTTCACCGCCTTCTATCGCGCCGGCTCGCTCGTGTTCGGCGGTGGCCATGTGGTGCTGCCGTTGCTGCAAGCCGAGGTCGTGCCCACGGGCTGGGTCACGCACGATGCCTTCCTGGCGGGCTACGGCGCAGCCCAGGCGGTCCCGGGACCCCTCTTCACCTTCGCGGCCTACCTCGGTGCCGTCATCGGCGGCTGGAGCATGGCCCTCTTGTGCTTGATCGCCGTGTTCCTGCCCTCGTTCCTTCTCGTCTTGGGCGCACTGCCTTTCTGGGAGGCCCTGCGCAGGACCGCCAGAATCCAGGCCGCCCTCAAGGGCGTGAACGCCGCCGTCGTCGGACTGTTGCTGGCGGCGCTCTATGATCCGGTTTGGACCGCCGGCATCGGCAACGCGCGCGACTTCGCTTTGGCGCTGAGCGCCTTCCTGTTTCTTTTTATGTGGCAGTGGCCGCCCTGGCTGGTGGTGATCCTGAGCGCCGCGGCAGGCGTCGCCGTCGCGCACCTCTTTTAAACCTCAGGGCCGGATCGGCGCCTATTCGGCTCGCTTGAACGCAGTGGTCGCGCGTCACAGGCGGCATCGCCAGCAGCTGCGGCAAGGTATGGATCTGACCGACGCTTCGCGAAAAGCGCAAATGGCCGCGAGTGCCACGAGCGATTATCGGCTGAGACCGGCCGCCGATACGGTCCAACGTGGCGTGCGGCGCCGACGCGACCAGGCTTTGCCCCGATAGCCATTCCCGTTCGGCATCGCGCCGTTCCCCACGCTCGATCATTGGGAGCTGCCGCAGCGGTTGCAGGACAAGGGCGGGTGGCAGTCGCGCGACACGGCCAAGGCCTTCGCGGGCTACGTCGGCTTCATGGCCGAGAAGCTCAGCGACCGGGTTCGCCACTTCTTCACGATCAACGAATTCCGTGCTTTTCTGGACGTGGGACATGACGGCCATGAGGTGACTGCCCCGGGCGTCGGCGCCGGCGTCCACATGCTGTTGTTTGATCTCGATCACCAACTCATGACGATCGGTACTTCGTGTGCAGCTGGGGTCAGGCCATTACCCCGGCGGCAGGATAGAAGTCCCTCAAGCAGCCGGCGGAATCAAAATGCTGTTCTCAGAGCTCTTGCTTGTCGACCTTGAAAATTGAGGAAAGGCTAGGCAGCCAATGAAGTTGTGAGCGTGACCAAAATTGTGCCTTTGGCACAAACTGATCGCGCTGCCGTACGGTTCCAAGACGGATGTTATAAAATTTTCCTGCCTTCCCTGCTCGCGTCGCGTAGATGGGTGACCCGCACCGCGGACAGAACGCCTGAGCACTTTTCATACCACTTTCAGCTGTCTTCACGTAGATTGTTGGCTCACCTGAGAGCATCCTAAAGCTTTCACTTGCGACCCGAATACCTGTCCTGAAAGCGGAACCTGAGAGCGCCTGGCAATCGGTACAGTGACAAATATGTACCCTTTCTGGGTTAGCCTCGGCCTCGTAGGTGACATAGCCGCAGTGGCAACCGCCGTCGATCCTCATTGAACGGAACCTCCATCAACGTCGTACACGTTCCTGCCGATCAACCCCCTGTGTGGGTTGATGCGGTGGTGTACCAGTATCCTCCGAGATAAGCCCAACAGCTAAAGACCGTAAAGTCGATACACGCATGGTGTGCGCTAACTGCGTGGCATAGTATGGTGCAGGTCAGCATGTTCCGTTGGAAGATCATCAAGGTATCATCCCGGATCTCCAAGGGGTTAGGTATCTCATGCCATCTGAAACGTCCGTCGTCAGTGGCGATCAATCGATTGCAGAATTGAGGCGCGAGCTGACCGAAGCGCGCGAGCAGCAGGCCGCCACCGCGGAGATCCTGAGGGTGATCTCGAATTCGCCGATGGACCTGCAACGCGCATTTGCTGATATCGCGGCGAGCGCGGCTCGCCTCTGCGATGCCTATGACGCTACCATCCGGCAACTAGACGACGGCCAGTTGCGCCTTGTCGCCCACTATGGACCAATACTGACGGGACCCACCGTGCCTCTGATGCATGGCGCTGCCGCCGGGCGTGCGGTCCTCGACCGGCAAACGATCCACCTCGCCGATGAGCAATTCGATAGGGATGAGTATCCTGAGGGCAGCGAATATGCCCGCCATCTCGGTTACCGCACCATACTCTGCGTCCCTCTGTTGCGCGCGGCGGAGGCAATTGGCGTGATTACCATCCGCCGCACCGAGGTCCGCCCGTTCACCGGCCGACAGATAGATCTGCTCAAGACTTTCGCCGACCAGGCTGTGATCGCCATCGAGAACGCACGGCTGTTCGACGCTGAGCAGACGCGGACGAAGGAGTTGCAGGAGTCGCTTGAATACCAGACCGCGACGAGCGGCGTGCTGAACGTAATCAGCCGCTCCCCGAACGAACTGCAACCCGTGTTTGATGCCATCGCGAAAAGTGCTAGTCGCCTCTGTGGCGACGAATACGCCATCGTCGCGCGCTACGACGGCGAGTTGCTTCATCTCGTCGCGCAACACAATCCACGTCCTGGTAGCTCTGAGGAAACCGCGCGTTGGTTTCCACACCGCCCGGTACCGCCGTCCGTATTGGCACGTGCCATCACTGACAATGCTGTCGTCCACATTTCCGACATAGAGGACGAAGAACTACCCCAGTCAGCGCTCGAGGCATTTCGTCGAATCTCACTGCGAGCTGTTGTTGCCGTGCCGATGATTCACGAGCATCGGACCATCGGCACCATCGCTGTCTCGTGCGCCATGCCCGGTGCATTCCCTCAACGCCAGATCGATCTGCTACGGACGTTTGCCGACCAGGCAGTGATCGCCATCGAGAACACTCGACTATTCGAGGCTGAGCAGGCGAGCAAGCGCGAGCTGCAAGAATCACTCGAATACCAGACCGCAACCAGCGATGTGCTCGGTGTCATTAGCCGCTCACCGTCACGACTGCAGCCGGTCGTAGATGCCATTGTGCAGACGGCCAAACGCCTCTGCTCGGCCGAACGGGCCAACATGTGGCGCTGGAGCAACGGCCGGTTCGACCTGCTGGCTCATACGCTCGAGGATGCCGAGCTTGCCGCGTATCTTGCAGACAATCCGATACCGGCGGGCCAATCGCTTGCCGGCCGCGCCTTGCTCCAAGGGCGCGTTATCCATGTGTCCGATGTTCTGGCCGATCCGGAGATCGGTGCCCAGAGGCAACTGCAACGTAGCAAGGTGCGAACCATGCTCGTTGTCCCGCTCTTGCGTGAGGGCGAGCCGATCGGCGTATTGTCCCTCTCAAAGACAGAAGTCTGCCCGTTCACCGACAGGCAGATCGCGCTCATCGAGACCTTTGCCGACCAGGCAGTCATCGCCATAGAGAACGCGCGATTGTTCGAGGCCGAGCAATCAAGCAAGCGCGAGCTCCAGGAATCTCTCGAATACCAGACCGCGACTAGCGAAGTGCTCAACGTCATTAGTCGCTCACCGACCGAGCTTCAGCCGGTCCTGGACGCAATTGCTGCGACAGCCGCACGCCTATGCGAATCTATGGACGCCCTAGTCTGGCGTGTTGCTGGCGGGAGGATCAGGGTGGTTGCCCAATTTGGGTCGCCAACCAATTCCCCCGCCCATCCGTTGACGAGGGGGACCGTCACAGGACGTGCCATCGTTGATCGGAAAACTATACATGTCCACGACCTCGCTGCGATGGTGGAGACCGAATACACCGAAGCCAAAGAGATACAGCAGCGCATTGGTCACCGGACGACGCTTGCGACGCCATTACTTAGCCAAGGTGAGGCACTGGGTGCAATTTCGGTGCGAAAGAACCATGTGCACCCATTCTCAGATAGACAGATAGCTCTCCTGCAAACCTTTGCCGACCAGGCCGTCATCGCCATCGAGAACGCGCGGCTGTTCGAGGAGGTTCAAGCAAGGACGCGCGAACTCCAGGAGGCGCTGGAACACCAAACGGCGAACAGCGAAGTGCTGCAAGTCGTGAGCAGCTCGGTTGGATCGTTGGAGCCCGTGTACGAGAAAATCCTATCGAATGCCGTCAAACACTGTGGTGCAACGTTCGGCAATCTATTTCTCTTCCGTGATGACGTTGCCGAGATCGTCGCAGTCCTTGGCGTCCCACCAGAAATGGTCGCCTACCTCAAGACCGGTGTTCGGCCGGGATCGGCAACCGGCCTTCGTCGATTGATGACCTCCAAAGAAATCGTTCAAATCTCCGATCTCAGGCAGAGCCGCGGATATGTTGAACGGGATCCACTGGCCGTGGCGGCAGTTGAACTTGCCGACACTAGGACGGTTCTGCTCGTTCCGATGCTCAGAGATAATGAGCTCATCGGCGCATTTGTTATCTTTCGCCAGGAGGTACAGCCATTCACGGACAAGCAGGTTGACCTGGTCAGGGGATTTGCAAATCAGGCCGTCATCGCTATCGAGAACACGCGCTTACTCAACGAGTTGCGCGAAACGCTGCAGCAGCAGACCGCCACTGCCGAGGTGCTCAAGGCCATAAGTCGCTCGACGTTTGACCTGCCGGCGGTGCTCGATACGCTGGTCCAGTCCGCCGCACGACTCTGCGAGGCAGACAGTGCAGCGATCCATAAGCGTGTGGGTGACGTGTACCCATTTGTTGCCAGTTACGGGTTCGCGCAGGCGTTTGAAGAGTTTATGCGATCCCAACCGTTTATGCCGGGCCGCGAGTCAGCCCTCAACCGGGCGGTGCTCGAGGGTGCTACGATCCACATACCCGATATCGAGATGGTTTCCGCCGAGTCCGGAGCTGTGCAGCACTGGAGGAAGCTTGGCGGATACCGAACCACGATCGCCGTCCCGCTCTTGCGCGAAGGTAACGTTATCGGTGCGGTTGTCCTCACGCGCAAGCAGGTACGACCGTTCACAGACCGTCAAATCGAACTCGTCAAGACCTTTGCCGACCAGGCCGTGATCGCCATCGAGAACGCGCGGCTGTTCGAGGCAGAGCAGGCGAGGACGCACGAGCTGCAACAGTCGCTGGAATACCAGACCGCGATCAGCGAGGTGCTCAACGTCATCAGTCGCTCACCCAATCAGCTGCAGCCCGTCCTGGACACCATCGTGCAGACGGCAACGCGATTGTGCGAAGCTGAATATGCTTGGGTGCTGAAGCTTGAACAGGATTGCCTGCTCCACATCGTGGCGAGCGAGAACGCTAATTCCGATTTCGTGCGCTGGATTCGGGATCATCCAATGGAAGTCGCAGTTGGGGGCCGAGCGGTACTTAGACGCACCACGGTGCATATTCCAGATGTTCTCTCAGACCCTGAATATGCTCGATGGGAGCCGCAGAAGCTCTGGCACTTCCGCACCATGCTCGGCGTCCCCCTATTTAGGGAAAAAGAGGCA
>Ga0081455_10000815_pt1 | contig 40097 bp, 38 predicted proteins | sample TabmetS3T2R1_FD_70207 | JGI IMG/M metagenome (GOLD analysis project Ga0081455, IMG submission 70207) | Tabebuia heterophylla rhizosphere microbial communities from the University of Puerto Rico - S3T2R1 | ecosystem: Host-associated > Plants > Roots > Rhizosphere ... | reverse complement strand
GACGAGGTTCGCAACGCGGCGCGGCTGTTGATGGATGCGGTGCGCATGGCGGCTGACGACGGTGCTTCGGCGGCTGCCGCATTCAAGGAGCCGCGCGCAAAATAGCGGCTGCGGACATCAACGTTCGGCGTGCTTGTCTTTCTTCTTCTTGGCGCCGGTGCGGCTGATTTCCTTGATCGCCAGCGGCGGGCGCCCGGACTTCTCGGCGATCTCCCGGTCCTGCTCCATGATGAAGCCCCGTGCCGGTTCATCGCCCTCCAGCCCGCCGAGCAGGCTGGTCGGCACGCGCCGGTTGGAGCGTTGCGAGCCGTCTTCGTAAACGACATCGAAAAAGGCGTATTCGCCTTTGGGGTTGGTCCCGGGTTTCTTCGGCATGGGCGGCATATAGTGCGAATCGGCGGGCATTGAAACCGGCAAAGTGCCGGAAAACGCCGTCATGAACCGCATTCCCGTCATGCCGACCGGTGACGCCGATCAGCGTCGTCGCGCATGATGCAGGCGGGGGCGATGCGGCGGACCGGGACGGGGGCTCATCTGCGCCTGGGCGTCCAGGACCGCCTGATCCAGCGCATTGCCCTGCCAGACGAACGGCATGTAAACCGGCGCCGGCTCCGACCGGATGTTCGGCGCGGGGCCAACCGGCTGCGCGTTGGCCGCTCCGCCGCACAAGCAGGCGGCGCAGACAAAACAGGCGGCGGCAACGCGTGGTCTTGTAACGGGGTACCGTGCTGGCATCGTCAATCTCCGGGATGTCAGGATGATCCGCTTGCGCCTCTTGTGCTGAAATTGGCTCCGGTCTGTGGTGCTTTCTCGACGGCTTCCTCGGTGGCTCTCTTGGCGGCTCTCTTGGCGGCCTCGGCCCTCGTAATCAAGCGGCCGAGGCTAACGGAAGGTGACGATGTCCGTTCCAAAGGAAAAGCTCGTGGTGCGGTGGTTCTGGCCGCTTCGGCTGATCGCCGGCCTTGCGGTCGCGACGGTCCTTGCGAGCCGCGCCGCTGCAGCGGACCCGCTGCCGGATTTCGCCGCGCTTGCTCATGCCACCGGCACGCCTGCAATCCCCGGGCTCAAGATGGTTTGGCTCGCGCCCTGGGGCGATCCTGCCAAGACCAACGCGTGGCGCAACATCATCGCCCACCAGACCGAGGGCCCGGCCGGCTCCGCCCGTGGCGGCGCCCTGGAACAGGCGAAGAACCCGACGCGGCGTGGCGTTACCGTCTGGGTCGAAACCGACGGCACGGTGTACTGGGCGGTTCGCGAGGACCTGATCCCGACCCATGGCGAGGGCGGCGATCGCAACGACAACAAATACATCGACAACCGCGACACCTATCGGCAGGTGGCGAAGACCAATTCGATCGGGGTCGAATTCGCGGGGAATTTTCCGGATGTCGCAAAACCGGTGACGGATGCGCAACTCGCGGCGTGGGATATTCTCGTGCGGGTGCTGCAGGCGCGCTATCACATCCCGAGCGAACGGATCTACGCGCACAACTGGATCGATTTCAAGGACGCGCGCTACTGCGAAGGCTGCGCGCTCGCTGCCCGTGCGCGGGCGCTGAATTTCCAGCCGGAACCATCGCGCTGAGAGCTTGTTGCCGTATCGGCGCGCATTATCTGTGCAGCACAGATCTGTAGGCAGGGACGTTCAATTCAGATGAGACAGGCACGCCCGCAAAGCGTGGTGATCGATCAGGACGGCCGCGAGATCCATCCGGAGCGGCCGGCCTCGTTCGAGCGCGAGGCAAGGGAACAACCCTTCGCATTTCATGCTTTTGGATTGAGCGGACGCCCGTTGACGCGCGAGGAGCGCATTGCGCGGCTGGAGGCCTTGGCGAGCCTGCTGGACCTCGCCTTCATCGTGCCCGGCACCAACATCCGCTACGGCATCGACGGGCTGGTGGGGCTGATCCCGGTCGTCGGCGACATCCTCACCACGGCGATCGCGCTCTGGATCGTGCGCGAGGCGCGCGCGATCGGAGCGCCGCGTTATCTCGTGGCGCGCATGCTGGCCAATGTTGCACTGGATGGCGCGGTTGGTGCGATCCCCTTGCTCGGCGACGCGTTCGACGTCGCCTTCAAGGCCAATGTGCGCAATGTCAGGATGCTGTGGCGATGGATCGACCGCCAGCGCTGAACGCTGGCGTTAACTCTCAGGCCGCGGCGTCGGCCTTTTCCTTGCGCGGCAGCGGGAAATCCGCATTCGCATACAGCGCGCGGATGCCGGCCTGATCGAAGCGACGTTCGTTGACTTCGAGATAGGCGCCATTCAGCGAATCCGCGGGCAGTTGCTCGACCGCGAACTTCACAGCCTCGGCTGCCGACGAGAACCGCCGATAGGTGAAGCCGGCGCGGCGCTTGTTGCGGATCGGCGCAGGAAACAACTCAGCCGACTGGCTGTAATTGAAGGAAGACATCGCAAAACCTTGTTCAGATGCAGTGTGAGGAACGCCAGCGCTGTGCGCATCGACAGCCGGCTCCAGCCGGCGGCGTCATTTCATGGACACATATAGGCAAAGATGACGTAGGATGCGAGTCTTGGCCGCTATGCATTTGGGTTGTTTTTCTGGCCATGAGGTTGATTTTGTTAACAATATTGCGATACGGGTGCATTGCAAAAAGGTATTATATAACCTCTAAAATGGGCCGGGAATAAATCACAGGGCTCCTCGGGTCTCTCACCCAATCGCCACGCCCCCGAAGGGAGACCCAAATGGCTCGTGACAACGACGGCGTTGATCGGCGCCACGCACTCGAATGTATGATCTGGGCCGGCACCGGCCTCGTCTGGACGATGTCCGGCGGCGTGCCGGTATCGACCCTGCTCGGCACCGCCAAGGCGCAGACGCCAGCCGCCGGCGGTTTCAGCTTCCTGCAGATTTCGGACAGCCATGTCGGCTTCGACAAGGCGGCGAACCCGAATGCGCTGGCAACGCTCGAGGAGGCGATCGGCCGGGTCGGGGCGATGCCGGCGAAGCCCTCTTTCATGATCCATACCGGCGACATCACGCATCTGTCCAAGGATCGCGAGTTCGACGATGCGTCGCAGGTGATCGGCCGGGCCGGGCTCGATGTGCACTACGTGCCGGGCGAGCATGATCTGATCGATGAAGAGCGCGGCAAGGCCTATCTGCAGCGCTACGGCAAAAACACCAGAGGCGACGGCTGGTACTCGTTCGACCAGGCCGGCGTGCATTTCATCGGCCTTGTCAACGTCGTTGATCTGAAGGCCGGCGGCATGGGCAATCTGGGCGAGGCGCAGCTCGCTTGGCTCGCCGACGACCTCAGCGGCAAGTCGGCGTCCACGCCGATCGTGGTGTTCGCGCACATTCCGCTTTGGACCATCGCGCCGGAATGGGGTTGGGGCACCGAGGATTCGGCAAAGGCGCTGGCGCTGCTGGCGCGCTTCGGTTCGGTCACGGTGTTGAACGGCCACATCCACCAGATCATGCAGAAGGTTGAAGGGCAGGTGACGTTTCACACCGCGCGCTCCACGGCCTTTCCGCAGCCGGCGCCGGGCACCGCGCCATCACCGGGGCCGAAGCTCGTGCCCCCAGGCGAATTGCGCAGCGTGCTCGGCATTACCGATGTGGTCTATCGGCCGGGCCGACAGATGCTTGCGATCACCGACACCACGCTCGCGGGATAGCGCGAAAGCCCGCTCGCCCGTCCCGTCACGGACAGCTCCAAAGGACTCACCATGATTGCCTTCTCATTAGCTCTGGGCGCCCTCGCAGCCCTGCTGCGCTCTCCACCCGCCAGGCGCGTTCTACGGTTCTGTCGCGTCATCTCCGCGGCCGTCACCATCTGCGGCGCAACGCCGTTGCAATGCATGCCGGCGCATGCCGCCGGTGAAGCCGGCGCTCCGACCGCCACCGTCACGATCGACAACTTCGCGTTCACGCCCGCGAGCCTCACGGTAAAACCCGGGACCATCGTGACGTTCGTCAATCACGACGACATTCCGCATTCGATCGTCAATGTCGGCAATGCCTTTCGGTCGCGCGCGCTCGACACCGATCAGACTTTTGAATTCACGTTCGCGACAGCAGGCGATTACGACTATTTCTGCGGCTTGCACCCCCACATGAAAGGCAAGATTATCGTCGCGCCGTAATTGCCGGGTAACCATGTGACTGAAGTCGCGCGCAGGCGCTTCGCTGAAATCGTGCTGCCATGTCTTGATGACGCCTACACGCTGGCGCGATGGCTCTGTAGCAGCGGTGCCGACGCCGATGATATCGTGCAGGACGCCTGCGTGCGCGCGCTTCGCGCGCTGGAGACCACGTATGTGGAAAAGCCGCGGGCGTGGTTTCTCACGATCGTGCGCAATACGGCCGTGACCTGGATGATCAAGAACCGGCCGGGCAATGTCGTGTCGGCGAGCGAGGGGGAGGATGGCGGTTTTCCGGGACTCGCCGATCCGCAGCCCTTGCCGGATGCGGCGTTGATTGCGGGCGCCGATCGGAGCACTGTACAGCGTGCGATCGCCGCGCTGCCTGTTGTGTTCAGGGAGGCCATCGTGATGCGCGAACTGAACGGCCTGTCCTATCGCGAGATTGCCGACGCTTGCGACGTCCCGATCGGCACGGTGATGTCGCGGCTGGCGCGCGCCAGGCTGATGCTGATGACGACATTGGCGGGGGCGAGGTGAGCGTGGCCCATCCGCAGCCCACTGATGATCTGTTGCTGCTGCAGGCGCTGATCGACGGCGAACTGGATGCCGCCTCCACAGTTGCGATCGAGCGGCGGCTGGCGAGCGAACCGAAACTGGCGGCCGATCACGCAAGGCTGCTCGCGCAGCGCAACGTCATCCGGCTCAGCATGCCGCGCGAGACGGCGCCGGCGGCGTTGCGCGCCCGGATCGAGGCGCTGGCCGGGCTGACGGACATGGCTGCCGCTCAAACCTCGGCGAACGCCAACGTCGTGACGCTGCCGACTCCGGCTCGTGCGCGAGCGGCGACGTCCTGGCGGGCGGCGGCGGGCGCTATGGCGGCCGCCCTGGTGATGTTGCTTGGCGTGGACGCCTATCTTTTGACCGGAATGAATTGGGCAGGTCCGGATCCCGTCGCCCGCGCGGCGGTGGCCAATCACATGCGCGGCGTCATCGCAGGCCAACCTGTCGATGTGGTGTCGACCGACCGTCACACGGTGAAGCCCTGGCTTGCCGCGAAGGTCCCGCTCGCCACCACCGTGGTTGATTTGACAGCCGATGGCTATTCGCTCGCCGGCGGCCGTGTCGACATCATCGACGACACGCCGGCCGCAACCCTCGTCTATCGCTATCGCGAGCACGTCATCAGCGTCACCGAGTTGCGGCGCGGCGCAGCGCCGGCGAAGGGCGATGGGCGTGAGACGGTAGACGGCCATCCGGTGGTCGCGTGGGCCGATGACAGCCGGCGCTATGTTGCGGTATCCGACATGCCGCCCGCCGAGCTTGATCAATTCGTCGCGGCCTTCCGACGCGCAGCCGCGAATGCCGGCGAAGAACGCGCCGCGCCTCCCGCGCGATAGCCGCGTTGCGTCTCGGCCAAGCGTGTCGTCGATGTCAGGCGATGCGCTTTGCGCCCGCCAATTGTATGGCTATGATCGCCGCCGCCAAAGAACAACACAGCAAGATAACAACGCAAGAACAACAACAACGCAAAAACAACAACGAGAGAGCGGTTCAATGACGATTATCGATTGCCAGGTCCACGCCTACGAGCGCAATCATCCGGGCCGGCCATGGGCCGGGACCCTTCCGGGACCTGCTGAGGTCACCGGCGACGATATGATCGCCGCCATGGATGCTGCCGGCGTCGACGCTGCGATTCTCGTCTCGGTTTTCTCGATGTACCGCTTCGACCCGAGCTATGCGCTGTCTGTTTGGGCGAAGCATCCGACGCGGCTGGCGCTGGTGAAGCCTGTCGATCCCGCCGATCCGGCAGTTGCCGAGACCATCGCGCAATGGGCGGACACCGACGGCGCCGTCGCCGCGCGGGTCCTTCTGACACCTGAGAGCACCGATGATCCGGCAGATGCCGGCCTCAACCGGGTGCTGACCGCGGCGGGTCAACACGATCTGCCGATCAATTTCAGCTGTCCCCCGCGGTTGCGGCTGGTCCGCGAACTCGCCAGGCGTCACCCGAACACGCAGGTGGTGATCGATCATCTCGGGATGCATCCGACACATGATGCGAACGGGCGGCCGATCAATCCGTTCGGATCTCTGCCCGAGGTGCTCAAATTCGCCGAATGCGACAACGTCGCCATCAAGGTCAGCGCGACCTGCTTGCTGTCGGCGCAGCCTTATCCCTTTGCCGACATCTGGGACCCGCTGGCGCGCGTGTTCGATGCGTTCGGTTTTGAGCGCTGCATGTGGGGCACGGACTGGACTCGGGTGCTGTCGGCGACCTACCGCGAAGCGGTGGACGCGTTTCGCTTGAACGATAAACTTTCGACCAGCGACCGCGCCAAGCTCATGGGTGAGACCTTGAGCAAAATCTATCAATGGACGCCGCAAAAGGCTTGAACCGGCGCCGTTCAGTCCTTCGCCGCAAATCCGCCGCAAGTGTTGACGGTCGGTCGATGTGACGGGAACTTTTCTTCCGTCACTGTGATGCCGCAATGTCCGGTGAAATCAATCGGATGGTCCTCGCCAAATCGTCGCGCACTTAATCCGCATTTAACGAAAACTCGCCTTAATGGCGCTCCGTCGATCTGCGACAGGCTGCCGAGGCTTTGGGGGACCGGGGTGGTGCAGACACGGAATGTCGTTGGGGTTTTGTCGGCCGCGTAGGGCGTGCGCACGGCTTGTGTCGCGTCAGGCCTGAAGTGAAGTTGGGGACGGAAGTTTGAATACGTACAGCTCTGAAGCGCTTTACGATCTCGCGATCGATGATGTCTCCGAATATGATGTTGCCCCAGCCGCCGCGAGCGGCTTTCCGCGCAAGGCGCTGCTGCAGAATTTTTTAGGGGGCGGCGCGCTCGCCTGGATTACCGTCGCTTGCGCGTGGACGATGTATTCCAATCTCGCAGGCCCCGAGCAGACCGTTCATGACTTCGCGACGCGTTTCGAGGCCGTGAAGACCGAAGCCACGCAGTCGATTGCGGTCTTGAAACGATTGGCGCGTCCCGCAACGCCGAATCCGCATGTCGCGCTGTTTGATCCGTCCTATTCTCTTGGCGCTCAACCCGGCAGCTTTGCGCAGGACACGCCGATCGATCAGGGCGACGCCTTCACGCTGGCCTCGCACGACAACGACAACACGGCCTCGCTCGGCACGACCTCCTCGCCACGACAGGCCGCGCGCGAATTGATGCAGAAGCTGGCGCAAACGGTGCCGATCCCGGTGGCCCGGCCGGCGATTCGCACGCCGGCGCCGGCAGCGCCTGCCGTCGCGGCGGCCGAACGGCCGACCATTCTCGAGAAGCTGTTTGGCGACACCGAGCAGCATCAACACGGCACCCAGCTTGCTTATGCGGCGCCCGATGGCGGCATTTCGATGGGCTGGTCCAATGCGTCGCTGCCCGCCGCCGTCAAATCGGTCGCCGGCGACGAATTTACCGCCGTCTACGATATCTCGGCGCGAATGGTGTACATGCCTGATGGCTCCAAGCTGGAGGCGCATTCGGGACTGGGCGACAAGCTCGACGACCCGAAATACGTCAATGTCCGGATGCGCGGGGCCACGCCGCCGCACACCTACGACCTCAGTTTGCGCGAGAGCCTGTTTCATGGCGTGCGCGCGCTGCGGCTCAATCCGGTCGGCGGCGAAGAGGCGATCTTCGGCCGGTCCGGCTTGCTCGCGCACACCTACATGCTGGGCCCGAACGGCGATTCCAATGGCTGCGTCTCCTTCAGGAATTACGACGCCTTTCTGCAGGCCTATCAAAATCAGAAGGTGAAGCGGCTGGTGGTGGTGGCGAAGCTGTAGCGACGCGCTCGGCTTCAGGCACTGCCTCGCGCCGTCGCGCAATTCGCGACAAGCTACTTTTCGGCTTTCCCTCTCTTGTCATCGCTTGGCCGGTCGATCTCCGAGCGACGAAGCAGATAATCCAGTCCGCCGACCCGAAACCAGCGATACCCAAAAGGCTCCAGCGCGAGCCGGTGCCGGCCGTCCCGGCCGGCTTTGCTGTGCTCTTCCGAGAGCAGACTGATCAGCAACGATTTCCGACCGCCGTCGCCATCCAGTGAAAACGAAACTTCCTGCGCCTCATCCTTGAAATTGTGCACGATCAGCACGGCATTGTTGCGCCACTGATATTGCATGATCAGGATTGACGGATTTCGGGTCCTGATGACACGGAAATCCCCCCAGGAGATTTCCGGCACTTCCTTGCGCATGCGGATCGTGCGTTCCATCCAGTTCAAAAGCGAATTCGGGTCACGCCGCTGCCGCGCGGCATTGACCTGCTGAAAGCCGAAAGGCCCCTGGCTGATGACCGGCAGCACGGCCTTCTTGGCTTTGGTGAAACCGGCCTGGGGCTCGTCGGACCATTGCATCGGCGTGCGCGCGCAATTGCGCTCGGGCAGCTTGAGGTTGTCGCCCATGCCAAGCTCGTCGCCATAACGCAGCACCGGCGTGCCGGGCAGGGTGTACATCAGGCTGTAGGCCAATTCGAGCTTGCGCCGATCGGCGCCGAGCATCGGCGCAAGCCGACGCCGGATGCCGCGCTCGTAAAGCTGCATGCGCTTATCGGGGCCGAAGCATTCGAACACCTTGCGCTGCTGGGCCCTGGTCAGGCGGCCGAGATCGAGTTCGTCATGATTGCGCAGGAACAACCCCCATTATGCCGACGCCGGCCTGGCCTTCGTGTCCATCACCGCTTTGACCAGCGGGACCGTATCGGCGGTGGCCAGCGCGTAGAACAGATGTTGGTTGACATGAAAGTTAAACATCATCTGCATACGTTCGCCGTCGTCGCCGAAATATTCCATGTCGGTATCGGGCGTGACATTCGCTTCGGCGAGGATGATCGCCTCGCCGTCGCGCCATTGCAGGAATTCGCGGAAGTCGCGCAGCATGTCATAGTTTTGTGCGGGCTTGCGGACGTGAGGTCCCTTCGAGGCGATCACGAACGGCACCGCGTCCATGCGAAAACCGGAGACGCCGAGCTGAATCCAAAATCCCATGATTTTCAGGATTTCCGCCTGCACGTCGAGGTTCGCCGTGTTCAGGTCGGGCTGGAAATCATAGAAGCGGTGGAAGTACCAGGCCTTGGCGACGCTGTCGCGCGACCAGGTCGACGTCTGCACGCCGGGAAACACCATGCCCTGATCGGCGTTCTTCGGCCGCTTGTCCGACCAGACATACCAGTCACGATAGCGGGAGGTCTTGTCGCGCCGCGCCTCCTTGAACCAGTGATGCTGATTGGACGTGTGATTGACGACGAGATCGATGATCACCCGCATGCCGCGCTGCTTGGCGCCGTGCGCGAACTCGACGAAATCCCCGAGCGTTCCATAGCGCGGGTCGACACCGTAATAGTCGGAGATGTCGTAGCCGTCGTCGTGGCCGGGCGACGGCTGGAACGGGAGCAGCCAAATGGTGTTGACGCCAAGTCCATTCAGGTAATCGAGCCGCCTGATCAGACCCTGGAAATCGCCGATACCGTCCCCGTTGGCGTCCATGAACGTTGCGACGGACAGACAATAGATGACGCCATTCTTGTACCAGAGATCGTTGATCATCGTGGTCGGTTCACCTTGGCGACGAGACTGAGATCGGCAGAGTTGGCGGAAACATGAACGTTCAAACGAGAACAGGGCATTTCGTTCCCGGAGCCGGCATCGCGGGGTGCTGCCGATGAACCGGGCACCCTGGTGGCAAGCCGCCACGATCTATCAAATCTATCCGCGCTCGTTTCAGGATTCGTCCGGGGACGGCGTCGGCGATCTCGCCGGCATCATCCGGCGCCTGCCTTACCTGAAAGATCTCGGCGTCGATGCGATCTGGATCTCGCCGTTTTATCCGTCGCCGATGAAGGATTTCGGCTACGACATCTCGGATTATTGCGCCATCGATCCGCTGTTCGGCACGATGGCCGATTTCGACGCGTTGCTGGCCGGCGCACACGCATCGGATCTGAAGCTCATTCTCGATTTCGTGCCGAACCACACCTCGGACCAGCACCCATGGTTTCTGGACAGCCGGTCGTCACGCGAGGCCAACCAGCGCGACTGGTACATCTGGCGCGATCCCGCAGCCGACGGCGGTCCGCCCAACAATTGGCACTCCGAATTTGGCGGCAGCGCCTGGAGCTTCGACGATGCCACAGGCCAATACTACTACCACGCGTTTCTGCCGGAGCAGCCCGATCTCAACTGGCGCAATCGCGATGTGCGCGCGGCCATGCACGACGTCATGCGCTTCTGGTTGCGCAAGGGCGTCGACGGCTTCCGGGTCGATGTGATGTGGCACCTGATGAAGGACGCAGCGTTCCGCGACAATCCGCTCAACCCGGATTTCCGCGAGGAGCGCGACCTGCCGCATCAGCGCGTCGTACCCTGGTATTCGGCAGATATCGATGATGTGCATGCCGTCGTCGCCGGGTTGCGTCGCGTTCTCGATGAGTTCGGAGACCGCGTGCTGATCGGCGAGCTTTATCTGCCGTTTGAACGTCTGGCGACCTATTACGGACCGAAGCTGGACGGTGCGCACCTGCCGTTCAATTTCTCGCTGCTGCGCGCCGACTGGAATGCGAAAGCGCTGGCCGATCTGATCGCGCGCTATGAGGCGAGCCTGCCGGCCGGCGGCTGGCCGAACTGGGTGCTCGGCAATCACGACAGGCCGCGCGTGGCGAGCCGCATTGGCACAGCGCAAGCCCGCAATGCCGCGCTGTTGCTGCTGACCCTGCGCGGCACGCCGACGCTCTACTATGGCGACGAACTCGGACTGCAACAGGTGGATATTCCGCCCACGCGAATTCGTGATCCGTTCGAAATCAACGTGCCGGGCAAGGGCGCGGGCCGCGACGGCGCGCGCACGCCCATGCAGTGGTCGGCCGAACTCCATGCCGGCTTTTCCACCGCCGAGCCGTGGCTGCCTTTGTCCCCGGACTGGCTTGCCACCAATGTCGCCAATTTGCTGAGCGATCCGACCTCGATCCTGAATGACTATCGGCGCCTGCTGGCGCTACGACGCGCCTCGTCTGCCTTGCAACGCGGCCCCTATCACAGCATCGGCGCGACCGGCGACGTGCTGCTTTACGAGCGCATTTATGGTGAGGAGTATTTGCTGATCGCCATCAATTTCAGCGACGCTCCGGCTGAAATCGAAAGTGCTGCTGTGACGGGCAAAATCCTGCTCAGCACGCTCGGCGATCGCGAGCACGAACTGGTCTCCGACGCGCTCGCGCTGCGGCCCAATGAAGGGCTGATTGTCGCGCGAAGCCGTTGAGGCGGCTTCCACGATGTCATGACGGGCGGCTGCGCAGCACGATGCAGGCCCCGCCGGCGCCGTGAATGCGGTTACACAGCGCGTTCGCTTCCGGCCTGCTGTCGAGCCCGACGCTGACCTTGTAGAACGGCCGTGTCCCGCGGCTGCGGAACGTCAGGCTTGAGATGATCGGGTCGCGATCGGCGACAATCTCGGCAAAGCGAGTCATTGTACGCGAATAGGTGGTGAGTGCCTGCTCCCGCGAGAAGCCGGCCGCCAATTGCACGCCCCAGGGATGAGCGGCGGCGCGTTCGACGCGCTGCTGCAGCGCTGTTACGTAGACATTTGGCGCGACCTTCAGCGAGGCAATCATCTGGCCGCAATCGGCCGGCGGCGAAGCCTCGGGCGGGTCTTTCGCCTTGGCCCAATCCTCGACCGCATGGCCGGTGATGGCGAGGACATAGGCGCGGGTTTCCTCGGGCATCGGGCCGGTACCATCCAGCCATTCGCGAACCCGCCGTGGGCCTGCATTGTAGGCGGCAGCGGCGAGCCCGAGATTGCCGAATGTGCCGCGCAGCTCGCGCAGGAATTCTGCGGCTTTCGGCAGCGCCTGGATCGGATCAAACGGATCGAGCAGGCCACGTTCGTCGGCCGTGCCCGGCATGAACTGCGCAATGCCTTGCGCGCGCCGGCCGCTCCGCGTCAGCGGGCCGATGGCTTCCGCCTTGAAGCGGCTCTCGCGCCAGATCACCCGGGCAAAGTAATCGACGGGAAGATCGTTGGCCTTCGCCGCCGATTCCAGCATCAGGCAGATCGAATTCTGCGTGCCCGGCGGCCCCGGTTCCGAACGAGCCGCCGTCGCAAGGGCTGAGAATGCGAGCACGACTGCCAGGATGCGGCGATGGTTCGACATCCCGTCTCCAATCGCGCACGGCCGGGCGAGTTCCGAAAGGCTATTTCGGCTTCAGTTTCAGGGCCGCTGAATTGATGCAATAGCGCAAGCCCGCGGGTCCGGGGCCGTCGGGAAAGACGTGGCCGAGATGGCCCTGGCAGGCCGAACACAACACTTCGGTGCGCACCATGCCATGGCTGAGGTCGCGCTCCTCATCGACATGGCTTTCGACCGCCGGTGCGGTGAAGCTTGGCCAGCCGCAGCCGGAATCGAACTTGGCGTCGGAATCGAACAGCGTTTGTCCGCAACCGGCGCACACATAGGTGCCCTTGATCGTGCTGTGCTCATACTCGCCGGAGAATGGCCGCTCCGTGGCCTTTTCGCGCAGCACCGCATATTGCATCGGCGTCAGCTCGTTGCGCCACTCCTGCTCGCTCTTATGGACCTTGGTCTTGGTGTCGGTCATCTCGGTACCTCCAGCGTACGCTCCGCAACTCGGTCAGTTGGTCGCCTTGGCGTCGCGCACCAGCACCGGCTTGTCCCGATAGAGCTCGGCGAACACGCGTTTCAGATTTTCGACCTTCGGGATGTCATTGTAGGCGATGTAGAGCTGGGTCGGATGCAGCGTCAGGTAGTCCTGATGATAGGCCTCGGCCGGGTAGAAGGGCTTGCCCGTCTCGATCGTGGTCGCGATCGGCTTTGCAAACACCTTCGCTGTGTTGAGCTGCGCGATATAGGCGGTGGCAATCTGCTTTTGCGTGTCGTTGGCGACGAAAATCGTGGAGCGATATTGCGGGCCGGTGTCAGGGCCCTGCCGGTTCAATTGCGTCGGATCATGCACGACCGAAAAATAAATCTGCAGGAGCTTGCCGTAGGACACCTGCTTCGGGTCGTATTTGATCTCGACGGATTCAGCGTGGCCGGTCCGGCCGCTGCCGACCGTCTCATATGCGGCGGTTTCCTTGTTGCCGCCGGCATAACCGGAGACCGCGCTGACGACGCCCTTGGTGTGCTGGAAGACGCCCTGCACGCCCCAGAAGCAGCCACCGGCCAGGACCGCGGTCTGAATGCCGTCGCCGGTCGGCGCATCCATCGCCGGGGCAGGGATCACCACGGCATCCTCGGCCGCGCGGACCGGTCCGCCGGCAAAGGCTGTGACCAGCAAGGCTGTCGCAATCAATGAAACGCGAAGGGGGAAGGGAGGCATGGACGGCTCCTCGGTTGGCTGCGCTAATCTAGGCGCTTCTGGACGGCACGCAATCAGCTCGATGTTCGGCTGTTTCGGCCGGTGATGCCCAAGATACGTCAGCAAGCCTCGCCTGTTACGGGCTGCGCTGTCACACGAAGCCGTGATTTTCCCTCTAGGCGCCAGTGCGCCGCAATCTCCACATGGCGACCGTGCCGAGGCCTGGACCCAGCGCCAGCACGTACAGGACAGCGACCCAACCAACCCGGGCAGCCAGCAACGGCGTGATCTGGACGGTGAAGATCGTCAGACCAAAACCGACAGCGGTTTGAAACGCAAGAATGCTGCCGGCGAGTTGCGCAGGCGCAGCGTCGGCGATCAGTGCGGAAAATTGCGCCGAGTCCGGGATAATGGCGATGCCCCACAGCATGATCAGGATGAAAGTCAGCCAGGCAGGGCCGCCAAAGCTGGCAGCCGTCAGCAAGGCAGCAGTTCCGCTTGCGATCATGGCGGCGATCGTCACCTCGGCTTTGCCGATCCGATCGCCGAGCAACCCGGCCGGGATGCAGGCCAGTCCACCGAGGCCGATGGCAAGGGCCGCCGTCAGTTTGCCGAGACGAACAGCATCGATGGGATCGAGCGAGGCGGCGTAGCTTGCCGAAGCAATCGCCGCGGCCCATGCCCACATCGCGTACAGTTCCCACATATGGCCGAGATAGCCTAGAAACGGCAGCCTGATCCGGCGTTCCGTCCAGACCAGAAGGATTGCCCGGGCTGAGAACCGCGGCGCACGGGCGTGAAAGGGGCCAAGTCCGCCGGCACATACCAGCAGGCCGCCGACCGCGCCGACCACGGACGTCGCCACGACAACGCCGCGCCAGTCCTGGCCGCCAAGAAGCGAGGCGAAGTAGGACGTCGAGGTGCCGAGTGTGAGCGCCCCGACCAGAATGCCGACCAGCAGGCCGCGGTCACGCACGCCCCACCCGGTCGCGATCTTCATGCCGACGGGATAGACGCCGGCCAGCAGGACGCCGGTGACAAAACGCGCAGCGATTGCGGCGGCGCTGCCCACCGTGGTTATGAGCAGCAGAGCGTTCGCCGCGGCCGCGCCCACAGCGCAGATGGCGACGACCTTGCGCGGATCGTAACGGTCCGCGATGCCGCTGATCGAGATCGCAAGCGCACCGACGACAAATCCCGCTTGCACCATGCTGGTCAGGAGCGCCTGCCGGGTCTCGTCCAACCCGCCTTCACGGATCATATCGGGGAGGATCGCGGCGGCGGTGAACCAGAGGCTCATCGCGCACATCTGCGCGACGACCAAACACGTCATGGAAGTCAACTTGGACGAAGCGGCCATGTTTTGGCGATCCCGGAAGCTTCGGCCGTTTGGCAGGTGATCGGCAGGATACCGTTCAGGACTATAGCACGCGGGCGCCCCGTTGTTCACCTCGATGAAGGCGGCCGCTGCGCGGCGGAGGGCGACGTGCTTCGGCCGTTTTTTGATCGCAACCGCGGACCGTCACACCACCACGCTGAGCCGCTTCGCCGCGCGCGTGATGCCGGTGTAGAGCCAGCGCGCCCGGGCGTCCTGGAATGCGAAACTCTCGTCGAACAGGACAACGTCATCCCATTGCGAGCCCTGCGATTTATGCACCGTCAGCACATAGCCGAAATCGAACTCATCATAGGGCTTGCGCTGATCCCAGGGCAGATCCTCGATGCCGCCCGAAAAGCAATCGGCCCGTACCGACACCTTGACGGGCTTGGCATGGCCTTCGTCCTCCGGCATCAGGCGCATGCTGACGATGCGTGACTTCGATTGGGCGCGCGCCTTCACCCGCCACAGGCCGCCATTGAAGAGTGCCTTCTTGCGGTTGTTGCGCAGGCAAACCAGCTTGTCGCCGGCGACCGGCAGCGGATCGGTCATGTCCTGCTTCTCGCGAATCCGCATGTTGTAGGCGCGGCGCGTGTTGTTGCGGCCGACCAGCACCTGGTCGGCGACCATGACGCGCTCCGGATCGAGCGCGTCGCGCCGGATCACCTCGGTTTCACCATAGCTGCCGAATTCGAGCGCACGGCCCTCGCGTACATCCATTGACAGCCGCACGATCGGATCGTTCTGGGCCTGACGGTGAACCTCGGTCAGCATCGCATCGGGTTCGGCGCTGGTGAAGAAACCGCCGCCCTGGATCGGCGGCAGTTGTGCGGGATCGCCGAGCACGAGAAGCGGCGCACCGAACGACAGCAGATCGCGGCCGAGTTCGGCATCGACCATCGAGCATTCATCGATCACGATCAGGTCGGCTTTGGAGGCGGGCGCATCATCCCAGAGTTCGAAACTCGGCTGTTCGACGCCCGTTTCCCGGGTCCGGTAAATCAGGGAGTGGATGGTCGAGGCGCCGCCGCACCCCTTATTGCGCATCACAAGCGCCGCCTTGCCGGTGAAGGCGGCAAACTTCACCTGGTTGACGCCTTCTGCAAGGTGACGGGCGAGCGTGGTCTTGCCGGTGCCGGCATAACCGAACAGGCGAAACACCTGCGGCGTGCCGCGCTGGCCGGGCTTGGCTTTCAGCCACTCACTTGCGGCCTTCAAGGCTTTGTCCTGATGAGGCGTAAATGACATTCGAATTGCGATGCTTGCGGGCTGAAGGCTGCGACGAGGGCGGTGCGGCGGAATCGTCGAAAAGTTTCAGGATTGTTCCAGGCGGGCTCGATCTGTTTCACCTCATGCGTCTTGCGTCAATCAGAAGGTTCCCGGGAACGGTGCGCGCGGGGAGGGAACATCGATCGGGCTGAATCATTGTCGGCTGGGTCAAACTTGAATGGAGGATATGAGGATGAAAAAGCGGCTTCTTGTTGCCTTTGTTTCCGCGGCGGCTCTGGTTCCGGCGATCGCATGCGCGCAGGATCCGGTGACGCGCAATACCAATGAGGGCGCCCGGGCCGGTGCTGCCGTCGGTGGGCCGGTCGGCGGGATCGTCGGTGGCACTGTCGGAATGGCGACCGGCATCGCCGAGGGCATCACCAGTGGCGTGATCGATTCGGTTCGGGTCGCGACGGCGCCGAATGTCGTCGTTCGCGAACGTGTGGTTGTCGGTGAACCCTTGCCGGGGACGGTCCGGCTTTATGAGGTGCCGAACTACGACCGTTACCGCTACGCTGTCATCAACAATCAGCGCGTGATCGTCGATCCGCAGTCACGTCGCGTGGTCCGGATTGTCGATTAATCAAACTCGCCGAGCCAACAGCTTGGGCTAGCTGAGATCGGGTGGAAAAGGCGGGCGTTGGCTCGCCTTTTCTTTGCGATTTGGTCGCTGGGATTTGGCTCAACTTGTGGCTTAACGTCAGCATGACGATATTTTTGGTGGCCTCGCATGAGGTTAGCTGAGTATCCCGGCGTGACACTGCAGCCCGAGGCGAACGAACACCCAAGCCACGCCGCAGGGGAGCCGCCTCGTGGTTGCCACTTTGATGCCCTAAAGCCCGCCGCGGGATAGTTGTGGCTTGCTGAAGCCAAGCGCATTTAAATGGGGCGCGCGAATCAGCGAATCGGATTCGGGACAACCGATGGCAATGAGTCACATGGCGCCGACTGCCCCGGAGTCGGATTCGGCCATCCTTGATGAACGGCCGGCGCTTCCGGAGATCGTCGTCTCGAATGAGAACGCGGCCTTGCCGGGCTGGGTGACGCGTAAACTTATGGCCGTCGTGGCCTGGGTCGAACACAAGAATTCGGACCATGCGATTCACGCGCGGGAAGAATTCGTCGATCCCGCGCAAATCCCCGTTCGGTTTCCCTGGGTACTCGATCTCGAGCAGAACTGGAGCTTGATCCGCGGCGAGGTTGCCCGGTTGATGATGCGGAAAAATCCGCCGGCGTCCCATGCAACCGGCGATGCCGCTGCCATCGCGCAGGATCGCGCCTGGAAAACGTTTTCGCTGATCAGCTACGGCTTTGCCGCCGACGAGACGACGGCGCAATGTCCCGAGACAAGCCGGCTGCTCGACAAGGTCCCGGGTCTCGTCACCGCGATGTTTTCCGTGTTGGAGCCAGGCCGGCACCTGCCGCCGCATCGCGGCCCCTATAATGGCCTGATGCGGCTGCATCTCGGATTGATCATTCCCGAAGCGAGCGAGGACGTCGGCATCCGCGTCGCTGACCAGGTCCAGCATTGGCAGGAAGGCCGCGCGCTGATCCTCGACGACACGTTCGAACACGAAGCCTGGAACGATACCGATCAGACCAGGGTCGTGCTGTTCGTCGATTTCGTCCGCCCGCTCAGGTTTCCCGCACGGCTGCTGAACTGGCTGGTCCTCAACGTCTTCGTGTTCCGGCCCTTTATCCGCGAAGGACTGGACCGTGCGCAGTGGTGGGAGCGCCGGTTCTATCGCGAAGCCCAGTCCATGCGCGCGGCCAGAGCATGATCCGGAAAAGTGGCGCAGCGGTTTTCCGAAAGCATGCCCTCGGGCTCGACCCGAGGGATCATGCGCAAATAACAGTCTAAGGCGCTATGGTGATTTCAACCTAAACCCATAGCGCTTTAGATCACGCGACGCCGCGTAGCTCGGTCTGTCCGGCCGGCGGGATGGCCACGCCGTCATCGGCATATTCGTTCAGCTTGTTGCGCAAGGTGCGGATCGAAATGCCGAGGATGTTGGCGGCGTGCGTCCGGTTGCCGAGGCAGTGCTTCAGCGTCTCCAGGATCAGATCGCGCTCGACGTCGGCAACGGTACGGCCGACCAGAGCGCGCGTCACCTGCTCGGCCGCGAGCGCGGCGTGAGCGACCGCGGGTAGCGTTTTCGCCGTGTCGAGCCGATCGCCGTCGGGCGACAGAATCGCGTCAGCCCCGATCTCGTCGCCCGTCGCCATCAACACGGCACGGTGCAGGGTGTTTTCGAGCTCGCGCACATTGCCCTGCCAGCGATTGGTCGTCAGCACGCGCCGCGCCTCCGCCGAGAGCGGGCGAACCGGAACGCCATTGGCCTCGGCGTATTTCCTGGCGAAATGCTGCGCCAGTTCGATGATGTCGGCGGGACGGTCGCGCAACGCCGGAATTTTCAGGTTGACGACATTGAGGCGGAACAGAAGGTCCTCGCGGAAGCTCCCTTCGCGCACGGCGTCACCGAGATTGCGGTTCGAGGTGGCGATGATCCGGATGTCGACGGGCACAGGGCGCGCGCCGCCGACGCGGTCGATCACCCGCTCTTGGATCGCGCGCAGCAGCTTGGACTGCAGCCGCACATCCATTTCCGAGATTTCGTCCAGCAACAGCGTGCCGCCATTGGCCTCCTCGAATTTGCCGATGCGCCGCGCCACCGCGCCGGTGAAGGCGCCCTTCTCATGGCCGAACAGTTCGGATTCGAGCAGTGACTCCGGGATCGCCGCGCAATTGACCGAAATGAACGGCCGCTTGGCACGGTTCGACCGGCTGTGAACATAACGGGCGACCACCTCCTTGCCGGTGCCGGACTCCCCCGTGATCAGCACCGAGGCGTCGGACCCCGCAACCTGCTGGGCGAGCTTGATCAATTTGCCCATCGCCTCGTCGCGATAGATCAGGTCACGCGCGTCATTGGCAACCGCTGCCAGCACCGCGGCGATCAATTCCGGATCGGGAGGCAGCGGGATGTATTCCTTGGCACCCGCATGGATCGCGGCAACTGCGGCACGGGCATCGTTGCTGATGCCACAGGCTACGATCGGCACGTGGATATGTTCGACCTCGAGCCGCGTCACGAGATCGCGGATGTCGAGACCGACATCGACCAGGAGCAGGTCCGCGCCTTTTCCGCCGCGCAGCACGCGAAGCGCCTGCTCGTTGTCCTCCGCATGGGTGACGGTGGCGCCGTTCTCCATGGCGATTTTCGTTGCGGTGGTCAGCTGACCCTTCAGCGTGCCGACAATGAGAAGCCGCATGTTATGCTCCTGTTATTCGATCCGCGCTTCGGCTGGACCGCTGTTCGTTATGTGATCTGATGGTGCCGGGCATTTTGCGCTCAGCTCCGCTCCGCCTTGATGATTTCCGTCATGGTGACGCCGAGCTTGTCCTCGACCAGCACCACTTCGCCGCGCGCGACCAGGCGGTTGTTGATGTAGATGTCGATGGCTTCGCCGACCCTGCGATCCAGTTCCAGAACGGTGCCGGGACCGAGCTTCAACAATTCGCCGACCTGCATGCGCGATCGCCCGAGCACGGCCGAAACCTGGACGGGAACGTCGAACACCGATTCGAGATCGGCCGCCACGCGGGACGGTTGCTCGTCCGGACTATGCAGCTCGATATCCTCCGCCGGCGTCGGTGCGACCTGGTCGAGGTTCGGCAGCGGGACTTGTGCGTCAGTGTCGCTCATGTGGCCGTCTCCGCGGCGCCCCGGGACGCCATGTATCGTTCGACAAGTTCGGAAATCTTAGTTTCGGTCGCGGCGCGATCCAGCACGATGCCGCCGTCGGCCCATTCGATCTTGCAGTCGCCGCTCATGATCTCCGGTTCGGCCAGGATCACGAGCCGGCCATCGAAGCCATAGCGCTGGGCGATCACCTCGACGCTTTCCTTGGTATCTTGATAGGCGGCCTCGCTGACGCGCACCACGAGATGCGGCGTCGATACCAATTGGCGCATGCAGTCGGCGACCAGCGCCATGACTTCGGCCAGCGGTTCGGTCCGCATCAACTCGGTGCACAGCTTGCGGGCGGTGGCGATGGCGACCTCGACCGCCTCGGTTTCCATCCTGGCCTCGACATCGGCAAAGCGCCCGGCGACATTGCCGAGGCCGCTGGCGATCTGCTCCAGCGCCAACGCCGTGCGCCGCGCGCTCTCGGCGTTCGCCTGCGCGAGCCCGGTCGCGACCCCATGGCGATGGCCGCGCGCTTCGGCTTCGGCGACCCGGCGCGCGATGTCGGCGGCGCTCGCAGCGTCGGCACGCGACGATGGATTGGAAAAATCCACGTCGAACAGGAATTTGGCCGGCTCACCCACGTGCTTGCTCGCCCATGTATTCAGTCATCTCAGTACACCAATTCGTCGTCGGCGCGGTTTTTCGCCAGCATGATCTCGCCCTTGGCGGCGAGATCCTTGGCAAGATTGACGAGCAGGGCCTGTGCTTCGTCGACATCGCGAAGTCGCACCGGTCCGAGCGCCTGCATGTCATCGGCGAGCATCTTCGCCGCGCGGCTCGACATGTTGCTCATGAAGAAGGTGCGGACGTCTTCATTGGCGCCCTTGAGCGCGACGCCGAGCTTCTCCTTGTCGACATGTCGCATCAGGGTTTGCGCCGAGGCGGTGTCGAGCTTCACCAGATCGTCGAAGGTGAACATCAGCGATTTGATCCGCTCGGCGGATTCGCGGTTCTCTTCCTCGAGCGCCGTAATGAAGCGCGTCTCGGTCTGGCGGTCGAAGCTGTTGAAGATTTCGGCCATCACCTCATGCGCATCGCGGCGCCGCGTCTGCGAGAGGTTGGACATGAATTCCATCCGCAGCGTCTGCTCGACGCGCTCGATGACTTCCTTTTGCACGGCTTCCATCTTCAACATCCGATTGACGACGTCGAAGGCCATGTCTTCGGGCAGGATCGACAGCACGCGGGCGGCATGTTCGGCGGTCAGTTTCGACAGCACGACCGCGATGGTCTGCGGATATTCGTTCTTCAGGTAATTGGCGAGCACCTCTTCCTGGACGTTGGAAAGCTTCTCCCACATGTTGCGGCCCGCCGGTCCCCGGATTTCGTCCATGATGCCGCTGACGCGCTCCTTCGGCAGATATTGCTGCAGCAGCCGCTCGGTCGCGTCAAAAGTGCCCATCAGCGCGCCGGAAGCCGACATCCGCGAGACGAATTCCAGCAGCAGATCCTCGACGACTTCGGCTTCGATGGTTCCGAGCGACGACATCGTGATCGACAGTTCGCGCAGTTCGTCGTCGTCGAGCATGGTCCAGATCTTGCCGCCATATTGTTCGCCGAGCGCGAGCATCAGCACGGCCGCGCGCTTCGGCCCGGTCAGCTTGGTGACTTTGGTGCGGCCTGCCTGCCGCTGCGCCAGGGTGGCGACGGTGTTGGCGATATCGTGTTGTTGGTCTTGGGCCATTTACGGTGTCGCCGGTTCGCTGAGCCACTGACGGATGATCGAGACGGTCTCGTTCGGATTCTTTTCGGCGAGTTCGCCGACCCGGTGCACAGACTGCGCATGGACCTGGCCCTGAACCTGGGCGACGTCGATCAGCTGAGCGGTGGCGTTCGCGATCTGAGGCGCGCCGGAGGCGCCGCCGGGTGCGGGCAGAGCTGCGTTGGCGGCTGCGACCGGCACGGTCTCGGCTGCAACCAGCATGCTGCCGATCGCGGTATCGGCCGTCAGCGCCTTGCGGACCAGCGGCCGCACGACCGTGAACAGCACGATCAGGCCGAGGAATGTCATCGCACCGAGTTCGATGACATTCATGATGTCATCCTTGGTGAATTGCAGCTTCGGCAGCCAGCCTTCGGGCTCGCTGACCGGAATCGACGCCGGTGCGTCGGCAAAACGAAGATTGACCACTTGGACCTGATCGCCGCGCTTCTGGTCGAAGCCGATGGCCGAGCGCACCAGTGCCCCGATCGTGTCGAGCTCTTCCTTCGACCGCGGCTTGTAGGTCACTTCGCCCTTGTCGTCCTTGCCATAGGAGCCATCGACCAGAACGGCGACCGACACGCGATTGATGCGGCCGGCCTCGATCACCTCGGTCTTGGTGGTCCGGGAAATCTCGTAATTGACGATTTCCTCGCTCTTCTTGCTCTGATCCTTCGGTCCGGGCGCGGCAGCATCCTGACGGCCGCCGGGCAACTCGTTGTTGACCGAGACCTGGCCTTCCTTGCTTTCGTTCGACGACGATTCTTCGCGCGTCTGCGTCGATCGCACCACGCGGCTTTCCGGATCATAGCGGTCCGAGGTCTGGGTGACCTTGTTGTAGTCAAAGTCGGCCGTGAGCTGGACGCGGGCCCGGCCGGCGCCGACGACCGACGAGACGATCGCTTCGACCTGGCTGCGCAAGCGGCGCTCATAATTGGTCCGCCGCTCGTCGCTGCCGGCGCCTTCGCCGCCATCTTCGGTTTCACCGCCATTGGCGAGCAACTGGCCGTTTTCGTCGACGATCGAGATGCGCTGGGCCTTCAGGCCGTTGACTGCCGATGCGACGAGGTGGCGGATGGCGCGAACCTGGGCGGGATCGAGCGCGCCGCGGACACGGACAATGATCGAGGCCGAAGGCTCCGGCGTTTCACGCGAGAACAGCGGCCGTTCCGGCAACACCAGGTGGACGCGGGCGAATTGGACGCGATCGATCGCCTTGATGGTCCGCGCGAGTTCGCCTTCAAGCGCCCGCAGATGGTTGATGTTCTGGACGAAGCTGGTGGCGCCGAGCGAGTCGGACTTGTCGAAGATCTCGTAGCCGACGCCGCCGCCCTTCGGCAGGTTGGATTCGGCAAGCTTCAGCCTGAGCTTGGTGACCCGGTCCTTCGGCACCATGACGATGGCGCCGTCATTGCGGATCTCGTAAGGGATTGCCTGGCGGTCCAGCTCCTTGATGATGGCAGAGGAGTCTTCGTAGCTGAGGTCAGTGAACAGCGTCGTCATCTGCGGCGCGGTGACGCGCATGATGACGAAGCCGAAAAAGCCGATCAGTATGGCTGTCACCGCGGCCATTGCCGCCATGCGCGCCATACCGAAGCCTTTCAAGAGAGCAGCGAACCCTTGCAACTGAACCAGCCCCGGTGGATTCGACCCGACAAGATTCGAGAAGGGTCAACTGGGCAAAATTTGCCCATGGGATGGTTTCTAAGTGGTTAACGGAAACAACCCGCCCGTTGTTTTCGGTCCAAAAAGCACAAGGCCGGCCGCTGAATGTCAGCGGCCGGCCTTCAACTGCGACTCTGATCGCGGGACTTACTGGCGATATTGCTGAATTCGGGTGGTTCGCAGGCCGGCGAGGCCGTGCTGGTCGATCGAGTATTGCCAGGACAGAAACTCGTCGACGGTCAAGGTATAGCGGCTGCAGGCTTCTTCGAGAGACAGCAGGCCTCCGCGGACGGCGGCGACGACCTCAGCCTTACGGCGGATCACCCACCGTTTGGTGCCAGGGGCCGGTAAATCAGCAATCGTCAACGGACTGCCGTCAGGCCCGATGACATACTTCACCCTCGGGCGATGGGGTTCTGTCATGGTGTACTCACAAACTCGACTGAACGCGTGCGCGCCCCGATAGATGAGCGCGTGCCACTAACCTAGGCCGGCTCGCTTAAGATTTGGCTAAACGCAACGGGCCAATCCGAGCGTTTTCGCGCACTTAGGCGGCGATCCCGCAATTCGGAGCGGATCGATAGGGGATGTCGGACCGATGCCCGGGGGGAGGTGGCGCGCGCCAAATGGCGAGGCCCGCATCCACCTACTGCGAGGTGGCGGGCGCCTGGAAGCCGGCTCGAACGACCTGCTTCACCTGGCTGATGGCGTACGGGTTGCCGCCGATCGACAGAGTGGGCGGCGTCTTGCTGAGGTCGGCGGAGTCCACAATGCCGCTGATCTGGGTCGAGATCGCGACCGGCTGACCGGAGGCGTCGACCGCATTGACCGAGACCGTGTAATTGCCGTCGGGCCACTGCGTGCCGTCAAGGCCTTTGCCGTCCCATTGAAAGGTCTGATTGCCGGCATTGACGGTGTAGGTGCCGGAAAACGCGGTCTGGCCGGCGGAGTTCTTCACCAGCACGGTCGCGGTCGCCGGTTTCGGCGCGTTGATGGTCCAGCTTGCCGAACTGTTCTTCATCGCCGTCGTCGAGCCGTCGACCACGGCGGTCGCGCCGACGAAGTTCAACGCCTGGGTCGATTGCGCGGTCTGCTGCAGGCTGACGAGCGTCGACAACTGGTCATTGGACTTCAGCTGCTGCTCGACCTGCGCGAACTGGACGAGCTGCTGGGTAAACTGATTGGTGTCGAGCGGATCGAGCGGGTTCTGGTTCTGCAGCTGGGTCGTCAGCAGGGTGAGGAAGGTCTGGAAGTTGTCCGCCAGCGTGGCGTTCGCCGATGTATTCGTCGAGGTGACCGGCGATGAGCCCGAGACGATCGGGGATGCGATTGAGGCTGTATCGACCATGGCTGGCTCCTCAAACCCTGATATCGATGCCGCCGCTCGAACCCAGCGAACGGCCGTAGCTGCGGCTCGCGGTCTCGACCGTCGAGGCATCCTCTTCGGTGATCACGAGGCGTTGCGGATTCTGGCCTGAACCCTGGCGGTCGCGCTGTTGCATGCTCTGGTCGCGCAGGCTGAACTGCAGCCCGTTGTCGGTTGTCTTCAGGCCGGCGTCGTGGAGCGCCTGCTGCAGCTGCGGCGCATCGCGGCGGAGCAGGTCGAGCGTTTCCGATTTCTCGACGAACAGGCGAGACGTTACCTGGCCGCCGCTGTTGACATCGAGCCGGACATCGATCCGGCCGAGATCCGGCGGATCGAGCCTGATCTCGAACCGGGTGTTGCCGGCCCGCGCGTTGGCGGAGATTTCGACTGCGAGGGCGTTCAACGGCACGGGGATGCCGGCGGCGACCGTCAGGTTGCTGCTGTCGAGCGGCTGCGCGGCGGAGCTGGCAAGAGCAGGCGCGGCGGTGTTGATCGTGGCGACGGTCGCCAGATCGATTGGCGTCACCGTGCTGACGGGCTTCGGCTCGGCGGCGACAGCCAGATGGTGGACCACCGAAACGGGACCCGCTTCAACCGGCGTATCGTCCGCTTTGGCCGTTATCTCGCGGGGCTTGTCGGCGGCCGGACGCGCGGGGCTCGCTGCGGCTGGCGCGCCGAATGCTGAGTCCGCGACATTCGAGGCGGGTTTCGCCACGTCGAGATCGGACTGTGCCGTGAGCTCGATGGCCGTCGGTGCAGTTTTGACGCTTTCGATGATGCCGGTCTTCGAAACGGCGGGCACATCAATCGGCCGGCCCTTGCCGGCGACGATGATCTGCGGCTGCTTGGCCTCGGCGAGAGTGGCGGAAGCTTCGGCGGCGACAATGGCAGGGGCTGCGGCATCGGCGGTGGTCGGCAGCGATTGGTCGACGGTGGCGGCAGCGGCGACACTGCTTTGGGTTTGCGCGGTCGGGTCGCTGCCCTGCGCAGCCGCGTTCGTTGCAGTTGAAGTGGTCGTGGTCTGGCCGGTCGCGTCCGATGCGGCAGCATCGGTCGAGACGGAACCAGCGGCCGCGGCCGCGGCATTCGATGGCGCGGCGGCGCTTGCGAGGTCGGACGCGACTTTTTCAGCCGCTGCGGCAGCGATGGCGCCGGGCGCGGTGGCGGAGGCTCCGACGCTTTGACCGTCGGCGGCAGCGGCGGCGGGTTGCGCCGAGACCGGCGCTGGCGGGGCAATTGCCGCGATAATGAGGGCGGGCAAGGCGGTCGCGGCCGCAGCATCCGTCGCGTCGGCCTCAGAGGTGTCCGTCGCCTTGTCCGACGGCGCGGTCGTTCCGTCCGTTGGAATGACTGATGTTTTGGCGGCAGCTGTTGTGGCTGCGGCAAGGGTGGTTGCCGCGGCGCCCGTCACGGTCTCGGCGTTGGCGGCGTCTGCTGCCGCAGGCGCCGGAGCCGGATCAGCCGGATCGTTGGACGTGCTTGTTGAATTGGACGCTGCTGCCGTATCGCCCGAGGCGTCGCGTGTCGGGGGCTTGGACGAGGCGCTGCCCTGCGCGGCGGCTGGACGGTCCGCCGGCTTGTCATTGGCGGGATCCGGAAAGGTGTCGCGCGGCGCGTCGTTTGCGATCAAACCGGAAAAGTCGTTGGCCGAAGCCGCGGGGACGTCATCCGAAAATCGGCTGCTCGTTGCAGTCTGGGAAACGCGAATGGCGGTCTCGCTGGAAACGCTCAGCACTTGGGTGCCCCTTGGCAAAATGATCCAGACCAAAATTAGCAAGGAGCGGGCCAACCCGGACTGCAGATAAAGCGATTGAATTTCAATACCTTACGAAAGGTGGCGGCGGCTTCACGGGTGGCCGGACGCCGGGTTTATTTGCCCGCCGGCAACATTTGCCGGTTGAGCCTTCTCTGATTGCGCTGAGCACACCCGGCCTATAAGTAAACCGGCAATGTCCCCCGCAAGTCGGGACCAAAGCTCGCCCGCAGCCGCCTGTCGCGGCAAAATGCCTGGATTGATGCGCAACAGCCTCGATATCGAACGCCAGCCAAAAGACACCCGCGTCGTCGTCGCGATGTCCGGCGGCGTGGATTCCTCGACCACCGCGGCGCTGCTGAAAGCCGAGGGATATGACGTCGTCGGCATCACCCTGCAGCTCTATGATCACGGCGAGGCCACCCATCGCAAGGGTGCCTGTTGCGCGGGCCAGGACATTTACGATGCCCGCGCGGTGGCCGAGCGCATCGGCATCCCGCATTACGTGCTCGATTATGAGGACAGGTTCCGCGAGGCGGTGATCGATCGCTTTGCCGAAAGCTACGTCGCCGGCGAGACGCCGGTGCCCTGCATCGAATGCAACCGCTCGATCAAGTTCGATCATTTGCTGTCGACGGCGCGCCAACTCGGCGCCGATGTGCTGGCGACCGGTCACTATGTGGCCTCGCGCCCGCGCCCCGACGGTCACCGCGCCCTGCATTGTGCGAAGGACGGCGATCGCGACCAGAGCTATTTTCTGTTTGCGACCACGCAGGACCAGATCGACTATCTGCGATTTCCGCTCGGCGACATGACCAAGGCCGAGACGCGCGCGCTGGCGCATCGGTTCGGGCTGTCGGTGGCCGACAAGCATGACAGCCAGGACATCTGCTTCGTGCCGACCGGCCATTACACCGACATCATCCAGCGGCTGAAGCCCAACGCGATGGAGCCCGGCGACATCGTCGATCTCGACGGCAAGGTGTTGGGCCAGCATCAAGGCATCGTCAACTTCACCGTGGGCCAGCGACGCGGGCTCGGCATCGCGGGTCCGGAGCCGCTCTATGTGGTGCGGCTCGATGCAGCCCATCGCCGGGTCGTGGTCGGACCGCGGACCGCACTGCGGACCGGCAGCGTGGTGCTGCGGGACGTCAACTGGATCGGCGACGGCCCGCTCGCCGGTCTGCCGCATGAGGTGTTCGTCAAGGTTCGCTCGACCCGGGCGCCGCAGCCGGCCTGGCTGCGCATGAACGACAGCGTCTGCGAGGTGGAACTGCTCGAGGGCGAGGACGGCGTCTCGCCCGGACAGGCTTGCGTCTTCTACGACGCGCCCGCCGGGCAGGCGCGCGTGCTCGGCGGCGGCTTCATCGTGCAGGCGCGCTTGATGACCGAGCGTGGCGGGCGCGACACATCCAGGGCCCTGGTGGGCGCGCGATAATCCGGACACGAGAAACGGTCGGGCAGGGGCATGGCGAAGGATATCGACCGGATCGGGGTCGCCAAGGCCTATGCCCGCTGGGCGCCGGTCTACGACGTCGTGTTCGGCAAGGTGTTCGATTCCGGCCGCCAGGCGACGATCGCGGCGGCCGATGCGATCGGCGGGCGGATTCTCGATGTCGGCGTCGGCACCGGTCTTTCGCTTGCGGATTATGCGCCGTCCACGCGGCTGCACGGCGTTGATCTGTCGGAGCCGATGCTGCGCAAGGCGCAGGAGCGCGTTCGCGAATTGAAGCTCACCAATGTTGAATCGCTTGCGGTGATGGATGCCAAGATCCTCGCCTATGGCGACAATGTGTTCGACGCGGTGGTGGCGCAATATGTCGTCACAGCGGTGCCCGATCCCGAAGCGACGCTGACCGATTTCGTCCGCGTCCTGAAGAGCGGCGGCGAATTGATCCTCGTCAATCACATCGGCGCCGAGCGCGGACCGCGCCGCAGTTTTGAGCTCGCTTTCGCGCCATTGGCGCGCCGGCTTGGCTGGCGTCCGGAATTTCCCTGGGCCCGTCTGGTCGCCTGGGCGGCCGGTCACGGGGGAGTGACCTTGATCGAGCGCCGGCCGATGCCGCCGATGGGGCATTTCTCACTGATCCGTTATCGGAAGACCTGATCCCATCGATTTGAAGTCGGTTCCGTTTCTGCGCCAAAATGCGCACGGAACTGATGCGCCCCGGGCGCCGTTGACCGCTCATGCGAACGAGATCCCTGACCATTGTGACGGCCCTGACCCTGGCGAGCATGCCGGCGATGGTCTCCGCGCAGGCACCGTCCTCGCCCACCACGCCCCAGCCGCCGAGCGCGACGCAGGGCGGCGACCAGAGCGGTTCACAGCGTTGCGCGCCGACAAGTCCGGAGAAATCCGCACCGCCGCCGGGCACCACGACCGGCCAAGCGGACTCTGCGCCGCTGTCGGACAGGCTGGCCGCCGGCAACGGCGTGCTGTGTCCGCCCGCCGGCATTGATCCCGCCATCCGGGCGCCGACGCCGGACGTCGGCAAAACGCCGGTTATTCCGCCGCCGGGCTCGCCCGGCGGGGATCCCTCGGTGCAGCCGAAATAGGCGAAAGCCGGTCCTGGACACGCTGGTCTTGGACGCAGGGAAAGCGCTGCTTTCTTGACATCGATTCCACCGGTTCATTATATGCCGCCTTCCAGTGGGGCCTTCGGCCTCGCAGGCTGTGGCGGGGTAGCTCAGTTGGTTAGAGCACGGGAATCATAATCCTGGGGTCGGCGGTTCAAATCCGTCCCCCGCTACCATCAACATCTTGGGTCCAATCCGCGCACAGATCGTCATTCTCGCGGCCGCCTGCGGTCCGAGTTGTGCTTCGTCTTCACGCGCTCAAACAGCGAGAGAGCGCAGGGAAGGCCGGGCGCTCAACCGCACCCGCAGCGTCCATGCGGAAAAAAGGTGGCATGGACTTGTCGTCACCACAGGCTTGGTCAAACACTGACCTTCCCTGCGCGGTGGTTGACGACTTACTTCGCGCTCTTCCCGGTGAGACCCGCTGTGTTGTCACCGTCGCCTGCACGACACGACCAGAGCCGCATCGGTTGGTGATACCGCAGACTTGGCACCTGCGTTGGGGGCGCCAGAACCACGCGACTTCGCCGTCCGAAAGATGTCGTTCGTCGGCATTCGATAAACGAATGCTGCGACACCTCGCGGCCACCGCTCCCCGCCTCACGTTCGTGACGTGCGCAACGCCTCTCTCATCGAGGCGGGATGCGCAGAGGATACGCGAAGAGTTTGCTGGACCAGCAAGCGGAATCTGCTGGACCAGCAAAGGTTTTTTTTGGCTAACGAAGCGATTGAAAGCGTTGAAGAAATCAGAACTTCGGCGCGGACCTACTCAATGCTGAAATCCGCGCGCGGGCATTTTGGCGTGATCCTTTTGCGGCGTTAGGATCATTTAGGCGTAGCTCCGTCGCCGTACGACGCGAGCGCCGCCGTCCCGACAGGCGCGCCACACCTTTTCCGCCGTGGCGGGCATGTCCATGTTGGCGGCGGCCGGCACGGCATCTGCGATGGCATTCATGATCGCCGCGAGCGAGGCGACGGCGCCGGCTTCGCCGACACCTTTGGCGCCGAGCGGATTGGTCGTTGCCGGCACCGGATGCGCGTCGTCGCAAAGCAGCGCGGGGACGTCGGTGGCGCGCGGCATCGCGTAGTCCATGAAGGATCCCGTGACGAGTTGACCGGTCGCGTCGTCATAGACTGCGCGCTCCAGCAGCGCCTGTCCCAGACCTTGCACGATGCCGCCCTGCATCTGGCCTTGCACTAGCCGCGCGTCCAGCATCGTGCCGCAATCGTCGACCGCGAAATAGCCGACGACGCTGACGGTGCCGGTCTCCGGCTCGACTTCGACTTCGGCGATGTGGCAGCCGTTCGGAAATGTCTGCGGCGTATCCACGTCGAGCCTGGTGTCGAGGCTTTCGTCGATCTCGCCTTTCGCTTTCAACGCAGCCGCCACGGTTGCCAGTTCGAACAGGCCGATCCCGCGGTCGGTGCCGACGACTTTGAACGTGCCGTACTCATAGCCGATATCTTCCTCATTCGCCTCCAGCACATGGGCGGCGAGTTTCCGACCCTTCTCCAGCATCGCCTCGACGGTGCGCACCACGGCACTGCCTGCGGTGGCGGTCGAGCGCGATGCGACCGACATCCAGCCTTTGACGCTAAGATCGCTGTCGCCATTGCGATGCCTGATCCGCGCGGCATCGACGCCGAGTTTCTCTGCCGCCAGGCGCGAAAACACCGTCGCGTGGCCCTGGCCGGTCGAGTGAACGCTCAAATTGACGATTAGCGTGCCGTCGCCGGAGAAAGTCAGAGCGGCGCCCTCGTTCGCCATGCCGCCGGAATGCTCGAGAAAGCAGGACACGCCGATGCCGCGCAGCCGGCCTCGCGCCTTCGACTCGCGACGCCGCCGCTTGAAATTGTTGAAATCGGAAAGCGCCAGCGCCTTGTCGAAGATCGCGGGAAACTCGCCGCTGTCGTAGGTGGCGCCAACGGCCGTTCGATAGGGGATCGCCGCGGGCCGTATGAGATTGCGCTTGCGGATCGTGACGGGATCAATCCCGCTCACGCGCGCGGCTTCTTCGACCAGCCGCTCGATCAGATAATTGGCTTCGGGACGTCCGGCGCCGCGATACGGTCCGGTCGGGATGGTGTTGGTGTAGACGCACTGCACCCCGATATCGAGCCTGGGAATATCGTACATGCCGGGAAAACAACGGGGGAAATTGTTGATCGCAAGATTGATGCTGCCATAGGCGATAAAGGCGCCGAGATTTTGCACATGACGAACGCGCAGCGCGAGAAACTTGCCGTCGGCGCCGACCGCAAGCTCGCCGGTTGTGACGCTGTCGCGCGCCTGGTTGTCGCTGTTGAAGGCCTCCGATCGCGACGACATCCAGTGGATCGTCCGGCCAAATCGTTTTGCCGCCACCAGCAGCGCCGGATATTCCGGGGAAGGGCCGGTCTTGACCCCGAAGGCGCCGCCGACATCCTCGGTGATGACGTGCAACTTCTCTTTGTCGATCCTCATGATGGCGGCAAGCATGCCGCGCACGGGACCGGCGCCCTGCGAGCACACCCTGAGCGTATAACGCCCGCTCTCGGCGTCGAAGCTGGCAGTGCCGCCGCGCGTCTCCATTGGCGAAGCCAGCACGCGTTGCTGGGTGACCGTGACGCGCACGATCCGCGCCGCCGATCGCATGATCTGTTCGACGAGGCCCGCATTGGCGGCGTCGCCTTCCGGCGCCGACCAATCCAGCGCACGATTGCCGGAAATGCCGTCGAACAGTTGAGGAGCACCCGGTTGCGTCGCAGCCTGCAGGTTCGCAGCCGCCGGCAGTTCCTCGTAATCGACGGCGACTTGTTCGGCCGCGTCGAGCGCCGCGGTCAAACTTTCGGCCACGATCATCGCCACCGCCTGACCGACATGCATGACCTTGCGATCCGCCAGCACCGGGTAGTGCGGATGGGCAATCGGGAGGCTGCGCGGACCGAGGTTCGGAGGAAACCGGGTCACGGTCTCGATTCCGGCGAGATCGGCAGCGGTGATGATGCCAATCACGCCGGGCATCCCGGCTGCGTTGTCGGTCGAAATCGCGCGGATCACCGCATGGGCATGCGGCGATCGCACGAACACGGCATGTGCGATACCCTGCCTCTCGACATCATCGACAAAGCGTCCGCGGCCGCGGATCAGATTGTCGTCCTCGATGCGTGGGGCAAGATGGCGGTGGGTGGGAGCATGCATGGGCTGGCGTTTGCTTTTGTGCAGGCGGTGGCACGCGAAAAATGGCTTTCGATCGCGCGTGATGCCCGATCACTCGATCCTGATTGCAGCCGCAGCCGACCGCAGGCCCCGAACGGCATGTCTCATTGCTCGTCGCCCCCCGGTGTTGAGCGCGAGAATCGTAGCGGACCGTCGTCGAGAATCCAAGAAATGCGGCGCCCTTTGCCGCTCCTGATGGCGACGCCGTGCGTTGCGCGAAATGTCGCACCCGACCGCTGGATTGCACCGGACAGTCCGGATCACGGTCTACCCGGGCGCGCCTCTAGATCGGTCCATCGGACCCACTCCTGATCGATCGCGTGCGATGCGTCCGGCGGTTGGGGGCGCCAGCGCGTTTCCCGCCAGTTGGTGGTGATGGCATTGAAATGCCTGAGCTCGGCCTGCGCTGATGCCTCGTCGTCAGCCGCCAGGCCTGAAATCCAATGCACGCACCATTGCGCATGCGGCGGACAGCGTGAGGGCACAACCGCCCATTTGGATGTCGTGTATCGCGGATCGGGCGCGCGCCGGTGAACGTAGTCGCGATGCCGCCGTGCGTCGCCACGATCCTCAACTGCCGCGTTCTCGATCCAGATGCCGCCAAAGCTCAGATAACCGGTGCGGCTGCGCCGCGCCAAATCGAAAATCGATTGACGTGATGTCGTCAGCACGAGTTCGTCGATGTCGCAGTTCAGCACGGCGTCTGCAAAAGTCAAAAAGCGGTGCCGCGCGTGCTGCAGAACACCATATTGCGAGAAATCGGAATCCCAGAATTCGTGCCGGACGCCATTGGCGGAGACCCATGCCTTAGGGGAGGCGCCGCCGCCGCTGGGCCCCATATTGAAGGGCCACTCGACAATGACGGCGGTGGCGATGCCGGGAACGCTTGCGAGTGTGGCGTGCAGGTCGGCGACGCCATATTTCGTCGAACGGTTATCATACAGCAGCACCGCGTCGCAGCCGTGATGGCGGGCATGGAAATCCGCCCAGTCCCGAATCCAGACGAGGTCATTGTCTCTCGACTTGGTCATGATCACGCGTCGACCGCGAAACAATTCGCTCAGGTTCGGCTGCGGCACGAGCGAACTCTGCGCAAACAGGTCGCCGGACAGATCCGCAATTTGCCGGCTCGGACGCAACCGCAGTTCCGAAACCCGATCGAGCGATCGAACGCGGGTTCGGGACAGCCAGCGCTTGCCGAATGCGCGGGTGATGGCCGGCGTGACCTGTGCGGCGAGGTTGGACAGCGGCGGACCGATGCAAACGATTTGGTCGCCATCCTCTGCGTCCTGAAAGCAATCGTAGAACACGGTTTGAAAATCGAATTTGAGATCGTAATCGGGTTGGCGCTCCGCCACAGGTCTCGGCGGTTGGCGTCGCAGGAGTTGCGCAGGGGCCAGATCAAGCCGCGACAAATGAACGTTTACGCTCACGCGTCCTCCGTAGATCCGGCCGAAATAGCCCCGCTGAGCCTCGTGCCGTTAGTCCAGCCGATCAAATCCCCAGCGCGGCACGCCATCGGCCTGTTGCCGTCCGCTGCGTTCGAGATCGGGATTCAAATAGAGCGGCGAGGCGGTGCGAGGCGGCGCCAGACCCGCAGGAAAATGAATGCGCTCGCCGGCTTTGGCCTGCGCGATCAGATGCCGGGTGAGTTCTGATAAAAATCGCCGAACTCGATGGTCGGCTCGATCCCGGCCGATTCGAAATATTCGTTCCAGCTGTAGATCAGGATATTCGGCGCGCCACTTGCCGTCGCGGCCTGAAATTGTTCGACCAGGGTCAGGCCATCCCGTCGCGGGAGAACGTCCGCCAATTGCGGCTGCCGCTGCAACAGCAGGTCATCATAGCCGGGGCAAACCGCAGCGAAACCGTTCAGCGCCAGGGTCTGTTCGGTCTTCTGCCAGAATTGAATATAACCGAGCGGCTCGATCGAGTCTGCGTAACGAATGCCTCGCTCGACGGCCGGCTTCCACTGCCGCTGCAGCAGCGCGGCGACGGCCGGGTCATGACTGGCCGGATTGATGAGATCCCAATCCGGATTCCAGATGGCCCAATATGGCTTGAGCCCATCCGGCGTTCGGGCCTGGATGGCCGGCACCAGATCCGGAAACGGCGCGAAGCCGAAGATCGAGCGGCCATGCCCGGGGATATCCACGACGCTCCGCAGCCAATCCCGGTGCGCAAGTTCGGCGAGGATCGCGTCATATTCTTTCACCACGTCGCAGCCGACGGGCATGGTGGCGAAATCGATCAGGAAGCTATAGCCGATGCCGACACGCGTCGCGGCATCGATGAATTGGTCGGCATGAGACAGGCATTGCCGGAAACTGATGTCGTCGACCGGCACCATTTCGAACACGACGTAGTCGATGCCCGTCCGCTGGATCTGCTCGACCTGCCAGCGGACCGCCAGCGGGTCATTTGAATTGTAATAGCCGATCAGTGGGGCATGCGGATGGCGATGGGCCTTCCACTTCGGCGGATCATACCAGCCATAGAGATACGCCCCGAATGTGGGGGGCGCCAATGCTGACGTCGACGACACCAGACCTCCGGAACTGTCGCTCACAGGTTGCATCAGGCTATCGGGACTGCGCCGTGATGGGCAAGGGCTCGAACTCGATGCCGCCATGACGAAAACGAGATTGGTCCCGGCGGTTTTGAGGCTTCGACTGTTGTCCGCGCAGACAGGCGCGGTCTTCTCCGACGACAGGTTTGCCGAGGCGCCCAGCCGCCATGTTGCCGCCGTTCCGTCGGTCATTCGCATTGTTGACAGGAGCGGAGGTGCAGGTACACCTCTTTCGAGACGCTCTCAGCCTCGCCGGCCAGGTTACGATTGTTTGATGGCAGGGCTGCCTCGCCGGCCTGATGCGTCGACGCGATCCTCAATGCGGCGGGTGTGGTCCGACACGATCGCGTGTCGGTGCGGAGGCGGTGAGGGCGAAGGATGTGGACCAGGAGGCCGAGATGACATTTTCCTCTGACGCGCTGGCCGGGCGCGTTGCAATCGTGACCGGCGGCGGAAGCGGCATCGGCTTTGGCATTGCCAAGGCGTTCGTCGCCTGCGGCGCCAAGGTCGTGCTCGCCAGCCGGAACGTCGAGAGGTTGAATGGCGCCGTGACGGCGCTGCGCGAGAGCGGCGGCGACGCCAAGGCGGTTCAGGCCGACGTGCGCAACTACGACTCGGTGGAAGCCGTGGTGCAAGAGGCCGTCAGCAGCTACGGCGGACTCGACATCATGATCGCCAATGCCGCCGGCAACTTCGTGGTGCCGACCGCCGAAATGTCGCCGAACGCCTGGAAGACGGTGATCGAGATCGATCTGAACGGCACGTTTCACTGCGCGCGCGCCGCGTACCCGGCGCTGCGCGCGTCGCGTCACGGCGGCCGCTTGATCGCGATTTCGACCACCCGGGCGCTGGAGGGCTGGCCCGGTTGCGCCCATGCCGGCGCGGCAAAAGCCGGCATCATGTCGCTGATGCGCACGCTTGCGGGCGAGTGGGGCCCCGACGGCATTCGTTGCAATACGATTGCGCCCGGCGCCATTGGCGACACCGAAGGCGTCAAGCGAATTTATGAAGACCAGGGCCGCGCCGAACGCGAGCTGTCTTCGGTGCCGCTCGGACAATTCGGCCGCACCAGCGACATCGCCCAGGCGGCCGTCTATCTGTGCTCCGATGCGGGGGCGTATGTGACCGGCGCGGATCTGGTGGTGGATGGCGGGCGCAATCGCAGCCGGGCCGGTGGCGCCAGACAGCCGAAGCCGGTGGGAGCTTAAATCATGATCAAGCAATACCCCCATTTGGAAACCGAACGCGACGGCGCGGTTCTGATCATTCGGCTTGCGAACGAGCGCTCGCGCAACACCTTGACGCGCGAGATGCGCTACTCGCTGCGGGACGTGATCCGCGAGGTCGAGGACGATCGCAGCGTTCGCGCGGTCTATCTGACGGGCAAGGGGCAAAGCTTCTGCGCCGGCGGCGATCTCAACATGCTCACCAAGGCCAGCGATCCCTGGCCGGTGCATCGTCGTTTTCGTCACGCCGACACGCTGTTCCCGCCGCTGGTGACGCTCGATCGCCCCGTCGTTTGCGGCGTGCGCGGTCATGCCGTCGGGGGCGGTCTCGGTTTGGCGCTGATGTCGGACATCATCGTTGCCGGCGAGAGCGCACAGTTCATGGCCGGCTTCTTCCGTCTGGGCGTGGTGCCTGACTGCCTGGCGATGTTCACGCTGCCGCGTCTGATCGGCCTTGCGAAAGCGCGCAATTTCCTGCTCACCAACGGCACCTGGAGCGCAGCCGAAGCCTTGGATCTCGGGATCGCTGCGAAGGTCGTCAGCGACGACAAGGTCGATGCCGAAGGCCTTGCGCTGGCGAAAAATCTTGCGCAGGGGCCCGCCCAGGTCATCGGCCTCGCCAAGCAGATGCTGCTGAAGTCCTTCGAGAGCAGTCTCGATGATATGATGCTCTATGAAGGCCTCGGACAGGCGCTGGCGATGTCGGGTGCGGAGTTCAAGGAAGGGCTGGCCGCATTGCTCGAGAAGCGCAAGCCGGATCAACTTGGAGCTTCGTTGGCCGACAAGAGCTCGGACGGGCTGCCGCCTTCCGAGTAAGCAGAGGACCGACCCATGCCCATGAACATCGAAAACGCGGATTCGAAGCCCTATTGGGAAGGCGCTCGGGCTGGCCGGTTGTTGCTGCAGCACTGTAAGGATTGCGGCCACGTCCAGTTTCCGCCGCGCCATATCTGCGTCACATGCTGGAGCGACCACCTCGATTGGACCGAGAGCAGCGGCCGCGGCACGATCGAAAGCTTCACGATCGTCCACCGCGCGCCGTTGCCGGAATTCCGCAGCCAGGTTCCTTACGTCGTCGCGACGGTGCTGCTCGAAGAGGGGCCGCGCATGGTCACCAACGTGGTCGGGCCCGGCGCATTGGACGTGGCGATCGACAACAGCGTCAGCGTGGTGTTCGAGCCGGACCATGCCGGGCGGGTGCTGCCGCAGTTTCAGCGGCAGGCCTAACGAGCCGCGAAGCCCGCAGCCGAGCGCTATCTCGGCTGCGATCCGAGGATCGCGGTACAATGCGATGAGAGAATGCCGCCCTCATTGTGCACCAGCGCGACTTCGGCACCTTCGACCTGCCGCCCGGTGGCTTCACCACGGAGCTGGCGGACGGCCTCGACAATCGACATCAGTCCGCCGACCGCCCCAGCATGCGCGTGGGACAGCATGCCGCCATGGGTGTTGATCGGCAGCTTGCCGCCGATCGCCGCGTGGCCTTCCTGAAAGAAGGCGCCGGCGCCACCTCTTTCGCAGAGGCCGAGGTCTTCCATCTCGATGATCGGCGCGATCGTGAAGCAATCATAGAGCTCGGCGACATCGATGTCGCTCGGGCCAAGCCCGGCCATCGTGTAGGCGGCCTTTCCCGACTCCACCGCGCCGAAGCGCGTCAGGCTGTCCGCGCTGATCAGGTGCTCGTGGGTGTGGGCTTCGCCAATCCCGAGCAGATAAGCCGGCTTTGCCTTTAAATCGCGCGCACGCTCCGGCGTCGTGACAATGAAGGCGCCGCCGGCGTCGGAGATCAGGCAGCAATCCAGAACGTTCAGCGGTGCCGACACCGGTTTGGAGTTGAGCACGTCGTCGATCGTGATCAGGCTGCGCATATGGGCATTCGGATGCAGGCTGGCGTGGCGGCGGGTGTTGACCGCGACGGACGCGAGTTGTTCGCGGGTCAGGCCGTAATCGTGCATGAAGCGGCGGGCCACGATCGCATAGAGCGAGGGGATCGAGACGCCGTAGGGCGCCTCGAAATAGGGGTGCCCGACCGCCGTCAAGGCCGCCACGGTTTCATCGCGGGTCATGCCGGTTGCGCGATTTTCGCCGGCGCAGATCAAAACCACCTCGCAGCTGCCATTGGTGACGGCCAGCGCGGCGTGGTGCAGCATCGCGGCCGGCGAGGCGCCGCCGACGACGAGCGAAGCACAGAATTTCGGTTTGAGTCCGAGATATTCGGCCAGCACCGAGCCCAGCATGAAATAGGGTTCGGTGAAGGAATAGGCCGTCAGCAGTCCGTCGATATCCGAGGGCCGCAAGCCGGCATCGTCGATCGCGCGCTTGGCAGCCTGGGCGTTAAGGCCAAGGCCGGTCATGTGGGGAAGCTTGCCGATGTCGGACTCCCCGACACCCACGATGACCGCACGATTACGAAGCGTCATTTGGAACTCTCGTCTTGTTTTTGAATTCGAGTGCCGCACCGCCGGCATCGACTGTCGCCATTGTCGTTACGCGCTGATCGCGCGGACGACAAGCGGTCTGCAGGATATCGGGCCACGACACGATCGGCCAGCAGAGAAGCTGTCTTTCGAAACGACACTGTCCTCGCTGCGGCATGGCCTCGCCGTTGAAATGGCGCGCCTTGCGGAAAATTCCGCCTCAGCAGAACCTATAACCTGTATAGTGGCTAGTGTGGTGGTTCAGAAGTTCTCTTCATTGTTTCCGCGAGTCCTCCAAGAGAACTTCTGAACCAAAACCACACTAGAATCATAAATTTGCTAGTGTCCCTTTGATTCCGAAGTTCGCATCCGAGGGGGCTGCGAAGTCTTGCGAACTTCGGAATCGGGACACTAGCGGTGTTTTCGATCTTGCAAATAACGAATAAGCCTGCAGAAAACGGCAAAGGGTGCGATCAGCCATGACAGCCGACCGTACCGATCTCGTGAACAGCGACCCGGCCATGAACGATCTCTCAGCATTGAACAAGATGTTTCGTCCCAGGAGCGTCGCCATCATCGGCGCCTCTCCGGAACAGGGCTCGGCGCGCAACATCGTCGTGCGGGTGCTGCTGAAACATGGGTTCAAGGGCAAGGTCTATCCGGTCAATCCGAGCCATCCGGAGATCGAGGGGCTGAAGGCCTATCCTTCGGTCGAGGCGTTGCCGGAAATACCTGATGTGGCGCTGATCATCACACCGGCAAAGACGGTTGCGAAAATCGTCGAGCAGTGCGGCATGTTTGGCATTCGCGCCGCCATCGTGTTCAGCGCGGGTTTCGAGGAAACCGAAGGCGGCAAGGAGCTTGCACGGCAGCTCGCCGAAGTTGCGCGAAAGCACAATGTGACGATGCTCGGCACGAATTGCCAAGGCGCCTGGTCCGTCCGCGACCGGACGCTGTTGACGTTCGGTGCGGCGTCTTACGCGCTGGAGTCGCTGAAGCACGCACCGATCGCCGTGATCAGCCAGAGTGGCGCTCTGGCAGGCGCGATCGGCAGCTACCTGCAGAACAGCGGGATCGGCTGCTCCTACATCATCAGTGTGGGCAACGAGACCTGCACCGACCTGCTCGACGCGCTGAGCTGGGTCATCGAGCAGGACGACGTGCGCGTCGCAGCGCTCTATCTCGAAGGCCTCAAAGACGCGTCGCGCATCTTGCAGATCGCAGAGCGTGCGCGCGAACGCGGGGTTCAGATCGTCGCGTTGAAGACCGGCCGGACCGCAGTCGGACAAGACGCGACGGCGTCGCACACCGGCAAAATCGCATCATCGCATGCCGTTTATGCGGATGTGTTGGAGCAGGCCGGGGTGATCTCGGTTGGCAGTCTTGCCGAGGCGCTGGCGGCGGTGGAGGTGTTCGGGTTCCTGCCGGATCCGCGCGTCTCAGGTGATCCAAAAGGCGGCGTGTCGATCCTGAGTTCGTCGGGCGGCGCAGGCGCTTTGCTCGCCGATCACAGCGAAGAATATGGCGTACCCCTGGCTGAGTTCAGCGCGGACACCCTGGCGAAGCTCAAAACGATTCTTCCGGCCTTCGGTCGGATCGCCAATCCGGTTGACCTCACGGGACAGATTCGCGGCATGCCGAACCTGTTCAGGGATTCCTCCGCCGTGATCCGCGCCGAGCCGCGGACAGAAGCCATGGTGATCCAGTTCGCGAGCAGCGGCATGCGCGATCTGCACGATCATGGCGAGCTGTTCAAGGCGGCCGCGCGCGAGAGCGGAATCCCGGT
>Ga0081455_10000814_pt1 | contig 40120 bp, 38 predicted proteins | sample TabmetS3T2R1_FD_70207 | JGI IMG/M metagenome (GOLD analysis project Ga0081455, IMG submission 70207) | Tabebuia heterophylla rhizosphere microbial communities from the University of Puerto Rico - S3T2R1 | ecosystem: Host-associated > Plants > Roots > Rhizosphere ... | reverse complement strand
CACGCTCCGTGTGGTTGCAGATGATCATAAAACCGAACTGGATGCCAGCGATGAGGTCAGTTTCACCGTGAAAAAATAGACTCTAGCGGCCGCCCGATTCGTCCCTGTCAAGCCATTTAAGAATCTAACCCTGTGTGTGAATCGTCGAGACATTTAGAATCTAACCCTTGGGTAGCTTGTGTTTGCCGATATAGACAGAGATGCCGAAGGTGTTGGATAGAGTTTGAAAGGTCTGTTTTTCGATCGGGCTGAGATCGTCTTTTTCGACTGCAGGAGGGAGGGAGCGCTGAGTGTAGCGTGGATTAGCGAGCTCAAAGATAACATCGAGCTTTTGCTCGATGCTCTGGGAGAGCTTAAAGGGATCGAGGCTAGCGCGCAGCTTTTTTAGTTCTTGGAGCTTAGCGGGATCGCCGAGCTTGCTATTGCGAAGCCGGTCCAGTGGGGTGGTGGGCGGGTCATAGGTTCTTTTGAGCCTGGAACCGACTCGGGTTTTTTCAACGAGCTTCACCGAAGGCTGAAAGAGGTTCATCATCGAGCCCAGTTCCTTTTGGTAAAGGTCATTGATGGCCTCGAGGGCGGTGGGGGAGTCATAGCGCAGGTAGCCGAGGATTTTGCGCACATGGGTCCAGTTTTTCTGTTCGATATGAGCGTTGTCGTCTTTTTTGTAGGGACGCCCTCGAGTGAACTGGATTTTTCTCTCATCGCAGAAGGCTTTGAGGTGGTAGTTGATAAACTCCGAGCCGTTGTCGGAATCGATACCGAGCAGTTTAAAGGGCAGACTCTGTTCGATATCTTCCATGGCTGTTTTCACCCCGTATTGACCTTTACCCATGACGGCACGGGTTTCGACCCAAGTGGAGTAGATATCGGTGACATTGAGGGAATAGATGAACTCGCCCTTCTCGGAGCTGCCTGAGTGTGAGACTAGATCGAGTTCGGTAAAGCCTGGGGTTTGGACATTCCAGGAATCGGTTTTGATGGGGATGTGGTGTTTGAGCAGCGTGCCCGGCTTGGTGCGGCCGTAGAGACGGCGCTGGAGCTGGGTTTTTCTCACTTTGAGTCTGCGGTCGATCTGGCGCGCTGAGATGGATAAGAGTTGCTGTTCGATTTTGGGGGTTAGGGAGTAACGTTTCTTGACCCATGGCAACCAAAGCGGGAGCAAGGCTTTCAGACGCACCGACCAGGCGTAGCCCGACGCCTCCCAAACGGCTTGCAGGATCGCAAGGGCTTGAGAGCTGTAAGTGAGCGAACGCTGCCGGCGCTTTGCGGGAGGTTTGAACTGCGGTGCAGGACCGTTGAGTTTGGCAATGGCGTACTTTCGGTTGTAGCCACAGACGTGACAGAATTCTTCCAGGATCTGTGTCTTCATCGAAAGACTTGCTTTGTGATAACGCTGATAGATGGCTCTGAAGTATTCCCATTTGGTCTTCGTCCCCATATCCAACCCTCCTTTGAGGGTTAGATTTATAAATGACGCGACGATACCTCCTAGGGTTAGATTTTAGATGGCGCGATACGCACCGTTGACATGATCCAAAGCAGGCGGATAAGCTCAGATTGATCTTCGCTGTTAGCCAAAATTTCGGGCGAAGGAGGTTTGGTATGAAACCTGGCCGATGGCTTTCGCAGTTCTCGCTGATCGTTTTGTTTCCTATCAGCCTCTACGCGGCGCAAGAGACCAACTCTGTAGAGGCAAAAGTCAAGACTCTGATGCTGGACCCGAATACACAGTCACCGATCGTTGTCCTTGAAACCGTAACTGATAAGAAACTCTTGCCGATCTGGATCGACGTGCCTGAAGCAAGAGCCATCGCCCTCGAACTTGAACACGTCACAACACCACGGCCGCTCACTCATGATCTGATCCGCAATATCATTCAAGGACTGGGTGCAACCTTGCAACGCGTGGTCATTACCGACCTTCGGAACAGTACTTATTTCGCCCTCCTGTTCTTGGGATTGAAAGGTCAGGATTTCCAAATCGATGCGCGGCCGAGCGACGCTATCGCCGTCGCTCTAAGATTGAAAGCTCCCATCTACGCGTCGGCTCAGGTATTGGCGAAATCCAAGTCGCTGCCGGCGCCCGCCGCTCCCACTCGAGAACTACAAAGACGGCTGGGTATCCAAGCCCAGGACCTCACCGTTGAAGTTGCGGCGCTTCTGGACATCTCATTTCAAAAGGGCGTTCTCGTAGTTGACGTAGCGAAGGGAAGCCCCGCGATGGATGCGGGGATCCAACGTGGAGACATCATCACAAAAGCCAACGACCAAACCATACAATCAACCCTCGAGTTAGAAGCGTTGGTCCAGTCCAAAAAGTCTGAGACCCGAATCAAACTTGAAGTCATAAAAAAGGGCAAGCCGACCACCTTGATGATCGACTTGCCCTCGTAGCCCGGTAATAAGCTTGTTATCCGGATTCTTACTTTTTTCCGTTACCGCCGAACAGTTCCGCACCCCACTTCTTGGCTGTCGCATCCATAACTTCCCTGGACGATTCTGCCACCGGCGGGAAATCCTTCATCCACTCGTACGGCCGCGTAGCGTCGATGATTGCGCGAGAGTTGAAACCTTTCTTTCCCACTTGAATAACTGGATCGAGCGGCCCGCTCCAGCAGCGGCGCAGGATGTCGATATCTTGTTCCGGTTCGCAGCGCGTACCCATGGCCCAGATAACATCGTCGGTGTTCGACGGATCGATATCGTCATCGACGACAACCACGAAACGACCAAGATACGCCCCGGCATGACATTGCGAGGCGATCACGGCGGCCTGTTTGGCATGGCCCGGATATCTTTGCTTGATAGAAACCACCATCATCAACCGGCTGCCACCCGATACGGTGAGCCAAACGCCTTTGACATCTGGCACACCGGCCTTCTCCATCTCGTCCCAAATCAACGCGGAACGGAGGTAAGAGCGGTACCAACCGAGTTCTGAAGGAGGGCGGCCAGGAGGGGAACCGAGGATGATCGGATTGTTGCGGTGGTAGAGCCGCTTCACCTCCACCCAAGGTTCCGACCGTTCTGCGCTAGCGTAGTAACCCGTCCATTCACCGAATGGACCTTCGACCTTTGGATTATCGAAATGGACATCGCCCTCAATGACGATCTCGGCGTTTGCGGGAATCGGCAATCCGGAGTATTCGCCTTCGATCATTTCGAACGGTTCGCCACGAATACCGCCAATAAATTCATATTCGGGAACACCGTAAGGAACTTCAATGCTACCGGCCAAAAAGGTCAGCGGATCGTGGCCAAACGACATAGCCATCTTGAAGGGCTGGCCGTTGGCAGCATATTTGTCGCGTTGCATGCGGCCGTGCTTGCCCGGTGAAATGTAAAATCCCACCTTATTCTTGTCATGAATCATAACCCGATAGGTGCCGTAGTTAACCCACCCTTCGTCTGGGTCACGCGTAATGTCTATGCTCCCGGTGCCGATGTAGCGGCCACCATCCTTGTCATGCCAAAACGGCGTTGGGAACTTAAACATATCGATGTCGCCGTCTTTGTAAACGTTATCGAAGAGCGGGCTTTTCTTCACAAATTTCGCTGGAATGGGTTTGATACTCTTGTAGTTGTCTTTCCAGATTTTGACGAAGTCCATCTTAGTCTCGCCCGCGGGAAGGCCGAGGGTCAATGCCAATCGTTTCCTCGATGCCAGGGAATTGGACAACACCCGGTAGCCCGTTGGGTAACCCTTAATATCGTCAAACAAAACAGCCGGGCCATCCTCCTTATGAGCCACCAACTCGGTAACGGCGCCAATTTCTAGGTTCCAATCACAGCCTTTGAGGGTTTTTAGTTCCCCCATTTCATCAGCGATTTCGATCCAATCTCTGAGATCTTGATATTCCATTTTTCCTCCTGGTTTCGAGAACACGCGTGCAAGTGCGGCTTGCAGACTTGGTAGAATTGGCTCAGACTGTAACGAAATTTTCCGGGACGGTCAAGACATCGATTTGCCTTGAAACACGGCAACTTCCAATTGAAACTCATAGTTTCTCATGTTACCCGTTGAATGTGTCAGACAAAGTTAAAAGCTTGGGCGAACTCACAGCGATCACAGCCTCGGCAAGAACCAACGGCAAAATCGTAGTTTTTACCAACGGCTGTTTCGACCTCCTCCACCGAGGACATGTTCACCTGCTGCGAAACGCAAAGGCACTTGGGGATGTTCTCGTTGTCGCCATCAACAGCGATCAATCCGTCAAGTTGATCAAGGGACCAAACCGTCCGATACTCTCGGAGAGCGACCGGCTCCAGTTGATCGCCTCCATGGAAATGGTAAATTACGTCTTGTTGTTCGACGAACCGAATCCATGCAATATTATTTCGATTTTGCGACCTGACATACTCGTCAAAGGTGGAGATTGGCCCGCCGATCAAGTTATCGGCGCCGATATCGTTGAAGCCAGTGGCGGTAAAGTCGTAGTCGTCCCCTACTTGAAGGGCTTCTCGACAACCGAAATTATCGCAAAGATAAGGAGTTGATGACTATGGCGAGGGTTTGTGCGATCTGCGGAAAAGGCCGCTCCATTGGCCACAACGTCAGTCACGCCAATAATAAGACCAAACGCTCTTGGCGCCCCAATCTGCAGCGGGTCAGGGCGAACTTTGATGGGCAGGTTAAGCGCGCTTTAGTTTGCACGGATTGTATTCACTCCGGACGCGTTCAGAAAGTTGCTTAGGCGCCGCGACGATCAGCCTCACTGCAATTCATTCCTGGCTGCCGAGTCCCGGATCTCAGCGCCCGTTCTACCGCGGCCACGGACAGCTTTGTAAACTCCTTTGACCTTTGAGATATTCTGCAATACCTGCTGAAGGTGTTTGGAATTCTTAATCATCACGTCGAAGGTGTTGAGCGCCTTCTGGCCCGAGAAAGTCCTTACTTGAGCGCGCGCAATATTGGCTTCAGCGCTCGTGATTGCGGAGCTGATGGCCGCCAAAAGTCCGGGCTGGTCTACGCAGGTGACTTCTATTTTCACCGCACGGGGGGTCTGACCACTTTTTTCTTCCCAATTTACTTCGATCTTCCGATGCGGATCGCTTTCGAGCACCGTCGGGCAACCCACTGTATGAACGGTAACGCCCCTCCCACGAGTGATGAAACCGACGATCTGCTCTCCAGGCAAGGGGTGGCAACATAGGGCAAATCTCACCAAGACGTCATCAATGCCTTTAACTCGAATGCCCAAACCCTGTTTCTGCCCTGACACCAGCCGAAAGAGACGCTCCAACGAGCCTTCCTTCTTCCTATGACCGCCTTCAAGCTTATCCTGCGGGACCAACTTAGCCAGCACATGTCTTGGCGTGATTCTCCCATATCCAAGCGCAGCCAGAAGCGCCTCTTCGTCCTTCAGTCCTAGCTCTTTCGTCAAGGAATCGAGATGACCTCCGTTTCGCAAGGTCGGGTAGTCCAATCCATAACGATGCAGGTCGCTTTCGAGGATCTCTCGTCCGAGTGCCACGCTTCTTTCTCGCTGTTGCGACTTTAGCCAATCGCGGATTTTGGACTTAGCGCGGGGGGTCTTAACCAGCTTAAGCCAATCTCGAGATGGGACCTGCTGCGGTGTCGTGATAATCTCCACCGTATCCCCGCTGCGCAATATGTATTTCAACGCGACCAGCTGCCCATTAACCCGCGCGCCCGAACAATGATGGCCAATGTCGGAATGAATCCGGTAGGCGAAATCGATAACCGTTGACCCCTTGGGAAAATTCAACAGGTCGCCCTTGGGCGTAAAAACATATAGTTCCGTAGTAAAAAGATCATCTTTAAGACTGTGCAAAAATTCCTGCGGATCTTGCAGGTTCTGCTGCCACTCTAATAACTGCCTGAGCCATGCGAAACGCTGGTTATCGCTCACCTGGAAATCCGCCCCGTCTTTATAACGCCAGTGCGCCGCGATCCCTTCCTCGGCAACACGATGCATCTCATGGCTGCGGATTTGAATTTCCATCCGCTCACCGTACGGACCGATCACGCTTGTATGTAGCGACTGATACATGTTGGGCTTAGGTAGCGCGATGTAGTCTTTGAACCGTCCCGGCACGGGACGCCATTGGGAATGGATCACCCCCAGCGTTTCATAACACTCTCGCGGCGTATCTACCAAAATTCGAAACGCGACTAAGTCATAGATCTGGTCGTAGAGAAGATTCTGGCTTTCCATCTTCTGGTAGATACTGAAAAAGTGTTTTGGACGGCCCGTGACATCCGCCTCGATTCCCTCCGCTTCAAGCTTTCTTTTGATGACCGAAATGACTTCAGCGATGTACTTTTCGCGATCGCTTTTCTTCTTGGTAACATTGCGCTTCAACTGGTAATAGATCTCCGGGTGGAGATACTTCAGCGCCAAATCTTCAAGCTCGCTCTTGATCCAAGCGACACCCAAGCGGTGGGCCATCGGCGCATAAATATCCAGCGTTTCTTGTGCGGTCAAAATCTGATTTTCAAGCGGCAAATGATCGAGCGTGCGCATGTTGTGGACGCGGTCGGCGAGCTTGATGAGAATCACGCGCACATCCTTTCCCATTGCCAACAGCATCTTACGAAAGTTTTCCGCCTGCTTTTCCTCCCGGCTGCTGAAATTCGTCCGGCCGAGTTTGGTAACGCCGTCCACTAGTGAAGTGATTTCTCGACCAAAGAGACTTTTCAGTTCGTCCAAGGTTGTCAGGGTATCTTCCACTGTGTCATGCAGCAAGCCGCCGATCACGCTGGGCACGTCCATCTTCAAATCGGCAATAACATCTGCCACGGCCATCGGGTGAATCAAATAAGGCTCTCCCGACAGCCGCTTCTGCCCCTGATGTACTTTGGCGGAAAAATCGTAAGCTTTGCGGATGAGGTCAACATCCGCGGCCGGATAATAAGATTGCACCTTGTCTACGAGGTCGGCGATCTTGATTTCTTTGCTCACGGGTCACCTTGCTGCCGAATCCAATGGCTGGATCCACCATTGCTTTACCCGGAAAGTTTTGGCTCGCTCGGCCTCGACTATGGATTTCAGAAGATTCACCGATGTTCTCACTTCGCGATTGACTATATAATAATCATACTTGATTATTTCTCCTATTTCACCCCGGGCATTAACCAAGCGCCGACGTATGGTCTCCTTGCCATCGGTTCCTCTGCGGGCCAATCTCCGCTGCAACTCACGCCATGACGGGGGTAGAAGAAAAATAGAGACCGCCTGTGGATATTTGCGTTTGATCTTTCTCGCTCCCTGGACGTCGATGTCCAGCAGAACGTCCCGGCCTTCACGAACGCATTGGTCTAGCGGTCGGCGTGGCGTTGCGTAGAAGAAGCCGTGTACTTTGGCCCATTCCGCAAAGTCACCGTTGGCTTTCATCCCAGCAAATTTCTCTGCGCTAACGAAATAATAGTCACGGCCGTGAACCTCTCCCTCGCGACGGGCCCGCGTGGTCGACGAGACAGACAGGTCGATTTCCGGGTAAATCGCCCGTAAGCCTTTCACGAGCGTTGTTTTACCTGTCCCTGAGGGAGCTGAGAGAATGAAAATAATTCCCTCTCGCCGGGTGAGGTATTTCGGCTTGCGACTCATTCAATGTTTTGGGTTTGTTCCCGAATCTTTTCGACCCGTTCTTTGCCTTCGAGCACCAATTGAACGACGGGAAGGTGGGGAACCTTGGAACTAATCGTATTGAGTTCCCTTTGAACTTCCTGAAGCAAAAAGTCGACCTTTTTACCGACCGGCTCTTTTTCCGCAAGCACACGCCATAAAGCTTCCACATGGCTTTTCAACCGCACGACTTCCTCGTTGATATCGCCCTTAAGAATCCAATTGGACGTATCGGACGCATCCCTGTCGGTCCGCAGTGAGCTATCCCGCTCCTTGGCTGTTACCCCAGCTTTTTGTAGGCGTGTGCCGATCTCGCTCGCCCGGGATTTAAGAAGAGTCGAGATTCGTTTTAAGTGACGGATCTGTGACTGCATATCCGACTTTAATTGGCGTCCCTCGCGTTCGCGTGCCCGTTCGAGCCTCGTCAAAGCGGCATCGAGGATTTTGAAGACCCCTTGACGCTCGGCAGCGACGTTGACCTCGACGTCGCGAACCTGGAACAGGTCCGGAATAGCGGAAAGGAGCGACACGCTGAAGTCTCCGCTCAACTGGTACTTTCCTTTAGCCCGTCGGATAGCGGCCAAATACTGTCCCAACAACTCTTCGTTTAATTCAAGCCTGCGGCTTTGTCCTTTTGCCTGCGAGCGGTTGATAAAAACGTCTAGCCTGCCTCTTGAGATCTTCTGGCGAATAACTTTTCGAATCTCTTCCTCGAAAGAAAGATATTCTCGCGGCGACCTCAATTGCAGATCGAAATGTCGGTGATTCAAGCTTCGCACTTGGATGGTGACTTTTGTTCCTCGAATCTGGCTGGATGCTTCACCGTAACCTGTCATGCTCTTCATGGCTGTTTGTCCTGGACAATTCGTTTCAACTTGTCTAACGACACCGCTACGGTTCCAACTTCATCACCCGCGACCCCGGCGGCCAGATTGGCAAGGACAGCCGCCTCCTCCAAACTCGCGCCGCAAGCCAATGCTAACCCGCAAATCGCGACCACCGTATCGCCAGCGCCGGTAACGTCAAACATGTCTCTCGGTTCGGTGGGAAAATGCTTAACCGCGCAGCGCCGCCGAAAAAGGCTCATCCCATCCGGACCGCGCGTGATCAGCACCGCTTCAGCTTGCCAAATGTGCTCCAACTTCTTACCTGCGGCAAGGAGACTCTTTTCATCTTGAATCTCGATTCCCGAGGCATCACTCGCTTCATCTTTGTTCGGCGTGATTAAAGTAGGAAGACGATAGTGCTCGTAATTTTCTTTTTTTGGATCGATTACGCAAATGACCTTGCTCTTTTTAACCAACTTTGCGATCGAGCGCAGTAGACTCGCGTGCACGACTCCTTTGCCGTAGTCCGATATGATAACGGCATCGGATGTCTTAGCGCGGGCGAGTACGAACGCGCGCAGTCGCCTCAGCGTGGATTCGCCGATAGGGTGTTGATTTTCTTGATCCAAGCGCACAATCTGCTGATGCCGTGGCCGGGCAATAATACGACTCTTTTGGATCGTCTGAGCCTGTTTGTCAGCGAAGATGCCCACAGTCGACGCTCCGGCCCGACGTAAATCGTGCACTAACCGTCTGCCCGCGGCATCACGCCCGATGACCCCGCAAACGGTCACTTGAGCTCCCAATGAACGCACATTATTCACGACATTGGCCGCACCGCCCAGACGAGTACTTTCCGAAGTTACCCGTAGCACGGGAACCGGAGCCTCCGGTGATATTCTCTCTACCTCTCCCCAAATGAAGCGATCGAGCATCAGGTCTCCGACGACGAGAAGATGAATGCTGTGAAAGCTGTGCAGAATATCCAATAGTTGCTTCATGAGAGCGTCGAACCCGTTTCTGGCCCATGCCAACGGTCCTGGTTTTTTTCGAGGAGAGCGTAGTAATATCCCTCATTTTTCTTGGCCATTTGCTCCATAGTGAAATGCTCTTTTAGCCGCGCCTTTCCCTTTTGACCCATTTCTCGACTCAGGGACCTGTCACCGGCGAGTTTCACAATGGCATTGGCAAGCGCTTCAGCATCTCCCGGTGCCACCAAGAATCCTGTAACAGCGTCAACTACCACATCGGCAAGCCCTCCCGCTCGGCTCGCGATCACGGCTTTTCCTGCCGCCATGGCTTCGAGAACCGACACTCCGAGACCTTCAAAGAGGGAGGGTAGGACAACGACATCGACGCTGTTTAAAAAAGCCGGCATGTCGGAAACAAAGTCTAGGAACCGCACGTCCTGGTTCAAGCCCAACTGTATTGTCGTTTCTTCCAGAGATTTTCTGAGCGACCCCTCACCCGCGAGGCGGTATCCAATCTGGCAACCTCGCGCTTTGAGCCGCCGCGCCGCCTCCAATAGAACCCGATGGCCTTTTCTTTCTTCCAGGACGGCTATCATACCAACCACAATGCGTTCGCAATCCACAGCGCGATCATTAGCTGCAGTTTCAAACGGCCGCGGGTCAATCCCGCTGTGGATCAAGCGGATTCTTTCGCGCTGCACCCCTGCTTCAATCAGCAACTCCCTTATTTTCCCTGATATCGCAATAACTCCGTCGACCTTTCGATTGTAGAGATAACGTGTGTACCAGCTACGAGATTCTGGATAATCCATTCTCCGGGTGACCACATATTTTGGTCCTGGGGAGCCGTGGGATAGCCAGAACGAAAGGGCATGAGCTCTTTTGGTATGAAAATGAATCACATCGTAATTCTCGTCCCGTATAAGCCGCCTGAGCTTGGGTATGGGCCTAAAATCCAGGTCATTGCGTACAACCAGAGGCAGCGTTCTTACGCTCAACGCTTGACTCTGCTGGAACAGCCGCCCGTCGGGATGCGTCAGGAGATCATTGTGATGACCTCGTTCTGCCAGGTAGGACAAAAGACCGAGAACCTGAGCCTCGCCACCACCCCACCGCCGCTCAGGATCAATATGTAAGATCTTAAGCAGGCGGCTATGACCGCTTACGGTCACCGTTGTTTTTCCCTTTTAGCTCTAGTTCCCAGAGCTTCGCATACTTGAGGAAGACATAAATCGCCGCTGTCAGCGCGACATAAAAACCGGCAAAGCCTTCCAGGAAACCACGATTCAAAACATAGGAGCGAAAGAAACGGAACGGCGGACGGAGCAAGGCGTCTCTCAGTCGCCAACGCTTCTGCTCCTGGAACAGCTCCCGAGACGAGATCGACGTGAACCGGTTAATCCTTTGAACGTGATCTTCAATATCCTGGTAAGAAAAATGATAAAGAGGATTCCTCAGGCGGCGAACCTTGCCGTTCACCAAAATCTTTTCGTGGGGATCTGTGCCGCCCCAAGTCGCACGATCACGGCGAAACAATCGCACGTCATAATCCGGATACCAGCCCCCTCGCCACCACCATCGGCCCAAATAAAACATTAAACGCGGCACCAAAAATCCAGCGTAGGTACCGTCGTAAGACAACAGGCTTGCTTTGATCTCGTCTCTAAGCTCGGGAGAAACTCGTTCATCGGAATCCACAAGAAAAACCCAATCTTTCGTCGCCAGGGAGTGAGCGAAAGCTTTTTGATCACGATAGCCCGCCCATTGCCGCTGCACTACCCGCTCTGTGTATTGCCGGCAAATCTCCACGGTGCGATCCGTGCTGAAGGAATCCACCACGACAATCTCATCGCACCAGCGCAGGCTGTCGAGACACGCGCCGATATTCCGCTCTTCGTTGAAACAGACGACAATGGCGGAGACCATGGGGCGTGCCCGCAGCTCGGCATTCTCGGCAGTCATGTTTCTTAAAAGATAGGGGCTCGCTTTCGGAAAATCAAACTAGGAGTTTCAACTTTCCGTGCAAGGCGCCATCAGCTCATGCAGATTACGGACAGAGAAATCTTGCGTGAGAGATTGAAGATGTTTACCGCATTCCCGGGAAGTTCAGCACGAATAACCATCGAGATTGGTTGCTGAAGCTTGGGTTAAGATGGCTCACTCAAGCGCGCCATTGCACCCCAGTGAAATTGATAAAATCGATACTTCAAAGAAAACGGCCGTAAAGACGTTGACTCACGAATCGCCCGGCGAGCCTCGTCTCGGCGGCCCCGATTCCAATATTTTTTGGCCAGTCGGTAGTACCGGTAAGACATGCGCTTTGCGACCCGACGGACGCCGAGCTCCCGCTGTGCAGCGGGAAACTGGTCGAGCAATTTTTGCATCACTCGAATATTTTCGGTCAAACGAAGCTCCTCATTTCCGCCAATATTTCCTTCGTGAAAGCGATATGAAAAAACCACGCGGTCGAGATAGGCGAGAGGATAAGTCATAAACAGACGGAAGGCCAAATCCAAGTCCATGCAAATACGCAAAGACTCATCGTGCCCTTCGACGGCATGATAGGCAGCTTTAGAGATTAAAGAAGCCTGCAGACGGACGATGCTCTTTTCAAACAGATCGACCAGTCGAACACCCTCATTCGCCAAACGATGTGATTTTGCCAGCGGAATGATAGTTTCTCGCTTGCGTTTTGCACCATTTAAGTAAGCCCCATTGGCGAAGACCATGCCGCACTGGGGGTGTTCGTTCGCATAGGTATGCAATACTTCTAGATGATCAGGCTCCGTTAAATCGTCAGAATCCTGAAACGCAATCCATGGCGCTCGTGCATGGCGTGCTCCGAGATTGCGCGCCGCCGACGGACCACGATTTTGCTGGTAGAGGTAACGAATTCGAGATCGATACGATTCGACTAGAGTTCGCGTGTGGTCCGTTGAGCCATCGTCCACCACAATCAGCTCGTAATCCCGAAATCTCTGTTGCAGCACGCTGTCAATGGTCTCCGCCAAAAAGGTCGCCCGATTGTAAGTGGCGATGATGACCGACACTTTCGGAGCTTCAGACATCGGTGGGCAGTTAGTTTTCGCTGTCGGAACCGATCAACGACGACGCACCTTGCCAGACAGGTAACCCCAGCATTTCATGATGCGGCCTTCCGTTTTATAAGCCTTTTGGTTTTTCCCCAACAAACGGTAAACACCGTACCGGACGCAGTTTACCGCCAGATCGGGAAGAACCCGCAAAAAGATCGAATCGGTCCGGTAAACGCTTCGACTGAGTCCTTTCCGGTATTCAACCCTGCGATTGTACTCACGCCCGTAACGCGCTGGACTGAGCTCGTGGTAAACCACAGCATGCGGCGTATAGCCGATTTTGAAACCTGCTTTGCGGATGCGTATCGAATACTCAGTGTCCTCGCTGAACCCCGCGGCCCCGGGTCCGAGGCGGGTGTCGAACTCACCCACTTTGTCAAAGACTGCCCGCTTAAAAGACATATTGGTTCCCGTGAGACCGCGGATTTCACGCATTTCCCCGCCATAGTCGATGATAGGGATGTTATATTCACGCAACCTCTTGGGATCAGCAGTCTTGCCATCGACATCTACCCCAGGGAGAACACGTCCTTGCATGGCATCGAAAGACGTGACGCGGTAAGACTCCGCATGTTGGATCAAACACTGAGGGTGGATGACCACATCGTCGTCGACAATCAGAAAGATTTTGCCCTGCGCGGACCTCAGGCCGCGGTTCAGAGCGTTCGCCTTGCCCCGTCGCTCCTCCCGGAGAATTCTCAGCGAAAACTTTCTGCATTCTCTTGTTGCCTGAGCTAATACACTGGCAGTGTTATCCGTAGAACCATTATCGATAATTAAGAGCTCCGCTGTGATTGAATTGACGCACGCGTTCAAACTCGCCAGCAGACGCCGCACGCTCGAGGCGCGATTGAATGTTGGAACAATCACGCTAACGTCAACCGTGTCGATATTGCGTCTCCTCCTCAAAACCGCTGCTCATTTAAGATAGCGATGGACAGACGGGCTGGATCGCAGACGTGGTTTCAGCGCAGGCGCTCTCAAGTAAGATTCAACAGGCAATCAACGTTCTAGACCACGGCATAGACCTGCGCCCCGATCTGCCGTCACGTTACAGAGAATGAATTTAATGCCAATTTGCAAGCTCAACGTCACCTAAAACTTTACCGCTCGTTAAACCAGAACGTCCATTAAATTTTGGTCGCATCCAGAGATCGCTCTTAGCACAAATCCCATTCTTAGAGAAACGCAAAGATAGCGATTACGGAGGTAGCCATATCCTAGGTCGACTTTATTGTCGTCGCCCGCCACCAACTATGCGTTGAATCATTTGTGCTGCTACCCACAGGTCGTCGGCTACATAATCCGGGTTGACTGTAGGGTCGCTAACAGATTCGCTGCCGTAGCCGGTCCGGACCAAAAAAGTCGTCGCCCTCACTCGTCGCCCCATTTCGATATCGGCGGGTTTATCGCCAACGACGAAGCTCGCTTGGAGATCAAAATCAAGCTCCTTGGCCGCCCGCTCGATGAGGCCCGGCCGGGGCTTGCGGCATGAGCAATCATCTTCGGGCATGTGGGGACAAAAATAAATTCCATCTAGATGGATTCCCTCGGCTTTCAGGAATTCCCGAAGTTGTCGATGAATCAAATCCAAATGGGCCTCATCCAAGAAGCCCCGTCCGACAGCGGACTGGTTGGTCACCAGCACCAACCCGAGTCCGATTTCAAGCATTAGGCGAAGGCCGCTGCAAGCTCCTGGAAGGAACTCAATCTGGCCTGGTTCCGAAAGATAATGACGCTCAGCGATGATTGTCCCGTCGCGATCCAGTACCACGAATTGCCGCCGCTTCATCTCGGCAAACCTGCAGGCAGATTGATTGTGTGCTGGGCGTCGACTTCCCGTATTGCAACCTCTGCAAATCGGAATTCGCTTCTAAAACAGTACCAACCCCAGGGCAGCTGCCGTGCCCAGTTGTGAAAAAGGTTTTGCAATCAGTGGACCCGTTAGCTATCGGAAGAGAGATGCCCTTTCTCTACCAAATAGGCCTTTAGAGCTTCATGCCAGGGGCGAAGACATTCTTTCAGAGAAAGACCAAGTTTGGTGCTTTCCAAGCTGGAATCTTTCGGCCGGCGTGCCTTCATCGGGTAGCTTGAAGAGGATATGGGCTCTATTCTGTTGCCCATGCCCACGACTTCCAGAGCTTTGCAGGCAAACTCATACCAGGTGCAATTGCCCGCATTCGCTAAATGAAAAAGCCCCGAAGCTCTTTGCCGAAGGAGTATTTCCAAAGCCTGCGCTCCATCACGGCTGTACGTGGGCGACATTTGTATATCGTTGACCAATCTCAACGACTCACCTGCCCTAGCTTTGGCCAAGATCGTTTCCACAAAGTTTCCGCCTTTTCCGCTGGAGCCTGCCTTTCCGAATAGGCTTGCCATGCGCGCCACAAGCCACCGAGGGGAAGCTTGTTGCACGAGATACTCTCCCGCCAATTTTGAGGCGCCGTAAACGTTGATCGGATGCGACGCGTCGCTCTCCGTATAGGGAGATCCCTTTCCACCGTCAAAGACATAGTCAGTGCTGATGTAAACACATAGGGCATCAATCTCCGCGCAAGCCTTTGCCACGGCGAAGGCCCCCAGGCTATTTACACGAAAGGCCTCGTTCGGATGGTCCTCAGATTCATCAACTCGGACAAACGCGGCACAGTTTACGACGACGTCCGGGCGGGCCATTTTCAATCCTTTTTGTATCGAAACAGGATCGGTGCATTCGATTTCCCGATGACTGAGTCCAACGACTTCATAATTCCCGGCTTGCACCAAGACCTCCAAAAGATCCGTACCCAATTGTCCGGTGCTGCCGATGATGGCGACTCGCATCACGTTTAAGGTTTAGGCCAGTGGCTTCCGATTATGGAGTAACTCTCCATCGGTAAGTTGCTCCTCACGGGTGGGTCACCTCGTATAGAAAATCACTGCCCGATGATTTAAGTGAGGGGAGTTGGGCATCCTTGAGCGAGACCGTTGGAGCGTCGATGGGCCAACGGATACCGATATCAGGGTCGTTCCAAATGACGCCTCGATCTAGTTCAGGAGCGTACTCTGCCGTAACTTTGTAAAGGACATCCGCTTGTTCGCTGAGCACACAAAAGCCGTGAGCAAAACCCACCGGCATATAAATCAGGCGACAATCTTTAGCGGTGAGCGTTTCTCCGACCCATCGGCCATAAGTGGATGATCCCCGGCGGATATCCACCGCGACATCGAAGATTTCCCCCTTCAAAACGGTCACCAGTTTGGCCTGAGCCTTAGGATGTTTCTGATAATGCAGGCCTCGGAGAACTCCCCGAAGCGAATGAGAATAATTATCCTGGACAAAGGTATCATCGATGCCATTTGTCGAGAAGATAGACCTCTTGTATGTCTCCACAAATAAGCCCCGCCCATCTTCGAAAGCCTGAGCTTCAATCAAGATCACATCCGGGATTTCTAATCTCTGAAACTTGAAGGCCATTTAAGCACAATCTCGCTTCGTCCTTTCCCGGCAATCTCTTATAAATCCATAATGCCCCAGGACAGGAGGCTTTCTTAGCTCAGGATTGACCCGCCGCATTACCTGCCATCGCCAAGGACGACACCTTGATGTTTCGACGACGATCTAACCGATGGCTTTGTCTGAGAACGCTTGCGACCCAATCTCTCTTGTCGCTTCGATTTGAAAACGATGGACCCAAATAACTTTCCAGAAAGCGAAGTTTATCTGTCGCCCGTAGATATTTGCCCAGCGTGCGATTTAGCTGAACCAGATTTTTAATCTGCCGCCGCCGATTCAGCTTTCGATACCGGCGAATGCCCTCGAGATCAAGGAGGTAAAGCTGCTCGCCGCCGCTGGAATCTGGACGGACGAGGATATTGGCGTCCTTGAGATCGTTATGATAAATATCCCGCTGATGTAAAGAACGGAACAACCCGCCCACTGCGCCTACGAACCGCTTGCGCCGCTGCATTCCCTCCTTCCCTTTCTTAGTCGCCAGTTCCTCCCGCCAATAAGCATCCGCGGTCTTCCCATTTTCGACCTCCTCTGACAGAAAAAAGCTTCCGTTCAACATGCCCCAGGACCTAGAGTCCACTGCAGCCAATGGATGCACCGTGGGAATACCGGATTCGCTCAAAATGACAGCTCCTCGGAGTGACCTTACGGCTCCCGAAGACTGGAAAATGGAGCCGAATCGATAGCGCCAAGAGAAAGCATTATAGCGTTTGAGATAAACCGTTTTCGCGCCTTCTCGGATTTTGACCTTGATACGCGCGACTTTAATCTTTCTTTGGTCCTTGATGATCTCACACCCGGCGGAGTGAAAAAAATGATCCGGATCCTGCCCGATGCTAGATATGAGCTCTTGGGCTAAAGTTCGTACCACGTGTATCGACAGCGATCCGTGCTTCTCCAAGATAAATTCAGGATCTTGATGCACAGCCACTCTGTTCAACGGTATCTTTGAGAAACCTGTCTAACTTTTTAAAATGCTTGCTCCACGAATACCCTTCAGCTAGCTTTCTGGCTTCCAGAGAGAAACTCGAATCACGACCTCGCTCGAGCATTGCCAACAACCTGGCTGCCATTGCATTCGGATCCTCCGGATGCGGGATAATCCCTTCTGCCATCCTACCTTTAAGAATCTCCGATGCGCCGACTGTACGATTCACTAGAGCGGGTAATCCCGCCGCAAGCGCCTCTAGAACTACATTGCCAAAAGCCTCTTGGACGGCCGGCAACGCCAATAGATCTGCAGCGCCGTAATAACTTTCGACATCGTCGCGTCTTCCGACGAAGATAGCTTTCCGATGGGTCCAGTCCTCGGCCAGCGCTTGGTATCTGCCTCGCTGTGCATCATCGCCAACCACAATCAGATAGGTGTCTTTCATCTGTGGCGAGTTCCATGCCTTCAGTAGGCGATCCAAACCCTTCCGGCGGAACCCGCTTCCCACAAATAAGACTGTCGGCGCATCCACTGGAATATGCCATTGGCCTCTTACAAGTTCACGAAATTTGTCGCGCAGGCTTAAATTGAATCGTTCCTCATCGACGCCATTATAAATGACCGTAACTTTGTCTTCGGGGAGAGCGTAGGTATCCAACAATTCCCGTTTGACCCGTTCGGACACGGCAAGGATTCGTTTGTAATGACCCGCTTGAAATTGTCGCCTTTCCAAGGCCAGAACACTTCGGTGATACAAACTCAAGTCGTGCCACATTCGGCGACGCAGCCCGCCCTCCTCAGCCAACTTCTGCAAGAACACCCGATGGGAACCGCCCCCACTGCGAAGCACATCTTGCGAGATCATTCGGCCGAAGCTGACGACCACATCACAAGGGAACCGCCGAATTATCTTTGGGGCGAGCTTGGCAAAACTCCAGAGCCGCGCGGTACGGCCTAGCGGAACCGTGGGGATGGCGTGCATGTGGGTGCCCGATGGTGGATCGATTGCAGTTTCGCTACAGAATAGATGTACCTCGTGGCCGCGATCTCTAAGACCAATTGCGGTTCTATAGAAGTCTAGTTCGGTCCCGCCCCTCCGATCTAACCGTCTATGGGCGAGGGCGATCTTCATGCGATCATCGCTTTAACTCTTGGCGCCACGAACCAAAAGCAACGGATTGTCGCGCTCCGGACCGGTCCCCTGGCTTCGCAACAATGGGGTAAAAGAAAGAGAGGAATATGCAGTGACGGTTTTGGATTCTTTTTCGCCCACGATGACGTAGTCGTCAGTCCTCTTCAGTTTTTCCAGGAGTACGTCGGTGTCCCAAGCCAGCAGCTGAAATCTTTCGCCGCCATAAAAGATAAGCGTCGTGTAGTCCAGGTTTTTGGGAAACACATATACCGTTTGATGCTTGCCGTAGTCCCGCTCCACAGCTTCAACGAAGGATTTATAACTCTCTTGGCGTGCCACAGCGGGTATCCATACCCCTTGAATCAAGGCAATCGATAATACCAATATCGTAGTGAGCTGCGTGACGAACGCAGTCCACCGAAGCTTAAACAAACTCCAAGCGGTCAAAAACCAAAGCAAAGCCGACACGAACAAGAAAGCCGGAACTAACATTCCGTTTGAGCTGATCACTTCCAGGGTAAACTGTAACTGCTGAGCATCGCCCGGTTTCAAACGAGATTCAATGAAACGAAAAAGCCAAAACAGATCTTGGCCGAATAGGCCGCTCAAGCCCGGCCAAACCAGCAGCGCACCCATCGCGGCCGCAAACCATCCGACAGAACGCAAACCAGCGGGCGCGGGATAAGATCCCAGTTGCCACCTACGGATTCCAACCGCCACCAATAAAACCAATGGCGGATACAACGGCAAAATATAAGGGGGTCTCTTGCCGGCGGATAGAGAGAAAAAGACAAATATCACAGCCACCCAAATCCCCAAGAAAAGATCTCGATCGTCTGTGAAATTCTTCCATCGGAAATAATCAAACAAAATAAAAGGCAACAACAAGGTCCACGGAAACCCCAGAGTAAATAAATAGGGAATGAAGTAGTAGATGGGCTTTTGATGGCCGGTTCCACCTTCGCCATAGACGAAGAAGCGCGCAAAGTTTTCTTTGATGAACTGTAAAGCGAAGAATTTGTCGCCGCCGATCCATAGCGCACTGCCGTACCACGAACAGAATAATGCGACGGCAAGGATCACGCCGGGGTGAAAAGCGAGGCGCCGAAACAGATCCCATCTTTTTTTGAGAGCGACAAAAAGTAAGATGATCGATCCAGACAAGATTAGACTGACTGGGCCTTTCGCAAGTACACTGATTCCTGCCGCAAGAAAAAACGCGTACTCCCAAACAGCGCCTTTTAGCGAACGCTGATAGAGTCCATAGAAAATCACTAGGGTTAGGGTAAGCCAAAAGGTCAGTGTCATATCGACGCGAGCCTCGACACCCGCCGTCTGATAAACAATACTCGTCGCAAGGATGAGTCCAGCAAAGATGGCGGTCCGTGGATCATAGAGTTTCTTTCCCAGATAATAAATGAGAAATACTCCTAGGCTCGCAAATAATGCAGATGGAAAACGGACCGTCGCTTCCGTCATTTGACCCCAAACCAGGGAAGCGGAGGCACCGACCCAATGAAAAAGGGGCGGCTTTGATGGAATCTGCTGTCCAAACTTCAACGGAAAAATCCAGTTTCCGTTCAAGACGATGTCTCGTACTACCAAAGCCTCCCGCGGCTCACCCTTGTCGTAAAAAGGTATACTCCCAAGATTGGCAAAGAATACCATTCCGCAAACACACCCCAGGATGATCGGGTAAACGGCTTCAGCGGTTAAGTACTTAAACGCCATAGAAACAAAGTCCTACTTTAGTTCACCCTGCCACCGCATGAGTTGTCTGAAACTGACGCTCGAATCTACCGAGTCACAGTCCGTACGCCGCCTACGCGTCTTGCGTTCAAGCCAAACCAGCAGTTGTCGTTCCTTTTTCCCCCACTCTTTTAAACCGAGATAATGGCCCAAGAACCGCATGCGGTCCTGAAGGGTTACTCCAGGAAGCGGAATACGGTTTAACTGTACCAAGTTACGCCGCCAAAGCGTACGCGGAACCCACATTGGATACTGTCGAGTACGGTCATTGTCCATGAAAAAAAAACAGGCTTCCTTGCTCGGCGATCGGTAGACAAAAATATTCGTGGGGACAAGATCGCCATGGATGAAACCCAATTCGTGTAAGCGTCGAACTTCCAATGCTAAGTGCTTTAAAGCGTTTCGTTTTTCAACCAAAGAAATGCCAGGAGCGTCTGCGCCTTGTTGTCTAAGGAAAGTAGGTAGAGCTTCTCCCTCCACGCCGCTTGTTAGAACGAATGCTTTTCGCAATAAGCCGTACGTGCGTTTCTCTCCGGCAGCCACAGTGATCGGCACGTTGAAATTGTGTCGCGCCAGGGCAGTCGCCTGGCGCATAGAGCGAAACGCCTTGGAGTCTCGAAAGATATCTTTGATCGCCGCCACGCCAGAGCAACCATGAAACACTTTCAAAAAGAGCGCTTCACCACCCGCTTCAGCAAAAGCTTTTATTTGCAGCGTTTGCGGGTGCTTTGAAGACGGTTGCTTTTCTATGAGCCTCACGACAACCTGCCAGAGGTTTTCCTGCCATTTCTCGCGGTGAAGCCAAAGAGACCAGCCTCCGTCGTTAGCCTGGTAATAATCAGAGCTGAGTCTCATATGCCAGCCGATAGTTCCGTTCGCGTGAAAGACCAAGGTCGATTTTTGTCATGATTTGTTTAACATCGATTGATTGCATACAGACCCGGCCAATAGGACAATGCCTGCGGTAACAAGGCGAACAATCCGCTTTTCCTTGAATCACTAACTCCTCGAACCCATAGGGTCCAGTGCGAGACGGACTCGTAGCCCCCCACAATGACACGACCGGAGTTCCTACCGCCGCGGCAATGTGCATTAAACCGGTGTCCGGCCCCACTGCAACCCTTGCCCCGGCGATGATGCCCATCGCCTCCTTGAGCGAGGTACGACCTACCAAGTTAGTCGTGCCTTGACCGCATGAGAGCTCGACTTCGTTTGCCAAAGCCGTGTCTTGTGAGCTGCCCAACAAAACAACCTCAAGGCCATGTTGCTCCTGGATAAGTTTCGCACAAGACAATATTTGGGACGCGAACCATCCCTTACTCTCCCACCGACTGCCTATAAAGAGCGTCGCGAATGCGCCCCGGACCTTTGCCAAATGACGACTCACACCGAGCTGTTCCCGCTTGGTCAACGATAGCCTCCACTCCACCGGCTCGGAAGCGAGGCCGAGATACTCAGCGAACTTCAAGTAATGATTGAGCTTAGAGATGCTGTTTTCGACAGCTGGAATATGGTGATTATTGAAAATCCAGTTGAACTCCTTGCAGTTAAGCCGGTGAAAGCCCAGGCGGTATGGCGCCCCGCTCCAGCGACTGATAAGACCGCTTTTCAAGTGGCGTTGAAGATCCAACACTAAATCAAACCGGCGGGTGCGAATTCTCCGCAGAAACGGACCAAGCTGATTCCACCATCGTGGACGATCAAAGAGAATGACCTCATCCACGGCGGGGTGATGTTCCACAAGTGGCAGGGAAGGTGGTTCAACAGTCCAAGCAACCGTAGCCTGGGGAAAGCCACGGCGAATGAGATTGACCAGCGGCAACGCACGGGTCACATCACCAATGGATCCATGAAGAACCACGAGAATTTTCTTCGGTTCAAGGTGCATCTGCATTGTGCCGATGATACGAATCGACGAACCGCTTCCAATCATTGGCGGAGAAATACTCGCGGTTGGGGTCCAACTTATTAGCCGAGCGGAGAAGCCGGTCGAGGTTTCTGCGCGCCATGATCATCGGAACCTCTCCCAAGAACAGCGTAGCCCTGTCAAAATCGATAATATAACCCTTGACTCCGTCGTATTCGCCACGCACCACGATATTCTTCAGGTTCAGATCCCGATGATAGATACCCTCCCGGTGCAAACCGCGAAGAGTGGTTGCCACTGCGTCAAAAACTTTCTCGGCTCCTGTCTGACGAACGAAACCATCTCGGAGAGCTGACCATAGATCCTGTCCACCCTTTAACTGTCGTGTCACCAGCCAGCCTCGGTAAAACGGCCCCCAGATACGCCTAATGCAAGCGGCTAAGACCTCCGCTGTGGGAATGCCGCGTCGGCGGACCTCTTCGGTGATCGCCAACTCTCTAAAAGGTCGCGGCGGCCACGTAAAAAAAATTCCACGTAGCAAATGACGAAACAAACCTCCGTGTCGATAAGGACGGATCAGCACTGCGTCGCCATTGGGAAGCTCTAGGGCCCTCAAACTTCCTCTCCCTCGAAAAGAGCCGGCCTTGTGATCGTGAGAGCCGCTCGCCTTTGTGCATTCTTCAAAGGAAAGAAACTTTTCAACATCGTCTCGAACGATCATCAACCCCTCGCGCCCATCGGTCACACTCTTGAAGCCGAGCGGGACAACGCCCCATGCCCAATCTCGGGAAGCCATCATTCTCCAATATCACGCCTCACGGCCGCGTGCGTTTTGCTACCTCAGCGAATACGTTCTCTTTTAGTCTTGTACAAATCGAAGGCAGCAACTTTTCAGACACAAGCGAATCAAACCACGACGAACTGAGGCAAGTAAGGATTCGCCGATTCGAGTTCCTGTCGGTGCGCTGAGTCCAGCAGCTGCTTCACCGCCTGAAAAACCCGTTCGGGGCTAATCAGCCGTATACAATCTTCAGTGCCCAGGGGACAACGCCGCCCGCCATGGGAGTTGCATGGACGGCAGGGCAGCTCCTTCTCTAACACAACCGCTTTGGATGAGTACGGGTAGAAGCCGAGCGCAGGAGTGGTTGCGCAAAAGATAGCGACCACTGGAACCGCTTGCGCCACGGCGATATGCATCGGTCCACTATCATTGGTGACTAGAACCTTGCAAAGAGCCAAAGCTGCGGGAAGCTCCGGAAGCGCAATTCTTTCAACCAGGCTTACTGCGGAACCGCCACAGAGGTCTTGGATTTCGGCGATTACCTTAGAGTCCTCGGGGCCGCCGAACAGGAGAATTTCACAAGGGTATCTTTCTTTTAGCATCCCTATGAGTTGTGCAAAACCCGCCGCTGACCAGCGCTTGGTCGCCCAAACGGATCCTGGATGCAATCCGATCAGCAGTCTCGACGTATCGACACCCAGCGAGCGCAACCGTTTAGCGACCTCGTCTCGGGTATCCGCTGTGATCGGCCAGTAGACAAATCGTTCACACTCCTCTGTCCGTATGCCTAGTCCTTCGAGAATCGAAAGGTTGCGTTCCACGTCGTGTCGTCCCACATCCCGGTTGACACGAACGTGGAATAGGAAAGAGCTTTTGCTCTGGGCAAAGCCTACGCGGTAGGGTATTTTTGCCAAAAACAAAAGCAACCCACTCCGAAAAGATTTATGAGGACAGAGGGCCATCGTGAATCCCTTTTCCCTGAGAAACTTCGCCTTGCGCCACAAGCCAAGCCAGCCTTGGTCAACGCCCTTCTTATCGTCCACAATAGTCTCATCCAGGACCGGATGGCCAGTCAGAAGTGCCTGGCCTAGAGGCGTACAAAGAAGGCTTAGTTGAGAGCCAGGAAACCTGCGCTTAATTTCGGATAGCAAAGGAAGAGTTAGAACGGTATCGCCAAGAAAGCTCGTCTGAACCACCAAGACCTTTTCCCAAATGTGTGGAATCATGACCCCTTACAGTCGAACGGCTTCGTCGATCAACATCACCGGAATATCGTCCTTGATGAGATACATCAGGCGGCAGACGTCGCATATCAAACCATCGCCCTGTTCGTTTAGATGAATATCCCCCTTGCATTGGGGGCATGCCAGGATATCCAACAATTCTTTGCTGATCGCCATCGAGCGCTCCTTTTTTCAAAACTTACAGATTAACCGTTAAATGCAAGTGTCATTTTACCTGCTTCTTATTTTCCCAGTGCAGAAATCCACTCCCATTGTCGCATCAAACCCTCTTCTAATAAAATCGCCGGCTTATAGCGCAGTTTTTTTCTTGCCAGATCTAAGCTCGCCCGAGTGCGGCGGACATCGCCGCTTTGCCGATCAAATCTCTTAAGCTTTACTTTTCGGCCGCTTATTTTCTCGACCATTTCAATAGCCTTGAGTAATGTGATCTCGCCGCCGCCGCCCAAGTTGAATACATCCCCGGATCCTGGGTAGAAGGCGGCTGCAGTCAATCCGTCAACGATATCCGAACAATACGTAAAATCACGGCTTTGTTCCCCGTCGTCATACAGGGGAACATCGTCATCAAGCAGCAGACGGCGCATTAGAATGTGAAAAAACATATCCGGGCGCTGTCGCGGCCCGTAGACCGTAAAAAAACGGAGGGACACTGTCGGTATTCCAAACGCCTTCCAATAAAGATAACAGAGATGTTCGGCGGCCAGTTTGCTAACCCCATAAGGAGATACCGGTCGCGTTCCACCACTTTCCCTCATCGGCAGATCATCGGTGTCGCCGTAGACAGAAGACGACGAGGCATAGACGAATTTGCTGACTTTGACCTGCTTGCAAGCTTCCAACAAAATCTGCGTCGCTAATATATTATTGTGCGAGTAGTGAGAAAACTCCGCCCCCCAACTGGAGCGAACGCCCGGCTGGGCGGCTAAATGAAAGATATAATCCGTTTGAATGAGCAACTGGCGCAAGTCAATGTTGACGAGATCATCGTTGATGAACTTGAAGGAGGGATGATTGACGAATCGCGACAAATTCAAATTCTTGAAGTCGCGTGCATAATTGTCCAAGAACTTGTCGACGCCCACGACTTCGTGCCCTAACTCAAGGAGCTTCTCGGCTAAGTGAGAGCCAATAAAACCGGCGGCCCCAGTTATCAGTGATCTCATTTAATACCTTTCCCCAGGAATGCTATTTCTCGGCTAACCCTAAAATCCGTCAGTTGGTCTCATCGAAGAAAGTTCGCAACTCCTAACCGCTCGATCGGGTAGCAAACATTTTAGTTGTTTTGGGATTTCGTTTTGATGCCATCCACAACGGCCTGAATGAGAGCGTTTCCGTTTTCGACAGCCATCGCCACTCGCAGCGCCAGCAACCTTTCCCTCCCGAATGGGAAACGGATCAGCTTAAGAATGTCCTTCTCGGTTGTAACGACCAGATCCGCCTTGCGCGCTGCTCGGTTGATTCGTTGCCAATCTCGCGAAGAGTAGTTGTGATGATCCTTGAATTCGAGCACATCAACGATCTCGCCCTCCCAGTCATGAATGATACGATAAAAGGACTCCGGATTCGCAATCGCCGTCACTGCAACAATTTTCCGTCCGCCCAAGAGACTCAAGGGGTACTCCTTCCAACGCCGTGACTCAAACCCGATCAGAGTCACCGGTTTAAGCCCACCATAAAAAACCAGCCGATGTTCGGTTGGGGAGACTAAACCTTGCCACTTGTCTTGCGCATCAGTAACCAGCACGACGTCGGCCCGAGTGATCGCTTTGCGGGGCTCGCGAAATGGACCGGACGGAAGAACCCAACCTTTGCAATCCGAACCCAGAAGTACCAGATCAAGGTCTCGCCCTAGTTGCCGGTGTTGAAAGCCGTCGTCCAGAATGAAAACGTCCACCGAATTATTCTTCATCGCCTCGAGCGCGCCCTTGTAACGCGGGTTCGAGACCGCAACGGTCAATCCAAAGAGTTGGGCCATCATTGCCGGTTCGTCGCCAAAAGCCTCGACGTCCCCCGGAGCATTCGCGGTCAGCAGTTGAGGCGCGGTGCCTTTTCGGCTATAACCCCGACTCAGCACAGCGATTCTAAAACCCCGCTTTTGTAATTCCTGCGCCACCCAAACAACTGTGGGCGTTTTCCCCGTGCCGCCCACTGTCAAATTGCCGATACTCAGGACAAATTCATTGAGAGTTTGAGTTCTCTTCCACCCGATGGAATAGAGAGCGTTACGAGTTTGCACAGCCAACCAATAAAGACAGGATGCAGGTAGGAACGAGACCCACAAAAGTTTTCCCAAAAGCCCATGACGTTCCCAAACCCGACGAATCCAGCGATCATTCATCTAACTCGAATCAATTGTGCGGCTTCAGCGCGCTTGAAGATAACGGGACAACAATTCAGAAGTACGCTCGCCGACACGCTGTTCATCCGCAGCAACTTGATAAGCGTTCTCGCCCATTATCCGACGTTTGTCCGCGTCGTTCAGGAGATCGGTGAGCTCGCCAACCAGGCCCTCTACGCCTCGAACTTCGATTCCTCCTCCCTTCTCCTTCATCGCCGCGGCCAAGGCCGCGAAATTGGCCACGTAGGGACCAAATAAGACAGGTCTTCGAACACGGGCGGGCTCCAATAAATTGTGCCCGCCTGCATCGACAAGACTCCCGCCCACAAACGCGATATCTCCGAGCGCATAAAATTCTTTGAGGTCTCCCAGAGTATCCAAAAAGCAAATGTCTTGGGTGAACAAACTTCCGCCATTGGTTTGGCTCTTCCTGGCAAACTCCAAGCCGCTCGCCTTGAGTAACCTTTCCACCTCTGGAAAGCGGTGCGGATGCCTCGGCGCCAATACCATTTGAAAATTGGGGAAACGTTGCTTCAACAATCGAAAGGCCTCCAAAAGGATTTCCTCTTCGCCACGGTGTGAACTCCCCGCTACCAACAGACACCGCCCATCGGCTTTCCCTTTGAAATGAAAGGGCTCCATGTTCGTCGGGTTATGAGCGATATTATTGCCCCAGCCCGCGAGCTTCAAATTGCCGGTGACGAACACCTTTGCCGGATCCGCTCCAACCCTTTTGGCGCGCTCGGCGTCTTCGGCGGTCTGCATACCCATAGAGCTAAAATTCCCCAGCACGGCTCGAAAAAACCAGGACAGGGAAGAATATTTTCTAATCGATCGCCTAGAAAAACGCCCACTCAAGAGCAACGTAGGAGTTCCTCTTCGATACGCCAAGCGAAGCATATTCGGCCAAATTTCTGTCTCTAAAAACACTAGCAGTGACGGCTCAAAAGTGAAAAACGCTCTCTTGACAATCCACGGATGGTCCAAGGGCAAGAAGATTACGGCACTGCCCGATATTAGGCGGCGCGCCGTCAGATAACCCGTGTGGGTAAATGCCGAAACTAGAATCTTTTGGGATGGGAAACGCTTTCTGATTTCCTCCACAAGACGACCCGCAGACAATATCTCTCCCACTGAAGCGGCGTGGATCCACACCGGCCGAGAACCTTTGACCGCGCTTTTGATCTCGCGACTATAAAACCCAAACCGCTCGCCCAACCCCATACTGTATCGCTTCCCCAACAAGTACAGGACAGGCAAAAACAGCAGACCGATCAGTAAAAAACCGGTGGCGAGGGCGTTGTAAACCCAGTAAACCATCCGTTTTTTCGCGCAAATCAATGGAGGGTCTCCCCGGTGGGTGACCTTTCTTCTTCCAACATCTGCAAAGAATAGAGTCGGCTGTATTCGCTTTTGCGCGCCAACAACTCTTCGTGGGTTCCTTCTTCGGCGATGGTTCCGTCAACCAAAACCACGATCCGATCCGCGTTCCTTATTGTCGACAAGCGATGCGCGATAACCAAGGTTGTCCGCTCAGTCATCAAATGCTCTAGAGCCTCCTGAACCATTCGTTCCGAATCCGAATCGAGCGCGGATGTGGCTTCGTCAAGAATTAGAATCGGCGCATTTTTAAGGAGTGCCCGCGCAATCGCCAGCCTCTGCCGCTGCCCACCCGACAGCTGCATTCCCATCTCGCCGATTTGAGAATCGTAGCCGTTTGGCATGGCCCTTATGAACTCGTCCGCATGAGCTGCTTTGGCCGCGGCAATGATATCGTCTATCCCGCGTTCCGGCTCGCCATAGGCGATATTGTTTCGCACCGTATCGTCGAAGAGAAACGTGTGTTGCGTAACGATGCCGATTTGAGAACGGAGCGTTGCCAAACTTACGTCCCGAATATCTACTCCATCAATGGTAATTTGTCCCGAGTTCACATCGTAGAAACGAGGAATCAAATCGGCCAGGGTGCTCTTCCCGGCGCCGCTCATGCCCACCAAGGCAACCACTTCGCCGGCTCGAATGGTTAGATGAATGCGGCTCAGGACCGGCTTTGACCCGTATGCAAAGCTCACGTCATGAAACTCGATCGCCTTTGCAAACCGCGGCGCAATTTTAGCATCTGGCTTGTCTTTGATATTCGGCGGTTCGTCAAGTATCTCAAATACGCGCTCTGCCCCCGCAAGTCCCTGGTGAAGAACAGCATAGGTGCGGGTCAGGTTTCTAAACGGCTGGTACATAAAGAACATGGCTGTCATAAAGGCCATGAATTCACCGGGCGTGCGCCCACCCGCGACGACGCTCGACCCGCCGTACCATACCACCGTTCCAATCCCAAAGGCCGCGAGCAACTCCATCATCGGCGTCACTATACCTCTGATGCGGCTGGCTCGCAGGGATTCTTTGAATAGCCGGAAATTCTCCTTGGCGAATCGTTGAATTTCATAGTCTTCCATCCCGAAAGCTTTGACGATTCGGTTGCCTTGAATGCTCTCCTGTAAAAAAACCGTCAACTTCCCCGTACTAATCTGCCCGCGCCTGGCAAATCTTTTGATTTTCCTACTTAGCCTCATGACCGGCAACACGGAAGCCGGAAAAACCACAAACGCCAGTGACGCCAAGAACCAATCTTTGATGAAAGCAACCACGACCAGAACGATGAGCGAGGTCGTGTCCTTCAAAAATGACGCCGAGGCGTCAGTCAAAACCGCACGTAGTAGGGTGACATCGCTCGCGACCCGGGAAATTAGCATGCCGCTGGGATGACGAGAAAAAAAGGCCAAGGACATAAACTGCAGATGCCGGGCCAGCAGATTGCGGACGTCTTGGATGATACGCAGTCCGACATAGTCACTCAAATAACCTTGGCCAAAATTTAGCAGTCCCCGGATCGCAAAGATTCCGATAATCGTCGGCGGAAGGTAATAGAGCATGTCTACGTCCTTCTTGACAAATACATCATCCATCATCCACTGGACCAAAAAGGGCATCGCGCCTTCTGTAGCGCTATAGCCCACCATACACACCATCGCCAACACGAAGTAGGGCCAGACATAGGGCCTCAGATATTGCAACAAGCGGCGGTAATTCTTCAAAGCAATCTCCTAGAGCGTGACCTTGGACCCCTTACCCATCATGGACATGGCGATACTGGCCACCCTATCGGCCGCCCCAGGGGTGCCCAGTTTTTCTCTCAGCGTTACCAGTTTTCGAACGATTCTGTCCCGCTCCCGGCTCTCCAATAAGGCTCGCGTTTTGCTTACAACCCGCTCCGCCGTAAAATCGGCCTGGATCAGTTCCGGCACGACCTCCTTGCCCGCCATAATATTCACCATGCCAACATGCTTCACGTTGACCAGCATTCTTGCGAGCGCATAGGTGATCCATGACAACCGGTAGACAATGATCATAGGTTTTAGCAGCAACGCGGTTTCGACGGTGGCGGTGCCTGATGCCGTCCATGCCAAATCGCAGGCATTCACGGCGTCGTAACGTTCGTCTTCAACGATCGGAATCCTCAACGGAATAACTTTCAACATCGATTCAAGCTCTCGACGATCTACAGTGCTAGCGCGAATCACAAGGAACTGAACCTCCGAGTCTTGACTAAGACGCAATGCCGCGTCCAACAACACCGGCAGGTGATGCAAGATTTCGCCACGACGACTCCCCGGTAGAATAGCGATCGTTCGCTTCGCTGCATCCAGACCGAGTTGTGCGAGCACAGCCTCACGAGACCCTCTGGAGCGAACGATATCGAGGAGGGGGTGACCGACAAAGCTCACTTTGACTCCCCATTTTTCGTAAAAGGGCACTTCAAATGGAAACACAACGGCCATATGATCGACGCATCTGGCGATCTGACGAACTCGACCTGGTCGCCATGCCCAAATCTGCGGACTAATATAGTAAAGAACGGGTATCTTCAGTTTTCTTGCGAGCTTTGCCAAACGCAAATTAAATTCCGGGAAATCGATCAATATCAATAGGTCGGGTCTTCGCTCGCGCATGGCTTGCCGTAAAGTACGATCCGCTCGCCAAATGTTGCGCACGCTGCCGGCGAGTTCCACAAATCCCATGCCGGCGAGTTGCGAGACGTTAAAAAGTACCTCAAACTTAGTCTGATTCAATTGCTCGCCCCCAACGCCAAAAAATCGCAACGTTTGGTTCATACCGCTGAGAGCCCTTACCAAATGAGCTCCATGGACATCTCCGGAGGCTTCTCCCACGACCAGCATCACCTGTTTTGATTGTGCAGCCATTTGGAACCGGATGATGAAGAGCATTTTACAGTTGCCCGCTAATCATCGAAGCAATTTCTAGGGCGCGTAATCCCTCGGCACCGCTCACCAATGGGAGCGATCGCTTTCGTACACAGTCGAGAAACGAGTCGATCTCGTCGGCTAAGGCATCGCCCTCTTTGATCTCGATGGTTTCGGCCTGAATATCCATCCAACCCCCGCCTGGAGGCGGCTTGTGAAAAATCTGCGCCCGCCGCTGATCATAGTCGATGGAAAGATAGGCGTCCGGTTGAAAGAATCTGATCTTCCGTTCTCGCTTTATCGACACCCGACTAGCGGTTACATTCGCGATACAACCGTTCGAAAATGTAATTCGCGCGTTGGCTATATCGGGCTTGTCAGTCAGCACGGCCACCCCAATGGCTTCCACCCGATCAACGGTAGAACGCACCAGGCTGGCGATAACATCGATGTCGTGTATCATGAGATCCAAGACCACATCGACGTCGGTGCCGCGCTCGACGAACGGCGCCAGTCGATGACACTCGACGAACCGGGGTTCTTGAATAATATTTTCCAGGCGTCGGATCGCCGGATTAAATCGTTCCAGATGCCCTACTTGCAGAATGCGTCCCTTGCCACTTGCCAACTCCACCAGTTCTCGGCCCTGCTGGATATCGGCTGCGATGGGCTTCTCGACTAAAACATCGACGGCGCGTTCAAGGAAATAACTGGCAACTTCGTAGTGCAGGCGCGTCGGAACGGCAACACTGATGCACTCCACTCGCCCGAGCAGCTCTCGATAATCCGTAAGCGCTGCCACACCCAGTTGACCCGCCAACGACTCCGCCCGCCCTTTGTCAATATCCACCACCGCTACCAGCGTTGCTTTTTCCGAACCCGCATACTTTTCTGCGTGGAATTTTCCCAGGTAGCCCACGCCCACAACAGCTGCGGCGATTTTTGACCGATCAAGCATTGGCCGCACCTCTATCCATCGGGTAACGCGACCACGGAAATGCCCAAAACCTCGGCTTCCTTAAGTAGCGCCTCCTTCTCTAGAAGAATCGTCTTGCCCGCCTCCACCGCTAGGACCGTTCCACCCATTTCATGGAGCCGCCTGACGGTATCAACGCCGACGGCGGGCACATCGAATCGGAGATCCTGCTGCGGTTTGCTGACTTTCACCACGACAAACCCCGGCCGAGCAAGCCTGCCACCTCTCTCGATGGCAGCATCCGTTCCTTCCAGGGCCTCCACGGCAACGATCATTCGCTTCTTAACCACGATCGTTTGGCCGATACCCAGACGGCCGACTTCCTTGGCAACTCCAAAACCGAACCGGACATCCTCCCATTCCGTTGCTTTCGGCGACCGTTTTGTCAAAACTCCTTCAGAAGCAACGATCTGAGACAAACACAGGGTTGAATCCAAAATCTTGATTCCCTCGCTTTCCAACTCTTCGGCCACACCTCGAAGTAACGCGTCGTCGTCTTTACTTCTCATCCGGGCCAAAAATCTCGCTCCTCTCAGATCCGGGCGAAAATTCTCCAAAAATTTCACCTTTTGAATCCCGCCCGCCATCGCCGCTTCGGTAATGCCAGCGCGATGAAACGTCCGGATAATTTTTCCTAACTGGCCGACGTAGATCCACGTGACGTCTTCTATCAGCTCTTCGATGGCTCTGAGCGTTTCACCCCTATGCGCAACCGCCACCAGGGAAAAACCCTCTCTTCTTGCCTGTTCCGCAAAAATAAGGGGAAATTTTCCATTTCCCGCAATCAGCCCTAATTTCTTCACAGATAGATAGTTGGAGCGGCCAGAGCGAGGAGACGTAGGACAGAGACCAAGATTCGCGTTAACGGCAGATGCCTCGTTGTGAGTTTTGGACAAAAGTCACCAATTGTTCCGCCTCCGCACAACCGGTTAACTCTTGCCGGACTTTCACTATCGCATCGCTACTCTTTAGCCTCGATCGGAACATGATTCGATAAGCTTTCTTCAGCGCCTCAATTTTTTTTCTTCCAAACCCTCGGCGCTTGAGACCTTCCAGATTCAGCCCATGAAGCCTGGCGCGATCTCCCGTCGCATTACAGTAGGGTGGAACATCTTTAGAAACCATCGAACCCGCACCCAGGATAGCGCCGCTTCCAACTTTCGTAAATTGATGGATTCCGACGAGCCCGCCGACGATCACATAGTCTTCGATTACGACATGACCTCCCAAGGTGGCGCCGTTAGCAATGATGTTATGATTACCCAAAACACAGTCGTGAGCGATATGGCAATACATCATCAAAAGGTTGCGATCGCCGACCCGGGTTATCATTCCGCCGCCGCTCGTCCCGGGATTGATGGATACGAACTCGCGAATGGTATTGTGATCGCCGATGATGAGCTCGCTGGGCTCCCCTTTGTATTTTAAGTCTTGCGGCACTGAACCCACCGTCGCGAACTGGAATATAACGTTTCCCTCGCCGATCGTGGTCCGCCCTTCGATCACGACATGAGATTTGATACGGGAGCCCTTGCCGATCTTTACGCACCCCCTGACGATTGAATAAGGCCCAACCTCGACGTCAGAATCTATTTCCACACGGCGGTCAACCAGGGCGGTTTCGTGAATCCTTGTCATCGTCCGAACATACCCTCAACCGACGCGCCTAGAGCATCTCTATTTCCATCGCGGAAATTTCAGCTTGTGCAACAACTCTCCCATCGACTGTAGCGACGCCTTGCATTTTCCAGAATGAGCCGCGACGTTTCAAACAGGATAACTCCAATCGTAGTTGATCGCCGGGCTCCACCGGCCGCTTAAACCTCACACGCTCAAGGCCGGTTAAGACAAAGACTTTGTCGCTGTCCACACCGCCGCGCGCCTTGTGCGCAAATATCGCTCCTACCTGGGCCATCGCCTCGCATATAAGAACTCCAGGCATGACCGGGCGGGAGGGGAAATGGCCCTGAAAAAAGGGTTCATTAAAAGAGACATTCTTGATCCCTACGATTTTGTCTTCGCCATGCATTTCGACGATACGATCCACAAGCAAAAATGGGTAGCGATGAGGGAGGTATTTGAAAATCTCTTTAATGTCGAGCATGTGTTTCCTTGTTACATGACTTGACTAGCTCGGACACTTTCCTTTCCAGGTGCCGCAAAGCGCTCCACAATCTCGGTAGTTGGGGCAAGAGTGTGATCACCTTGAGCCATTCTCGATGAGGCGCGGCGTCAAGTCCGCTCGAACGTATAGCTCCAGGAGGAACGGACCGAAGGATTCCCGATCCCGGCCCAATTTTGGCGCCATCCCCAATTGTCAGATGATTGATGATTCCAACAGCCCCTCCTATCATCACATCCTTACCGATTCGGGTACTTCCGGCTATTCCGGCTTGCGCCGCAATAAGCGAATTTTCGCCTACAGTCACATTATGTGCGATCTGGACCAGGTTGTCGATTTTAACGCCCCTCCCAATGGTCGTTCGTCCAAGGGTGGCGCGGTCTACAGTTGTGTTGGCGCCGATCTCCACATCGTCCTCCACTTCCACAATCCCTACTTGTGGGATTTTAACCCTCCTATCACCCTCCCCCGCGTAGCCAAACCCATCGCTCCCTATGACCACGCCGGCGTGGAGCACCACGCGGTTTCCCACCCGACACCCGTCGCGAACAACTACATTCGGATGGAGCACGCAATCCTCCCCAACCTGAACCTGTTTCCCCAGAAAGACACCCGGATAGAGAATGGTCCTGGCTCCGACACGAGTTCCCCCGCCCACAAAGACATGAGGGAATACCGTTACACCTGCTGCCAAATTGGCGGCCGGATCGATACTCGCTTTCGGACTAATCTGTTCATCGTAACTCGTCGGGGGGTTAAACAGCTGCAAAATTTTGGCGAAGGCAAGATAGGGATCCGCCACTTCTAGATACTCCCTGAGGTGGCCGGAGGAAGTTTCAGTAACAGCGCCGGGGCTTATGACAACCGCGCTCGCCTTACAGGAGGATAACAAAGCGTGATAACGCGGGTTGGCGAGAAACGTAATTTCACCGGGGCCAGCTTCTTCGATCGACGCAACCTTGCGGATCACGATTCGACCATCGCCGATAACTCTCCCGCCAACCTGTTGGGCTAGTTCAGCTAGAGTTTTGCCTGCCGCGGTCACTTGGACTTACTTCGAGCATTAAAAGCTTCGATGACACGGTTAGTGATATCAATGCCTTGATCGCTGTAGAGGATTTGCGACCGCTCCAAAATCAAAGTGAATTTTTCCGCTTTTCCCACTTCATTGACGATTTTTTCCAATTCTTTGAGTATATCGCCAGTCATCTCGCCTTCTTTCTGACGAAGCTCCTGCTGCTGGTCCTGCATCCCCCGTTGGTAGCTAACATAGCGCCGCTGAAGGTCCGCTTCGAGGTTTCGCCTTTCTTCGTCTTTCAGTAGCGGCCCTTTTTTGTCGAGATCGGTCTTCAACCGTTCTATTTCTTGTTTTTCCTTTAACAGATCGGCTTCAGCTTTCTTAACCTGCGCTTGAAACCTTTCCTTAGCGCGCTTTCCCGCTTGCGACTCGCTGATAGCGCGTTGAACGTCGATGAATCCGATCTTGACTTTGTCTTGCGACCAAGCGACTCCCGTATAGATAAAGAACCCGATAACAACTAAAAAATATCTCACTTGGATTCCTCCGAATTGCTGTGATTTAGGCAGGTAAAAAACGAAACTGCGCGCCGCGTTACGGCAAATTGCCAGCCCCAAACCCGAGCACGGAAGTGTTATCACCCGGTTTCTTATTAAGCGGGAATCCGAGTTCCACTCGAAGTGGCCCAAAAGGCGACATCCAACGCGCGCCCATCCCAACGGACCTGCGGAACTCACCCCAGCTTATATTCTGGTACGACGCGAAGGCTTGGCCCATGTCAAAAAAAGCTACGCCACGGAGCCCGTATTGCTCCGCGATAGGAAACAGGAATTCAACATTCATGATGGCCTGTTTGTCACCACCCACAACGTCGCCATCTTCCTTGGGACCTAAACTCCTATCAGCATAACCCCGCACCGAGTTGATCCCTCCCGGGAAGTACCGCTCAAAGAGGGGAAGATCGTGACCGTTGGTACTGGATTTTGCATATCCCACGCCGTAACCGAGCGCCCCCCCCAAGGACACAACGTACGATCCCCCCCAATTGGGATCCTTCAGCAACGGATAATACCAGCGGGCCCCGATATCGGTTTTTAGGAAGCGGCTGTCGCCACCCAATCCAGCAATCTTGACGGCGAAAAGGGATTTAGTTCCTTCCGTCGGATTGAAAAAGTGATCGCGGCTGTCATAGGTGAAGCCCGGGATCACAGCACTGGTCAGAGAACTTCCTTTTGCATCGGTGATGGAAGGCGGGGCTCCAGATTCGATGTTGCTTATATTATCTTTGGTAAATTCATAGGCCATCGTACCCCGCATGTAGTCCCAGATGGTTAGGGGCGCGTTGCGATTCAATTCATCGCTTCCTTTTGACTCTTCGCCCTTGCGATCCCCCCAAAAGGGAAAGCTAAAGCCCCTCAGCGGATAACTGGTATTCACCGCCATGCCGAGTTTTCTCTCATCAAAGTCCTGATAGTCAGTCTTTGTATTAAAGGCCGTCATTCCCAAAGCAACCTTGGTATCGTTGAGATAGGGCTCGTTATAACTGACGACGAAATCTTGCTGCTGGGATCCGATGGCAAAAGTTCCGTTGAGACTTTGTCCACGCCCGAAGAGATTCTTTTCCGAAATACTCGAGTTGAACAAAACACCACTGCCGCCGCTATATCCCGCTCCGATGCTGAAGGTTCCGGTGGGTCCTTCCTTGACATCGACCAACAAATCGACGGTGTCCGGTTGAGAGGTTTTTTTCGTCGTCAATTGAACGTCTTCAAAATATCCCGTGCGTTGCAGGGCATTACGGCTCTGCGTAATCTTGCTGCCAGAATAGAGTTCTTGCTCTGTTGCCTCCAGCTCTCGACGCACAACTTTGTCCCTAGTCTTTGTATTCCCGGCAATCAGGACACGGTTAAAATAAACCGGCGGCCCCTTGGTAATGACCAGGGCCACATCCACTTTTTTATCGGGAGCGTTGACCTTGGTAACAGGGTCGACCTGCACAAATGCGAAACCCTTATCGGAATACATGTCCGTGATCGTGGTAATGTCTTCGCGGAGACGGCTTCCTCGAAAGATCTGTCCGGTTGTTAGCTTCACCTGCTTCAACATCTGTTTGCCGTCGAGAAGAAGATCCCCGCCAATTTCAACCTTGCCGACACGGTATTGTTGCCCCTCATCAACCCGAATGACGACTTCAAGACCATCTCGATCTCTCAAGATAATGGGCTCATCGATTTTATGATCGATGTAGCCGTTGTCGTAATAGTGGTTTGATAAGATCGCGATATCGTTGGTCAGAATATCGCGGTCCAAAACTCCGCGGTTGGTGATAAAAGAAAAAATCCACTCTTCTTTAGTGGCCATCAATCCCCTGAGTTCGCCCTCGCTAAAGGTTTTATTACCCTCAAACGAAATCTTTTTGATCAGCAGCCGATTCCCTTCAATAATATCCAATACCACAACCGCTTGATTGTTCGACTCCACGGAAAGCGCATAGTCCACTTTTGCACTGACGTATCCCTGCTCGTTATAAAGTTTTCTTACCTTGTCGACTCCTTCCGCTACTTTCCCCTGGTCAAGAATTGTTCTCGGCGTTATTCCAAGGGCGGTTTCGATCTTGTCGCGGCTAATCTGAGAATTGCCCTGTATTTTGACTTCCCGAACGTACGGTTTCTCCTTGACCGTATAGGTTAAAATCCCATCCGGCGAAATTTCCGCTTGAACATCATCAAAGAAGCCCATTCGGTAAATAGCCTTGACGTCTTGCTCAACCACGGCCCGATCGAATAGCTCTCCTGGACGGTTCTTGATGTGCAAGCGAATCCCATCTTCCTCCACCCTCAGGTTACCGGCAATTTTTACCTCTTTTAAGACAATCTTCTCTTGCGCGGCACCGTTATTAAAAGAGCCAATAGATGCAATTACGGTCAGGAGAAAAATAAGAAAGCGAATTTGACAGGATGCTAAACGGGCTTTCATGACTCGGAGGTAGCCAGGAGAACGGACACTAATTCCCGTTTTTCTAGCAAATTCACGTACTTTTGTAAAGCTAATTCTTTGACTCAAAAATCTCACACAGGGATCAACCGCCCGGTTTGAAGCTCCATCCGGCGACCAATTTTCTCGGCAAATTCTCGATTATGGGTAGCGACAATCAAAGCTATACCCTTTTCTTGATTCAATCGAAACAGCAGATCCTGGACTTCCGTGCCGATCCTCAAATCCAACGAGCCCGTGGGTTCGTCTGCTAAAATGAGCTTGGGTTGCAAAATCACCGAGCGCGCTACGGCCACGCGTTGCTGTTCTCCACCCGACAACTTTCCCGGGCGGTGATGTACGCGATCTTTCAGGCCAACATTTTCCAGCAATTGCTCCGCCTCTCTCTTGGCACGAGGGGCTTCAATGCCCTGAATCAGCGCCGGAAACATGACATTTTCCAATGCTGTAAAATCGGGCAACAGATAGTGGAACTGAAAGACAAATCCGATTTCCCGATTCCGAAAATGGGATAAGGCGGCCCCGTCATCCATCGGAATCTCTTTGCCCTGATACAAAATCTGGCCCGCCGTCGGACGGTCGAGGGTACCAAGGACATGCAGCAACGTGCTCTTTCCGACACCGGACTCGCCAATCACGGCTAGGCGCTCGCCGGTTTTCAGTTCAAGGTCTAACCCTCGCAAAACCTGTATCTCTTCACCTCCCTCGACAAACGATTTGTGAAGATTCCTGACTGAAAGGAGATTACTCATACCGGATGATTTCAACCGGGTCGAGTTTTGCGGCCTGCCGTGCCGGATAGATGCTGGCGATCAGGCATACAAAAAGCGAAGCAAAACCTACGAGCAAGAAATTACTCAAGTAGATTCTCACCGGCACGGTAGAGATGAGAAAGACATCTTTGGGAAGCTCAATGAAACGATATTTTTGAATCAACAGGCAAATGGCCAATCCCAAAAACACGCCGAGAAGAGTCCCCACAACACCGATCACGCAGCCCTTGATTAGGAATATCCTTCTAATACTCTCTCGAGTCGCGCCCATGGACTGAAGAATGGCAATATCCTTCCTCTTTTCCATTACAACCATTGTCAATGTGGATATAATATTGAATGCACCTATCAGGACCATTAGAAGCAAGACGAGAAAGTAAACCGTTTTTTCCAGTTTCAGGGCAGAAAACAGATTGGGCCAAAGACGGGACCAATCTTCGGTCAGGTAGGGAAATCCCAGTCGGCGTTGAATATCCTGCGCCACGCTCTGGGCGCGGTAGACATCTTGCACCCGAATTTCAATATTCGTGACCGCGTCTCCAAGCTCAAAGAACGTCTGTGCGTCCTTCAAATTCATGTAAACCAAGGTTGAGTCAATCTCGCTCATTCCGGAATCAAAAATCCCAACAACAACGAACCGGCGAACTTTCGGGATGACGCCGATGGCGGTTGGGCTCCCGAGAGGAGAGACCACTTGAATCGGGCTGCCAAGAAAAACACCGAGCTGATTTGCCAGCCTGGTCCCTATGATCACACCCGGCAACAGAATCGTCCGACCCTGGACTTGAAGGGGTTGTTGTTGCTTGAGGCTTTGAAGACTGCCTTCTCTAATGTAACGTTCGATATCCACGACTTGATTGACTTTATCGGGATCAACGCCACGAACGACGACCCCGGATACTCGCGGTCCGGAAGTCAACATGACCTGTCCATAAATGGAGGGCGACGCTGCAACCACCCCTTTTGTTTGCCGCACCAGCTCAAGAAGTTTCTCGTACTCCCTGAGTTGGTCACCGGATTTAACCAGCGCCACGTGTGCATTGATTCCAAGCAACCGGTCCCGCAACGTTTCTTCAAAACCCGTCATGACCGCCATGACAACGTTCAAAGTCATTACGCCGATCATGACACCCAGCACCGAAATGATAGTAATGAGAGAAATGAAGGTTTCACGGCGGCGGGCGCGCAAGTATCTAAGGCCGATGAAGAGTTCGTATCGCATCAGGGAGTCTCGCTGTGGTCTCAGCGTTGAGGCCGGAGCAGCGGAAAAAGAATAACATCCCTAATGGAGGGGGAGTTCGTAAAGAACATGACCAGCCGATCAATACCAATCCCTTCACCGGCTGCGGGCGGCATTCCATATTCGAGAGCCCGAACATAATCGTCATCGATGGGGTTGGCGGTCTCGTCGCCGGCGTTTCTCGCCTCCACTTGCTGGAGGAATCGCTGACGTTGATCTGCCGGATCGTTCAACTCTGAAAAAGCATTGGCCAACTCTCGACCTCCGACATACAACTCAAAACGGTCAACCAAGGACGGGTTCGCGTCGTTTTTTCGCGCCAGCGGGGAAACCTCCAACGGGTGCCCGGTCATGAACGTCGGCTGGATCAACTGAGACTCCGCGACCTGCTCAAAGACCTCGACTAGGAGATTGCCATAGGAGACGTCGAGATCGACGTGTAGGCCTTCCTGCTTGGCGAAGCGTTGCAAGCCCTCAAGTGTGCCAATTTCCTGTTCCTGTGCCCCGCCATACTGCACTACCGCTTCCTTGATCGTAAGCCGCCGCCACGGCGGTTTGAGATCGATAAGGTGATCTGCATAGGGCACCTGCAGCGCGCCAACGACTTCCTCGGCAAGGGTAACAAAAAGCTCTTCTGTGAGACGCATTAAATCGTCGTAAGTGGCATAGGCCTGATAGAACTCCAACATGGTGAATTCCGGGTTATGGCGCACCGAGACCC
>Ga0081455_10000813_pt1 | contig 40149 bp, 37 predicted proteins | sample TabmetS3T2R1_FD_70207 | JGI IMG/M metagenome (GOLD analysis project Ga0081455, IMG submission 70207) | Tabebuia heterophylla rhizosphere microbial communities from the University of Puerto Rico - S3T2R1 | ecosystem: Host-associated > Plants > Roots > Rhizosphere ... | reverse complement strand
GAACGAGCCCTTTGTCCTCGATTTGAAGGTCTTGCAGGCTCGTGCCGATCAAATAGCCAATGATGGTGCAATCAAGAACGCCTTTGTAAAGCAGCCAAGATTAAGCCTCGCTGCGGGCGCCGCCTCCTTTTTGTCGGCCTGCTTTCAGATTGCCGTTAGCTTTTTATAGTGTGGGCGCATCCGGTGAGATAGCCACTAGAAAAGGCGTCGCCTTGCGCCGCAAGTACATCTAGCTCTCAACATAAAGCGAGCAAGAACAATTGGCGTGACATGGTTGGACTTTGCAAGTCTGCTTCCGTACGCAAATTTGGTCGTTTGATTTCATAATGACTATTTTCGAAGGAAAGGGGTAGATAACGCGTTCTAAATGAGCTGTTGTCGCCGCCTATTTTGGACCATGCGAGTGAGGCGCGGCAAAAGAGGAGCCACGTTGCAAATCAAAATCCCGCCGTTGCAGACGGGATGAATTCCGAGCCTTGCACTCGCTTCGCGGATTCCAAGGACTCTACCGCTCCTTAAGCCGGTCAGTTTCTCCTTTTCGCTCGCACAGAGGTTCCACATCAATCACATGCTCTTCGAGCATGCATGCGCCGTCCGCCGTTTGCTCCCATAGTTCGCAGAGCTCGGGCGTGGATGCCGCACTCAACTTGTGGCCTTCCTTGCAGCGGCGAATGCCATACGATTCGAGGCCGGCGATGATGGATGCGCGCGCGGCGGCTTCGCTGCCGAACACCTCGGTCTCGATAGGGACGTTGTCTCCGTCAGTGGTGAGCGTAAAAATCTTGACGCGCATCAGTAGTCCGCCGCCGTGCCGATCGTCAGGACCCGGATCGTCCGTGCGGGATCCTCGGGGTTTTCGCTCCCGCACTGCATGGTTGGGTCGTAGCAGTCGATCTTGAAGAAGTAGCTTTCGCCATCGACTTCAAAGAACGCGCAGTTGTGTTCGCCGTGCGGGTCGTTGTCTTGCGTGAAGGCGGTGAAGGTCCGCACGGCTTCCAGCACCTTGGAACGCTTGACATGGTCAAGTGCCAGCATGGCGGTGGTCATGACAACCTTGCCGCCTGTGAAGGTTGTTCGAAGATCGTCGTTGAGAACGGCAGTTTTGGAAAGAACGGCAGCAGGCATTGTGGGCCTCCTCTATTGCCGCTCCTAATGGTACCACGGCCGTCATGAGCGACGGCGTGGAATTGACTGACCAGCCTTGTCTCCTACTCTTGCGAGGACGCAGGAGAGAGCAATGCGCATTTACCGAAAGCCGCGCGGCGGCCGCTTCTATCTCTACGCGCAAGAAAGCTATCGAGAGGGGAGGAAGGTGCGCACGCGGTCGATCTATCTCGGCCCGGCCAGCGAGCCGTACAGAATCGAACCCGGCGAAGTAGCAGCATACCAAGCCATATGGAACGATTTCGAGAAGCAGCGCGAACGCGAACGCGCGGCGAAGGCGGCGCAATGGAGCCAAGAGAAATTCCTGGCCGATACGCAGGGAGAGGCGGGTGCCCCTGTCGGCGATACCCAGGCAGAAAAAAGCCCCGCGAAGGATGATCCTACGCAGGGCGCTTGAGGCGGATGACGTTGCTTGGCAGCCATTTGTCCGGTAGCCGCAGCCTGTCGCCGTCGAGTTCGGCCCAGCATGCTGGCTGAACGTCCGGCGGGCAGATCGGGATGAAGAGCTTCCCGCGCTTGCTGCCGATGCGATACCGCGCGGCATTGTCCTCGGAGATGCCGAGCGCCTTCACCTGGTCGTCATAGCCGAGACTCTTGCCAAACTTCTCTGGATCGAACGACGCCGACGCGGATTTCTGCCGCGCCGACGCCGCCGTCGAAGCGGAGGCATCTCGTTCCTCCTGCTTCTGTGGAGCTGTGGCATGGGACTTGCTAACTGTACTAGTACTAGTACCAGTACCAGTATCAGTACCAGTATCAGTACCAGTCTCCCTATCGGGCTTAACGGTACTGTTCCCAGTGCCGAGCTGGTCGGCCAGGAAATTGGCCGCATCATTGTTGCCGACGCCAAGGACATGCGCGGCGAGGCCGATGCAGTCGCCGCCTTTCTTGGCGGCAAAGCAATAGAACAAGCCTTTGCCGGGCGTCAGCACGATCGCCCGCTCGCCACCCGAATTGCACGCCGGGCAGGGCGCGCGTGACTGCGTACCTTCCCGCTTGATTGCAAGACCGAGCGCTTCGGCCGCGTCGGTGATGGGGACGGCGGCTTTGAGAGCCGCGAAGTCGATGAACGGCATGTGGACAGCCTCCTGATGGATCGTCTGCCCATAGTGTACCATTCGGATCAGAGGTCGCTTGGGTGTGGGCCGGTCGGTCTTGCGCCGCGCATGAGCGGACGGAGCGGCCCGCACCAAAGCATCGCGGGAGAAAGGAGCCTCACATGGAAGGCTCAATCGGCGAGCGGACCTCCCGCAATGCGCGGAGAGGACGCGAGGACGAGAAGCGGGAAGTCGCGTTCTATGTTCGGGCCAAAACCGGCCCAGGCAAAAAGGACTGGTCGCCGGTCGGCGTGGCTTTTGCCCGGCGCGACGGGCAGCCCGGCTATACCGTCAAGCTCAACACGCTGCCGATCAGCAAGGATTGGGACGGTTCCCTGGTTCTCGTTCCGCCATTCGAGGACGAGACAGACGACGAATAGCAATCACCCCGGCTCGCGCCGGGGGATTTTTATTCACAGTTGGGCCTGCGGAAGTTTGGCGGCTTCCAATTCGGCTTTGGTTCGCCTGTGACGTTTCGGCTTTGCGGCCTCGCCGCCCAACAGCTCGTTGATCTCGGCTTCTATGGCCTCGTGCTGGTCCTTGAGTTCAAGAAGTCGCGCGAGCTTGACGTTATCGATCATTGGTATCACCTCCTCTCTTTCGTCGTTCCGTAGCCTTGAGCGTCTCGACAATGTTGAAGCGTTCGAACTCGCCGTTGCGGATCCGGGTATAGTCGGAGGCCAGCATGTTCTCGCCGGGGCGGGGGAGTAACAGCGGCTCCTTCAAAAAATCAGGAACGGCCTTGACCGCGAAGCGGGGCTGCCACTTCGTCGGCACATCGTCTTTGATGAGCGCGAGGATCGTGGCCACACGGTTGGCCTTGGTTGTATGGATGAGCACCGAAACGACAGGGAAGAGAGATTTAAATAGGTCAAGCTCGAAGTAAGACACATAGTTCTCAAGCATGGTGCGAATCGTCTTCTTCCGCGCCTCGAATGTCTTGTTGCCTTTGACCCGCTCGCTGCCGGTGTCGTCTTCCTCATGAAAGACCATGGTGGCGTCGGCCACGTCGCGATACGTGATTCTCCAGGTGGCATCGGGGGTGAAGGAGCGCGCGTCGGTGAGCCTGTATGTTTCGACGGGAAAGCGTGTCACGTCGCCGGGTAGCCGGTCGGCGTGGAACTCCAGCGTGCTGCGCATCAGCTTGTGGTTGATGTGGTCGTTGCCGCGCTGGCGGCCCTTGCGCCGCAAGCCGAGATAGTCGGAACCGCGTGGCCACACTTCAAGCGGACGTTCGCGGTGCAGCTTTTTGGGGTGCGACCAGTTCTGTGGAACGCCGATATAATGACCCTTCAGCAGCTCGGTCAGGCAGTCTTCGATGTATGAAAAGCTCGGAAAGAGCGATTTGACGTAGCTGCTGAACAGCACGTCGTAATCCTGCATTCGATCGAGAATGTCGAGCAGCAGATCGTCGTCCTGCGCAAGCGTCAGCTTCGGCTTGATGCCGGGGTTGAAGGCGCTGAAGCGCTTTGGTTTGGCAGCAAGACTCATGCCCTCCATATACGTCCAAGTATACGGCAAGAAAAATCAACGCGGTCGTGATGTGCAACCGCGGGCATAACGCCTAAAAATATTTTTTATATGGCGTCCGGCATGTCGCCGCCCCCGTGGGACGAATCCGCCGCATCGCCCTTTTGAGCGATGCAGTATCTTGCGTGCATCTGATCCATCAGGTCGAGCCAGTCTGTGTTCTTCATCTTTGGCTCGGTTTTGAAATTAACATCCGGCGGCAAGATGTCTTCCAGTTCTCCATGCCGAACCTGCACGCCCCAATGATGCTTCTTGGTGGCGGGTCGAATGTGGATCGCGCAGCCCTCAAGGGCTTTGGCAACGGCAACGGATTTGATGTCGCTGCGCCTGTGATGAGCGAAGGTGAGAGCGATCTTTTGCCTCCGGGCCTCGTTGATAAGGCCGATGACGCTCTCTTCCTGCGAAATATACTCCTGCGCCTCGTCGATGTAGACGTAACAGGGAAGCCCGCCACCTGTTCTGCGCCGAACGACAGCCAAGAGCGACGCTAGAATATACCGGCCGAAGAAGCTCGTGCTTTCCTCACCTAAGAGATTCTGCCGCGTATTGACGACGACGACGCGGGGTTCGTTGAGCAGGTCATACAGACGGAGCTTGTTTTCGGATTGGGTAAAGGATGGGCCGGTGAACTGGTCCTCAAAGAAATTGTCGAGCCGTGATCCGAGCGCTTCTCGGCTTGGGCCATAATTGGCGTTGAACAGGTCGGTGAGCAGAAACCGCTTGGCGTCGTCGCTTAGGCTGGCAAGCCCTTTGTGCTCTTTCATCAGATTTTGCAAGCGGCCCTTCACCAGCAATTCTTTAAATATATAAATCGTCGGATTGGGGATGTAGGTCAGCGCCCGGAGCGCATAGCTGATGATGTTGCGCATATGAGCCGAAGGCACGCCAAAATTCGTGCCGATGAAGAAGGTGAGCATATCCTGTACGACGCGCAGGCGACGGGCTTGCTCATTCGGCTTGAGAGCATGGTAGCCCGCGACATTAACAATGTTGAGGGCGAGGGGATGCTCGGCGTCCGGCTCAAGGTAGACGAGCTTGCCCTCCAGATCGCCGCCGGGACCGAAGTCGGCCATGCGGGGCAGGTAGTTCGATAGGTGCTCGTCCTGGCTGTCGAGGATGAGGACGCTGGCGCCGCCTGCCTGTACTTTGAACAGGTCGTTGGCGATGAGTGCCGAAAGCAACGTGGTCTTGCCGGTGCCGCTATCACCGTAAATCCAGGTGTGTGCGAAGCGATCGTTGGTATCGAAGAAATTCCATGGCTTCGGCGGAGGCTCATACCCGGGAAGCTTGCGGTTCTGTTCTAGGAACCATTGAAATTGTTTGAAGCCGCGTTTGAGATGCTGAATGAACAGGTCAGCTTGGTAAGCGCTGTCCAAATCCCAAAATGTCGCGTGTGTGCCACCATAAAAATCGCCGAAGTGAAGTTGTCTATCGCGATACTTCACGATCTCGATGGCGTCAGTTGCCATGCGGTGCCTGAAGATCAGCGCGTGTTCTTCGTCCGTTACCTCCAAGCGCACGAGTACTTGAATCCCGTGGGCGCCTGGGAGGCTGTGGGCCGTAATGATTGGTGTCACTTCTCCCAGTCCCAGGCCAAAAATTCTACCGCGGCACCTTGCTCTCCGGTTAACACGTACAGATCGCCGCCAGTGGTAAGAGTAACCGTATTGTCAGGCGAGAGAAGGACTTTGCTGGGGCGGGAGGCTGTGGAATCAAACACGACAACGTTCCTATCAGGCGTGCGGATGCTGATTATGCATCCACGAGGCAGTAAGAGCGAGGTGTTCGCTGGCAATGATGCGTTGGTTGTTTTGTCCTTTATGGCTTGATCGCGTGGCTTGCATGGAAAGTTCGCATAGGTAACGATTTTGTTTTTTGAATCGGAAGGAACGAAATTCGTAGTGTGCACTTCTTTGACGACTTCCGTTGGTACCACGCGATCGATTGGGACATAATCTGGAAAATACCGGGCACCAATTATCAGCCCGGATATCAGGCCGAGTGTCAATGTGACGAGCGGAGCGAATAGAATTATCGGCTGCCATTCGCGATATTTAATCTGCCAATATGTGTCTTTGAGATGCTGTGTATGATCATAGTTGGTCAAGAGCCCCTCCATTCCCCCTCTCGCTGGTCGACCAGTACACTCGGGTTTTGAACGTCTTTCAAGTACGGTTGTAGTTTTTCCGCATCTTCTCGCGTGACGCGAAAGACGGTTTTGGCCTTTATCGTGAGGAGCGCCTGTTGGAGGGTAGGAGACACCTCGGACAAGAAATTGAGCCCGGCAACGAGCCGGTCCTGTCTGATGAGGCTGGTATGGATCTGCCGGCCATAAAACCCGAAGTCAGGGATAATGACCTGGCCGGATACCTGTCCGATAAGCAGGGTAGCCAAAATGAAAGCGTCGTCATCTCCAAGCTGCGCTCGGTCGAGCTTGGCGACGACTGAAATGTCGAATTTAAAATTTGGTTTCGAGCACAAGACGCGCCGAAGGACGGGCGATAGCAATAAATCGTCTATGGTGGCTTTGACTTCCTCATCACTGGTATCGATTTCGTCGAGCCGTGACGGCGAGTTGAGCAGCGCCCTGGCCAACGCGCGCTTGCCATTTCGAACGGTGAGCGTGCTCTCGCCTTGAGGCGAGACAGTGTAGACCGTAGTGGCAAAGTCTCGTGCGCGTTTATATGTCATCCCAGCCAAGGGATTAAAGTTGCTCTTCGCTGGGTCGAAGATGCGGGGCCGGAAGCGCTTGATGAACGCGCTGGCAATCGGCCCGTCGTCGATCAAAAGAAATGGCGGCTCTGCTGACGCGAGCAATCGAGCCGCCTTGTCACTTGTGCCGATGATGAGTGAATTCACGTTTGGGCCGGCACTCGCTGGCTAGCGTAGGCCCGCGCTCTGTCAGGAGTAATCTAGCGGGAGTGCCGGCCGCGAAATGTACCGTCCGCAATAATTGTACCGCGAGCTGGCCGTTTCGCGATGGTCAAAAGCAAATTTCAAATCCTATTCCGCGTTTGGAACCTGAAAGACGATGTTTCCCGGTGCGCCAATGTACGGTCGAGCAATAGTAATTCGCGGAAGGCCCAAGATTTGGAGTCGGTAATGACGTGCCTGAAAGGCCGGTAGGCCTCCGGCCGACCGAGGCATATCGTCAAATTATTTGTTAGAATCGCGAGCATTCCGTGAACTGAACGGATCTCCCCCATGGATGAGAATGATTAAGATGGCGATGCCCCCAAAGCAGATTTCCATCCAACTTAGCGCCGACAAAATTGCCCGCTGCTTGTCAGTAATAAATACGACGATGCCCTTGACCACGAGTGGAACGGTCATCGCTTCCGAAGGAACAGGAACCCTTGGGTTGTTTACAAATGTATTTTCGAGAAATCCGGAATAAAACCAGGCTGCAACGAAAATAAGCGCCGATCCAAGGCCGGCGATCTTCTGGATTCTGAGGAGCATTAGTCCACCGATGTTTCAGCCAATCGACGGTAGCGATGGACTATTTTAACGGTTTTGGCTGATTTGAGCTAGGGGCTGCCACCACCGATCCAACATCGGGAAAAATATCGGAGAAACTCCCGACACATCCCTGAGCTCCGCATACTTGCGTTGTTGTTTGTGTGACTGATACCGAAGCTCCAGCACTTGCTCCAAAGGTTACACCTCCGCCGGACACCGGGCCGTTTGGGCTATTACCAGTGAAATAGTCTACACTACCTCCCAAACCGGCCCCGCCGTGCAAACCCGTATTATTGAAGGCTCCGCTGAGATCATAAATCGTTTTTGCATTTGATACTTGGATACTTAAATTGGCGTCCGCGTTCACGCCAAGACCGACACCGACACCAACATATTTGTAGCTTCCTATGTTGCCTTGGGTGTCAATCGCGATCCCAAAGCCAGCTTGTGGAACGATGAACCCAAAAACAGTTGTTCCGCCAGCTATCCCTATCTGCAATGTATAAAGCCCGCTCGGATCAACCGCGTTCAACGGATCATTGCCGACATAGGCATACAGATAATTGCAAGCACCAATCCGTAAAGCGCAGCCTTGGGCACTTTAGGCAACAGCAATTCGCGGACGATAGACATGATTTGAGTCGGCACGGAGGTGCCTGAAAAGCTAGTAGACATTGGCAATTCCAATCGCCGTCCTTCGCACATGGCCGTGCCTCGACCCAGCACTGAGCATCTATTGCCTAATGTCCAAATTCTCTTTAGCCTTTAGCCAAAGCGAATTGAGTTCACCATCTGTGCTGATGCCTAAAATGGCTCCGGCTAAGAACTCGACGAAGACGTCTCCTTTCCTAGACTTTCTAATTAGAATCCAGCCAGATTCTTTGTCGTATAAAATTGGCCACCGGTCCCCGTGGTTCAGCGAAATCGAAATGCCGCCAAGAATAGGCAGGTCTGTGCGTATCTTCACCGCAGCTCGTATTGGGTTGGGGAGCTGAATCTCTCCGCGCCGCCATGCTGGGTAGGGACACAAGCCCCAAATCGAAATAAGATTTCCGTCCTTATCAACTTCTAAACTCAAGTCGTTCAACAAAAATGAAGTCAATCCTCTAGTCGGAACGGGCTCAACGTCGAAAGAAAATTCGTTATCTCGATATACAACGGCCCCGTTTGGGAAATGGCCATTCTCGATTACGTCAAACCGAATGCTCACTGACCGCTCCGGAACAAGAAATGGTAGACGGTATTTGTATTTGGATCGATAACCAGTTCATATGTGCCGGAGACGGTTGCGTTCTGTGCGCCAACAGGCGCGCCAGGACGGCTTATCGTTCCTGGTACATCATATCGTAGCGCGCCTGGAAGTCCGCCAGGATCAGGAACACCTGCTCCGGTACTGGTAATTTCCTGCACAGTGAGCGGAGAGTTCATATAGGGCCGACTTGAAGCATTGCCCTCGACCGTCTGCGTCAGGTTATATTGGAGTGGCGGTGCGTTTAAGGAGCTAGCGCTACCAACGAGGCGAAGTCCTCCGATTGCCGCTGATGCGATTTGCGGCAGTTCTGCTATTGGTCCGAGTCCTGGAGCGATGCTGGCTACAGCGCCCGGAATTTGGCTGGGATTGGCAAGGAGTTGGCTAAGATCGCTGATCGGTTTCTCGATCGACAATTGATAGAACGTGTTGGCGGCAGACTGAATCGTGTCTGCGATCAGCCCGCTCGGATCCACCGCATTTAGTGGATCATTTCCAACATACCGATAGAGATTGATCCCACCCCGGATCCCAATCGGGTCGACCTGCATGAAGCGGCCCCAACCGGGGTGATACATCCGGGCGCGGTAGTAATAGAGGCCGCCGGTCTCGGCATCGAAGCGCTGGCCGGTATAGCCGAAGCTGCCAGGCGCGTTCGGGCCATTATTACCATAGGGCAGATAAGCGAGCGTTGTCAGCGCGCCCGCATTTGAATCAACGGAGGCAATGATCGAACCCTGGATATCCGGCAAAAGGGTCGCGCGGGTGGTGGCCATAAGATTGTTCTGGCTTAGCACCGCGTTCGGTCCGAGTCCGTAAGAATACCAACGAGATAACGCGCCGGAGGAACCGTCATACTCCAGCAACTCGCGATTGTCTGGAGAGCTAACGAAGTTGGTGATGGCGCCATTCACCGTCTTGGATTTTCGCCGTCCCTGGGCGTCATAAGCGTAGCTCACACTGTTGACGCCCGACACTGAAACCAATCGACTTTCTTGATTGTAGTTGTAGAGATGACCAGCGCCATCATCTCTGAGATTCCCATTGCCATCATAGTCTGGAGCAATCGAGCCAACGGCGGTGTATTGATTCAGCGCATTTGATGTGTAGTTGACGGTGCTCGGCGCTGACGACGGATAGTTCAGGTAGGCGTTATCTGAAACGGTCTGGCTAATGCGCTGATTCACCTTGTTGTAGCTATGGCCAAACGTAACCGACCCTCCTGCTGGTGTAGTAGAAGTCGAAACCGGGCTCCATGCGAAGCTGATCGGCCGATTCATGGCGTCATAGCTTGTACTGTTTGTATATTGCACAGGAACGCCACCTGGCGGTACGACCGATGCCATTGCGGCGCTAGTATCGCTGGCCGATAGCAAGCGACCGTTCAGATCGTAAGCGTAAGTTACGACTGGTCCGGATAATGGCGGCGTCTTTGTAATAAGCCGATTTAGCGTATCATAAGCAAAACTGATGCCAAATCCGGCTCGCGTCGTGTGGGTAAGAACATTACCGTCCAAGTCGTAACTAAATCTTTCGCTAATTCCGAGTGGATAGTAGATCGTCGAGAGGCGGTCATACCCGTCGTATTCAAAGAGGCTAATGTTCCCGATCGCGTCGGTCAGGCTAGCCGGCCGACCATTTGGTGAGTAACTTTGTTGGAAGAGTGGGGTCGACTGAATTGCGGCGTTGAAAGCTTGAGTGCGACGGCTTAATGCGTCATATGCGAAAGAGGTAATGTGTCCCATCGCGTCCGCGACGCTAGAAATGCGATCGAGGACGTCATAACTTGAGACCGTGACATTGCCGTTTGCGTCCGTGGTTGCCGCTGGCTTGCCGGTTAGCGTGTAGGTCGTACTCGTTGCCCGGAGCACTGTGCCGGTAGAGGATTGCTGCGTTTGCAGGACGAGGCCATCTGGATTGTATGTGAGCGTTGTTTTCAGTCCTGTCGGCGCGGCGGACGTAGAGGGTGAAATTATCTGAACCGGCCGTCGGGCGGCGTCATAGCCCGATGTGGTGATGTTGCCATTCGGATCCGTCTCGGAGACAATGTCTCCGACTGAGTTGTAAACAAACGTCTTTGTCTGGTTAAGCCGGCCGGGGCCATAGTCGCTAACCGTTGAAATCAGATTGCCATTAACGTCGTAGCTTAAGCGTGTGACGCTTCCCAAAGGGTCAGACGCGCTCAAGAGCTGGCCGAAATTATTGTAGGAAAAATTCTTCTTAGCATTGAAATGCGGGGAGGCCCCGACGTCGCTAGTCGACGAAGTCAGATTTCCTGTCGCGTCATAGCTCAAGAACGCAATCAGTCCGCGAGGGTCAGTCTTTTGGATCGGCTTGTTAAAGAGAGGATCATAAACAAAAGTGGTCACGAGTGGTGATAGTGGCGACCCAGGCTTTTTCGTTTCGGTTGTGGAAAGAATATTGTTATTGGAATCATAGACAAACGAAACGGTGTTGCCCTCGGGGGCCGTCGTTAGTGTCAGCCGATCTTGGCCGTCGTATTGATTTGCGGTGACATTCACCAGCCCATTCTGTTGTGTCGTATCATTGAAAACGTTTCCGACGCTGGCGCTCAGGACAAAGTCGTCCTTAATGATTTTGCCGCTCGGCGTTTGATAGGTTATGTGGCGGTCGCCGGCTGCGTCGATGAACTCCGTGCGGCTGCCGGCAATATAGAAGGTACCAATATTGCCGTTGGCATTCGCCTGACGATTTGTCCGGCCGAGCGCATCATAGGTGTTGGTGAAAAACGCGACGCCGGGGTTCGACGGGTAGAACGCCTGCGTGAGGCGGTTTGCCCCATCATAACCAAATGTTGTCGTGAAATTCAGCGGGTCGGTTACGCTGGCGAGATTGCCATTACCGTCATAGCCGTAAGACACGAACCGTCCTGTACCATCGGTCACTGAGCTGAGATGCGCTCCTGAGTAAGTCAGCGTCAGGCTTCGACCGAGTGTGTTACTGACGCTCGTCAGGTAGTTCGATCCTCCGAAGCTGTAACCATACATAAAACTGAGACTCATCCCGTTCGGAAAGGTCCAGCTTGCAATCTGCCCATCATTGGCGGAATCGACGGCATTGAAAGTCAGTAAAGACTGATCTTTGTTGCGATAGCTGAACGTCGTGTAGTTGCCGTAGGTATTGGGAACCGAGCCGGTTAAAACAACGGCTGATCCGAACGGCGGGTTGAACAGCGCGGTCGAGCTTCCGTCTGAGTGTGGCAGAAGAATGAATTCCTCGCTGGTGCTTGGCCAGGAAATCGTAACGGAATTGTTCGTGAGCTGATCGGTGAGCCAACGGCCGACCATCCAGCCGACGGTCATGGTCTTCGCAGACAACGTTCCCGTAAACAAATCGTGCGACACGTAGAGAGAGGCGATAGCGGCGGCAGCGCTGATGAGCGAACTTTCGCCGAGACCCGCGAAGGGATTGCTGCTGCGGGATGCCGCAATGCTTAGCGTGTGCGACCATCCATTACCAAGCCCCTCGTCGACAAGATTTGCCGACGATAGATAAGTCCGTCCGAACACCAGGGCATAGGGAAAATCGCCACCGCCAATCGTCAAGTCGGTGTGCTGATATGTGTAGGCACCCGTGGCCGTATCAACGGGGTCTGCAATGATGCTCGACAAACTTCCGATAGTGCTTTTTGGTGCCGGATCGTTGGCAGCGGATCCCGATGAAACGTCGGGTGCGCCGGGTGGCGGTGGCAGTTCTTCAGCCGCACTTTCAGAAAGTGCGGGTGTATCAATGTTGGTTCCGGAAAAGCCGCCATGGAGGCCGCCGGTAATCAGTTGAGAGATCGTCACGCCGGAGTTCAGGATCGCTGTCCATCCAGCTCCTTGCCAGTGGCCGACGACGACATTTCCGTTGATCGGCAACAACAGTTTGTTTTGCGTTGGCGTGCCAGTCGAAGCGCAATTCGTTGAGACTGTGCAGTCAACGGTATTGAGATCGCTCGAACTCCAGCCGCTGGATTGCAAATTTGCCCGAATGCCAGTCGTCGCGGCAAAATAGGCATTGAAGCTTGCCATTGTGCCATCGACGAAATAGGTCTTGGTTCCTGCTGCCGCATTCATATCAACGAGGCGTATGGTGGACGCAGCCTGAACGCCAGCTGTCAGCGCCTGCGTCTGCTCAAGGACTGCGGACTCCAACGAACTCGCAAAACCTGAAAGAGTGAAGAATTCGCCGATAAACGCCGGGTCGGTGCCGGTGCCAGTGTAGCTCGTTTGGGCCTGCAGGCTCACAGCATTGTTGGGCAGATCAATATATGGTCCCTGAAATCCACTTGCTTGGATTTGTTCTTGCCCGACGACCCCGATCTCGTGATGGTATTGAGACGTAAATTTCTCGATCGCATTGCTAAGCTGGCGCTGAAATGCTTCTTCGGCCATATATGTGTAGCTGATGACCGCAAGAGTCTCGCCTAGCACAAGCTCCGAAGTACTCGGGTTTCCGGCCGCGCGTGCTTGAGCTAGCAGCGTGCGATGCCTTTCGACCATCCCGCGTCCGACGCTGCCGCCCCAGCCGGCACTTATGACGTAGTTGCCGCCAGCTTTCACGGTTAAAGCCGTCGCATCGATTATTGGCGTGTTTTGGCAATTGTTGACTCCTGACAAGTTTGTATACGGATGCAGGATACAAACCGACACGGTCCATGACGTTCCCGCCGACGCGCTCGTTCCAGTGTTCTGTCCGTTTGGAGGGGCCGCACCGTCGATCAGAAGCGTCGGAACGAAATTGCTTCCGCTGGGCACCGAGGAGACGGTAATCCGATGACCATAAGTCTGATCGGAAAAGAGTTGGATGGTTTGACTTGATGCGGACCCGCAGCGCGTTGGAGCCACGCCTGGCATCGAGACGGTAAAGCATGTCCGATAGGCGTCAGGAACAACAGCCCCCCAATTCTGAGGAAATCCTGATGGTTGCGATGGCGAAAGAATTGGTAGCGATGTTTGCCGGAGGGGCGAGCCGGTCAGATAATTGATCGTCTTCCCACCGACAACGTCATTGAGGCTCCAAGCAGGATTGTTTGCCCTGATGTAGCTGATCAGGTTGTTCGCATAGGTCGTCAGGTCTGAGCGTATATTGGCGCGATTCAGACCGGATACTGAGGTGCTGTCGGTCGTTCCTCCGGCATCGGTTAGAAACTGGCTTTGGGTATAACCCAGCACGGTCCCGAAGTTGCTGAGTCCGGCATAGAGCGTGTGCTGCTTGTAACTTGGGTCAAAAACATAATTGGTTCCGGCAATCTGAACCTGTGCCCATACATGGGCTAAGTCGATTTGAGATAGGGTACCATCAGGAAAAACATGGACCGGGCTCGCGATCGGAATTCCACCGTTCTGTATCAGCGCGATGATAGCGTCCGCATCGTTCTTCACTCCCAGCCAACCTATCGTCTGGGTGCCGTTCAACCGGATATAGCCGTACTGAAAATTGATCTGCGAAGGCGCATATCCCGCGGCCTGCAAGAGCGCTGAAAAAAGTTGAACCTGGTCGATATCGTTGCCGCGCTGATCGAGCAGCGTCCCGAGTGGACCCTTGTTGCTTCCAAACAACGGCTCGTATTCAATGTTGTTGTAAACGTACTCAAAGATAAGGTCGATGTCGCATTTGAGTGACGCGGCGAGCGTCGTGATCTCCGCCGGCTGAGAAGAACCCGAACCGCAGCTTGTTGGCGCAGCGCCAACTAAGCTGTTTATGGCAAGGGATTGCTGGGTTGGACGCGCCAACGGTCCGCCAATCGGTGCGGAAGGGGAGGGTTGATCACGAAAACGGGGCCGCAGAATTCGGTCAGCGTCGTCGATTGAGATTTGTGTGCCGCGCGTTACGATCAAACCCGGCTTCCCGATCGTGGATTGTGCGTTTGCGTCATAAGCAAACGCCGACAGGAAGCCGACGATTAAGGCAGCTGCCGATAGGATAAGGAGAATGCGTCGTTTGCAGCGCTCGCCCTGAAGGAGATGGAATTTCAGCGCATCTGCCATAGCGTACTCACAAATAAATTATGGACACCATCTTTTCGAAGCGGCGGCTAGCTGCCTTTTCGAAGCGGCGGCTAGCTGCCCCACTTCGCGCCGCCGCTTGCGTTCCAATTGAAGCAGCCCCAAACACCGGTCGCTCCAGCAGCCGAGACGTTTATTGTCTCTGAGAGCCGATTGCCGTTGGGATCGTATGTGTAGATGATGCAGACGCCGGTATCGTAGCTCGCTGTCGTCACGCGCCCGAGCGCGTCGTAGGTATAGGCGACTGAGCCGTTGGCGGCGTGAGCGGAAGACACGGCCAGTATCGTGGCCGCTACGACGAAGAACAATACGACAGATGGCCGACGGTTTGGTGACGCTTGCATGTTTGCACCTGCGCTGCTTTTCGAAGATCGAATGTCTACGCAATCGAACTTCGGAATGATTGCCGAAGCTTAGCCAAACTGCCTCACGTCGCTTGTTCGCATTGCGCCTGCGCGCATCAAAGCGAAAATTTCTCGGCATCACGCTAACGCAGAAACAAACTCTTTGACAATCGGAAAATGCACGATCAGAAATATTCTCCGAATTGGTGTAGGGGAAAATTCATGATCAGGAAATTTTTTGCCGCGCTGTTCTTCTCGCTCCTGGTTTGCACTGCGGCCTCTGCACAAAACTGTGGGAATTACCCCAATACGCTGACGAACGGAACGAATGCTGACGCCACGCAGGTGATGGCGAATTTCAATACGGTTCTGAATTGCGTCAATCGAACAACGACGGCGAACTCACCTGCGCAGATCACGGCGGATCAGAATGATTACAATCCGTCGTCGGTTGTTTGCAGTGCGGCCGGCATCTTGCTGATAAATTCCGATGCTGCTCGCAACATCACTGGGCTGGCCGGACCGACGCTCGGCTGCCAAATGACGCTGATCAATACTGGTTCATTCGCGATAACGCTAAAGAACCAAAGCACATTGTCGGCTGCCGGAAATCGTTTTGCTTTTAGCGGCGACTTTACTGTTAATCCTAATCAAAGTGCCTCGTTGATTTATGATCCGATGATCTCGCGGTGGCGGCCTGTAGGTGCATCGTCGGGAGGCGGCACCTCCTCCCTTACGTCTTCGCACTATTTCGTTGGCAATAGTTCAAACGTAGCTTCGGACGTGGCAATGTCCGGAGACTGCGTGCTGGCCAATACGGGGGCTATCGCGTGCGACAGTTTTGGAGCTTGGACGACGTTCACGCCAACCATGTCATGCAACGCAGGTTCGGCCACTTTCGCTGGCGTATCAGGCAGATATAAGACGTTTGGAAAAACAGTGCAGATGGAGGTGGTTTGGCAACTCGCATCGTTAGGCACCTGCGCTAATCGTTTGCAATTCACGCTACCCGTGAACTCTCGCAACAGCATCTACATTCTAAGTGCGATGGATTTATCTTCGGGGGTTTTTTCCGGATGTCAAACCGATAGTACTACACAGCGCGGTAGTTGCGGCTTGCCAATTACCAACGGAGACTATTACGCGGCGAGCGGCGTCTATGAAGCGCAATAGGCAAAACCCAGGTGGTTATGCCTCATTGAAAGACACTTGCTTGCTGGACGCCACATTTTCGGCTGGCCTGCCATGCTGCGGCACCCTACACGAATGGGGCGAAGTGCCTTTTAAATTGGCCACCAGATGCTGTGGGGGCACCAGCTTCCACTGCTTTTGTTGTTGCGCCTGAGCTAGCGATTTATCCTCACCCCGAGCTTTGTGATCGCTTCGCGCGAGGCTCTATTGGCGCCGCGTTAGGGGAGTTCGCAGTTCTTGTTGCAAATTGAGGTAGCCCGTGACGGAGAGTACAAACCACGACCGTTGACGAAGCTCGGGTGGTGGTGGCGACGCGAGCGGTTTTGTTGGGCCGACGGCTCCCGGTTCGTGATTGTAAGCTATCCGCAGTAGAGCGGCAGCAGAATCGGATTATAAGCATCCTTTCTGAGAAGATGTTTAGTCGGACTTCATGAGCCGGCGGACAGCGCAAGGTAACCATTGTAGCAGCGCGTCACTGGATCGACCTTCGTCTCGTCAGCAACTTATTGCAAATCCGATTGATCCAAGAGCGAGAGCATAAACCAGGGTCGGCAGTGAAGCTTGTCAACCGCCGCGAGCACAACTGACACTCACGCATCAATAGGTGCGGGAGTTTGTCATGCTCAAAATCATCGCTTCCTTACTGTTTTCTATTTTCCTGAGTGCCGCTGCTTCTGCGCAATCCTGTGGATCCCTTCCAAACACGTTGGCGAACGGGACGAACGCTGACGCCACGCAAGTGATGGCGAATTTCAATGTGTTGCTAAATTGCGCGAACAGCTCGCGGCAAGTGTTGACCGCATCCCGAACGTATTATGTCAGAACTGACGGCAATGACAGCAATAACGGCCTCACCAATTCATCTTCGGGTGCATTTCTCACAATTCAAAGAGCGATCAATGCCGTTGCCGCGCTCGACATCTCGACATTCAACGTAACAGTCAACGTAGCCGACGGCACCTACACAGGCGCCATTGTTGTCAACGGTGCCTGGCTTGGTTCGGGAACGGTTTCTCTCATTGGTAACACATCAACCCCCTCAAATGTGGTCGTCAATGTGACGGGTAACGCCCTTATAGTTCAGAGCGGAGGGCGATTGTCGGTCGGCGGCTTTAAATTCATTTCAACCGCTGTTGGCACTTATGCATACGATAAAGGCACGATCATCATCTCAGCGCCTTGCGAGTGGGGTGCAAATGCCTCTTACAACGTTTACGCCGATACATTTGGGGCAATTCGGTTCGATGCCAACCCAACTTTCAGCGGGACAGGTGGATTTGCCGCGATTGGAGTGCAGACGTTTGGAACAGTAAATATTGCGACCCGGACGCTGACGGTATCGGGGACCCCAGCCTTTACCTCATCATTCGCATCCAGCTCGCTAAACGGCCTAATCGTCGCAAACGGATTCTCGTTCACTGGTAGCGGCGCAACTGGTTCGCGATATTCCGCGACAACAGGCGGAGGCATCTTTACCTTTGGGGGCGGCGCTAATATCTTTCCGGGCAGTAGCGCTGGATCTGCGACCTCGCCGGGATGGTATAATTAACGAGACGATCGCGATCAAAAATTTGCACGCTGACGCGTGCGATATTTGTGTAGCGGCAAGAATTGTAGTGGCAAATGTCCCGCATCAACTTGTCCGTCGTGCGCTCAGCGCCGACCTTTCGGCTTTGCGTCCCTGGACCGATAGGGGACATGGGCTGTCAGCCGCTAGGATTAGACAGAGAAAAAGACGAAAGGTCGGGGCTGGTAGGCCACGCGGCAAGTTGTGCGGAATCATTGATGCGTCGGCGTTTTTCGCCGTGCGCGGATGTGCTTAGAGGAAGCATCGGCGTTAGCATACAGAATCGGCCGGATTTCTCCGGCCGATTCAGTCACTCCGTCGAGTGAAGCTCCGTTAGGAGCGGGCGCGATCACCTGTCGAAGAGCGGGCCTCCAGCCATGCCACGATCTCTCGTAGCCACCAGACCTTCCGAGCCTTCGGTTCGTTAGCAAGGGCGAACCATTGCGGAAACGAACGCGCAGCCATCAATCGCTTGAGGTGCGTGCGTGAGTAGTGAATACCCATGCGTCGAAGACCTTTCAAATCGACAACCGTATAGTCAGTCATCACAACACTCCTGGATTAGGAGCGTCATGACGCCCGGGTTAACGGCCGCGCCGGTAGGCTAGCAGAATGGTGTAAAAGCAAAAGGCCGCACGTGTTATGCGGCCAATGTGGAATTCGTTCGCAGTATCACCTTAAGACGGGCTTCCCATTTCTTTAAGGCTTCGCTCTTCTCATCGAGGTAGTCGTAGCGGTCGTAAATCTCGTCCAGTTCGTTCTTATTCGAGCCGGTGACGTGATTTAAGAGCACCTCGGCTATCTCCCTACGGATGCCAAGCTTGGCCCAGTTTGAGCGCGCTGTGCGGCGGATGTCGCGTAGCTGCCAGTCGAACACCCCGGTAGCTTTCTCTAGCTCCTGCTTGGCCTTTCCCCATGACCCGTCGTTGAAGTGGGTCTTAGGACTCTTGCCGGGGAAGTAGTAAGGTCCACCGTCCGGCTGTTTATCCAAGATTGCCTTAGCCATCGGAAGGAGAGGAAGGGCATGCGCGCGTTTGTTCTTGGTGAAATGTCCCGGTATGGTGAGCACCCGACCATCAACCCAAGTACGCTGTAAGCGAGCAGTCTCGCCGTTGCGCGTGCCCCAGAGGATCAGCAGGCGCACCATATCCCCGAACATGCCGGTGCAGGCGTGCCAGATTTTAGCGAGCTCCGTGTCTGTTAGGATGCGGGACCGTTTAACGTCCCGGCTGGGTGCTTCGTAGCCTTCCAAGGGGCTGCGGGCGATGTACTTGCGCGGGGGCCTGGTACACCATTTCAAGAATGTTCGTACGAAGCGAAACGAGTGGAGCTGTTCGCTTGGTACATGGTCGAGCTTAGCCAGTTCTCTGCTAATGTCCTCGTCCGTAATCTCGTGCAGTTGCTTCTTGCCGAGCTTCGGCACGATGTGGCTTTCCAAGGTGCGCTTAGCCTCGAACTTGGAGCGGGGCGATTTGCCCTTATAATTTTGCTCCAAGAAGAGCGGCAGCGCGGCCTCAAAGGTGATACTGCTCTCTTTCGGTTGCAGCATCTTGAGTGTCTTGGCGGCAATGAGCCGCCGCGCTTCTTCTCTCGCGTCGGTCAGCTTGACCACACCGACCTTGCCGATGGTGTGGCGTTTGCCTGAGCCGATCATGACGACAAAGGTTTTCGTGCCTCCTTGCGACACGCGAACGCCCAGTGGGCTTTGCGTATCCCAAATGGTAATCTGTCCGGTGCTCGGTGCCTTCAAGGCCCGCACACCGGCATCGGTGAGCGAGACTTTGCTAGGCACTTTCAGGCACCTCCTAGGCACCGCGAGACGCGGAATATGGTGAATTGTTGCGTGCATCTGTGGTTACGATAGCACGAGCTAAGTGCTTGCGTAACGGTCACTATTTGCGATGACGGTCAGCCGCGTGTAAGGTACGAAAATAATTCCCAAGCTGCATACGAGGGTTCGATTCCCTTCGCCCGCTCCAATTTTCCTTCATTCCAGAGCGTGGTCAGCCGAAGGCGTCACCCGCCGGCGACCGCGATGAAGCAGGTCCTTCGGACACCCTCACATGTTCGAGTGGCCGCGGTGGAGGCACGCTATTGTGCCGCCCGCTGGCATGATGTTGTTAGGGCAAGATCGTCCGAATTGCTCTTGCAGCGCGGTCGCGGGTTGTTGAAATGGAAACAGCCCGAAGAACCGCAGGCGATCCGTCTGCGCATGCATTCCCGGTCGCTTCCCGGGGGCGATGTTCTCATGCAGACGGCGAACCAACCGGCACAAAACCGCTCGTTTGAACACTGCGCAGCCGCAGACGCGGGTTGACTGATGAAGAACAGCGCGACGAGCATGCCCGCGAGCGAACCGGCGATGGCCACCAACGATATGCGTCTCATGTGTCCCCCCTTTAAATTGGACAGCTCAGTCAAGCATGATCCGGTCCGGCCGGAAAGCTTGAGCGGGCTTGCCCAACATCCGTCCGGATTGGGTGATGAGATTCGCTCCACGCCGCGCATGCGGATGTGATAGAGATGTCTGTGTCTCTCATATTTGACAGTGATAATTGCAGTCTCTGCTGATTCCGTGATTGCGCAAATTCTCCGAGAGGAAGCCTCAAAATGGTCGCTTTTACCCTCAATGGCGAAGCACGAAAGCTGGATGTCGATCCGGACATGCCCCTGCTCTGGGCGTTGCGGGATGTCATCGGCCTCACCGGCACGAAATTCGGCTGCGGCAAGGCGCAGTGCGGCGCCTGCACCGTGCATCTCGATGGCACGCCGGTTCGCTCCTGTCAGACGGCCGTGCGGGACATCGAAGGCGCCAAGATCACGACCGTCGAGGGGCTGAGCGGCAAGGTCGGGGAAACCGTGCAGTCGGTCTGGACGGCGCTCGACGTGCCCCAATGCGGTTACTGCCAGTCCGGGCAGATCATGTCGGCGGTGGCGCTGCTGACGGACACGCCGAAGCCCAGCGACGACGACATTGATTCCGCCATGGGCGGCAATCTCTGCCGTTGCGCGACCTATCACCGAATCCGCGCCGCCATCCACGAAGCCGCCCGCCGGCTGGGGAGCTGAGCCATGTTGCCATATCGCACGACAGAGACGCCTGCTCCGCTGTCACGCCGCCATTTCCTGGTCACCTCAACTGCCGCGGCCGGATTGGCGCTCGGCTATCGGCTCGCCGCACCGACGGCGGCAAATGCCCAGTCTGCGGCTGCTCAGCCGAGCCCGTTCCAGTCCTATGTCGAGATCGCGCCGGACAACCGCATCGTGATCACGTCGTCGCAATTCGAGATGGGGCAGGGCGCCTATTTCGGCGTCGCCACCCTCGTGATGGAAGAATTGCAGGGCGATTGGGCGAAGGTCGATGTGGTCGGCGGCGCCGGCAACCCGGCGCTGTTCGGCAACGTTACCTGGGGCGGCACCATGCAGGGCACCGGCGGCTCGTCGTCGATGGCTTCCTCCTGGGATCGCTATCGCAAGGCCGGCGCCGCCGCGCGCATGATGCTGGTCAGCGCCGCCGCCAAGGCCTGGAATGTGCCCGCGGCCGAAATCAGCGTCTCGTCCGGCGTGCTCACCCATTCGTCCGGCAAGCGCGCGACCTATGGCGAGATGGCGCAGGCGGCGGCACAACTGCCTGTTCCTGCCGACATCAAGCTGAAGCCCAAAGCCGAATGGAAACAGATCGGCTCGGATCAGCTGAAGCGCTATGATTCCCGCGCGAAATCCACCGGCAAGCAAACCTATACCATCGATCTCAAGCTTGATGGCATGCTGACGGCGGTCATGATCCATCCGCCGAAATTCGGCGCCAAGGTGAAGAGTTTTGATGTCGCCAAGGCCAAGGCGCTCGATGGCATCGTCGACGTGGTGCAGGTTCCGCGCGGCATCGCCGTGGTCGGCCGCGACATGTGGACCGCGCTGAAAGGCCGGGATCTCGTCACCGTGGAATGGGACGATACGGCGGCCGAAAAGCGTGGCTCGGCGCAAATCCGCGACGCGTATCTGAAAGCCGCCAAGGCGACGCCGGTGAGCAATGCCCGCAATGACGGCGACGCGGTGTCCGCGCTCGCCTCCGCGGCGAAGGTTGTCGAGGGACTCTACGAGTTTCCCTTCCTGGTCCATGCGTCGATGGAGCCGCTCAATGCGGTGGCCCGCAAAGGCGAGAATGGCGTGATCGAGGTCTGGGGCGGCCATCAGGCGCCCGATACCAACCAGGCGGCGGTGGCGGCCCTTGCCAATGTCACGCCCGACAAGGTGCGCCTGCATGTCTTGAAGTCCGGCGGCAGCTTCGGCCGCCGCTCGGTCGGTGATGCCGATATCGTCGTGGAGGCGGTGGCGGTGGCCCAGGCGCTGGGCTGGAAGGCGCCGGTGAAGGTGCAATGGACGCGCGAGAACGACATGCGCGGCGGTCGCTACCGGCCTGCTTATGTGCATGCGATCAAGGGCGGTCTCGACAAGGATGGCAAGCTGATTGCATTGCACGATCACGTCGTCGGCCAGTCGATCCTCGCGGGATCACCGTTCGAAGGCGCGATCAAGAATGGCGTCGACCCGTCGTCGGTGGAGGGCGTGAGCGACACGCTTTATGCGATCCCCAACGTCAAGGTCGACCTGACGACGACAGACGTCAAGGTTCCCGTGATGTGGTGGCGATCGGTCGGCTCGACCCATACGGCTTATGTGGTCGAGTCCTTCATGGACGAGCTCGCAAGCGCAGCCAAGCGTGATCCTGTCGAGTTCAGGCTCGCGATGCTTGAGAAGCAGCCAAGGCACGCGGCCGTGCTCAAGCTCGCTGCGGAGAAGGCGGGCTGGAGCACCAAGCTGCCGCCAGGCCGTTTCCGCGGCATCGCGCTTCACAAGAGCTTTTCGACCTTTGTGGCGGAAGTCGCCGAGATCACCTTCAAGAGCGCCAACAACTTCACGGTCGATCGCGTCGTCTGCGCGGTCGATTGCGGCATCGTGATCAATCCGGATCAGGTCCGCGCGCAGATGGAAGGCGGCATCGGCTTCGGCCTCGGTGCGATCTTGCAGGAAGAGCTCACGCTCGGCCAGGGTGGCGTCGTCGATCAGGACAATTTCGACACCTATACGCCGCTGCGGATCAACCAGATGCCGAAGGTCGAGGTGTATATCGTCGACTCCAGCGAGCCGCCGACCGGCGTCGGCGAACCCGGCGTGCCGCCGATCGGTCCGGCGGTCGCGAACGCGTTGCGGGCGGCGACCGGCAAGCGGATGCAGATCCTGCCGCTCTCGAAGGGACTGTCGGCCTGATCTGAATCGGATCCGGTTCAATCATTTCTGTCACGTGGGCCGGCATCGGCTCGCCACGGTCAGGCTCGAGTCGGCCAACACCGACTCGTTGTGCCATCGGGATCGCCACAAGCGAATCGCCAGCCTACGCGATGCGAGGCGCGCGAGCGTCACGTGACAAACGCGCGGCCCGGCCGCGCGCCTATCAAATCGGCATGGGCGGTTGTTGTCGAATTGGCACGGCGCGCAGCGCCAATTTTCTGCCGGGTTCGCGAACGAGACGCGTTATTTTTCAAACTTTGCGTGCACGAGTTCTTGTTGTTTACGGCCGCAAGGACTTCTGCTGATATCGGCTAACGGCAGAAAACGGCCGGTTAGGTTCATCACTTCCGATCCATGGCGATGCAGGCGGCGCCGTCGAATTCGAGGATTCGACGGGCGAGAGCTGCTGCGCTGAATTGACCGACGGATCGGATGCAGCTTCGGGACATTGAGATCATGACGGATCGAAGACAGCTTGCGCTGAATGTTTTCGTTTTTCCCGGCGGCCATCACGAGGCGGCCTGGCGCTACACGGCCTCGCAGCCGCGCCGCATTCTGGATATCGACTATTACCTGGACCTCGCCCGTCGCGCCGAGGCGGCCAAGTTCGACTCGGTGTTCTTCGCCGACGTGCCGACGCTCGCCGACAACATTCGCTATGCCGCGCGCATCCACGCCGAGCCGATCACCTGGCTGTCGGCGATCGCGGTGGCGACCCAGCGCATCGGATTGATTGCGACGGTATCGACCACCTACACGGAGCCCTACAATCTGGCCCGCCTGTTCGCGTCGCTGGATCATATCAGCGGCGGCCGTGCCGGCTGGAACATCGTCACCACAGGTTCGCCGCAGGCGGCGCAGAATTACGGGTTGCCGGAACATCCACCGCATGCCGAGCGCTATTCGCGTGCGCGCGAATATCTCGATGTCGTGACCCGGCTGTGGGACAGTTGGGAGGACGACGCACTGGTGATTGATCCCCAGTCCGGCGTGTTTGCCGATGATGCCAAGATTCACCGGCTCGATCACGTCGGCCAGCATTTCCGGGTGCGCGGTCCTTTGAATGTGGCGCGGTCGCCGCAGGGCCGGCCGGTCTATGTGCAGGCCGGCTCGTCGGAAGACGGCCGCGGCTTCGCGGCGCGATTTGCCGAGGCGATTTTCACCGCGCACCAGACCTTCGCCAGCGCACGCGATTTCTACGTCGACATCAAGAAGCGCGCGCGGAGCTTGGAGCGCAATCCCGACCATGTGCGGATCCTGCCCGGCATCAGCCCGTTCGTCGGCAGCACACAGGCGGAGGCGAAAGCGCTGGAAGAGGAGTTCAACGATCTGATCCAGCCGGAATTCTCGCTGACCCAGCTCAAGAACATGATCGGCGTCGATCTCTCCGGCTTCGATCTCGACGCGCCGTTTCCGCGTCATCTGATCGACACCAGCGCGCCAGGCGCCGTCGCCAGCCGCTTTCAGCTCGTCGTCGACATCATCGAACGCGAGCGCCCGACCATCCGCAAACTGCTGCATCGGCTTTCCGGCGGACGCGGTCATTGGGTGATTGCGGGCACGCCGGAGGAAATCGCTGACAACATCCAGTACTGGTTCGAGAACGGCGCGGGGGACGGATTCAACGTGATGCCGCCCTGGCTGACCGGCGGGTTCGATCGCTTCGCCGATTACGTCGTGCCGATCCTGCGCAAGCGCGGGCTGTTCCGAGAGGATTATCGCGGCACGACGCTGCGAGACCACTACGGTCTGCCGCGGCCTGACAGCGTGTTCGCGGATCGTCGGCGCGCCGCGGCGTCGGCTTGATGTCGAAAAAGCGGCGCTTCATTGAGCTTCAACTCTTTGAGGCGCCGATCGAGGCTCAACCGTTTCCCAACTCGGCGCAACTTTGGAAGCTCTTTTTGTCGTCGTTGCTGTAGCGTCTGATTTGCGTCGATGCTTTCGAGCCTCGTGCACAAGGAGCCCGAGAGGCCATGATGAACCTGCCCTGTTGTTGTTGTCCCGACAGCTCGCACTGATCGCCTAAGGTTCAGGTTCAACGCCGAATCCGGTTCGGCGATACGATCAAAATCCAATCCCTGATCCATCACACGCCCTGTCAGCGCGCGGCGGAGCCTTGCCGCGCGTCGATCCAAAACGTCAATCCCTCATTCGGAGACCAGTCATGACCACAGCCAATCTCGTTTTCAATCCGACCCATGATGTCGTTCGCGTCGCCGATCGCATCGGCGCCGAAATCCGCAACGTCCGCCTGTCCGGCGATCTGCCCGACGCCACGATCAAGGCCATCAATGACCTGCTCTTGCGCCACAAGGTGATCTTCTTCCGCGACCAGGGCCATCTCGATGATGCCGGGCAGGAGCGCTTTGCCAATCGGCTCGGTGATCTCGTGCCGCATCCGACGGTCGGCGCCACCAAAGGTACCGCCTCGATCCTCGAGCTCGATTCCAGCCGCGGCGGCGGCCGCGCCGACCAATGGCACACGGACGTAACCTTCGTCGCCACCTATCCGAAGATTTCCGTGCTGCGCGGCGTCACCATTCCGGAGTTCGGTGGCGATACGATCTGGGCGAACACCGCGACGGCCTATTCCGAGCTGTCGCCGGCGCTGCAGCGTCTCGCCGACGATTTGTGGGCGGTGCACAGCAATTCCTATGACTATGCCGCCGTGCGCAGCCGCGCCAACGAGACCGATCGTAAGCATTACGAGGAGGTGTTCACCGGCACGGTGTACGAGACCGAGCATCCGGTGGTCCGCGTTCACCCCGAAACCGGCGAGCGCACACTGATCCTCGGCAATTTCGTGCAGCGTTTTGTCGGGCAGTCCAAGGGCGATGGCCATAAACTCCTCGATCTGTTCCAGGCCCACATCACCGCGCCGGAGAATACCGTGCGCTGGCGCTGGCGCGCAGGCGACGTCGCGATCTGGGACAACCGTGCCACCCAGCATTACGCCGTGAACGATTATGGCGACCAGCACCGTGTGGTCCGGCGCGCGACCGTTGATGGCGACGTGCCGATCAGCGTCGACGGGCGGCACAGCACCACCCGCATCAAGACGACCAAGCCGTCGGCGAACGCTGCGGAACGCAGCCAAGCTAACAGGGCCGCGTGACGTCGCCCATCCTTATCAAACATCTTGAGGCTTAGAAATCATGACACCGCACATTCCATTAGCCGCCCGACGGCCTCACATGTCGCCGTTCCGGCATGCCGTCCTCGCAACCGCCATCCTGCTCGGCCTCATCGGCGCCGCGCAAAGCGCGCAACTCGAACAGACCGAGCTGCGCTATCAGGGCCAGGTCGGCCAGGTCACATTTCCTGAACTCGCCGAAGACCTCGGCTACCTCGCGCCGCTGAAGCTGAAATGGATCGGCAACACCATCAGCGGTCCGCAGGACATCCAGACCATGCTGGTCGGTGATGTCGATTTTGGCGGCGCCTTCAACGGCGCCGTCACCAAGCTGATCGCCTCGCGCGCGCCGGTCAAAGCCGTGATCGGCTATTACGGCGTCGACGACAACACCTGGTACGGCTTCTTCGTCAAGGACAACAGCCCGATCAAGACCGCACGCGACCTGGTCGGCAAGAAGGTCGCGATCAATACGCTCGGCGCGCATCATGAATTCATGCTGCGTGAATATCTCGGCCGCAATGGATTGACGCCGGCGGAGATCAAACAGGTCACGCTTGTCGTGGTGCCGCCGGTGACCGGCGAGCAGGCGCTGCGGCAAGATCAGGTCGATGTCAGCAATCTCGGCGGCGTCCTGCGCGACAAGGCGCTCGAGCGTGGCGGCATCCACAGCCTGTTCGCCGATCGGGACCTGTTCGGGAATTTCACCGCCGGGACTTACGTGATGCGCAACCAGTTCATCGCGGGCAATCCCAACACCGTGCGTCACTTCGTCGAGGCGGTGGCGCGCGCGATCGAATGGGCGCGCAAGACGCCGCCGGAAGAGGTCCGGGCGCGTTTCGAGAAAATCATTGCCGACCGCAAGCGCAATGAAGATGCCTCGACGGTGAAATACTGGAAGAGCACCGGCGTCGCCGGTCAAGGCGGACTGATCGAGGACCGTGAGTTTCAGGTCTGGATCGACTGGCTGGTCAAGGACGGCGTCCTGAAGCCGGGCCAGCTCAGGGCTTCCGACCTCTACACCAATGAATTCAATCCGTATCGCACGGTTGGCACGACGGCGGTGGCGAAATGAGCGAGATCAAGATCCGTTTCGAACAGGTTCGCAAGGATTTTGCGGTGCGCGGCGGGGCCGGTGGTCCCTCGCGCCACTTCACGGCGCTGGACGATGTCACGTTCAATGTCACCGCAGGCGAATTCCTCACACTGGTCGGGCCGAGTGGCTGCGGCAAATCCACTCTGCTGGATTTGCTCGGTGGCCTGACGCTGCCGAGCAGTGGCCGCATCCTTCTTGACGGCAAGCCGATCTCGGGGCCGGCGCGCGACCGCGGCGTGGTGTTCCAGCAATATGCGCTGTTTCCCTGGCGCACGGCGCTCAGCAATATCGAGTTCGGACTCGAGGTTGCCGGCGTCGGCCGGCGGGAGCGGCTTGAGCAGGCGGCGCATTATCTCGAACTCGTGGGCCTGTCCGCCTTCGCCAAGCGTTACCCGCACGAGTTGTCGGGTGGCATGAAGCAGCGCGTCGCGATCGCCCGCAGCCTTGCCTATGGGCCTGAGGTGCTGCTGATGGACGAGCCGTTCGCGGCGCTCGACGCCCAGACCCGTGAGTCGCTGCAGACGGAATTGCTCCGCATCTGGCGACAAACCCGAAAAACCATCGTCTTCATCACCCACGGCATCGACGAAGCCATCGTGCTTGGGCAGCGTGTCGCGATCATGTCGACGCGTCCGGGCCGCATCAAGCACATTGTCGACATTCCCGCCGAACTGCACAGCGAGACCGAGGATGTGCGCTCACTGGCTCTGTTCGGCAAGACGCGTCATGAAATCTGGACGCGGTTGCGGGATGAGGAGAAGCCGCCAGCCGACATCCGCAGCATCGCGCCCACCCTCACGGCAACCCATCCGCGACCGGAGGCCGCCTGATGACCAGCTATGAATTCGTTCGGGGAAGGCTGCGCGATGATGCGGAGGCAAGCCGCTGGGTGTCGCGCGCAATCGCGCATGCAGCGTCGGCGCGGCGATGGGTCGTTTCGGCGCTGACGCGCTCGGCCCTGGTGATCGCTCTGCTGGCCTTTTGGGAGATCGCGCCGCGGGCGGGCCTGACCGAAGCCGCCTTCCTGCCGCCTGTGTCGGAGGTGCTGCAGGCCGGTTGGGAGCTGGTGCTCAACGGCCAGCTTTATGAACATCTCGGGGCGAGCCTGTTCCGGGCGCTTGGTGGTTTTCTGATCGCGCTCGTGTTGTTCATCCCGCTCGGGCTTGCGATCGGTTGGTATCGCGGGCTTGGCGCTGTGCTCAACCAGATCATCGACGTGCTGCGCAACACCGCGCCGCTGGCGATCCTGCCGATCTTCATCCTGCTGCTCGGGATCGGCGAACTCTCCAAAGTGACGATGGTGGTTTATAGCTGCGCCTGGCCATTGTTGCTCAACACGGCGTCGGCCGTGAAGCAGGTCGATCCGCTCCTGGTCAAATCCGCCCGCACCATGGGCACGACGCAACTGCAGCTGTTCGTCAAGGTGATCCTGCCGGCTGCACTGCCGACCATCTTTGTCGGTGTGCGGTTGGCCAGTGCCTCGGCCATTCTGGTTCTGATTGCATCGGAAATGGTCGGTGCCAAGGCTGGGCTCGGCTATCTCGTGATCTACAGCCAGTACAGCTTTCTGATCCCGCAAATGTATTTCGGGATTCTCGCGATCACGGGTGTGGGTCTGACCATCAATTTCATGCTTGAGCGGATCGAACGCCGCCTGACGCGCTGGCGGCCGGCGGCCTGAGCCTCGGCGCTCTGGAGCGTGTGGCGACGGCAGAGGGATGCGTTGGCTCGACGAAAGCAAAAGAGAAAAGCCGCCCGGGCGTTACGCCGAGCGGCTTCTCTTGCGGCTGCCGGCCCAAGCTCCGGTTCCGCCGCGGGCCATTGAAGAGCACGATCAGGCTGGCCGAGTCGTAGTTAACGATTGGTTAACGCGTCTGAACTGAGTCGTCCCGGGTGGCCGTCGGTGCTCCACAGGGAATGTTGACCTGCGGGGCGAATCCGCGCCTTTTCACGTCCCGGTATTTGCCGGCATAGGCAAGCTGCGCGGCAAAACGATTTTCAGGGAGATATTCATGTCGAAATCGCGTTTTGGTGTTGGCCTCATCGGCGTTCAACCGAATCGGAGCTGGGCCACGACTGGCCACATCCCGGCGCTTCGCGCCTTGCCTGACAGCTTCGAGATCGTCGGTGTCGCCAATACCAGGAAAGAAAGCGCCGAGCAGGCCGCCGCGGCCTACGGCATTCCGCGCGCCTTCGCCAATCCGGGTGAACTCGCCGCCGATCCGAGCGTCGACATCGTCACGATCACCGTCAAGGTGCCGTACCATCGCGAGCTCGCGAAGATCGCCTTTGATGCCGGCAAGCACGTCTATTGCGAATGGCCGCTTGGCCACGACGCCGCCGATGCGCAGGACATGGCGCGAATGGCGAAGGAGAAGGGGCTGCTCGGCGTGGTCGGCATCCAGAGCGAAGCTTCGCCCGAGATCGAATACGCGGCGAAGCTGATCAAGGATGGCTATGTCGGCCAGGTGTTGTCTTCGACCATCGTTGCCCGCGGTCGCGGCTGGGGCGCGGTGCAGCCGTTGAAGTCGACCTCCTATGTGCTCGATCGCAAGCTCGGCTCGACCATGCTGACGGTTCCGGTCGGCCATACCCTCTCGGCGCTGCGCAAGGTGCTCGGCGGGATTGCCGAACTCTCTGCCGTCCTCGCCAATCGCCGCACCAGCGTCCTCATCAAGGACACCGGCGAGACTGCGCCCATGACCTCGCACGACCAGGTGCTCGTCGCCGGCCTGTTGGAGGGCGGCGCACCGATTTCGCTCCATGTCCGCGGCGGCGATGCGCGTGATGGCAACGGGTTCTGGTGGCAGATCAACGGCACCGAGGGCGACCTGCAGCTCAGCGGCGCGTCCGGCCATACCCAGCAGGTGCAACTCGCGCTCAAGGGCGGGCAGGGCGAGGACAGGGAGCTGAAGCCGATCGAGGTGCCCGCGTCCTATCGCCAGGGTGGGCCGGAGAACATCGTCGTCGGCAATGTGGCGCGACTTTACGGCCGCATGGCCAACGATCTCCGGCATGGCACGCATACCGCGCCGGCGTTCGCCGATGCCGTCGAGATTCATAAGATCATCGATGCGATCGTGACGTCGGCCGAAAGCGGCAGGCGCGTGAGGGTTTAAGACGACGGACACGTCGTCAACCGCAGACGTCCATCGCGCTTCAGCGCCGGGCGCGTCTCCCCGCCTTCTTGCCGATCTGTCTGCCGCTCTTGCGTGCGGCCGTCTTGCGCGTTTTTCTGCCGCGCGCCGCCGACCGTTTGGCAGCTGTCCTGGCCGACTTTCTTGCGTTTTTTCCGGCGGTCTTGCCGGCCTTCCTCGCTGCCTTCTTTTTTGACGCCTTCTTTTTTGACGTTTTATTGGCTGTCGTCTTGGCGCTCTTCTTCGGCCTCGCAGCCTTGGCGACGCTGCGGGCCGCCGTCTTCACCGAGCGCGGCGTCTTGGCGGTGATGGCCTTGGTGGCGCGCTTGGCGACGGCGCGAACTGCGGTCTCCGCCAGCGCGCCGGCCGCTGTTGCCGCAAGGTCCGCGATGTGATCGGCCAACGGCTTGTTCGCGGCCTGGTCTGGCTGTTGGCTTTGCGGCTGTTTGGGGTCATCCATCCCTGATCTCCATGATTCTCGAAAACCAACGAGGTGTGTCGGGAACATAAGTTCCGGGATGGCGTGCGGTTCCATTGTGGCGGGGACGAGACGTTCGGACCGCCGCATATCGCGCCAAGGGCCCAACGTGTTTGCGGGATTCTACATGCGCGAGCCGCCGTCGATGCCGACCACCTGACCTGTCATGTGCGCGGAATCGTCCGAGCAGAGAAACGCGATCACATTCGCGACGTCGTCCGACGTGCCGATGCGGCCGAGCGGCGTCGCCTTCACCTGCTGCTCGATCATCCGCGCGCGGGTCTCGGCCGCCGAGCCGCCGGCGCTGAGCTCCTGGGCGGTCCAGTCCAGTCGCGCGGTGTCGACGAAGCCGGGGCAGACCGCGTTGACCCGGACCTGGAACGGCGCCATCTCCTGCGCGAACGCCTGGGTCAGACCGATCTGGCCGTGTTTCGACGCGCCGTAAGCCGCGATCCGCGGCTTGGCGATACGTCCCGACGAGGACGACACGATCACCACATTGCCGCTCTGTCTTGCCGCCATGTGACGACCGACGATCTTGCAGCAGAGGAAGCTGCCGATGAGGTTGACCTCGATCACACGGCGCAATTCGCTTTCGGGCAGATCAATGATTGCCACCCGGTCGCCGCCGGGCCGCGCGCCGGCATTGGCCACGAACAGGTCGATGCGGCCAAGCGTGGCAATGGTCTTGTCGACCGCGGCCTGGATCTCGCTCTCGACCGTGACGTCGGCCTCGAGGGGAAGCGCACGGCGGCCCAGCGCCTCCACTTCCTTGGCGACGCTCGCCACGCCCTGCCAATCATCCTTCTCGTCGGCGACGCGCTGGTTCACGGGCCAGGCGATGTCGAGCAGCGCGACATCGGCACCCTCGCGCGCCAGCCGCAATGCCGTGGCGCGGCCGATTCCGCGGCGGCCCCCCGCTCCCGTGATGAGGGCCACCTTGCCTTTCAAATCATGCTGCACGCTTATTTCTCCAGTTCCAGCGAGAGGCCGGCGGCCTTGACCAGCTTGCGGTATTTTTCGAGCTCGCTGCTGACATAGCTTGCGAACTCGGCTCCGCTCATCGGCTGCGGGTTGACCGTGTTCTGCAATAGCTGCGCCCTTGTGTCGGGCTGGTTCAGCACTTTCACCAGCGCCGCGTTCAGGGTGTCCAGCACCGGCTGCGGGGTCTTGGCCGGCGCGCACAGGCCGAGCCACGAAATGATCTTGAAGCCCGGATAGCCGGATTCGGCGAGCGTCGGCACATCCGGCAGCGAGGGATCGCGCTCGCTGGAGGTGACCGCGATCGGGCGTGCCTGTCCGGCCCTGATGGCCGGCAGTTGCGGACCGAGGCCACCGAACATCGCCGGCACATGACCGCCGACCACGTCAAGCCGCGCCGGCGCGTCGCCACGATAGGGCACCGAGACGACATCGAAGCCCGCCATCTGCTTGAACAGCTCCATCGCGAGCTGCGGCGAGCCGCCGACGCCCGCGACCGCGTAGCTCTTCTTCGGCTCCGCCTTCGCCCAGGCCACGAACTCCGCCACGGTTTTCACCGGCACCGAAGGGTGAACCATCAGCACATTGGCGTTCCAGCCGATCATGCCGACGAAACTGAAGTCCTTTTCGGGATCGACCGGCGGCGGCGTCTTGTAGAGGGCAGGGCCGGTTCCATGGGTCGAGATGCTGCAGCCATAGATCGTGTAGCCATCGGGGGCCGCGCGCGCCACCATCTCGGCGCCGATAAAGCCGCCCGCGCCGGTGCGGTTCTCCGCCACCACCGGCTGGCCGAGAACCTCGGCGAGCTTGTTGGCGACGATCCGGCCGGGCACGTCGGAGCCGCCGCCGGCAGGAAAGCCGATGATCAGGTGGATCGGTCGGCTTGGAAAACTCTGCGCGTGAGACGGAGCGGATGCAAAAGCGCTGAATGCGACGGTCAGGACGGCCGCGAGCAGCGGGCCCTTCGGGTTGTTCGCCATCGATGTTTCTTCCCTGGTTTCATTCTTCTTGCTTCAAAAAACATGGGGCTGTTGACAGCGGATTTCAGTCATTCTGCCGCATCGCCGTCACAAGGACAATCAGCCCTGCGGCTTTTCGCTCCTCACATCGCGACAGTCGCCGGCGCATGACGTCGCCGCGACGCCGCCCGCCACACAACCTCAGATGGGCGATGGTGCGGTCCCGCGCGCCGATTGAGGTCGCGGTGCAGCATCAACATCAGGTGTTCGCTTTTGGTCGTCTTTGGCCGTCGCCTGCGTCACCAAAATGCGCATAATCTGCGCGGCTGGACAGCCGCGCATCAGCGTTCACGTTCGGGCGCGCGGGAAAGGATCACGATCATGACAATCTTCACCGGTCCGGTCTTCGACATGGCGACGCGACAGTTCCATGTGATCGCCGATCACCTCGCGATCCCGGAAGACGAGCGCGGCCGGCTGTTGATGCCGAAGCGGGCGGTGATCGTGTCCTGTCCGATCCGGCGCGACGACGGCCGCATCGCCGTGTTCGAAGGCTATCGCGTTCAGCACCACCTCACCGCCGGCCCGACCAAGGGCGGCACGCGCTTTGCGGCGTCCGTCGATCTCGGCGAGATCGGCGCGCTGGCGATCTGGATGAGCTGGAAATGCGCGGTCATGGGTCTGCCTTATGGCGGCGCCAAGGGCGGCATCGGCGTCGACACCACGACGTTGTCGAAGCGCGAACTCGAGGCGCTGTCGCGCCGCTACATGCAGGAGATGATTCCCTTCGTCGGTCCGCATACCGACGTCATGGCGCCGGACATGGGCACCAATGAGCAGGTGATGGCGTGGTTCATGGACACCTACTCGATGTATCAGGGGCGCACCGTGACGGAGATCGTCACCGGCAAGCCGGTATCGACCGGCGGTACGCTCGGCCGGCGCGAGGCCACCGGGCGCGGCGTCGCGCATCTCGCATTGCGCGTGATGAAGGACCGTTCGATCGTGCCGAATCGCGCGACCGCGGTCGTGCAGGGCTTCGGCAATGTCGGCTCGATTGCGGCGCTCGAATTGTATAACAAAGGCGTTCGCATCATCGCGGTCAGCGATCACACCGGCGCGCTGCAGCGGCCGGAGGGTCTCGACGTGCCGGCCCTGCTCGCGCATGTCGCGGTGCATGGCAGCCTCGCCGGCTACTCGAACGAGCTCGCCTGCGACCCCGCGGAGATGCTGACGATGGCCTGCGATGTGCTGGTGCCGGCGGCGATCGAGCGCGTGATCGACGCCAAGGTCGCCGACGCGCTGCGCTGCCGGATCCTGGCCGAGGGCGCCAACGGACCGACCACGCCGGAAGCCGATCTCGTGCTGCAGCGGCGGCAGGACGAGATCTGCGTCATTCCCGATATCATCTGCAATGCCGGTGGCGTTGTCGTCAGCTATTTCGAATGGGTGCAGGATCTGCAGCAACTGTTCTGGGGCGAGGAGGAAGTGATGCGACGCGAATATGAAATCCTCGATCGCGCCTTCACCGAAATGACGACGCGTGCCGCGCGCGAGAACATCTATAATCGCACCGCCGCGATGGCGATCGGGGTCGAGCGGGTGCGAGCGACAAAAAACACCCGCGGCCTGTTCCCGTGAGACACGTGTTCCCGTGCGATACATGGCGCGCCAGGTCGCGGCAGGATGGTCCGCGGTCGAACCCGCCCCTGGCGGCCCCGTGCCGGTGACGGCGGGGCAGGCGCCGACCATGATCGGCCCTCCTGTCGTCCTCACGAGGACTTGCCATCCTCGGCGCAGTGGTAGTAGGGGCTGACACGCGACGGATTTGGAGACTGGGGCTTTGATGGCTGTCATGGACGTCTCTCACGCACGGAACGCGAACCGCTACTGGGCCATCGGCCTGGCCGCGCTGATCACGGGCCTTTTGACCGCGCCGGCGGAGACGCTGGTGGATCATCTCAATCTGCTGCGCGGCCTCGGCGGCTTCTCGATGGTCGTCAGCGGCGCGCCGTTTGCGATCCTGATCGTCACCCTGGTGCGCGTGCTGGTGCGCGCGGAGTGGTGGCGGGCGCTGACCCTCGGCTTTGTCGTCGTCATGGCCTTTGCGATTGCAATCGCCATCGCCTCGGAGACGAGCATGGATCTGACCGGCCGGTCCGAGATTGTGCGCAACGCGATCGCGGGCCTGGTCGGCGGGTTTCTCGGATCGGCGTTGCTGGTGGGCGGCGTGCTGCTGCTCCATATCGGCGGGCCGCGCGGGACACGCTGGCTGCAGATGATTGCCGCTGGAACCTTGCTCGGCGTTCTGCTCGCATTCGATGTCTATCGGCAGGCTGATAATTTCTGGGTGCTGTTTCCGATCTGGCAGGTCGTCGTTACGCTGCTGTTCGTGCGCGCGCTGGAGACGCCGCCGGCCTAGTGCCCGGTTTTCGACGTTCGTGATACAGCGCGGCGACCACCGACACGAACGTCGAAAAACCAAAGGGCACTAGCAAGCCTATGACTCTCGTACCGCTTTCTATCTGAAGTCCCTGAGATGGGTTAGCGGCGAAGGGTGCAGGGACTTCAGATAGGCGGTACTAGCCGTCCGCTTGCGAGACCTTCGCAATTCTGAACACCGCACGCGCGCAATTCCTGCGCCGGGCGTGCCTTGACCACAATCAGGTCGCAGTTCTCTGCCATCGGCATGGCCGGTGCAGTGCAGCCATACGGCGAATGATGCGCGGCGTTCGTGCGCGCTGCCGCGGGAGCGTCGCGGTCCGAATCATTTGGGACCGTGCGGTCAAAAAGATGACGCCGGTGCGGGGTTTTGGTTTTGCGCAACAAACAGTCATGACGTCCGACTTGCAGCCGGGCTGCAATCGGCCGCGTCGGTCCGGGCTGTCTCACTTTGGGACCGGGGCGCTGCGGTGCATCTTCCGCGCAACAGTTTAAGTCAATTTGGTTCGGGGCCGCCTCCCGATCTGGACAAAAAGACGATCTGCGAACACGCTGCGATCACCTCAATGGCAGGGGCGACGAATGAAATTTGTGACGGGGCTGTTGGCTGCGGCGTTCCTTTGCATGGGCGTTGTGAGCAGTCAGGCGGTGGTGCGAATCTCCGACGATCGTGGCGGCCGAATCGGAACCTACGTCGACAAATATGAAGACCTCCGCGAGTCCAAGGAGACCGTCGTGATCGACGGCCTTTGCGCCTCGGCCTGCACCATCGTCCTGGGGGCGCTGCCCGCCGAGCGGATTTGTGTGACCTCCCGCGCCAATCTCGGGTTCCATGCTGCCTGGGATTTTGGCGTCAACGGTCAGGCCGTGACCAACACCGAGGCGACGCGGATGCTCTATTCGATGTATCCGCCGCAGATCCGGCGCTGGATTTCGGCCCGGGGTGGCCTGACCCCCCGGATGCTGTTCCTGCACGGCCGGGCGCTCTCCAGCATGTACAAATCCTGCTACATGGACGCGCAGGCCTCGACCGTCCACTGACCGGGCTTGCACTGACGGTTTGCCTAGCCCTTAAACCCCCGCCGGCCGCTGCGCCTCGATGATCCCGATGTGATCCGGGCGGCCAAACCGGCGCTTGTTCCGCGGCTTCTGCCGGCCTATGTCAGGGCGGTGCTTGACCGGAACGTCCGATGATCCCGCGTGACACCTCTGCCGGGCAATTGTCGACCCCCGCGCCGACGCGTGGGGTGCCGCCTCTCGCCTGGTTGGCTGCAACGATCGCCGGACTCGTGCTGGTGGCCGGTTCGGTCGCCTGGCTCCATTACGGCACGACGGTATTTTTTGAGATGATCGCAAGCGGCATCGCCGCATGCTTTTGACCGGCGGGAACGCGCCGGTCTGGATCGAGGGATGACGAACATCGCAACTCGCCCTGCCGCGATCGCCGCGGCCTTCGTCGCCAGCCTGATCGTCGGGCTTGGTCTGATTTTCTGGCTGCTGGACAGCTCACGCGGCGCGCTGGCGCCGTCTGCGATCGGCGGCCCGTTCCAGCTGGTTGATCAGGACGGTCGCACCGTCACCGACAGAAATCTCGAGGGCAAGCCGACGCTCCTGTTCTTCGGCTACACGCATTGCCCGGATGTCTGCCCGACCACGCTGTTCGAGATGTCGGAGATCCTGCGCGCGATGGGCAAGGATGCCGATCGGGTCAACGCCTATTTCGTCTCGGTCGATCCCGAGCGCGACACGCCGGCGACCATCAAGGATTATCTCTCCAGCTTCGACCCGCATCTGAAGGGTTTGACCGGCGATCCGGCAGCGGTCGGCACCATGCTGTCGGCCTATCGCGTCTATTCGAAGAAAGTACCGGGCAAGGACGGTGATTACACCATGGATCATTCGGCGATGATCTATCTGATGGATGCCAAGGGACGCTTCGTCGCGCCGTTCAAGCTCGATCGCAAGCCGGAGGACGCGGCGGCCGACCTGAAACGCCACGTTTGATCTGGTGTCCCGTTTCCGAAGTTCGCAAGACTTCGCAGCACCCTCTGATGCGAACTTCGGAATCAAAGGGACACTAGCAGATTTCCGCGCGCTGCCGCTCGCATTGGCTGCAAATCGTTGATATGACGCGCTCTTGCGCCAAACCTGCGACAACAGCCCATTCTGTTATGCAAACCCGTGCTGACATCGCCATCATGGTCGCCGCGCTGATCGCGGCAGCGGCTCTGCATGTGCCGGCGGTCCGGCCGGCATCGGCGCAGGAGGCGTTGCGCACCACGCCGGGCGCGCAGGCCGTGCCCGGGTTCTGGGATCCGCGGCGGCGGCCGGACCGGCCGGACCTGTCGCGCCTGACGGTGATCCGCTTTCTCACCGAGACCGACTATCCGCCGTTCAATTTCGCGGGCTCGGACGGCAATCCCGCCGGCTTCAATGTCGATTTCGCGAAGATGCTGTGCGACGAGATCAAGGTCACCTGCACTATCCAGATGCGTCGCTTCGAGACGCTGGTGGATGCGCTCGCGACCAATCGCGGCGATGCGGTGATCGCCTCGATGGCGGTGACGCAGGCGCTGCGGGCGCGGGTCGATTTCACCGATCCCTATTATCGCACGCCCGCGCGCTTCGTCGCCCGCAAGGACATGGCGGTCGACACCATGCGGCCGGAATATCTCGAAGGCCGCCGCGTCGGCGCCATCTCAGGCTCGGCGCATGAGGCCTATCTGAAATCCTTCTTCACCGACGCTGAAATCATCGGTTATCCGAATGACGACGCCTTGCGCCAGGCGCTCCGGCGCGGTGACGTCAGTCTGATTTTCGGCGACGCCATCTCGCTGTCGTTCTGGATCAACGGCACCGACTCCGGCGATTGCTGCGCGTTTTCCGGCGGTCCGTTCACCGAGAGCCGCTATTTCGGCGAAGGCATCGGCATCGCCGTGCGCAAGGGCAATGACGTGCTGCGGCAGGCCCTGAACTGGGCGATGTTCCGCGTCTGGGAAAAAGGCCGCTACACCGACCTCTGGCTGCGGTATTTCTCGGTCAATCCGTTTTGAGCAATGGCAAATTGAATTTCGTCATGCCCGGCTTTATGCCGGGCATCCACGGCTATCCAGCCCAATCGCAGGATGTGGATGGCCGGAACATAGGCAAGCGAAGCGAGGCCGTTCTGCGAACAGCTAAGTCCGGCCATGACGCTGGAAAGACTTGGACCCAAGGACTTGGACCCAAGGACTTGGACCCAAGGACTTGGACCCAAGCGCACCGCAGTCTACTGTCCGCGCCCGGAGAATATCATGTCGACTGAAGCCCTCGCCGATGACCTGCGCAAGGTCGCCGAGCAATCCAATGCCTGGCCTTTCGAGGAGGCGAAGAAGCTCGTCGCCCGATTGAAGAAGGCGCCGAAAGACGAGGTGCTGTTCGAGACCGGCTATGGCCCGTCCGGCCTGCCGCATATCGGCACCTTCGGCGAAGTCGCGCGCACCACCATGGTGCGCCACGCCTTTCGCATCCTGACTGACGACAGGATCAAGACCCGGCTGCTCGCCTTTTCCGACGACATGGACGGCCTGCGCAAGGTGCCCGACAACGTGCCGAACAAGGAGATGCTGGCGCGATATCTCGGCAGGCCGCTGACATCGGTCCCGGATCCGATTTCAAACGAATATCCCTCGTTCGGCGCCGCCAACAACGCGCGGCTGCGCGCCTTTCTCGATCATTTCGGATTCGATTACGAATTCGCGAGCTCGACCGACTATTACAAATCCGGCCGCTTCGACGCGACGCTGTTGAAGATGCTTGCGGCCTATGATGAGGTCATGGCGATCATCCTGCCGACATTGGGGCCGGATCGCCGCGCGACTTACTCGCCCTTCCTGCCGATCAGCAAGACGACCGGCATCGTCTTGCAAGTCCCCATGATCCGTCGCGATGTCGCGGCCGGCACGGTGACTTATGTCGATCCCGACAGCGGCGAAGAGGTCGAGACGCCGGTCACCGGCGGCAACGTCAAATGCCAGTGGAAGGCCGATTGGGCGATGCGCTGGGTCGCGCTTGGGGTCGACTATGAGATGGCCGGCAAGGATCTGATCGACTCCGTCAAATTGTCCGGCAGGATCGCGGCCGCGCTTGGCGGCGTGCCGCCGGAAGGCTTCAATTACGAACTGTTCCTCGACGACAAGGGTCAGAAGATTTCGAAGTCGAAGGGCAATGGTCTGACCATCGATGAATGGCTGCGCTACGCCTCGCCGGAGTCGCTGTCGCTGTTCATGTATCGCGAGCCGAAGGCGGCGAAGCGGCTCTATTTCGACGTCATCCCGCGCAATGTCGACGACTATCAGCAATTTCTCGACGGCTATGCGCGCCAGGATGCGAAGCAGCGGCTCGGCAATCCGGTCTGGCACATTCATTCCGGCCATCCTCCGGCCGCCGATATGCCCGTGACCTTCCAGATGCTGCTGACGCTGGTGTCGTCGTCGAATGCGGAGAATGCCGAGACGCTGTGGGGCTTCATCGGCCGCTACCGGCCGGGCGTGACGCCCAAGACGCATCCGAAGCTCGACGCGCTGGTCGGTTACGCCATCAATTACTATCGCGACTTCGTGCTGCCGACCAAGCAGTTCCGCGAGGCGAGTGCGGCCGAGCGCGCCGCTCTGTCCGATCTGCGCGACGCGCTGGCACAATTGCCGGACACCGCGTCGGCGGAGGACATCCAGAACGTGGTCTATGAGATCGGCCGCCGCGAGCCGTTCCTCGACGCCGTGAAGAAGGGCAAGGACGGACGGCCGGGCGTGTCGCTCGACTGGTTCAACATGCTCTATCAGGTGCTGCTCGGCCAGGAGAAGGGCCCACGTTTCGGCTCCTTCGTCGCGGTGTACGGTCTTGCCAACGCGATCGCGATGATCGACGGCGCGCTGGCGCGCACGGCGGGGTAGGGTGGCTGCTTGCCCTCGGACGCTGCTGCTTTCGTTGTTTGTCCCGCCTTCAATCCAACCTGTCGTCACCGGGCAAAGCCGTCCGAAG
>Ga0081455_10000812_pt1 | contig 40224 bp, 31 predicted proteins | sample TabmetS3T2R1_FD_70207 | JGI IMG/M metagenome (GOLD analysis project Ga0081455, IMG submission 70207) | Tabebuia heterophylla rhizosphere microbial communities from the University of Puerto Rico - S3T2R1 | ecosystem: Host-associated > Plants > Roots > Rhizosphere ... | reverse complement strand
AGATGGAGACCGACGAGTACCGTTCGATCTATGCCGGGCTCGACGATCTGTGGAACGGGCGCGTGCAGCGGCTCAACCAGCGCCTGAGCGAAGCGGGCCTGCCGGTTCGTCTCGCCAATCTGTCGTCCATCTGGACGCTCCACTACACACAGCCTTCTCGATACAACTGGATGCTTCAGTACTACCTGCGTGCTGAAGGGCTCGCCTTGAGCTGGGTCGGCACGGGCCGCTTCATCTTCAGCCTCGACTACACCGAGGCCGAGTTCGCCGAGGTCGCCGACCGCGTGGTGTCGGCGACCCGGGCGATGCAGGAGGACGGGTGGTGGTGGGCTGACGCCAGCCTCACCAACAAGACCATCAAGCGTCGCGTGCTTCGAGAGATTCTTCGAGCTCGCCGTGGTGACGGCCATGATTCGGGTCGATCAGCTCACCCTTCATCAGGTACAGCGGCGCCCTCCAGTAGAGCATGACGTCGTGGAACGGGTCCGTGATGATCTTGGTGATCCACACGAGGCCCGTTTGCACGTCGCGGATGAAGAACAGATGAATCGTGCGGAAGAGCAGGCCGCCGATCCCGATGGCGAACCACATCTCGCCGACGTGCTGGACGAAGAGATCCTTCGCGGTGACGGCGTCGAACACGCCGAAGAGCGTCGGGTCGATCCACAGGAGGGCGGGTGACGCCGCCCAGATCACCATCAGCACGATCTTGCGACGCAGGTTGTAACCGACCTTGATGTCTTCCTTGTGCTCGTGCGTGGCCTCGTTCACTTCGTCGTAACCCTTCGGTTCGAAGAAGAAGTGACCGGCCTGGCGGCTCGTCATCGACACGAGCCAGCCGATCAGGGCGGCCGCGACCGGGTTCACGAACATCAATGCGTATGCGGTCAGGAAGCTGAGCGCGCTCACCAGGTGCAACGTCTGGTTGATCCGGCTGTGGTGGTAGTAGCGATGGTCGTCCCAACGCTGCGTTCTCAGTGCCTCGAGAAAACTCTGCTGCATGTGGCGTCCTCAAGCAAAAAAGGGCTGCGAAATCGGCAGGTGAAGCAAATATCTCAAGGACATCACAGGAATATGACGACGCCCCGAATGAAGCAAATATTCCGGATTCGTCGCGGCAAGATGACGGAAGCGGGTGCGTAGTTTGAGAACGGCGTCACACGCACGCAGCGGCGGCGAGGGCGCGAGCATGCGTCACAAAACCTTCGCACGCGCTTCATTGCGGCTTTATCTGGCCGGGTAATCGTGCGACGCGCCGATATTGGCCTTCGCGGGGCGCGGGAGCGCAAGCCGAACGCATGAGAATCATGATCGTCACGGACGCCTGGTTCCCTCAGACCAACGGCGTCGTGCATACGCTTGCACAGACCGCGTCCTGGCTCGGTCGCTTCGGTCACGAAGTAAAGCTCATCACCCCGCAGGATTTCCGCACCTTTCCGTGTCCGACGTATCCCGAGATCCGGATCTCCGTCTTTCCCTACAAGCAGGTGGCAGAGACGATCGGTGCGTTTGAGCCGCACGCTTTGCATATCGCAACGGAAGGCACGCTAGGGCTCGCCGCGCGCCGCTATTGCCTGACGCACGGTCTGAAGTTCACCACGTCGTATCACACGCAGTTTCCGCAGTATTTGAAGGAGCGGTATCCGATTCCGCTCTGGGCGTCGTACGCGGCGCTCACGTGGTTCCATAACGCCGCCGAACGCTGCATGGTGAGCACGAAGTCCGTGCACGAGCAGCTCGCGCAGCAGGGCTTCAAGAGACTCGCGCGCTGGCAACGGGGGGTCGATACGACGATCTTCCGTCCGTACGACAAGAGCTTCTTCGATTTGCCGCGCCCGATCGCAGCTTATGTCGGACGCGTTGCCGTCGAGAAGAACATCGACGCTTTTCTGCGCATGCCGTGGCAGGGCACGAAGCTCGTCATCGGCGATGGACCCGAGCTGCCACGTCTGAAGGTTCAGTATCCGGACGCGGTGTACGCCGGCTACCGTTTCGGCGAAGACCTCGCGAGGCATCTCGCCGCGGCGGATGTGATGGTATTCCCGAGCCTCACGGACACGTTCGGGCTCGTGAATCTCGAGGCGATGGCGTGCGGCGTGCCGGTCGCTGCGTTTCCGGTGACCGGTCCGATCGACGTCGTAGATGACGGCGTGACCGGGGCGCTCGATCCGGACCTCGCGCGCGCCGCGGAGCGCGCGCTGCAGATCGATCCTCGCGCGTGCCGTGAACGAGCCGAGCGCTCCGGCTGGGACACGTGCACGCGCGAGTTCGAGAACAACCTCGTCGCCTGCCACGGACCACGCTTGCCGCGTCATGCGACCGGCGGTGTCACGCGCGCGCCGGCTCGGAGTGTCGAGTCCGCCTAAGAGGTTCCTCGTTGATACACTGGCGGAATGACGCTCCGTGTTTGGCTCGCATTCCTGGCGCTCTGCGTAATTTGGGGAATCCCGTACTTCTTCATCAAGAAGGCGGTCGTCGAAGTGTCACCTTTGTTGGTCGCCTGGGGCCGCATCACGCTCGGCGCGCTGGTGCTGTTGCCCCTCGCGTGGCACACCGGCGGACTCCGTAACATCACCAAGCATCTCGGGTGGCTCGTGCTCTTCGCGGTCGTCGAGCTCGTCGGGCCGTTCTGGCTGATCGCGCTCGGCGAGCGATCGATCAGCTCCTCGCTCGCGGGCATCTTGCTTTCGGCCGTGCCGCTCACCGTCGTCATGATTGCGCCGCTGATGGGCGTGAAGGAGCGGCTGAGCGCACGGCGCTGGGCCGGGCTCACGATCGGTCTTGCGGGCGTCGTTGCGTTGCTCGGGATCGACTCGCTGCATGGAGCGCACGAGTGGTTCGGCGCGGGCTGCATTCTTCTCTCGACGCTCGGCTACGCGCTCGGGCCGCTCATCATTCAGAGACATCTTGCCGACGTGCAGCCGCTCGGCGTCGTGGCGGCGAGCACGGTAGTCGGCTCGCTCGTTCTGTTGATCCCCGCGATCTTGACGGCGCCCAGCGTCATGCCGTCGCCGTCGGCGATCACTTCCGTCCTCATTCTCGGCATCGTCTGTACGGCGCTCGGGCTCGTACTCTTTGTATATGTGATTTCGAACGCAGGGGCTTCCAAGGCCACTGTCGTCACGTACGTGAACCCCGCTGTCGCCGTTCTCCTCGGCGTCTGGATCCTCGACGAGCACTTCGGAATCGGCGCCGGCATCGGTCTCGTGCTCATCCTCCTCGGTTGCTATTTGGCGAACAGTAGTCAGGACGCTGCGCACTGATCCGCACTTCCGTGTTGTATCGCCGCCTAGTCACGAAAAATCCGCGCAACACGGTGACATAACTGCGGCGGCGTTTTGCGACGCGTTGACGCGCTTGTCGCCATAACCCAGGCTGAATGAATCGCCCCGAGGGTTTGCACGGAGCGCGTACGACTATGTGGATGCAAAAACTGTTGGCAATTACACCGTGGCCCGTTGTGTCGGCCTTCGTGGTGGCCGTGTCGGCTATCGGCGCGTTGTATCTCGCGCGCCGCACGGCGCATCACGCGATTCACGACGCCATGGCGACGCTGTCGCGTGGGCTGCGGCTCGCGGCGCAAGCTGTGACGAACGGCCAGGCGCGTCTCGCCGCGCGCAACCGCGAGGTGCTGCTGGCGGCCGGCCGCGAGGCGAAGGAGCGCGCCATCGAGCGCGAGTTCACGCGCGTCGCCGAGAGTGTGCGCAAGGATCTCGCGAACTATCCGGGCTTGCATCGGGCGCTCGCCGAATCGATCACGCGGATCGACGAGGACCATCGCACGGCCGTCGAAGTGCCGCCGTCGGTGCCCGGCTGGGCCGAGGCCATCGAGGTCGTCGCCAAGATCGATACGCGCCATGCGGGCGCGGAGATCCTCGAGAACATTCACAAGTCGCTGGTGAAGTCGAGTGACGAAGCCCTCGACGATTACCGCAAGGCGAGCGGTGAGCGGCATGCGCTGCTGCGCCGGATGATGCCCGAGTGGCGCCTCGTGCAGGAGACGCTCGGCAACGTCGGCCGCACGGTCGAGAGCGTGCTCGAGCGCGCGGTCGGCATCGATCGGCACATGCAGCAGTACGAGGACATCGTGAAGGGCGAAGACCGCGCGGTCTCGATCCTGTCGTCCTCGTCGCTCGTGCACTTCTTCGTGTCCGCGCTCGTGCTGCTCGTTGCGGCCGGCGGCTCCGCCATCAACTTCACGTTGATCGCGCGCCCGATGGCCGAGATGGTCGGCGGCACGAACTTCATCGGTCAGTTCCGCACGGCAGACATCGCGGCGCTCGTCATCATCATGGTCGAGATCTCCATGGGTCTCTTCTTGATGGAGTCGATGCGCATCACGCGCTTGTTCCCCGTCATCGGTGCGCTGCCCGACAAGATGCGCGTGCGCATGGTGTGGGTGTCCTTCACGATCTTGCTGTTGATGGCGAGCGTCGAGGCGGGTCTCGCGTACATGCGCGAAATCCTCTTGCAGGACGAGCTCGCGACCAACGCGCTGCTGCGCGGCGGCCAAGACAGCGCGGCAAACGTCGTGAACACACACTTGTGGATCACGACGGCGGCGCAGATGGGCATGGGCTTCATCCTGCCGTTCGCGCTCACGTTCGTCGCGATTCCGCTCGAGACGTTCGTGCACTCGCTGCGCACGGTGCTGGGGCTCGTCGGCATCGGCATCCTGCGCTCCGTCGCGCTGTTGCTCCGAGTGCTGAGTGGTGGCGCGAAGCATTTGGGTGCGCTCGCTCAGCGCATCTACGACTTGCCGCTGTTCCTGCCGCTGTGGGTCGAGAACCGCTTGGCGCACTCGCGCGCGATGGATCATGCGGAGCTCGAAGCCGACATCCGCGCGCAGATGGAAGTGGCGGATCAGGTGCAGGAGCCGTTCATTCACTCCGAGCCGCCGGCCGCAGCGTCGGAATCCGAATCGGAGCCACGCGAGGTGCGTCGCGCGGGCGGCCGCGGAGCACGCCGATGAACGCCGTCAGTGCGCCGCGTGCGTGGCGCCGCCGCGGTTCGATCAAGCGCGGACTGCTCGTCGCGGCTGCGGCCGTGCTGATGCTCACCGCGTGCGCCGGCCCATCCGGTCCGAACAACACGGGCGTGTATCTGCTCATCGACACCTCGGGCACCTACAACAACGAGGTGCGCAAGGCGGAGCAGATCATCCTGTACGTGCTCGGCAAGATGCAGCCGATGGACTCGTTCGCGGTGGCGCGCATCGATACCGCGAGCTTCACCGAGCGCAACATCATCGCGAAGGCAACCTTCGACGATCGGCCGAGCACGGCGAATCAGCAGAAGCGCTCGTTTGCCGGCAACGTCGAGCACTTCGTCGATCAGTCCTATCCGTCCCCGTACACGGACATCACCGGTGGCGTGCTGCAGGCCATCGAGTTCCTGAACGAGAAGCAGACGGGCCGTAAGGAAATATTGATCTTTTCCGACATGAAGGAAGACCTCGCCAAGGGATATGTGCGCAACTTGCCGCTCGACCTGCGCGGCTTCGAAGTGGTGGCGCTGAACGTCACGAAGTTGCGGACGGACAATGTCGACCCGCGGGAGTACCTGAATCGGCTCGATGCGTGGCGGCATCGCGTCGAGAAGGGCGGCGGCAAGTTTCGGATCATCAACGATCTCGAGCGTCTCGACGGCGTTCTCTAAAAAGATGCGGGCGGCGCCTCGGTCGCGAGGCGCCGCCACAGGCGCCGCACCGCCTGCCGCTGCACTTCCAATCGTCTCGTCCTTCCTGATCGATCGCTAATACAGCCCGCCGGCGGTGGTGCGGTCGATGCTGTTCATATCAGCGCACTTGTCGCCGCGACTGATCTGGGCGCACGCTTCCATCGTACAAAGCGTTACCGGAACGGCACGAAAGATGCGATGTCCATGCGGCATGCTTGTCGGCCTCAACGCAGCTGACGCGTTTTGCGTGCCTCGGTCCCACCCAATCGGAACAACATGAACGATGTGAACCGCACGACCGATGAAGAATCGGTCCGCTCGGATTTCGTGCGTCCCGCACGATCGCTGCACCGCTCGCGCGCGGTGAGTTTCCTTGTCGTCGTACTCTGCCTCGCCGCGCTCGGCGGCCTCGGGTGGTATCTGTCGCATCGAAATGCGACTCGTGGTCCCGCAGGTGGATTTGGTGGCAGGCGCCCGACTGCGACCGTCGCCTTCGGCGTCGCCACTCGCGCGGACATACCCATCCGCGTCGAGGCGCTCGGCACCGTCACGCCCATCGCCATGGCGACCGTGGCGCCGCAGGTGTCGGGCATCGTGCAGGACGTCTATTACCAGGAAGGGCAGATGGTGGATCGCGGGCAGCCGCTCGTGCAGATCGATCCGCGCCCGTTTCAGCTCGCGCTCGACCAAGCCGTTGCGCAGCTCGCGCGCGATGAAGCCTCGTTGGATAACGCGCGTGTAATCTTGGAACGTAACCAAACATTGCTGGCCCAGGATTCCATCGCCAAGCAAGACGTCGAGACGCAGGAAGCCACCGTCAAGCAACTCATCGGTACGGTCGCCTCGGATCGCGCGGCGGTCGGCACCGCACGGTTGAACATCGCCTACAGCAAGGTCGTCGCGCCGATCGGTGGGCGCGTAGGTTTGCGGCCCATCGATCTCGGCAACTACGTGTCGGCCGGCGCTGCGACGGGCGTCGCCACCATCACGCAAGTGAAGCCGATCGACGTGGTGTTCACCTTGCCGGCGGACAGCGTGATGGCCGTGGAGAAGCGCGTGCATGCGGGCGCGGAGCTGCCTACGGTGGTGCTCGATCGCACGCGCACGACGAATCTCGGCGCGGGCAAGTTTCTGACTCTCGACAATCAGATCGACTCGCAGACGGGCACCGTGCGCGCCAAAGCGCGGTTCGATAACGCGGAAGGCACGCTGTTCCCGAACCAATTCGTGAACGTGCAACTGCAGCTCGACGTGGTGAAGCAAGCGCTCGTCGTGCCGGCTGCGGCCATTCGTCATGGGCCGCAGGGCGATTTCGTGTTCGTCGTCGATGCGCAGAACACGGCGCACGTGCGGACGGTGAAAGTGGGGCCGTCGGTGGACGATCGCGCGTCCGTGACATCGGGCCTCGAACCCGGCGAGCGCGTCGTGACCGAAGGCGGCGATCGGCTGACCGATGGCTCGGTGGTGAAACTGCCGGGTCAGGCGGGTGGCGGTGGTTGGCCAGGCAGGCAGGGCGCGCAAGGCGGCGGCCAAGGCCCACCCGGTGCGCAAGGCGGCTGGCAGGGCGGGCAGCGCAGGCAGGGCGGCGGACAAGCCAACGGGCAGGGACGCCGGCATCGACGGCAGAACGGCGAGTCTGGCGACGCACCGGCGAACGGCCAGGCGCCGAGCGGCGCGCGGCAAAGTGGAACGTGGCAAGGCGGCTCAGCGCCTGTCCAGCCGAGTAGCGGCGCGCAGTCGAGCGGGCAGCGGCCTCGCGGTCAGTGGCAGGGCGGCTCCGCATCGCCTCCGCAGAACAATCAGTGAGCTTCGCGCGATGAGCCCGTCACGACCGTTCATCCTGCGCCCGGTCGCCACGTCGCTGTTCATGGCAGCGATCGTGTTGGCGGGCTTGGTCGGCTTTCACTTCCTGCCGCTGTCGGCACTGCCCGAAGTCGACTACCCGACGATCCAAGTGCAAACGCTCTATCCGGGCGCGAGCCCTGAAGTGATGAGCGCCACCGTCACCGCACCGCTCGAAAAGCAGTTCGGGCAGATGTCCGGGCTGGTGCGCATGTCGTCGACGAGCGCTGCCGGCGCATCCGTCATCACGCTGCAGTTCGGCTTGCAGCTCACGCTCGACATCGCCGAACAAGAAGTGCAGGCGGCCATCAACGCGAGCGGATCGTTGTTGCCCACCGACCTGCCCGCGCCGCCCGTCTACGCGAAGGTGAACCCGGCGGACGCGCCCGTCATGACGCTCGCGGTGAGCTCGGACACCATGCAGCTCACCGACGTGCGCAATCTCGTCGAAACGCGTCTCGCGCAGAAGATCTCGCAGATCGCGGGTGTCGGGCTGGTCTCGATCAGCGGCGGCCAGCGGCCGGCGATTCGCATTCAGGCGGACACGCAGCAGCTCGCCTCCATCGGGTTGAGTCTCGATCAGCTGCGCACGACGATCGGCAATGCGAACGCGAATGCCGCCAAGGGCAGCTTCGACGGCCCCTCGCGTTCGTATTCGATCAACGCGAACGATCAGCTCGTCACGGTGGACGACTACGCGGATCTCATCATCGCGTACAAAGACGGCGCGCCCGTGCACTTGAAGGACGTCGCGGACATCGTCGACAGCGCGGAGAACGTGAAGCTCGGCGCCTGGGAGAACACGCGGCCGGCGATCATCCTGAACGTGCAGCGACAGCCCGGTGCGAACGTGATCGCGACCGTAGATGCCATCAAAAAGGCGTTGCCGCAGCTGACGTCGAGCCTGCCCGCCGCCATCCAGGTGGATCTGCTGACGGATCGCACGCTCGGCATTCGCGCGTCGGTGCGCGACGTGGAAATGGAGCTGGTTCTCGCCGTCGTGCTCGTCGTGCTGGTCATCTTTCTGTTCCTGCACAGCCCGCGCGCGACGGTGATCGCGAGCCTCGCGGTGCCGATCTCGTTGATCGGTACGTTCGGCGCGATGTACTTGCTGGGCTACAGCCTCAACAACCTCACCCTGATGGCGCTCACGATTGCAACCGGCTTCGTCGTGGACGACGCGATCGTGATGATCGAGAACATCTCCCGCTATCTCGAGAGCGGCGAGAAGCCGCTGCAAGCCGCGTTGAAGGGCGCCGAACAGATCGGGTTCACCATCATTTCCCTGACGGTGTCGCTGATCGCGGTGTTGATCCCGCTGCTGTTCATGGGCGACGTCGTGGGCCGCTTGTTCCGCGAGTTCGCAGTGACGCTCGCGATCACCATCGTGATTTCAGCGGTCGTGTCGCTGACGCTCACCGCGTCGCTTGCGGCGCTGTGGATGAAGCAGGAACCGCACGTGCCGCCGCGCGGCATCGGCCACTACTGGCAGATCTGGTTCGACCGCATGGTCGCGCGCTACGACAGGATGCTCACGTGGGTGCTGGATCGCGAAGGCCCGACGCTGATCGTCGCGATCGCGACGCTGGTGCTCACCGCGATCCTCTACGTGTTCATGCCGAAGGGACTCTTTCCGACGCAAGACACCGGCCAGATCCAAGCGGAAGTGCGTGCGCGCGAATCGGTGTCGTTCGATCGGATGGCGGAGCTGCAGCAGGCGGTGTCCAAGCAAATCCTGCAGGATCAGGATGTCCAGAGCCTCAGCGCGTTCATCGGCGTGGACGGCGCGAACACCACCGCGCTGAATCGCGGCCGGATGCTGATCAATCTGAAGCCGCGCGAGGATCGCGGCTCACTCGCGGATGTCATGCAGCGATTGCAGGCGAGCGTCACCGGCGTCGCGGGTGCGCAGCTCTATCTACAGCCCGTACAGGACCTGACCATCGACGCCGAGACCGGGCCGACGCAGTACCGGTTCGCGCTCGAAGGCGCCGATCCGGATGTCGTCAACGACTGGACTGCGAGGCTCGTCGCGAAGCTCGGCGCGGTCTCGCAAGTCCGCAACGTCACGTCGGACACGGCGACACAGGGTCTGGCCGCGACGATCGACATCGATCGCGACTCGGCGGCGCGCCTCTCGATCACGGCGGCGACCGTCGACGAAGCGCTCTACAGTGCGTTCGGCCAGCGCATCGTGTCGACGATCTTCACCGACACAAATCAGTACCGCGTGATTCTCGAGGCCAAGCCGGGTCTCGTGACGGCGCCTGAGGATTTGAGCCTCGTTCACATCCAGACCGGCACAGGGGCGCCCACCCCTCTCACGGCGATCGCGTCGGTGACGGAGAAGACCGCGCCGCTGCAGATCAATCGCGTCGCGCAGTTTCCTGCTGCGACGATCGACTTCGATACTGCGCCGGGCGTGTCGTTGGGTCGCGCGGTGGACGAGATTCGTGCGGCCGCGCAGAGCATCGAGCTGCCGCCGAGTCTCACGATGACGTTCCTCGGCGCGGCGAATGCGTTTCAGGCCTCGTTGCAGAACGAGCTGTGGCTGATTCTGGCGGCGGTCGTGTGTGTGTACATCGTGTTGGGTGTGCTCTACGAGAGCTACATTCATCCGCTGACGATTCTCTCGACGCTGCCATCGGCGGGCGTGGGCGCGCTGCTCGCGTTGCTCATCACGGGCAGCGATCTCGGGGTGATCGGCATCATCGGCATCATTCTGCTGATCGGCATCGTGAAGAAGAACGCGATCATGATGATCGACTTTGCGATCGACGCCGAACGTGCCGGCAAGACGCCGCGCGAGGCGATTCACGAGGCCGCGCTGCTGCGCTTCCGGCCGATTCTGATGACGACCATGGCGGCGTTGTTTGCGGCCGTGCCGTTGATGCTCGGGTTCGGGATGGGATCGGAATTGCGGCGTCCATTGGGCGTGGCGATCTTCGGCGGCCTGATCCTGAGCCAGCTGCTCACGCTGTTCACGACGCCGGTGATCTATCTGGTGTTCGATCGGATGGCGAAGCGCCGCGCAGAAAGCGCCTCCGACGCGTCGAGCACCGAGGCGACGTCGCCGTGAGCGGGCACCGCCGACACGCTCCGAGCCGACGAGCTCCGAGCCGACGAGCTCCGAGCCGACGAGCTCGGCTTTCGAGCGCCGCAGCGGCCCTCGAAAGGGCGTCAACGTGAACCTCTCGGCGCCCTTCGTACGCCGCCCGATTGGTACCACGCTGCTCGCCATTGGCTTGGCGCTATCCGGCATCGGCGCGTTCTTCGTCTTGCCGGTCTCTCCATTGCCGCAGGTCGACTTCCCGACCGTCTCCGTCAGCGCCAGCCTTCCGGGCGCCAGCCCCGAAACCATGGCGAGCAGCGTCGCCACGCCCCTCGAGCGCCGCCTCGGCGTGATTGCAGACGTCAACGAGATGACGTCCTCCAGCTCACTGGGCCGAACGCAGATCACGCTGCAGTTCAATCTCGACCGCGACATCAACGGCGCCGCACGTGACGTGCAGGCCGCCATCAACGCCGCGCGCGCCGACTTGCCGGCGACCCTGAAGGCGAACCCCACGTACCGCAAGGTCAATCCGGCGGACACGCCGATCATGATCCTCGCGCTCACGTCGAAAACGCGTACGCCCGGCCAGATCTACGACGCTACGTCGAACATCATCCAGCAACGCTTGTTGCAGGTCAGCGGCGTCGGCGACGTCGAGCTCGGCGGCGGCTCGCTACCGGCGGTGCGCGTTGAGATCGTGCCGTTCGCGCTCTCTCGCTATGGCATCAGTCTCGAGGACGTGCGCACTGCGCTCAACTCCGCGAACCCCAATCGCCCGAAGGGCGTCATCGAGAACGGCACGCTCCGCTACCAGCTCTATACGAACGACAACGGCCGCGCGGCGGCGAACTATCGGCACCTCGTCATCGCATGGCGCAACGGCGCCGCGGTCCGTCTGAGCGATGTCGCGGAGGTGAACGACAGCGTCGAGGACATCCATACCGAAGGGCTGTTCAACGGGGAGCCCGCGGTCATCGTCGTGATCACGCGCCAGCCCGAGGCGAACATCATCGCGACAGTCGATGCGGTGAAGGCAATCCTGCCGCAGTTGAGAGCCAGCTTGCCGGCCGACGTCGAGCTTGCGGTCGCATCCGATCGCACGATCTCGATTCGCGCTTCGCTGCACGAGGTCGAAGTGACGCTCCTGATCGCCCTCGTGCTCGTCGTGTTGGTCGTGAGCCTCTTCCTCACGAGCGTGCGCGCGACCATCGTGCCGGCGGCGGCCGTAGTCGTCTCGATTCTGGGCACGCTCGGCGTGATGTACCTCGCCGGCTACAGTCTCAACAACCTCTCGCTCATGGCGCTCACCGTCGCGACCGGCTTCGTCGTCGACGACGCGATCGTCGTGTTGGAGAACGTGTCGCGACATCTCGAATCCGGCATGGAACGCATGAAGGCCGCGCTCCTCGGCGCGCGCGAGGTCGGCTTCACGGTCGTCTCCATCAGCGTGTCTCTCGTTGCCGTGTTCATTCCGCTGATTTTCATGGGCGGTATCGTCGGGCGACTGTTCCGCGAATTTGCGCTGACGCTGTCCGCGGCCGTGATGATCTCGCTCGTCGTCTCGCTGACGCTCACGCCGATGATGTGCGCATTCGTGTTGAAGCCGGGACACGATGCGCGCCAGCCCAAGCGGCTCGCACGCTGGGCGCGCGACATGTTCGAACGCGTGCTGCAGGGCTACGGCCATGCGCTCGACTGGTCGCTCGCGCACGCGCCGATGATGGTGCTGCTACTGGTCGGAATCGTCGCGCTGAACGTCTATCTGTTCATCATCGTGCCGAAGGGATTCTTCCCGACGCAGGATCTCGGACAGTTGAACGGCGGCATGCGCGCGGATCAGAGCATTTCGTTTCAAGCGATGCAGGGCAAGCTGAAGCAGCTCGTCGATATCATTCGGAAGGATCCGGACGTTGCCACTGTTGTGGGCTTCACCGGTGGGACGCGTGCCGGCGGCGGGTTCATGTTCTCGACGCTGAAGCCGCGCGACGAGCGGACCAGTCAGAGCGCCGATGTCATCAACCGCCTGCGGCCGAGGCTTGCACGTGTCACCGGCGTGGCGATGTTCCTGAATCCGGTGCAGGACGTGCGCATCGGCGGGCGCCAGTCGAACTCGACGTACCAATACACACTACAGAGTGACGACTTGCCGGCGCTGCGCACTTGGGCGACAAAGCTCGCCGAGCAGATGAAGCAGGACCCCGTGCTCACCGACGTCGACACGGATCAGCAGGATCACGGTATCGAAACCTACGTGCACGTCGACTGGGGCACGGCCTCGCGCTTCGGAATCACGGCGCGTGATGTCGACAACGCGCTATACGACGCATACGGCCAGCGGCAGGTGTCGACGCTGTATACGAGCCTCAATCAGTATCACGTGATCATGGAAGTGGCGCCGAGATATGCGCAGTCGCCGACGGCGCTGAACGATATCTACGTGCCGGCGCGCCCGCCGCCGACGACCAGCGCCTCTGCAGCGAGTAGTGCCGCGTCGAGCAGCTCTTCGGGAGGAGGCGGGGGCTCGGGTGGCTCACCTACGACTGCGGGGTCTTCCAGCGGGAGCGCGGAGAGCAGCGGCTCGTCCATCGCGCCGGCTGGAAGCAGCTCCTCCGGCGTAACGACGGCCGCCTCGGCAAGCTCGTCGTCGACCGCCACGGCGCCTACTCAATCCATCGTGCTGCCTTCGCGCGATCCGACGACCGGCGCGGCGGTCAGCTCCAACGCCTCCTCAATGGTGCCGCTCGCAACGTTTGCGCACTTCGTCGAAGGCTCCTCGCCCTCGTCGATCAATCATCAGAACACTTCGATCGCGACGACCATCGCGTTCAACCTCGCGGACGGTCGCTCGCTCAGCGAGGCGGAGCGCGCGATCGAGGAGGACATGGCGGACATCGGAATGCCCAATCGAGTGCACGGCAGCTTTCAGGGCACGGCGCGCACGTTTCAGCAGTCCGTGAGCGATGAGCCGATGCTGATCGCGGCCGCATTGGTGGCCATCTATATCGTGCTCGGCATTCTCTACGAGAGCTACGCGCATCCCCTGACGGTGTTGTCGACGCTGCCGTCCGCGGGCGTCGGTGCGGTGCTCGCGCTGTTGCTGTTCAACATGGAGTTCTCGATCATCGCTCTCATCGGCGTAGTGCTCCTGATCGGCATCGTGAAGAAGAACGCTATCCTGATCATCGATTTCGCGCTGGACGCGGAGCGCGCTCGCGGGCTTTCGGCACACGACGCGATTCGCGAGGCGGCGTTGCTGCGCTTCCGGCCGATTCTGATGACGACGCTAGCTGCCGCGCTCGGCGCCGTGCCGCTGGCCGTCGGGTTTGGTGAAGGGGCGGAACTGCGGCGGCCGCTGGGTATCGCGATCGTCGGCGGCCTGCTGGTGAGCCAGCTGCTGACGCTGTTCACGACGCCCGTGGTGTATTTGTATCTGGATCGGTTGCGCCGGCCGCGTACCGACGAGCGCTATCTGAGTCGCGCTGACAGCGTGCCGCAACCGGAGCCGACATGAGAGGTGTTCGAGTGGTTCTGAAGTGGCGAATCGTTGCGCTGTGCGCGTTGGTGTCGGTGCACGGATGCGCGATCGGGCCGAACTACAAGCGGCCGTCTGTGGAAACGCCCGAGAAATACAAGGAAGTCGCGGCCCCCACGCCGGCGACGGCAGCTCAGGGTGCCGCGCCCGGACAGGTGGCACAGTTGCCGGCAATATCGTCTGCGCCCGCGCAGGCGCCTGAGCAGTGGTGGACGCTCTTCAACGATTCCGCGCTGAACGATCTCGAGTCGCAGGTGCAGGTGTCCAATCAGAATCTCGCGGAGTCGGAAGCGGCGTACCGTCAAGCGCTCGCGGTCGTGCGCGAGCAGCGTGCAAGTTTCTTTCCGGCGATCAGCGTCGATGCCGGGGTGACGCGCTCGGGCGGCGAGGGCCGATCCGCCAGCTCGAACTTGGGCACCGGTGGTCCAGGGACGACGACACGCTCGCCGAAGATCTACCAGGCCGGCGTCAGCGCGAGTTGGGAAATCGATCTGTGGGGCCGGCTGCGTCGCACGCTCGAGAATGCGCATGCGCTCGCGGATGCCAGCGCGGCCGATCTCGCGGCGGCGCGACTCTCGATTCAAGGGCAGCTCGCCATTGCATATCTGCAGCTTCGTGAGGCGGATGCAGAGCAACGGCTGCTCGCCGACACGGTGAGCGCGTACGGCCGGTCGTTCGAGATTGCGCAGAATCGCTACAACGCCGGTGCTGCGGCCAAGACGGACGTTTTGCAGGCGCGGACGCAGCTCGCCAACGCGCAGGATCAGCTCGCTGCGCTCGTTCTTTCGCGCGCGCAACTCGAGCACGCGATCGCGGCGCTAGTTGGAAAGCCCGCGAGCACGTTCGCGCTCACCGCACAGGACACTTGGGCGACGGCTGTTCCGGATGTGCCGAGCGGGATTCCGTCGACGCTGCTGCAACGGCGGCCCGATATTGCGGCGGCCGAGCGGCGTGTCGCGGCGGCGAATGCTTCGATTGGGATCGAGGAAGCAGCGTACTTTCCGACCCTGACGCTGACCGGGGCGTACGAGTTTCTGTCGACGTCCACCAGCGCGCTGTTCAAGGCGGCGAACGAGAGTCACTCCGTCGGCGGGTCGCTGTCCGAAGCGCTGTTCAATGGCGGCGCGACGCGTGCGCGCGTGGCGGGTGCGCGCGCGGCGTACGACCAGTCCGTCGCGCAGTATCGGCAGAGTGTGTTGACGGCGTTTCAGGATGTTGAGGATCAGCTTGCGTCGTCACGTGTGTTGCTTCAGCAGTACGATTTTCGACGTGAAGCGTCTGAGGCGGCGGATGAGAGCGAGCAGCTGACGATGAATCAGTATCGGGCGGGGACGATCAGTTATACGGACGTTGTCGTTGCGCAGACGGCGGCGCTGTCGGCGCGGAGGGCGTTGGCGAGTATTTCGTTGAGTCGGCAGACGACGGCGGTGTCGTTGATTACGGCGTTGGGTGGGCGGTGGGATTGAGTGCGCGTTGGCGCCGCGGCGGTGTGACGGCGTGGCGGCGTGGCGGTGTGCGGCGCGGCGGTGTAACGGTGGGCGGCGCGGCGGTGACCGCGCGGCGGTGACCGCGCGGCGGTGTGGCACGCAAATCCGCGTGCGGCTCGCTCAGTTCGCCGGGACGACGCGCACCGAGAGCGTTTGGCTAGTCTGGTCGCGCACGCCGGTCAGCTGGATCGCTCCGCCGCCGCGGCTCCCGACGATCAGCGTACTCGCGGGTCCCGGCGTGATGCTGGCGACGACCTGCCAGTCCGCGGAGAACTCGAAAAACGCCGTCGGCCCGACCAGCACGATGTCAGGTGAGTTGAGGCTGTTGCGAGGTGCGACTGCGACGCCAAATTGGCTGGTGAAGGCGACGGCCTCGAAGTTGTCCACGTAGGTGTAGACGTTCGAGCCCTGCAGACGCGATCTGTACTGAATCGATGATGAGCCGGCGCCACCGGGAACGAGCACGGCCTCGACGAGATTCTCGTAGTAGCTCGGCGGCGAGCTTGCGGGCACGAGATCCAAGGTGTGGATCAGCGCCGCATCGCCGGTCGTGCGGACGACATCGATCGTCGGCGGTGGCGTCGTCACCGCCGACGGTACCGAGTCGACGTGCTGCGCGCTGGCAGCCGTGCCGATGTCCGCAAAGTAGAGATCGAACTGCGCCGGCGGCGCGGAGCGAACCATGTATGCGATGCGCGCGAAGGTGTTGTCGGCCTTCAAGTCGACGACGACGTCGCTCGCGGCCATCGCATGCGACAACACGATCGGCGCGGCGGCGCTGCCGCCGCTGAAATCGACGCGCTCGATGACCGGCGCGCTGCTGCCGTCCACCACGAGCTCGACCACACGCGAATCATCGCTCGCGATGAGACGAACCGCGGCCTGACGATTCGCGACCGCTGCCGTCGAGATCCGCACGGCCGCGGCCGGATCGCTCACCGGAACGCGGTAAGTCGCCTGCCCCTCGGTGCCTGCGACGCTGGAGCTGGCCGTGAAGTACACGAATCGCGATGAGTCCCCGAACAGAATCGATTGCTGCAGGCTCTCGATGCGCAGCGTGCCCGTCGGCAGCGGAATCGGAATCGACGCGCCGCCGGCCAGCAGGTTCGCGAGATATAGCGTCTCTGTGCCGCCTGAGCTGGTCACGGCGTACACGATGAACTTGCCGTCGGCGCTGATCGGCGAGCGCACGCTCAGCGTCTCGCCGGCGGCGAGCGCCGGGCTGATTTTCCGCGGGGCGCCGCTGCCGTCGGTGGGAGCCGTCCAGATGCTCTGCGCCTGATAGTTGCTCGTCGCGTCGCTGCCGGTGGCTTCTTCCCAGACGATCGTGTGGCCGTTCGCCGAGACGTTACTGTGGCCGAGCGATGTCGCCGTCGTGCTGGTGAACTCAGTCACCTGTCGCGGACCGGTGAAATCGTCGACGAACAGATTCTGCGCGTCGCTGCTGTCGTCCGTTTGGTACACGAGCCGCACCGGCTGCGCATCGACGAACACCGTCGCCGTGCCGTCGCTGCCGAGGCCGGCCGGGTCCTTCACTTGATACTTGAAGCGGGTAAAGCCTCTGAAGCCCGTCGGCAACGAGAGTTGGACCTTGCCGTCCACGATGCTCGCCGAGCCGGCCGTCGGAGCTCCTTCGAGCGACAGGGTCAGCGCATCACCATCCGGATCGGAGTCGTTCGCCACGACGTCCACGATGGGAGTCGTGCCGCTGCGAGTGAATACATCGTTCGTCGCGACGGGCGCGTGATTCACGGCGGCCACGGTGATGGTGACCGTCGCGGCGACCGTGTGGGTCGGATCGGCAACCGAGATGGAGAAGGTGTCCGTGCCGCGATAGTTGGCTTTGGGTCGATACACGAATGTGCCGTCGGCCGCGAACGAGACGATCGAGCCGTTCGCCGGGTCGCCTGTCTTCGCCAAGGTCAATGTATCGTTTTCGGGATCGGACGCCGTGATCTTGCCGGACAGGTCGGTGTCTTGATCGACGGTGAAGCTCGACGTCGTGACCGTCGGGGCACCGTTGGTGGTGCTGCCGCCGCCGCTTCCTCCACCGCTGCCGCCGCCAGTGCCGCCGCCACTGCCGCCACCGCTACCGCCGCCAGTGCTGCCGCCGCCACCACCGCTGCCGCCGTTGTTGTCGTTACCACCACCGCCCCCTCCGCCGCACGCAGCCAGAGCGAGGGACACGACCATGAGCACCAGAATCCGTGGCAAATTCGGCTCCTGCGAGATTTTGCTTAAAGATTTGAAAACGCGAGGGTTTACGCGCCTATTGCGGTGCATGATCGGGTAGGGGGAAGCGCTGCGCTGTGACCGACGGCGCATTTCATCGCGGGATTTCCTGCACTGTCGGACGCATGCGGGTCAGCGCGCGCACCCGCGTCGCCGCGGCCGAAGGCCATCCAAAAAAGAAAAGCCCCGCGCGTTACCGCACGGGGCTCGAGGACCTCAAGTTTCATCGACCCGGTTGACCGCTGTCAGCTCCGGCCGGGCGCGGGCAAAAATCCACTGCTGAAAAATCGCCCCTGTCGCGCCTCGGCGTGTCGCGTCTTCACGAGCATCAAATGTCTCTCGGCTGGAACGTTGGAGCTACTGCCCCGGCCGAACCTCGAGGCCGGCGTGTCATTCACGCTCTGCGTCGTTCCGGACAGCCAGCAAATAGAGTGGCCGCCGCTACCCGTGCCCGCGTCGATCTCCGAGTTTCTGTCCTTATCTCTCCATCAGGTTGTCCGCTCGCCGCATCAATTGAGCGACGGGAAATCTACGTTCTATTTCAAGCAAACCCGGTGCCAGTGTTTCGATTCCGCATAGAAACCGTGGGTTGCGAATTGCGCGAATCGGCCCGGGTGACAAAAGTGTACAGAGTCTCGACAACTCTTTCATGTCGTTTGTCGACGACATCAGCGCGCGAGCCACACTTGAAAGCGTGCTCCTGTGCCCTCGGGCAGATCCATCGCATCTGCGCGACCCCCGTGAAACTCTGCGATGAGTTTGACGATATACAAACCGAGCCCGAAATGCGGCCGGCTATCGTCCTCACCACCCCGACGCGATTGCCACAGTGACTCGAAGAGTCGGCCCTGTGATTGCGGCGGCAAACGTGGCCCGGGATTCTCCACCTCGATAATCGAGGCTCCCGGCTCGAGGCGCAGAACAACGTGGATCGTCGCGGCCGGCGGACTGAAATCCACTGCGTTATCAACGAGCTTGTCGAGCATCTGCACGATGAGGTCCGGCGCCCCCTCGATCTCGACGGCTTCGCTCGGCAGAGTCGCGGCAAACGATCGCGATGGGAATCCAATGCGGTAGGCCTCGACCGCCGATGCAATCACCGGCACCAGATCGAAGTGCATGCGCTCGGCGCTTTGAATGGCTTCTTCCACGCGTGTCGCCGCGCCCATCGCGACCAGTATTGCGTTGAGACGATCGCTACCTTGCCGAGCGCGTTCGAGGTAAACACGCGTCGTTGGCGGCGCGCCACCCTCGGACTCGATGTTTTCGAGCGACGAGCGAACGATGGTCAGCGGGGTGCGGATTTCGTGTGCCAGCTTGCCGGCGAGCGTGCGCAAGTAGCCGGTGTAGTCGTTCAGGCGATGGAGCAGCGTCGAGAAGCTGCGCGCCACGTCGCCGAGCTCGTCCGGTGCATGCATCTCGGGAAAGGTCGTGACGAGCCCCTCACGCGTCAACGCGGATTCGGTTGCGCGCTGTAGGCGCGAGAGCCGCAGAGCGAGACGCGCGGCGAATCCGAACATCGCGAGCACGGCGATGGCGCTCGTGATGAGCGTGAAGTTCAGGAGCGTGGTGAGAGGGCGGTCGCGCAGGGTGAGCCAGCGATCGATGGTCTGCGTCACGCGCAACGTACCGATCACGCGCTGATGCTCGTGATCGTAGATCGCGGCGGGCGTTTCGAGCATGTGGCGCTCGCCGGGTCGATCCAAGAGTCGGCGATAGATGCGCGCGAGCAGCCCGCGCTCCTCATCCGGCGGCAGAGCGACGCCGTCGGCCGTTGCGAGCAGCGCGCCACCGGGCGCCGCCACCGTGAGCCGCAATCCCGGCTGAATGAACTGCTGGAGGTAGGACGTGAGATCGGGCGACGCGACGATCAGCCGCCCGCGCGTGTGCAGATCGTCCCCACGCAGCGTGCCGTAGCTGGAGGGCGGCGCGCCGCGCTCGTCGCGATCGTCGACGAGCACGCCGAAGCGGTTGCCCAGCATCGAAAGCGGAATGCGTAGCTCCACGCGATAGCCCCGCGCGGTCGGTTGCCATGCGCCTGCGATGCGGGGCTCGTCGACGGCGACTTGCTGGCCGAGCTCGCGCGTCTCCACGCGCCGCGCGCGCACGACGCCCGCGCCCGCGGCGGAAATGAAGACTTGCCGCTCGCTGCCGTCCGGGTCTTCGAATCCGAGCCAGATGCGATCCCCGAGCGCGCTCGGATCGAGCGGGTTCGCGTTCGCGCCGTCGAAGACGAGCTTGTCGTCCGTGACGTCCAGCAGCGCGTAGAACATGCGCTCGTGCACGCCGGTGAGGATGCCGAGGCGATCCCTGCCGTGACTGACATAGGTCCACGCCTTCGGCTGCTGCGGCCACTCGTCCGCGTAACCATCGACGAACGGCTCACCGGGTAGCGGCACGGGCTGGAGATCGAAAGGTTCCGGCTTCGCGTACTGACCGGCATCGTCGCTTCGATACAGCAGGTCGCCGCGGCCTTGTAGTGACGATGCGATCGTCTTGGCGACGGCATCGAGCGACTGCTGTTCACCTTCCTTGAGCACGACCTCCATTTCGCGCGCGTATTGGCAGCCGGCCCACGGCAATACCAGGGTGATGAGGCTGATCAGCAGGAGCTTTAGCCGCAGCGACACCGACTACTCGACCCACCGGTATCCCATTCCGTACACGGTCTGCACGCCGTCGAACTTCGGATCGATGGCTTGGAACTTGCGGCGAATGCGCTTGATGTGCGAGGTGATGGTGTTGTCGTCGAGCACGACGTTCGCGGCATCCATCAGCTGCTGGCGGTTCTTGACGTGGCCCGGATGCTTCGCCAGCGCGTGCACGATCCAGAACTCGGTGAGGGAGAGCAGCACGACCTTGCCCTCCCACTCCACCTGCATGCGCTCTGCATCGAGCTTCAGCGCGCCGCGCTGGACGATCTGGCTGTCTTCGTTCGGCTTGCGCAGCGCGTCGACGCGACGGAACAGCGCGTTCACGCGGGCGCTCAAGTGCGCGAGGCTCAGATCCTTGGTCAGGAAATCGTCGGCTCCGAGACGCAGGCCGGAGACGGCGTCGAGCTCGCTGTCGCGCGCCGTCAGAAAGATGATCGGCAGCTCGGCCGACAGGGCCCGCAACTGCCGGCACAGCTCGAAGCCGCCTTCCGGCTCCTCCTCGAGCGAGATGTCGATGATCGCGAGATCCGGCAGGCGCGCGGTGAAAGCGGCCATGGCCGTGGGACGGTTGGCGTAGGTGCGCACCGTGTAGCCCTCGCGCGTGAACGCGGCGGCGTAGTTGTCGCGGATGGCGGGCTCGTCTTCGACGATGGCGATGAGCTTCTTCATGGCGCGAAGGCTACAGCGAGTCGACCGGGCGGCATAGCGGGTGCTGTCACGGAACGGCGCGGCTGCCATCTTTCGCCATCATTCCTCGGCGCGTAGCCACTTTGTCATCGCCGCTTCGTGCCCGCACCGCCCGCGAAATAGGCCCCGTTGAGGCCGCACATGGGAGCCTGCGATGACGACCAAACAAAAGAATCTGCTCGAACGATCGCTGAACTGGCTGGCGCTGCTGGTGATTCTGTCCCTCGGAATCATCTGGCCGCCGGCATTCGCGAACAATCTGTCGGACGTGCATGCGGGCAGCCTGCTCCTGCGCACGAGTGACGGCACGCCGGTGCAGGCGTTGCGCCAGTCCACGCGTATCACCGCACAGGTGACCGGCAACATCGCGCGCGTGCACGTCACACAGAAGTTCGAAAACGCGGGCGACGATTGGGTGGAAGGGCTCTATGTGTTCCCGCTGTCCGCGGGCGCGGCGGTCGATGAGCTCGAGATGCTCGTCGGTGAGCGAAAGATTCGCGGTGAGATCAAGCGTAAGGAGGAAGCGCGCGCCAGCTACGAGAAGGCGAAAAGCGAGGGCCGCCACGCGAGCCTCGTCGATCAGGGGCGGCCGAACATGTTCACGACGTCGGTCGCGAACATCGCGCCGCACTCGTCGATCACGATCGACATCGCGTACCTCGATAGCGTGCCGTTTCGCGACGGGCGGTACACGCTGAGTCTGCCGCTGAGTATCACCCCGCGCTACACGCCGGGGATGAAGCTGGATCCGGGCGCGCCGCTCGCGACCGACAACGCGCGCCGGGCGAATGTCATCGCGGAGGCTCACGCGCTCGAGGGCGCGCCGCTCGCGTCGGCCACCGCTACGCCCGAACGGGTCACCGCTGAATTCCAGACTGCGCAGATCGAAGTCGAGCTGCGCCCCGGCTTTACGCTCGGCAGTGTCAGGAGCGTCAACCATCCGGCGATCATGAACATGATCTCCTCCGGACGGCGCATCACTTTGCAGGGCGACCGCATCCCCGCCGACCGTGATTTCGAGCTGGTGTGGACGCCTGCGGTCGTCGGTGAGACGGAGGCTGCGGCGTTCGCCGAGCGCGTCAACGACGACACGTACTTGCTCGTCACGCTGATGCCGCCGGAGATTGCCGCGACCCGCTCGTACCGCCGCGACGTGCTGTTCATCATCGACACTTCGGGCTCGATGAGCGGGCCGTCGATCGATCAGGCGCGCGAAGCGCTGCGACTCGGCGTGCAGCGGCTCGCGCCCGGCGACACGTTCAACATCATCCGGTTCAGCAGCGATGCGACGAGCTTGTTCGAGAGGCCGCAGCCGACGGATGCGCGGACGAAAGAGATTGCGACCCGCTACATCGATACGTTGATTGCCGATGGTGGCACGGAGATGAAGCTCGCGCTCGATCTCGCGTTCGTCACGCCGCCGGACCCCGAATCGTTGCGGCAGATCGTGTTCGTCACCGACGGTAGCGTCAGCAACGAAGCGGAGCTGGTGAAGATGATTCACGAGCGCATCGCGGGCGCGCGCCTGTTCACCGTCGGCATCGGCGCTGCGCCCAATGCGTACTTCATGCGCGAAGCGGCGGCCGCGGGTCACGGCACCTACACGTTCATTCCGAACGTGAACGAAGTGAGCGCGCGCATGCAGGATGTCTTCCGCAAGCTGGAAAACCCGGCGCTCGTGGACTTGCACGTGTCCTCGCCGGGCGGCGCGCAGGCGGATATGGCGACGGACTTGCCGGGCGATCTGTACGCGGGCGATCCGCTCGTCATCGCGGCGCGCGTCGCGAAGGTGCCCGAAGGCGTGCTCACCTTGACCGGCCGCGGCGCCGGCGGGGTGTGGACGCGGCAACTGAAGCTCAACGTCGTCAACGATCGATCCGGCATCGCGAAGCTGTGGGCGCGCGAGCGGATCGGCGCGCTGTCGCGGCAGAAGAACTTCGGCGCGGATGCGAAGGAGATGAAGGAGCGGATCGTCGAGCTCGCTCTCGCGCATCACCTCGTCAGCGAATTCACGAGTCTCGTCGCGGTGGATGTGACGCCGGCGCGGCCTGTCGATGCGACGCTGAACCGCGAGCAAGCGCCCACGCCCGGTCCCATGGGCGGCGCATGGAGCGGAACGACCGGCTTCGCGCCGACGGCGACCCCGGCACCGCTGCTGTACGTTATCGCGTTCATCGCGCTCGCCGCCGCCGTCGTGCTCTGGCTCAGCGAACGCAATAGGGGTGCCTGGCGGCTGCTGGCGCGCTCAAAGCACGGTGTGCGCGGCGGCCGCTGGATCGCGTGGAAGAAGCAGAAGCCGGGAGTGCGTTGATGCGCCTTCGCTGGCACCGAATGCGCCGTCGGGTCATGGGCATGACTTGGAGCCGCGCGCGACGTCCGCTAGCTGCTATCGCGGCTGCGATCGGTGTCCTTTGTCTAATGCAGGCCGCGTGGATCGAGGTAAAGGCGTGCACCGCGCAAGCGTTGATCGAGGCGGCCTGGGAGCGCAATCAGCTCGGCGCTCTGAGCGCGCGGCCGTGGCCGTGGGCCGACACCACGCCGGTTGCGCGTCTCAGTGTGTTGGAGCGCAATCCGCGCTCGGTGTCGATGCCGCCCCAGTATGCGAGCCCGCGCGGTGAGCCGCTCATCGTGCTCGAAGGTGCGAGTGGGAGAAATCTCGCCTTCGGCCCCACGCATGATGCCGCGAGCGTGCTGCCCGGCGACGCCGGCAACAGCGTGATCGCGGCTCATCGCGACACGCACTTCAAGATGCTGGAGACGCTTGCGCCGGGCGATCGACTGCAGGTCGAACGGGTAGACGGGCAGGTGACCTTCTTCGCGGTCACCGACATTCGCATCGTCGACAGCCGCACGACGCGGATCGCGCTCAACGCGGACGAGCCGCGTCTCACGCTCGTGACTTGTTATCCCTTCGACGCTATTCGTCCCGGCGGGCCGCTGCGCTTCGTCGTCACCGCGGATTTCATCGCGGGTGCCGGGCATTCACCGCCGCACTCCGTGGCCCGTGCGGCGGCATCCAAACTGCAAACAGCCGATAGCGGTCGGAGGCTGTCAGCGAAGCAATGAACCCTTAGCGAGTTGAACTAGAACGCGCTGATGCCCGTCAGCTCGCGTCCGATCGAGAGCTGATGGATCGTCTCGGTGCCTTCGTACGTGATCACGCTCTCGAGATTGAGCATGTGCCGAATCGGCACGTATTCCGCACTGACGCCCGCGCCGCCGAGCATGTCGCGCGCGTCGCGCGCGATATCGAGCGCCATGCGACAGTTGTTCCACTTCGCGAGCGAGACCTGTGAGGGCGTCATCTCGCCTTTGTCTTTCAACCGGCCCAGCTGCAGCGACAGCAGCTGCGCCGTCGTGATCCGGCGCGACCAATCCGCGAGCCGAATCTGAATGGCCTGATTCTCGGCGAGCGGACGGCCGAACAACACGCGCGTCTTGGTGTAGTCGAGAAGCTGCGTCAGGCACGCCTGCGCCGCGCCGATCACGCCCCACGTAATGCCGTAGCGCGCTTGCGTTAGACACGAGAGCGGTCCCTTCAAGCCGACGACGCCGGGTAGCACGTTCTCCTCGGGCACGACGACGTTGTCGAAGAACAGCGCCGATGTCACCGACGCCCGCAGCGAGAACTTGCGCTCGATTTCCGGCGCAGCGAACCCCGGCGTGCCTTTCTCGACGATGAAGCCGCGAATGCCTTCTTCGGTCTGCGCCCACAGCACGCAGATATCCGCGATGGCGCCGTTGGTGATCCACATCTTGGAGCCGTTGATCACCCAATCCTTGCCGCGACGCTTGGCATGCGTCTTCATGTTGCCCGGATCGGAGCCGCCGTGCGGCTCGGTGAGCCCGAAGCAGCCGATGATCTCGCCGCGCGCCATGCCCGGCAGATATTTCTGTTTCTGCGCGTCGCTGCCGAACGCGTAGATCGGATACATGCACAGCGACGACTGCACGGAGACGAAGCTGCGAATGCCCGAGTCGCCGCGCTCCAATTCCTGACAGATGAGCCCGTAGCTCACCGCATTCAGTCCCGCGCAGCCGTAACCCTCGATCGAGGAGCCGAGCAGCCCGAGCGCCGCGAGCTCCGGAATCAGCTCTTTCGGGAAGCGATGCTCCTCGAAGCACTTCTGGATGATCGGCAGCACGCGCTCGTCCACGAGCCGCGCTACCGAGTCTTGCACCATGCGCTCCTCTTCGCTCAAGAGGCCGCGCACGTCGAAGAGATCCACCGGGTTCGAGGACGGGGTGGACGACTTCTTCAATTGAGGATCGCGAGCTGCTGTAGCCATGTGTGAATGATACCTAAGCGGGCTCGAGGGCGATGGCCACCTTGCCGATCGTGCGGCTCGTCTCGACTTGGCGGTGGCCATCGGCGACGCGCTCGAGCGGGAAGCGGTGCGAGACGTGCGGCCGCAGGAGTCCCGCTTCGACGAGCCGCGCAATGCCCGCGAGAAGCTCGCCCGGCCGCTCGGGCTCGATCTCGTAGGCCGTTGGAATTCCCATGAATTCGTAGTGCACGGTGACGTTGCGGTAGAGCAGGAACTGGCCGCGATCGGCGGTGCTCGCGCTCGCGCCGAGGATCGTCACCACCTGACCGTTCACCGCGGCGGCGTCGAGACTCTGCAAGAAGACATCGCCGCCGACCGTATCGAAAATGACCGGCGCGCCTTTGCCGCCGGTCAGCTCTTTCACGCGCTCGACGACATTCGTGCTGCGATAGTCGATGACTTCATCTGCACGCAGCATGTCCCGACAAAAGGCGATTGACTCGGGACGCCCGGCCGTCGTGATGACGCGACAGCCATGCAGTTTCGCGAGCTGTACGGCGATGTGCCCCACGCCACCGGCGCCCGCGTGCACGACGACCGTATGTCCCGGATGAATTCGCGCGCGCAGATGCAGCGCTTCCCACGCGGTCTGACTCACGAGGGGGAGCACCGCCGCGGTCGCGTGATCGACGTTGCGCGGCTTGCGCGCAGCGCTGCGCGCATCGACGGCCACGTATTCCGCGTTCGCACCGTTGCGGAACAAATTCGGCGCCGCGAAGATTTCGTCGCCTGCCTTCCACTGCGTGACGCGCGCGCCGCACTGCAACACGACGCCGCTCACGTCGTACCCCAACGTGATCGGGTATTCACGCCCGCTGCTTCGTTGTCGCACTTTGGTGTCGACTGGATTCACCGACGTCGCGTGCACTTCGACGAGCACGTCGGTGTCGCGCAGCTCCGGCACGGGCCGCTCTTCCAGCTTCAACACATCAGGCGAGCCATGCTCGCGAATCACCATCGCACGCATGTCAGTACGCAATCCCAAGTCGTCGATAGAGGGAGCCGAGCAGCCACAGCGGCCCGATCATCAGGAACTGCACGTCTTTGAAAAACGAGGGTCGCTTGCCTTCGACCGCGTGACCGATGAACTGCCCGATCCACGCCACCACGAAAATTGCGAGCGATGTGGCCCAGAGCGGCCATGACAGCGAATCGAGCGCGTTCAGCACGGCGAACAGCAATACGAACCCGAGCGCGATACCGATCGCGAGCCGCACGGACAGCACGACGTAGTAGACGCACGCGAGAAGCGCGGCGAGTGTCCCCCAGTTCAGCCATGGCGGGCGCGCCGCTAGCGCGTCGGGCACCGGGATCGACCACAGCAGGCCCATCAACGAGAGCACGATGAGCGGCACGCAAATCCAGTGCAGGAGCTTGTTCGTCGGGTTTGCATGACTCGCGCCGTACTCGCCGAACCAATCCGCTACGCTTCGCATGACCTCTTCCTTTGCAGCGCAGTTTTGGGCAAAGCTACGCCGCCGCGCGCGCGGCCAGCAAGTCGACGGCTGCACAGCCGGCGGTGCCCAGGTCTGGCTCACGCACGGAATTTGCTACCCGCCCCGCAAGCATCCCAGGAGGGGCCTTTGTCATGAGAGTTGCCATGAATCTGAAATCCCATTCCATCAAGGTTTTGCTCACAGCGCTGGCTGCGGCCACGGTCGTGTCGGGCTGCTACACCAACGACGCGTACTCGGGCGATCGCAAGGTCAGCAATACGGCCAAGGGCGCCGGCATCGGCGCGGCCATCGGCGCGGTCGCCGGCATTCTCACGGGACCCGATGCGCGCGCGCATCGCAAGAATGCGCTGATCGCGGCCGGCGTGGGAGCCCTCGCCGGCGGGGCGGTCGGGCAATACATGGATCGGCAGGAAGCGAAGCTGCGTTCGCAGCTACAAGGCACCGGCGTCAGCGTGACCCGCAACGGCAATACCATCACGCTCAACATGCCCGGCAACATCACGTTCAAGACGGACAGCGCGGACGTGAACGCGGGCTTCTACGACGTGCTGAACTCCGTGTCGCTCGTGCTGAAGGAGTACGACAAGACGATCCTCGAAGTCGCCGGGCACACGGACAACACCGGTTCCGACCAGTACAACCAAGCGCTTTCCGAGCGCCGTGCGCAATCGGTGGCGCAGTACCTCGAGAGTCGCGGCGTGAACGCGCAGCGCGTGATGACGGTGGGTGCGGGGGAGACGCATCCGATTGCGTCGAACGGCACGGCCGAAGGGCGTCAGGCGAATCGCCGCGTCGAGTTGAGCCTCGAGCCGATCACCGCGGGCTGATCTGCAGCCGCTGAAAAAGAAAAGGCCCGTCGCGACAGCGACGGGCCTTGAAGTGACACTCCGATGGGTGGGTTACGAAGCCGGCGCCATGAAGCCGCGCAGCTTCCCTAGCGCGTTCGATTCGATCTGCCGGATGCGCTCCGCCGAGACGCCGTACTTGTCGGCGAGCTCGTGCAGCGTCGCCTTGTCGTCCGTCATCCAGCGGCGCTGGAGGATGTCCCGGCTGCGGTCGTCCAGGCGCGCGATGGCGGTCTGCAGCCGATCCGACGAATCGCTTTCCCACTCGTCCGCTTCCACGCTCTCGGCCGGATCGGAATCCGGCGAGGAGAGGTACGCGGCCGGGCTGTAAACCTCTTCGTCGTCCGACTCCGGCGTCGGATCGAAGGACATGTCGCGCGCCGCGAGGCGCTGCTCCATCTCCGTGACTTCCGCCGTCGTCACCCCCAGATCGCGCGCCACGGCCTTCGTTTCATCGGCCGATAGCCACGACAGGTTCTTCTTCATGCGGCGCAGGTTGAAGAACAGCTTCCGCTGCGCCTTGGTGGTGGCGATCTTCACCAGCCGCCAGTTACGCAGCACGTACTCGTGAATCTCGGCGCGAATCCAGTGAACGGCGAACGACACGAGCCGCACGTTCACATCGGGATCGAACCGTTTGACGGCCTTCATGAGGCCGACATTGCCTTCTTGGATCAGGTCGCCGACCGGCAGGCCGTACCCACCGTAGCCGCGTGCGATGTGCACGACGAAGCGCAGGTGAGCGAGCACGAGCTGGCGGGCAGCTTCGAGGTCGTTCTCGCGACGAAAGCGGACAGCAAGCGCATGCTCCTCTTCCCGGGAGAGCACGGGAATGCGGCTCACGCGATCGAGGTAAGCGTCCAGGCTCCCCAATGGGCCGGCCAGGGACAGGTCGGAATTGCGCATCACCACTGCCGTAGCTGTAGTCATCGCTTGATCAGTCTCCTTGCGGTTAGGGGCCTTCCAACAGGCCTTTGTATTCGTGGAACGGGATGTTAGCAGTCGGGCGTTTAGAGTGCTAAGGTGCCCGCGGAGTTCAATAATCGATAACGCCCAAGAGGCCTGTAAGACCATGACAGGCTTATGAAATTCCCCACTATCGCAGGAGGGGGACAGCACCCTCTCCCATCGGGAGGAGAGGCGATATGGAGTTCGACCCGCTGTTGCTCGCTCGGCTGCAGTTCGCGTTCACGATCAGCGTCCATATCATTTTTCCGGCCTTCTCCATTGGGTCGTCGGCGTACGTTGCAACCCTCCTCGTGCTCTGGCGCCGGACCGGCTCCGAGCACTTCCATCGCCTGGCCCGCTTCTGGACCAAGATCTTTGCCGTGTCCTTCGCCATGGGCGTGGTCTCGGGCATTCCCATGTCGTACGAGCTCGGCACCAACTGGAGCCGCTACTCGGAAGTCGTGGGGAACGTCATCGGACCCCTCATCGGCTACGAAGTTCTGACCGCGTTCTTCCTCGAGGCGACGTTCCTTGGCGTCATGCTGTTTGGCTGGAAGCGGGTGCCGCCCTGGCTGCACGTGACCTCGGCCGTTCTCGTGGCCTTCGGCACGATGGTTTCGGGTTTCTGGATCCTCTCCGCGAATAGTTGGATGCAGACCCCCACCGGCCACGTCGTGCGCGATGGCATCGCGTATCCGGTGAGCTGGCTGCAGATCATCTTCAATCCCAGCTTTCCCTATCGATTCGCGCACATGATGACGGCCGCGTATCTCACGACGTCGGCGGTCGTCTTGGCCGTCGGCGCGCGGTACACACTCGTGGGCGCATACCCGGAGGAAGCCCGGACTATGATGCGCATGGGGCTGGGAATGGTCGCGCTGCTCGCGCCGACGCAACTGGTGCTGGGCGATTTGCACGGCCTCAACACGCTTCACCACCAGCCCGCCAAAATCGCCGCGATCGAGGCGCACTGGGAGGACCAGCGACCTGCGGACCTCGTGCTGTTCGCGCTGCCGGATCAAAAGGGCGAGCGGAATCGTCTCGAGATCGCGGTGCCCTACCTGGGCAGCATCATCCTCACGCACTCGTTGAACGGACGCGTGCCGACGTTGAAGGACTTGCCGGCCGAGGATCGGCCGCGTGTCGCCATCGTGTTCTTCGCGTTCCGGATCATGGTCGGCATCGGTCTGATCCTGATTGCCATAGGGACGGTGGGCGCGTGGCTCTGGTGGCGCCGGAAGTTGTTCGAGACGAAGTGGTTTCTGCGTCCGGTAGGGTACGCATGGCCGCTGGGATTCGTCGCGATCCTAGCCGGATGGGTAATGACGGAGAGTGGGCGCCAACCGTACGTCGCATACGGCATCTTGCGGACCGCTGAGGCGGCGTCCCCCGTCTCGGGCGCAACCGTCGCGTCCTCACTCGTCGCCTTCGTTCTCGTGTATTCCGTCGTGTTCTCGATCGGCGTGTATTACATCCGCAAGCTCATCCGCGGTGGCCCGAAGGGCGCGGCCGCCGCGGCGCCGCCATCGCCCAGCGAAGCACTACCGAACCGTCCGCTCGGTGTCGCGCAGAGCGGCACACGCGAAAGTCGAGCGGAGAGGCCCGTCATATGAGCGGCGTCGAGCTGAGCGGCGGCGCGTTCTGGCTGCCTTTCGCATGCGCGGCCGTAGTCGTGCTCGCCGTTGCGCTCTACGTTGTGCTCGATGGCTTCGATCTCGGCATCGGCATCTTGTTTCCGTTCTTCCCGCGCGAGGCCGATCGCGACCGAATGATGAATTCCGTCGCGCCGTTCTGGGACGGCAACGAGACGTGGCTCGTGCTCGGCGGCAACGGCCTATTCGTCGCGTTCCCGATCGCGTACGCGATCATCATGCCGGCGCTCTATGTGCCGCTGATCGCCATGCTGCTCGCGCTGGTCTTCCGCGGCGTCGCGTTCGAATTTCGCTGGGTCGCGAAGCCGCACCATCGCAAGTGGGATATCGCGTTCGCGGCCGGCTCCACCGTCGCGGCGCTCATGCAAGGGGCGATGCTCGGCGGCTTGCTCCACGGCATCCACGTCGAGAAGGGGCACTTCGCCGGCGGCCCGTTCGATTGGCTGACGCCCTTCAGCGCTATGTGCGGCGTGGGTCTGCTGATCGGCTATGCGCTGCTCGGTGCCTGCTGGCTCGTCATGAAAACGACCGGCGATCTCGAGCACCAGGCGCGGCGCTTTGCCGTTCCGCTGCTCGCAGGCCTCGTCGCGCTCATCGCGTTGGTGAGCATATGGACGCCGCTCGAACATCCGTTCGTCGCGCGGCGTTGGTTCACGTGGCCGAATCTGCTGTACCTGTCGCCGGTGCCGCTGATCACCGCCGTGCTCGTCGTGATGTGCTGGCACGGCGTGCGCGGCCACCACTCGACGCAGGCGTTCTACAGCGCGGTATCGCTCTTCGTTGTGTCGTTCGTCGGGCTGATCATCTCGATGTATCCGTACCTCGTGCCGACGTCGGTCACGTTCCGGCAAGCGGCTGCGTCACTCGAATCGCAGACGTTCCTGTTCGTCGGCACGTGCATCCTGATTCCCTTCATCCTGGGCTACACGGTCTTCGTGTACTACACCTTTCGCGGCAAGCTGCGCGAAGGCGAGGGCTATCACTAGGCGCGCGGCTCGATGCGGCTCAGATGCCGAGTCGCAGAGATCCACGCGCCTACGAGCCCGAGGAAGGCACCGCTTCCGAGCAGCACGCCGATATCGTCAGCGGTCGGACCCGAAAGCGAGTACTGACTGCCGTACAGCTGCGCGAGCGTCGCCACCGGCTGTTCGAGCACCAATACCGTGATCATGATGATGGCCCACGCGAGCAGCGCGCCGCCGAGCCCGTACAGCATGCCGGTGTAGAGAAACGGCCGCCGCACGAATCCATCGGACCCGCCGACGAGCTTCGTCACCTCGATTTCCGCGCGGCGATTCAGAATCTCCAGCCGGATCGTGTTGCCGATCACCGCGACGACGCCGAGCCCGAGCAGCGTGGCGGCGATCGTCAGCACCTGGCGCAGCACATCGAGAATCGCGTTGAAGCGCATGACCCATTCGGAATCGATCTGCACGAGCTCGACCTCCGGCCACGCCTTGAAGTATTGCCGGAGCGTTTCGATGTCCGCGGTCGAGCTCGCGTCGGGCGAAGGATGAACGTGCAGCACGTGCGGCAGCGGATTCTGCTCGAGCACTTCGAGCGCCGCGCCGAAGCCCGAGTACGTTCGAAATTCCTCGAGCGCCTGGTCCGCCGGAATCAGGGTCACGTCCGCCACGCCGTGGCGCGCCTTTGCATTCGCCGCGAGCTGCTGCGCCTTCGCGAGCGCAACATCGGTCTTCAGATAGACCGAGAGGTCGACCGCGTCCTTGAAATCGCCCGTTGCGAGCCGTGCATTGCTGACGAACAGCTTCAGGCTCATCGGTAGAGCGAGCGCCACCGCCACGACGAGCACCGTGAGAAAGCTCGCCAGCGGATTGCGCATGAGCCGACCGAGCGCGCCGAAGAACGCCTGCAGGTGACGCACGCCGTACGACCCGAGGCTCATCGTTGCGCGACCACGCTCGGCAGCTCGTCCGCCGCGCCTCCGTGCACGTGCCCGCTTTCGATGGTGATCTCGCGTTGACCGAACTCGCGCACCAGCTGCAGATCGTGCGTGGCGACGACGACCGTGACGCCCACTTCCTGAAAGCGCTTGAACAGCTTCATCACCTCGACGGCCAGGTCCGGGTCGAGGTTGCCCGTCGGCTCATCTGCGATGAGCAGCGGCGGCTTGCTCACCACGGCGCGCGCGATACCGACGCGCTGCTGCTCGCCGACGGACAGCTCGAGCGGCGACATGCGTTCCTTGCCGAGCAAGCCCACTTGATCGAGCGCGGCGCGCACGCGCTTGTCCATCTCGCGCAGCGGCATCGTCTCGGCGACGACGAGCGGCAACGCCACGTTGTCGTAGACGGGCCGGTCCGCGAGCAGTTTGTGATCCTGAAAGACCATCCCGATCTGGCGGCGAAACGCCGGGATTTGCCAGGCGCGCAGCGTATTCGTGTTCTTGCCGTTGATGACGACGGCACCGCGCGTCGGCCGCTCGAGCAGGGCGATGAGCTTCAGGACCGTGCTCTTGCCGGCGCCGGACTTGCCCGTGAGAAACACCATCTCACCGGCATTCACGCGCAGGCTCACGCCGGCGAGCGCCTCACGACCGTTCGGGTAGCGCTTCGCGACCCGGTCGAACACGATCATCGGCGCTGCGCCTTTCCTTCGTCGGCCGCCGAGGCGCCCGCGCCTTCGACGAGCGCGCTCGCGAAGGCCTGGGCATCGAACTCGCCGAAATCCTCGGGCTGCTCGCCGACGCCGATGAAGCGGATCGGAATGCCGAGCTTGCGCGCGATGGCGAGCACGATGCCGCCTTTCGCCGTGCCATCGAGCTTCGTGAGCACGAGGCCGGTCACGCCGACGGCTTCATGAAACTGCACGGCCTGCGACAGCGCGTTCTGCCCTTGATTCGCATCGAGGACGAGCAGCACTTCATGGGGCGCCGTCGGGTCCACGCGCTGGAGCACACGCCTCACCTTCTTGAGCTCTTCCATGAGGTGCGACTGGCTGTGAAGGCGGCCCGCTGTGTCCGCGAGCAGCACATCCGTCTTCTGCGCGCGAGCGGACTGAAGCGCGTCGAATACCACCGCGCCCGGATCGGCGCCGGCCTGCTGCGCGGCGAATGCCGCGCCCGAGCGCTTGGCCCACACGTCGAGCTGCTCGATGGCGGCCGCGCGAAAGGTGTCGCCGGCGGCGAGCATCACGCTGCGACCGTCCTCACCGAGCTTGCGCGCGAGCTTGCCGATGGTCGTGGTCTTGCCCGAGCCGTTCACGCCGACGACGAGAATCACGTAAGGGCGCTTGCTATCGTCGATCACGAGCGGCTTGGCGCAGGGCGCAAGGATCTCGGCCACTGAATTGCGCAGCGCTGCGATCAGCGCGTCGACATCCGCCAGCTCCTTGCGGGCCACACGCTTCTGCAAGCTGGCGAGGATGTACTCCGTCGCCTCGACGCCCGCGTCCGCGGTGAGCAGCCGGGTCTCCAGCTCTTCCAGCGCCTCCGCATCGATCTGGCGGCCCTGGAAGAGCTCGGTGATGTCGCGCGTGAGAAAGGAATCGCCGCGATTCAAGCGCGCGCGCAGGCGGGTGAAGAAGCCTTGCTTCTCCTGCTCCTCGCCGGGTTTGGGTTTGCGTCCGAACATGGTTCGGCGCGTATTCTAGTCAATGAAAAAAATCGCCTGCGGCGATTTTTTGTCCGGCGCGCGGTGTGGCGGCTCGTGGGCCGCCTGTTTACCTCGTCACGCGTCCCTCACGCGCTCATTGCTGAACCACGGCGGTATTGGTCACCGGAATGACGGTGCCCAAGGTGCTCGCGAAGCCGATGGATTCGCGCTGCATCTCCGCCGTTACGGCGAGGTTCGTCGTCGGGTCCGTGGCCGAGCCGCCGATGATCGAGCCGTGATTGCCGAGAATGAAATTCACGTAACCCAGCGGTCCCGGGTTGGCGCCTGCCGCGAAGACGCGCGGGATGCTCGCGGCGTCGATCAGGCGTCGGGTCGCGCTGTTCACGACGACTTGGTCCGGCGGCGACGGGTTGCCGTTCGCAAGCGCGCCGCCGCCCACGACCTGCAGAACGAGCAGCGGCCGCACCGACGCGGCGGTCGCGATGTAGTTCAGCGGATCGCCCGCGTCCACGATCGTCTGCGCGTCGCGAATGAATTGCGCGTAGATCGTCGAGCCCTCGGTGATGCCCTGAGCCGCGAGCCCCTGCTTGATGCGCGGACCGAACGCCGGCGAGTCGAAGATCGTCTGCGCGATGCCGCCACCCGGGTTCGCCAGCTCGCCGGTGCGCACCTCGGAGGCGCCGGCCGTGCCGAGGAAGACGCCACCGACGATGCCGCCGAGCGAATGTCCGATGTAGTGAATGCGCGTCGGATTGATGTCCGCCGTGCCGTCGCCGTCGAGATCGAGATTCGGCAGCGAGCGCGTCAGCGCGAGCAGATCCACTGCCGCTTGCCGCAGGTTGTCGCGCGTCACGATGGGTGCCGGCACGTTGACGAAATGTGTGCCCGAGGGATCGATTTGGCCGTCCGGACCGCTGGCGAGCGTGTCGTTCTTGACCAGGTCGAGATCGAACGTGCGCTCGCGCCCGGCTTGATAGAACGCGCCGTCCGACGCTGTCGGCCCCGGAATGCCGTGCAACGGCAGATCGATGGACACCACGACATAGTTGCCGCCGTCTGCGGCCGCATCAGCTAGGGCGACGGCGTCGACGCGATCGCGCGTCAAGCCGTGCTGGAAGATGATCACGGGCCAGCCACCGGCCGGCTTCAGGCCGCCGCCCAACGAGGCTGTGTTCGGCACCGTGATGAAGATCGGAATCTGAATCGTCTCGGTCGCGACCGGCAGCGGATTGAAACGCGTGAGCAAACGGCTCGTCGCATCGAGCGGCGACGGATTGCCCTGCCACGGCTGCGTGAGCGGCGCGGTCGGATTCGCCGTCGTCGGCCGCGTGAGGTAATAGGGAATCGTGAACGTGCCGACGTAGATATCCGCGTGGCCCGCCAGCGAGCTCAGCACCGTCTGGGTCGTTGCCGGTGTCTTCTGAACCGCGATCGGACGCGCCGTCGTGACGTTCGGGCTCGCAAGCACGTTCATCGTGTCGCGGGTCGCCTGCGTGGAGAAGCTGAACGACAGCACGACATTCGCGGGATTCACACCCACCGTCTGCGTGCCGGCGAGCTGCAGATGTGCACCGACGAGCTTGCAGATGCCATTGAGCGAAGTGTTCGTGATGCTTGCGCACGTCGGCAGCGCGGTCTTGATGTTCGCGTAGTCGTCGTCCGGCGTGACGGCCGCGCCAGTCGCCGTCGTAATGCCGTTCGTCAGCAGCACGAGATAGCCGACATTCGTCGCACCGCTGCTCGGCACGAGCGGCTTCAGCGGCCGAATCTCGAGGATGGTGTTGCCGACCTGCGCATCGCTTGCGAGGCTCGCACTGAAGTCCGCGACTACCGGATCGGTACCGAGCACGAGCTTGCGGGTGACACCGGTCGTGGCCTTCGTCGTATTGTCGACCGTGACCTGTACCATCACGACGTTCGCGGCCGTGAGCGATGCGGCGTTCAGCGGGCTCGCAAAGCGCGCGCGAATGACTGCATTCGTGGAGAAGCCATCGAGCGCGTTCACGCCCGACTGCAGCGGCATCAGCGCGTTCGCCGGCTGAATGTTCAGCGTGCCGTCGGTCGAGCCGGAGAAATACAGATCGGTGGGATAGGGCAGCACGCCCTGCAGAGGCTGAAATAGCGCAGTCGTCGGCGCATTCTGCGCGGGCGGTGTCGCGCCCGTGGGGTTGCCGTTACCGCTCGCCGTGTTCGTCGGTCCAATGCTGTCGCTGCCGCCCCCGCATCCCGCTGCCAACAGCGCGACGACGACGAGCGAGGTTGCAGTGATGTGCCTCTTCATAAACCTGCAGCTCCCCTCGGTAGAGAACGCTTCCGTGTAGTCCTCACTCGGTCGCTCGCGACGACGCCGAGCTTGTAGTAATGCGGCGCTAGGGTACGCTTACGTTCACAAAAGCCGCAAGCCGCGAGGCGTCGCAAGTCTTGGTTCGCGCAGGCAATTCGCGCGGCGCGCAGTCGCGCGTCATTCGCATCATCGGCGGCACGTGGCGCGGCAGGCGTTTTCGCTTCGCAGACGTACCCGACATTCGTCCTACCCCGGATCGCGTGCGCGAGACGCTGTTCAACTGGCTCGGCGCGCGCGTCGTGGGTGCGCGCTGCCTCGATCTGTTCGCCGGGAGCGGCGCCCTCGGTCTCGAAGCACTCTCGCGCGGGGCCGCGTCCGCGGTGCTCGTCGAACAGAACGCAGTCGTGACGCGCTCGCTCACGGAGCTGATCACGACGCTGGGCGCGCAGGGCGCGCGCGTCGAACGCGACGATGCGTTGCGCTTTCTAGGTCGGACGCCCACGCCGTTCGACATCGTTTTCCTCGACCCACCGTTCGCGGCAGGACTCTTGGCCAAGTCCGCCGAGCTGCTGGAGCACCACGGGTGGCTCGCTCCCGACGCACTGATTTACGTTGAATCGTCCGCTCGCGAGCCTTTGCCGCCCCTGCCGGCGAGTTGGCAGCCGTTCAGGGCGAAGCAGGCCGGCGAGGTCGGGTATCATCTGTTCGCCCGAGCTGTGAGGGGAGCCGAGCCCGTATGAGCCGTAATGCCATTTATCCAGGCACGTTCGATCCGATTACCAACGGGCATCAGGATCTGGTACGGCGTGCGGCCAGCATCTTCGACCACGTCATCGTCGCGATCGCGGCCAATCCCAACAAGACGCCGATGTTCGCCTTGGACAAGCGCGTCGAGCTGGCGCGCAACGTGCTGGCGGATCTGCCGAATGTCGAAGTGACCGGATATTCCGGGCTCACGGTGGAGTTCGCGCGCAAGCATCGGGTGAGCGTCATCGTGCGCGGCTTGCGCGCGGTGTCCGACTTCGAATTCGAGTTTCAGCTCGCGAACATGAGCCGGCATTTGGCGCGCGAGATCGAGACGGTGTTCTTGACGCCGCAGGAGCAGTTCACGTTCATCTCCTCGTCGCTGATTCGCGAGATCGCGGTGCTGGGCGGCGAAACGCGCGAGTTCGTGCACCCCATCGTGGAAGCGGAGCTGAAGAAGCAGAAGCGAGGATGAGCTCTTCGCTGGGCGTCACCCAAGCGGGGCTGTGCGCCTAGGCGCGCCGCTGCTTGCGCGCACGAGCACGCGCGAGTGTTTTCACAACCTTCTTTTTGAGTCGCTTGACGGCACGGCGCAGGCGCCGAATGCGCGGCAGGCGCGTCGGTTCGGCGGGCACGGGCAACGTGCCGGCCTCGTGTAGCTCGACCGCGCGCCACAAGTACCACGCCGCTGCCGAACGATGCGGTGCCCAGCGCTCGCCGAACATCGCGAGCGCCCTGGACGACGGCATCTTGCGAAGGCCATACGCGAGCCGAAAGCCATTGCGCACGCCGAAGTCGTCCACGGGCAGCACGTCTCGCCGGCCGAGCTGGAACATCAGCATCATCTCGACGGTCCAGCGGCCGATGCCGCGGACCTGCGTGAGCCGCTCGATGATCGCGAGGTCTTCGAGCGCGAGCAGCTCATCGCTCGTCGGCACGATGCCCGCGATGGTCTTGGCCGCCAGATCTTTCAGCGACGCACTCTTGGCAGTGGAGAAGCCGGCAGCGCGTAACACTGCTTCCGGGGCGTCCAACACTTGCTGCGGCGTTGGAAACGCGCCGCCGCCCACGGTGTCGATGAAGCGCTTCAAGATGGTGTTCGCTGCAGTCGCATGCAGTTGCTGATGAGCAATCGCACGCGCTAGCGCGACAAACGGCGTGTCTTCGAGATTCGCCTTCAGCGTGTAAGGGCCGGCTGCCTGAATGATGCCGCCCATCACGACATCGACCATGGACAGATGCGTGAGGATCCGCTTGCTCACTTCTGACACGACGGGCAGTAATACGTGGAGCGCTGGCCCTGCGTCAGCTGCTTGATAGGCGTGCCGCACACGCGGCACGGCTTGCCCGCACGCTCGTACACGTAAAGCTTCTGCTTGAAGTAACCCGGATTGCCGTCGGCGCCTACATAGTCGCGCAGCGTCGTGCCGCCGACCTTGATGGCCATGTTCAACACGGTGCGCACCGCGCGCGTGAGCTTCACCACTTCCGATCGCTTCAAGGTACGTGCTTGCCGCGTGGGACGAATGCGCGCGCGAAACAAAGCCTCGCTTGCATAGATGTTGCCGACGCCGACGACTCGCGCGCTGTTCATCAGCAGCTGCTTGATCGTCACCTTGCGCTTGCGCGTGATGCGCCAGAGATAGTCGGCAGTGAACTTGTCGTCGAGCGGCTCGGGTGCGAGGCGCTTGAGCAGCGGATGCTCGTCGAGCTTGCCTGTCGTGTAGTGCAGGCTGCCGAAGCGGCGCGGATCGTTGAAGCGCAGGGTCTTGCCGGAGTCGAGCAGCAGGTCGAAGTGGTCGTGTGTGAGGCGCGGCGTTTCTGCCGGCAGCACTCGCAGACTGCCCGACATGCCTAGATGCAGCAGCAGTGTGCCGGACTCGAGCTCGATCAGGAGGTACTTGGCACGTCGCCCGGTCTGGCGCACGCGTTGGCCGGCAACTTCTGCGGGAAGACTCTCGGGAACGCGCCAGCGCAGTCGCGGTTCGTGCACCGCTAGCGCGATGATCTTGCGGCCGACGACGTGCGGATCGACACCGCGGCGTGTCGTCTCGACTTCCGGAAGCTCAGGCATAGCGACAGGCTACAGCCTGTCAGGCGTACGGTGAATCGGGCGCAAGGGGCATGCGGACGGGTACCGCCCGCGAGAGGAGCCAGGCCATGCGAGCCTCGCGGGCTCGCATGTCGCTCACTTGATCTTCGTTTCCTTGTACGCCACGTGCTTGCGAACCACGGGGTCGTACTTGCGCACTTCCATCTTGTCCGGATGCAGGCGCTTGTTCTTCGTGGTGACGTAGAAATGGCCCGTACCGGCCGACGACAGCAGTTTGACTTTTTCGCGCATGGCTTAAACCTTCACGCCCTGCTCGCGCAGCTCCGCGACCACGACGTCGATGCCCTTTTTCTCGATGGTGCGCAGACCCGCAGTCGAGACACGCAGGCTCACCCAGCGCTTCTCGCCTTCGAGCCAGAATCGCTGGGCGTGCAGGTTCGGCAGGAAGCGGCGGCGCTTCTTGTTGTTGGCGTGCGAGACGCGATTACCGACAGCCGGCTTCTTACCGGTGATTTCGCAGACGCGGGACATATCAGCAACCTTCAGGAATCAATGACTTAGCTACGCATCCGCGGGATGCGTGCGGAAGAGCGCGGCTTTATACCTGACTCCTCCGCCAGCCGCAACCCGCAGGGTTCAGAGGAGCCCGCGGTCGGCAAACGAAAAGCACTTCGTGTCGCCCACGATCACATGGTCGACGAGCCGGACGTCGATGCTGGCCAGCGTGTCCTTCAGGCGCCGTGTGAGGTAGAAGTCGGCCTCGCTGGGCTCGGCTATGCCGGACGGGTGGTTGTGCGCACAGATCACCGCCGATGCGTTGTGCCGCAGGATCCGCCGCACGACCTCCCGGACGTGCACGCTCGACGTATCCAAGGTGCCATTGAACAGCTCCTCGAACGCGATCAGCCGGTGGCGATGATTGAGGTAGAAGCAGCAGAACACTTCGTGCGGGCGGTCACGCAGCTGCGCCAGCAGGAAGGCCCGAACGGCCTCGGGACCCTTGAAGCCGCTGCCGCTGCGCAGAGGCTCGCGGTAGTGGCGGCGCGCGAGCTCGAGTGCGGCCTGCATCGAGGCGTAGCGCGCCGGACCAATACCGTGCTCTCCGAGGCAGCGGCTAGGCTCGGCCGTCAGGAAGTCGCGTAGCGAGCCGAATTTGTCGATGAGCGAGCG
>Ga0081455_10000811_pt1 | contig 40225 bp, 31 predicted proteins | sample TabmetS3T2R1_FD_70207 | JGI IMG/M metagenome (GOLD analysis project Ga0081455, IMG submission 70207) | Tabebuia heterophylla rhizosphere microbial communities from the University of Puerto Rico - S3T2R1 | ecosystem: Host-associated > Plants > Roots > Rhizosphere ... | reverse complement strand
GTTATGAACCGTCAGCAATCAACTTCCATCTTGGGGAAACACTACCCCGAGAACCGTTGGGGAGAGGGTTGGGGTGAGGGGGTTCGGCTCTATCGAGAGACCATAACCCCTCACCCCATCCCTCTCCCTATGGGAGAGGGAGCAGACCGAACCCGCCGTTCGTGCTGATTCCATTTCACCGAAACCCGCTCTGGACGCTCAAGATTTTACGCCATTGGCGATGAGCTCGACTAGCTTGTGCGGCGTGACCGGCGTTTGCGCAATGCGCACCCCGAACGGCCGCAACGCGTCCTCGATGGCGGAGATCACCGCGGCCGCGGTCGGAATGGTGCTGACCTCGCCGGCGCCCTTGGCACCGAGCGGATTGAGCGGCGATGGCGTCTCTTTATAGAGCGTCTGAATCGCCGGGACTTCGGTGGCGCTCGGTAAGAGGTAATCGGCGAAGCTCGTCGTGAGCGGCTGACCGGTCGCGTCGTATCCCATCCATTCGAGCACGGCATTGCCGAGGCCATGCGCCACGCCGCCGCGCACTTGGCCGTCGACCAGCATGGGATTGATCAAGGTCCCCGAGTCCTGCAGCGCCACGTAGTTCAGAAATTTGACGCCGCCGGTGTCGGGATCGACCTCGACTTCCGCGACATGGCAGGCATTGGCGTAGGCGAGCGCGTCGGTGCGCCAATTCACATTGGCATCGAGGCCCGGCTCCATGTCCGCCGGGAAGCCGTAGCCGGGCGCGCCCTTGAGGATGCGTGCGAGCTCGCCAAGCTTGATCGAAAGCTGTGGCGCGCCGACCACCCGCACCTCGCCGTTTGCGATCTCGAGATCGTGCTCCGCCGCCTCGAGCAGGTGGCCCGCGAGTTTCTTCGCCTTCTCGGCGACCGCTCGTGCGGCGAGGAGCACGGATGAACCCGCAGTCACGGTTTGGCGACTGGCAAAAGCCCCGAGCCCGAGCGAGACGGCGCCGGTGTCGCCCGGCACGACGGTGACGTCCTGCGCGCGCAAGCCGAGCTCGGTTGCGCAAATCTGCGCGAGCACAGTGCGCAGCCCCTGTCCGATTGCGACGGCACCGGTGAAGACGGAGACGCGTCCCGTGTTCGACACCCGCACCAGGCCGGATTCGAACGGACCGCGTCCGGTGCCCTTGATGCCGTGCGCGACGCCGATGCCGATGTAGCGGCCCTCTCCTCGCGCGGCGGCTTGACGTTTGCGGAAATCCTCCCAGCCCGCCGCCTGCAGCACCTGTGCTTGGCAGGCGGGATAATCACCGCTGTCGTAGCACATGCCGGCACCGGAGCGCGCCTTGAGTGGCTTGGTGTAAGGCATCTTCTCCGCTGGGATGAGATTGCGGGCTCGCACCGCCGCGCGGTCGAGGCGCAGTTCGCGCGCGATACGGTCCATGAGGCGCTCCATGGCGAAGGCCGCCTGCGGATAGCCCGCCCCGCGCACCGACGACACCGGCGTCTTATTGGTCGCGGCAACCATGACCTCCATGGCCAATGCCGGAAGCATGTAGGGCCCGCTCAGCATGGATGCCGAGTTGTAGGGGATATTGACGTCCTGCAGGGCATAGGCCCCGAGGTCGTGGATCAATCGGCCGCGGATGCCGAGGAGCTTTCCCTCCACGTCCGCCGCAACGTCGAGCGACCAGTATTGGTCGCGCTCCTGGGCGGCGTTGGTGAAGTGCTCCCGCCGGTCCTCGATCCATTTGACCGGCCGCCCGACGAGCTTGGCAGCCGCCACGACCGCGATGTCCTCGGGATAGACGCAGAGCTTGGGACCGAAGCCGCCGCCGACATCGGGGGTCGCCACACGCAACCGGCTTTCCTCGAAATCGAGCAGCGCGGTCAACGACTGGAACAGATCGTGCGCTTTCTGCGTCGATGCCCACACCGTCATGGTGTCGTCGCGCCACTCCGCCAAAGTGCCGCGGCCCTCGATCGGATGCGCGCCGCCGCGATGCTGCCAGAGCTCCTCGTGAAAAACGTGCGCGGCCTTCGCGAACGCTGTTTCGACATCGCCATAGGCGACGTTGTAGGCGGCGGCGATGTTGGTATTGAGCTCGCGCCGCACCGCAGGCGCGGTCGGCTCGATGGCGCTGCGAGCGTCGGAAACGGACGCAAGCACGTCGTAGTCGACGGCAACCACTGCCGCTGCATCCTCGGCGACATAGCGGCTATCGGCAAGGACGATCGCGATCGCCTCGCCGACATAAGACACTTCCCCGTCGGCGAGGGCGAAGGACCAGTAGCGATCGAGCGGCGTCCCGGAATTGGAATGGCGCAGCATCCGGCGCCTGGCAAGAACCGGGGCGAGATCGTTGAGCGTGAGCACGGCATGTACGCCCGGGAGCGCGCACGCAGCGTGGGGATCGATTCGACGGATCGCGGCGTGCGGATGGGGGCTGCGCACGAACGCCGCGTGCCACATGCCGGCAACTGCGATGTCGTCGACGAAGCGTCCTTTGCCGGCGAGCAGCGCGCCGTCCTCGAGGCGAGGAACGCGCGCTCCGATCAATCCACCCATGTCCTCGACCGCGCCTCGGTTTCGCAGCGCAGACCTTGCAATGATCCGGCGATGTCCTATTCGGACATCGCCTTGGCGGCTTTGGCGATGACGTCCTTAGGCGTTGCGTAGGCTTCCGCCAGAAGTGCCTCAAGCTGGTTCGCACTGACGGGATTGACCTCGAAATTGAGCCGCTCGGCCTCGGCGAGAAAATCCGGATCCGCGGTCGTGCGCTCGAACGCGGCGATCAGCGCAGCTCTGCGATCCGTGGGAATGCCCGGCGGGGCCGCGAACGGGCGCGCCATGGCTTGCCCGATCAGCAGCAATTTCAGAATTTGCGTCTGATCCGCCTGCTTGGCGAGTTCGCTCGCCGATGGAACATCCGCAAGCTCCGATTGTTTCTTGATCCCGGCTTGCACCAGGATGTTGGCCCGCTTGTCCTTGAGCCAATGGGGGTAGCGGCCCTTGAGTGTGCTCCACGACAATCCGCAGAGGCCATCCACCTCGCCGCGTTCGACGGCGAGCTGGATTTCGTTGGTGCCGGGGTAGCCGGTCACGACCTTGATCTTGGCGCCGAGCACGTTGCGATAGAAGGACGCGAAAATGTTGGGATCGGAGCCGGCGCCTTCGGCACCGAAGGTCGCGGGTGTCACCAGGAGCTCGGTGAAGGTCTTCACTGGCGCATCGTGACGGGTGACGCACAGGCTCACTTCATCGGTGACGCTGCCGAGCCAGGTGAATTTGGTACTGTCGAATTCGGCTTTGTCGAGCAGCGGCGCGATGCCCATGCTGCGCGAGAACGTGCCGATGACGGAGCCGTCTTTGGGCGCGACGGAGTAAACATAATTGGCCGCCTTGAGGCTCCCGGCACCGGTCATGTTTTGCGGCACGACGCTGGGACTGCCAGGAATATGCTTACCGAGATGCCGAGCCAGAAGCCGCGCATATGCATCGTAGCCGCCGCCCACGCTATAGCCGATGAGGAGCGAAACGCTCTTGCTCTTGTAAAAATCCTCGACACCGGCGGAGCGGGCAGGCTGCGTCGTAACGGCGGCGGCGAGCGTCACCGCAATGCCGCAAAGGATCAAACGGCAGAAGCTTTCCGAGAGCTGACGCTGCAGAATGGGTTGAGCGTGGCTATACCCATCGCATCGGCGACTTCCCTCAACCAGACGATCTGGATTCATCATTGCAGTCGACCAACCATTTCGGCCCGAGATTGGCGGTGGGTTTCGCTTCGCTCGACGCATCTACGAACTGGAGAAGAGTTGCGGAAACTTCGACCGCAATCGCTTGCGCAGGTCGGCGCTCACGTCGACGGTAACGGGGAATGTGCCCTTGAGCTTCTTGTCGTAGGGAATGCAAGCATCGATCAGGATGCGGTTGTTGAAGTTGCCGGGAAGGAACAGCGGATCGCGCTTCGAGGCCCAGGCCTTTTGTATGAGGTCGATATCGGTGAGCGGATCAAACCGCGTGCACATCGCCCACAGGACCTGATCGAGGTCGCCGGCATCGATATCCTCGTCGACCACCACGGTCCACTTGCCGGCGTAAGCGCCGCCCTGGCATGACGACGCGATGTGCAGCGCCTGGCGCGCGTGGCCCGGATAGCGCTGGCGGATCTGGATTGCGGTGAAGCGGGTCGCGGGGCCCGCTTCATGATTCCAAACCCCGAGCACCTCGGGCACGCCGCAGGCCTCGAGCGAACGCCAGATCTGCGCCGCTCCGGCAATGCCCTTGAGCAGCCCGGTCTCGTCGACGGGTTTGTGCTGCGGCGCGCAGGTGAGGATCGGATCGTTGCGGTACAGGATCGTCTTCACGTTGACGAAGGGCCGCTCCTGCGTGTCGTCGGAGTAGTAGCCCATCCATTCGCCGAACGGCCCTTCCGGCAGCACTTGGCCAGGCACGGTCTCGCCTTCGATAGCGATCTCGCAGTCGGCCGGAATCGGAAAACCCGTATACGGTCCGCGCACGACATCGATCGGCTCGCCGCGCAGCCCGCCGGCGATGTCCATCTCGCCGATCTCGGGCAGCGGGCTCGAGGATAACATAAAGAGCAGCGGGTCCTGTCCGCACAGGATCACCACCTTCATCGGCTCCCCGCGTTCGAAATATTTATCGCGATGAATTCGGCCGTGCTTGCCCTCAGTGATTTGGCAGCCGACGGTCTTGCCGTCGTAAACCTGGCTGCGATAAGCGCCAAGGTTGAACCAGCCCGTATCGGGGTCCTGCGTCATCACGCAGTCGGCGGTGCCGATGAAACGCGCCTTGTCCAGCTCATGGTGTCGCGGCACTGGAAATTTCAGCACGTCGACGCCATCACCTTCGATCACGTTCTCGAGCACGGGACCATCGTTGATGAATCGCGGCGGCAGCGGTTTGAGGTTCTGCATGCGGGCATGATAGGTTCGCACTACGTCGACCTTGCGCTCGTATTCGAGCGGCAGCCCCAGCGTCAAAGCGATGCGGCGCGCCGAGGAGAGTTGCCCGTAAAGCGTACGGAACCCGCGGGGATAGCCCGGCACGTTGTCGAACAAGATGGCCGGCGCGCTGCCGCGGCTCTTTTCCGTGAGCATGTGCGTGATGGCCCCCATCTCCACGTCCCAGTGGGCGCCGTCGACCCTGCGCAACTCTCCCATCTTCTCGACTTGTTCGAGCCAGCCGCGCAGCCCGCGGTATTGCATGCGCGGCTTCGACGCGGCCTCGTCGGTGCGGACCATGCTGTTCTCCATTGCCCGGACTGCATCTATACAGCCGTCCCGATGCGCCGGCAAAGCGTGGGCTGCGCCGGGAATGGCGTCGCCGCGCCGTGGCGGCGCGTTGCCGTGCAGTGGATCTTTCCGACGAGACTAGCGCGTTGACTCGGGCTCGCCTGCGCCGCCTTCGGATCCGGCCTCGGCTGGCCTGCGAGCGCCGCCCCCTCTGCCGTTTTTCGTTCTCTGCGGCTCTTTGGTGGTGTCGGACACCACTTCGAGCGTGGGGCCGGCTTGCTGCGCGGAGCGCCCGGACAGGATATCGCGTTGCAGGCGCGCGTAGTCGCGCCGCGTGGTTTCCAGCGCACCCTGCGCAACGGCGAGCTCGACGCGATCGCGTTGGAGGCTCGCACTGAGCTCATCGATACGCCGCTCGGCTTTGCTGCGATACGCCGCGGCGTCGGCCTCGATCTCCCCCATGCGGTCGGCCAGCGACTTGATCTTCTCCTCCGCGTGCGCAAGCGAGGTCTCTCGCGCCTTCAGTGCGTCCGCCAAATTGCTCGACCGCTCCATCAGCGCGACACGCGCCTGTTCCAGCTCGCGGGTCTTGCCATCGAGCGCGTCGCGCGCGGCGGTGAGCCGCTCGACCGTCTTCTCGGTATTGGTGCGAGCGATGCTTGCCTCCACCACCTTGCGCTCCAAGACTCTGATGTCCTCGGTGCGGGCGACGAGAGTCTGGCGCACCTCGGCGAGCAGTTGCTCGGCGGTGGCGGCACGCGAACGCAGCGCCTCCAACCGCAGGTTCAAGGCGTAAGCTTCGGATTGATGCCGCTCGTTCGCCTCATCGCGGGCGGTCGCGAGCGTGGCGCGCTCGTTCTCGGCAGCAGCCAAGCTGATGTCCGTCTGTTCGAGACGCGCTCGCGCCGCGGTCAACGCGTTCTCGCTCTCCGTGAGGCGGCGAGACAACCGCGAGTTCTCCGCGAGCGTCTGGTCGAGTGCCGTTTGCAGCGAGCGCTTGTCGTTCTCCACCAGCAGGAGTTTCTCCCGCGCTTGCGCGGCGTCGGACTGCAATTCGACAATCCGCTTGTCGGCACTGTTGGCGTGATCGACCAAAATCTGGTTGGCCTCGCTCAAGGCCCGGGCATTGGCTGCCTCCTGCGCCAATTGGCTCTCGAGGTTGGCGATTTCGGAGCGCGCGGCGACGGTTTGGCTGGCGAGTTCCGCCTTCTCCGCGTCGAGCCCGCGCGCGGTCTGTTGCGCCAAGCTCAATTGCCGGCGAAGCTCCTCCCCGGCATTTTCCAATTCCCCCGCGCGCTTTTCGAGCGCGCCGTAGTCGCCGCGCACGGTGTCGTAACTGGTGCGAAGCTCGGAAAGCACGTTGCGCAAGCCAAAATTATCGGTTTTTTCCTGTTCGAGCGCATGCAGTGCCGCACCGATGGGCTCCACGAGGCTGCGGAAGGCCTCTTTGAGATCGTCGAGCGCGCCGATGCGACGATCGGTATCGATCAGCAGGTTGCGTAGCGTCTCATTGTCCTCGCCGACGCGCGCCCCGATGTCGGCCAAGGTCGCTTCGATGGGCTCCTCGGCGCGTTGGACAGGCTTAGCGACTGCCGGCACCGCATATACCGAAGACGTGGATGAAAGGCTCTTGCGGCCAAGAAGATCAGAGATCGTACGCATGGCAACCCCACAACCTGGCAAGACCTCCGGGCTTATACCGACTTTTGTAACCCGCCACAATCAGAACACCCGGTCGCGGGGGCAAAAGTAACTATATTTGGAGAAAGCCAGGTCCGCGTCGCTCAGCCTCGCGGCAACACATGTGCCCATTTGGCGCGAATGCTTGCGTCCAGCTCCTTGCTCGAGCGCGCCACGCGCGGAAAGCTGTCGCGGCGCGACCAGGGTCTACAAGCATCAATGACCACGCGCGCATTGCGCGGATCGTCGCTGCCATAGGCCATGGGGTCGAGCGCGGTGCTCCAGCAGCCGCGCAGGATTTCGATTCCTTCGCGCGGATCGAACCGCGTGCACATCGCCCATACCACTTGATCCATGTCGGCAGGATCGATGTCGTCGTCCACCACCACCACGAAACGGTTCGCGTAAGCGCCGGCATGGCATTGCGAGGCGATGAGTCCGGCCTGCTTGGCGTGACCGCCATATTGCTGCTTGATCGCGACCGTGAGCCAGAGCCGGCTGCCGCCCGCCGCATGCGCCCAGACGCCTTTCACCTCCGGGATGCCGGCCGCTTCGAGCTGGTTCCACACGGCGCCGGAACGGTAGGTGCCGCGGTAGAAGGAATCGTCGTCGGGCGGTACCGCCGGGACGGCGCCCAACAGGATGGGATCATCGCGATGCATGAACGTCTCGATGCGGATCGCGGGCTCTTTTTTCTTCCCACCCGCGTAATACCCGGTCCACTCGCCGAGCGGCCCCTCTTCGAGGAGATCGTTCGGATGGATGAAGCCCTCGAACGCGATCTCCGCGTGCGCCGGTATGGGCAGGCCGGTGCGCGGGCCGTTGATCACCTCGACCGGCTCGCCGATCAGCCCGCCGGCAACGTCGTATTCGTTCTTTCCATAGGGAATCTCGAGTCCTCCCACCATGAACAAGGCCGGGTGCATGCCCGCCACCACCGCAATCGGACAGGGTTCACCGCGTTCGTGATAGCGCCGCTTGATCAAGTCGCCGTGCTTGCCCTTGGAGCACATCACCGTCGCGACGTTCGGGCCATGGGACTGCACGCGATAAGCGCCGTAATTGATCCAGCCGGTGTCTGCATCCTTCATGATCACCATGCAGCCGGTCCCGATGTAGTAGCCGCCATCGTGCTCGTGCCAGCGCGGCGTCGGGATGCTCTGGATGTCGATATCCTTACCGCTGCTGACGTTCTCCACCAGCGGTCCGGACTTGACCTTGATCGGTGCGATGCTCGGCGCCGCCTTCATGTATTTGCGCCAGTAGGAGACGAGTTCGATCGCGGAACCATCGATCGGCAGCCCGAGCGTGAGATTGATGCGCCGCACCGAGGTAAGAATGTTGGCGAGGATGCGGTGGCCCCGCGGATAGCCGGGAATGTGATCGAACAGCACCGCGGGGTTGCCCATCTTGCGCATATAGAGATCGACGATGCCGCCGATTTCCGCTTCCCGCTCGGCGCCGATGATGTCCTGCAGCTCGCCTGCCGCGCGCAACGCATCGATCCACGTGCGCAAATCCTGCTTCGATGGATGAGGTGCGGTCTTGGCGGTGCGTTTGGCGGCTTGAGCGATGGTCATGTGGCACTCCTCGCTTGCCAGCTTGATACGGTTCAGCTCGTGGCCCGCGTGGAGCAAGGCGAGCCATGCCGCTGGTTCAGGATCTGCTTCAGGCGTTGCGGCGTCACCGGCAGCTGCGTCACCGCACCCGGCGTTCCAATGGCGTCATCGATGGCGGCGGCAATCGCCGCGCCGACGCCCGTGATGCCGCTCTCGCCGGCCCCTTTGATGCCGAGAGGATTGAGCGGGCTGGTATAGTCCTCGCGCAACATGACATCGACCTCAGGGATCTCGTGCGCGGTCGGCATCAGGTAATCGGCAAAGGTGGTCGCCAGCGGATCGCCGCGTTCATTATAGGTGAACTCTTCCAGCAGCGCCCCACCAAGCCCCTGGGCAAAGCCGCCGACGATCTGGCCTTTGACCAGCGCCGGATTGATGGCGCGGCCGATATCGTAGGCGATGACATAGTCCTCGACATCGACGCTGCCGGTGTCGCGATCAACCTTCACCACCGCGAAATGGATGCCGTAGGGATAGACTTGGTGCTTCACCCGGAACCATCCTTCCGCTGACAAGCCCGGCTCGCGGCCGCCGAGCGCCTTCGAGGGCGGCGCCAGATGCTCGGCAATTTCGCCGAGGCCGATCGAGGGGCCGGCCGGTTCTTCCTTGCGCCGCACCTTGCCGTCGATGATCTCGAGCGCGTCGGGCTGCGCTTGCATCAGCTCGGCGGCCGCCGCAAGCGCTTTCGCGCGCAGCTTGAGGGCACCGTTATGGGTGGCGGACGCCGTCATGACCGTGGCGCGCGAGGCATGGGCACCGATCCCGTAAGCGATGCGATCGGTCTGGCCGTGGGTGACGCGCACGCGCCGGTAGTCGACGCCCAGAGCCTCGGCGCATACCTGCGCCATCACGGTCTCGAAGCCCTGTCCGAGCGAGGCACCGCCGGTGACGAGCTCGACCGCGCCCGAGCTATCGACCTCGATCCTCACACCATCGGCGGGACCCAGGCCGCTCTTCTCGACGAACATCGCAAATCCGGCACCGACCGTTTCGCCGGCGGCGCGGCGGCGCGCCAGCTCGAGTTTGCGCTTGTCCCAGTCGAGCGCTGCCAACAACTTGTCGAGCAGCCCGACATAGTCGCCAGAATCGTACTCGATCTCCTCGCCCAAAGCCTCGAGCGGCCGGTGATACGGCATCTCATCGGCCGCGATCGCGTTGCGCCGTCGCACCTCGTTGGGCTCCATGGCGAGCTTCGTCGCAATGGCATCGATGAGCCGCTCGCGAACGAAGGTCGTCTCATAGCGCCCGGGCGCGCGGTACGTCGCCGCCGGCGTCTTGTTGGTAAGCCGAAAGTGGCCGACCGCGCGATAGGCCGGCACGCGGTAGGGACCAGCCAGAATGCCGGCCGTCATATGCACGACGCGCGCGGCATGGGTGCGCACATAGGCGCCCTGATCGTGGAAATAACAATCGTCGATGGCGAGGATGCGCCCTTCGCCGTCGACCGCCGCGCGCAATCGGTGAAGCTGCTGGCGCGAATGATTGGCCGCGACCAAATGCTCGCGCCGGTCCTCGATCCATTTCACCGGCCGCTTGAGGCGCACCGCCGCGGCGCAGACCAGTACGTCTTCGGGATAAAGCTCGCCGCGGATACCGAAGCCGCCGCCCACGTGCGCTTCGTGCACATGGATCGATGAGGGCGCAAGCTTCAGCATGCGCGCGAGCAGGTCGCGGTTGCGGTGCGGCACCTTGGCGGCACCGTGCAGTTCGAGAATGCCGCGTGCCGCGTCATAGCGGCCGATTGCACCGCGTCCCTCGAGCGGCACGCCGGAATGGCGTCCGATCGCCAATTCAACCTCGATCACCATGGGCGCGGAGCCCAAAACAGCGTCGACGTCGCCATACCCCTGCCGGATGACGGAGACCTCGGTATTGCGGCCGGGCGAGAATTCGCCGGGCTCGGCCTCGGCCGCAAGCAGGACGGGCAGTTCCTCGATCTCGACAGAGACGAGATCCGCCGCGTCCTCTGCCACATAGGGATCATCGGCGAAGACGGCGGCGATCGGCTCGCCGACGTATCGCACCTTGTCGTTCGCGAGCACCGGCTGGCGATAGGGTTCGAGCGCGGGAATTGGTCCCTCGCGGAAGTCGATGGGCGGTACGTCGGCAATGTCGGCTGCCGTCCACACCGCCATCACGCCGGGCAGCGCGCGCGCAGCCGCGGTATCGATTGCAACGATCTTGCCGTGGGCATGGTTTGCCCGCACGACCCGCATGTGCAGCTGGTGCGGAAAAGAAATGTCAGCGGCGAAGCGACCGCGTCCTTTGACCAGCGGCGGATCCTCGAGCCGCGTGACCGATTGCCCGATCCACTTGTTGGCGCGTGTCGCCGCCGCGCCTGCATCTTCGCCGCCGCCTTGGCATTCGTCACGCCGCGGCGTTGCGCCGACGGTTTGGGTCATGCCGCCGCCTGCTCGAGCGCACGGCGCGTAACTGTGCGCGCGAGGTCGCGCCGGTATGTTGCGCTGGTCGCGGCATCGTCGAGCGGATCGACGGCGGAGGCAACCGCCGCGGCCGCAGCCTCGAAGACCGCGCGGTCGATCGCCCGGCCGGCGAGAAGCTGCTCGGCGTCGGCGATCCGCCGCGGCTGTGCTTCGATTCCGCCGACCGCTATCCGCGGCTCGCGAATGACCCCGCCTTGCACGCGAAAGGTGACGAGCGCCATGCCGAGCGCAAAATCGCCGGCGCGGCGATTGAACTCGTAAAAGCCGAAACGCGTGTCGGCGGGAAGCATGGGCAGGCGAACTTCGGCCAGAAGCTCGTCCTCGTCGAGGGCGGTCGTCATGATCCCACGGAAAAAGTCCTGTGCCGGGATGATGCGCGTGCCGTCTGCGCTTCTCGCCACCATTTCGGCGCCGAGCGCTGCTGCGACCAGGCACCATTCGGCGGCCGGGTCGGCATGGGCGATGCTGCCGCAGAACGTGCCGCGGGTCCGAATGGGATAGTGGGCGATGTGACGCACGACGGCGGACAGGAGCCGTCCGAGCGGGCCGTCCACCACAGGCTTGTGGAAGGCGGCATGGCGCACGCAGGCGCCGATGCAAAGCCGATCCCCATCCACTGCGAGTAGCCGCAGCGCCTCGATCCCATTAATGTCCACGAGATGCGCCGGCCGCGCCAGGCGAAACGCCATAATCGGCACCAGGCTTTGGCCGCCGGCAAGCACGCGGCCGTCTTCCGGGGCAACCTCCGCGAGCGTATCGAGTGCTTCTTCGATCGTCTTGGGCGCGTGATAGCGGAACCGCGCGGGCTTCATCGTTCCTCACCGCGGGGTACGGTGGACGTCACGGAACGATCACCGCATTATCCCACATCGGGAAATTTGATTTTTTGGATTGAGGCACAGTTGGTGGTGTATGTAAAGAAGTCGCGTCCAACCGAACCCCTGCCCCAGCGATGAAACCGCCGCCCTTTCGCTATCACGATCCGAAAACGGTCAGCGAGACCGTCGGACTGCTCGCGAGCCTAGAGAACGCCAAGCTGCTTGCGGGCGGCCAATCGCTGATGCCCATGCTGAACTTCCGATTCGTGCTGCCCGATCACATTATCGATCTCAACCGCGTCGACGGGCTATCCTACATTCGCGACGCGCAAGGTTTGCTCGAAATCGGCGCGATGACGCGCCAGCGCGATCTCGAATTTTCCGAGGCGGTGCGCGCGCGCTGGCCGATCGTGCATGAGGCCCTGTTGCAGGTCGGCCATCGTCAGACGCGCAACCGGGGCACGATCGGCGGCTCGCTGTGCCATCTCGATCCGGCGGCGGAACTGGTCTCGCTCGCGATGGGCTATGACGCGACCGTGATGGTTGCCGGTCCCGACGGCGAACGTGAGGTGCCGTTCGCCGAGTTTCCCGTCGCCTACATGACACCGGCCATCGAAGCGAACGAGCTCGTCGTCGGTGTGCGCTTCCCGCAATGGGCGCCCAAGCACGGCTACGCCTTCGTCGAATTTTCACGTCGGCACGGCGACTTCGCCATCACCTCCGCCGCGGTTCTGCTCGAGGGCGACGCCTCGGGCAAGATCACGCGCGCCTCGGTGACCATCGGTGGCATGGGCACAGTGCCCAAGCGCGCCCTCGAGCTCGAGCAGGCGCTCGTCGGCCAGGTCCCGGCCGGCACGCTGTTCCGCGAGGCCTGCGAGAGCTGCCGCAAACTCGAGGCGATCGACGACGTGCATGCGCCGGCCTCTTATCGCCAGCATCTGGCGGCGGTGCTATCGCGCCGGGCGCTGGAGAAGGCGCACGCGCGCTTGCTGGAGGCCCACGCAGGCCGGCCGCACTAGGAGGGACAATGGGAGAAACGCGGAAAATTGCCCTGACCGTCAACGGCAAGCGGTACGAGGAAGAGGTCGAGGTCCGCGTCACGCTGGCCGATTTCATCCGCCATCAACTCGGACTGACCGGAACCCATCTCGGCTGCGAGCACGGCGTCTGCGGCGCCTGCACCATTCTGTTCGATGATCGCTCGGCGCGCTCCTGTCTCATGCTCGCGGTGCAAGCAGACGGGCATGACATTCTCACCGTCGAGGGCATTGCGCCCTCACCCGACAAGCTGCACCCGTTGCAGCAAGCCTTCCATGAACATCACGGCCTTCAGTGCGGCTTCTGCACCCCGGGCATTCTCACGACGCTGATCGAGTTCCTGCGCGACAATCCGGAGCCGACCGAACAAGAGGTGCGGATCGCCATTTCCGGCAATCTATGTCGCTGCACCGGCTATCAGAACATCGTCACCGCCACGCTCGATGCAGCGAAACGGCTGCGGGCGCAGCCGGCACAATCGCCGTGAAATCCCCACGTTGACCAAATCTTGATTTGGCGCAGCGCGCGGAGTAGCTAGCGGGCCTCGGTGAGGCAGGATCTCGATATGGCACACCAGCCGTTCGCATCGGCACCTTACGTCGTGGGCGAGGAAGGTCCCGCACCTGTCGAACAGCATATCCCGGCCGAGGAATCGCTATGCCCGGTCGTCTCCCACGAGTGGGTGAATTCCGAATACAAGCACCTGGTCGTGGATGCCTCGCCCAAAGCCCTCGCGGTCACGCCCGGTCAGTTCTTCAATCTGCTCTGCCCCTCGCCGGATGCCGGGGAGCTGTGGCTGCGCCGCCCACAGAGCGTCTATCGGATTGACCGGGAGAACCGCCGGGTCGAGTTTCTCTACAAATGTGTCGGCCGCGGCACCTACGGACTGGCGACCCTCGAACCGGGCGATGCACTCAACATGGTCGGGCCGCTCGGCGTCGGCTTTACCATCGATCCAGCCTGGAAGCACATCGTGGTGCTGGGTCGCGGTGTCGGCCTTGCGACCTTGGCGCCGATCTCCCAGCTCGCCCGGGAATGCGGAATCGGGGTCACCGCCATCCTGAGCGCCCGTAGCGCCGAATTCGTGATGGCCGACGACCTCTTTGCCAAGGCTGGCGATGTCATCGCCGTGCTCGATACCGACGGCACCAGCGCGGTTGAGCACGTCGAGGAAATCCTCGCGGGGCTGATCGCCAAGCGCAGAGCCGACGCGTTCTATACCTGCGGCTCGAACCGGCTCTTGCAATTGATGAAGCGCCTGGGCAAGGCGCACGGCATTCCCGGCCAAGTGGCCATGGAGCAGGTGATGGCCTGCGGGCTCGGCCCCTGCTACGTCTGCGTGCGCACCTTCGAGGTCAACGGCAAGAAGGAGCTGCGTCGCGTGTGCATCGAAGGGCCGGTATTCGATCTCCAGGAGGCGGTCGGATGGTAGACATGAGCGTGAAGATCGGGAGCGTGACGCTCAGGAACCCGATCATGCCTGCGTCGGGATGCTTCTCGACCGATCTTGCGCAGGTGATCGATTTGAACCGGCTGGGCGCGCTGGTGGCAAAGACGGTTTCCCGCGAATTTCGCGCCGGCAATCCGCCGCCACGCGTGTCCGAGGTCGAAGGCGGCATGATCAACTCCATCGGCCTGCCGACCAAAGGCATCGATTATTTCCTCACCCATCAGGTGCCGGACTACAAACGCTTCACGCCGCCACTCGTGGGCTCGATCTCGGCCACGTCAATCGAGGATTTCGAGGCGATGGCGCGCGACGTGAGCCCCTCCGCGATCGATGTGCTGGAGGTCAACATCTCGTGCCCCACGCGGGATCCCAAGGGGGGCAATTTCGCCCTGCACGAGGAGCACACGTTCAACGTCATGCGCCGCATCCGCCAGACTACGGACAAACCGGTGTGGTGCAAGCTCTCCCCCAATGCCGGCGACGTCGTCGCCATTGCCAAGGCGGCGGAAGCGGCAGGAGCCGACGCACTGGTGGTCTCGAACACAATTCTCGGGCTCAAGATCGACGTGAATACGTTCCGTCCCTCGATCGGCAACAAATTCGGCGGCCTCTCCGGCCCCGGCATCAAGCCGATCATCGTGCGCATGGTCTACCAATGCGCCAAGGCCGTAAAGATTCCCATCATCGGCTGCGGCGGCATCGTCAAAGTCGAGGACGTGGTCGAATACATGCTCGCCGGCGCCAGCGCGGTGATGATCGGGTATCTCATCTTCCGCAATCCGTCCGGCATCACTGCGATCATCGACGGGCTCGAAGAGTGGTGCGCCAAGCGCGGCTTTGCCCGCGTCACCGATCTCACCGGCGCCATGATCGACGAGGCGCCGCGCGAGACCTACACTGCCGCCGCCGCGCCGATCGGGTAATCTTGTGGGGGGAAGACGGGATTACTCTCGTTTGTCATCGTCCGCGAAAGCGGACGGTCCAGTAATCGCGGATCTAAATTGTAGGATGGCCTGCGTCACAACGAGATCTGTGATGACCGCTTTCGCAGGCATGACGCGACGGATCTTTGGCGAGAAACAGCAATGCATTATCCGATGACCACGCGCATCACCATCCGGAAGCCCGATGATTGGCAGCTGCACTTGCGCGACGGTGCAATGCTCAGAGCGGTGATGCATGAGCCGCGCAGCCAGGCTTGAAGAGAACGGAATCATGATGGTCGGCACGTTCTCCGACAAGAAGACGATCGCTGAGCTCACGGCGAAAATGCTACTCGAGGTTGACGCGGTCCGTTTCATGACGGACAAGCCGTTCGTCTTCACGTCGGGTTGGGCAAGCCCTGTCTATACCGATTGCCGCCGGCTCATCTCGTTCCCGCGCGTGCGCCGCACGCTGATCGATTTCGCCACGGCCACCGTCATGCGCGAGGCCGGCTTCGAAAGTTTCGACGCGGTCGCGGGGGGCGAGACCGCCGGCATTCCATTTGCCGCCTGGATGGCGGACCGGCTCGCTCTACCGATGCTCTACGTCCGCAAGAAGCCGAAGGGGTTCGGACGCAACACGCAGATCGAGGGCCATCTCGTCGAAGGACAGCGCGTGCTGCTGGTCGAGGACATGACCAGCGACGGCCGCAGCAAGGTGAATTTCTGCAACGCGCTGCGCCAAGCCGGAGCGCAGGTCGAGCATGCGCTCGTGATTTTCTTCTACGACATCTTTCCCGAGGGGCGGAAAATTCTGGCTGATCTCGGCGTCACCTTGCATTCGCTCGCCACCTGGTGGGACGTGCTCGCGGTCGCCAAGCAGAGCGGCAAATTCGATGCCGCGAAGCTCGCCGAGATCGAAAAGTTCATGCATGACCCGGCGGGCTGGTCCAAGGCGCATGGCGGCGTGGCGACCGCGGCGGCAGAGTGATGCCGGCAAGGGCGTAAGTGCGTGAGAGGCTAGATGGCGAAGTCGGAGGCGGATGTCATCGTCGTGGGCGCCGGCAACGCGGCCTTTTGCGCGGCACTCGCCGCGCAGGAGCAAGGCGCGTCGGTGCTGATGCTGGAAGCGGCGCCCGAAGAGGAATCCGGCGGCAACAGCCGGTTCACCGCGGGATCGGTGCGCGTCGTCTACAACGGAGTCGACGATATCAAGTCGCTCGTGCCCGATCTGACCGAGCAGGAAATCGCCACCACCGATTTCGGCACCTACACGCGGGAGCAGTTTTTCGACGATATGGCGCGGGTGACGCAAAATCGCGCCGATCCCGATTTGGTCGAGCTGTTGGTGACCCGCAGCTTCGACACCTTCTGCTGGATGCGCGAAAAGGGCGTGCGGTTCATCCCGATCTACGGCCGTCAGGCCTTCAAGATCGAGGGCAAGTTCAAGTTCTGGGGCGGGCTAACCGTCGAGGCGGTCGGCGGCGGCCCCGGCCTCATCAAGATGCTCACCGATGCCGCCACCAAGCGCGGCATCGAGATTCGCTACCGCACGCGCGCCCTCAGCCTGCTCTATGACGGCGTGCGAGTGAGCGGCGTGCGCATCCGCCACGACGGCGTCGAAAGTGAGTTGCGCAGCAAATCGGTCGTGCTCGCCTGCGGCGGCTTCGAGTCAAACTCCGAGTGGCGCACGCGCTATCTCGGGCCCGGCTGGGATCTCGCCAAGGTGCGCGGTACGCGCTTCAACACCGGCGACGGCATTCGCATGGCGATGGATATCGGTGGGAGCGCCTGCGGCAACTGGTCCGGCTGCCACGCGGTGCAATGGGAGATGAACGCGCCGGAGTTCGGCGACCTTGCGGTCGGCGACCAATTTCAGAAGCACTCCTATCCGTTCGCCATTCTCGTCAACGCCACCGGCAGGCGCTTCGTCGACGAAGGCGCAGACTTCCGCAACTACACCTATGCCAAATACGGGCGCGTGGTGCTCGAGCAGCCCGGGCAATTCGCCTGGCAGATCTTCGACCGCAAGGTGAAGCACCTGCAGCGCGACGAGTACAAGATCCGCCAGATCACAAAAGTCGCCGCCGACACCATCGAGGAATTCGCACACAAGCTCGAAGGCGTGAACCCGGAGCAATTCCTCAAGACCATTGCGGAATACAATACGGCCGTGCGCGCCGACATTCCATTCAATCCCAACGTCAAAGATGGCCGCCGTACCGAAGGCCTCGCCGTCAACAAGAGCAATTGGGCGAACACCATCGATGAACCGCCGTTCGAAGGCTACGCCGTGACCTGCGGCGTCACCTTCACGTTCGGCGGCTTGCGCATCACCACCGACGCCGAAGTGCTCAACACCGATTACCAGCCGATCCGCGGCCTCTATGCCGCCGGGGAACTCGTGGGTGGCCTGTTCTACTTCAATTACCCCGGCGGCTCCGGCCTCACCTCGGGCGCGGTGTTCGGCCGCATTGCCGGTACCGCGGCGGCGCGCGCGGACAGGAATTGATCATGGAATTCGACAACTCATTCGAGGTGCCGCTGCCGCCACCCGAAGCCTGGAGGGTGCTGCTCGACATCAAGCGGGTTGCGCCGTGCATGCCGGGTGCCGAGTTGACCGAAGTGGTCGACGAGAACACCTACAAAGGCAAGATCAATGTTCGGCTCGGCCCGGTGGCTTTGACCTTCGCGGGCGTGGTCAAGTTCGAGCACATCGACGCTGCGAACTACACGGCGCGCGTTGCGGCGCAGGGCACGGACGCGAAGGGACGCGGCGGGGCGAATGCCGCCTCGGTGTTCCGGCTCGAGCCGGCGGGCGGGGGATCGAAAGTGCTGGTGCACACCAATCTGGCGCTCTCGGGCGCAGTCGCGCAATACGGGCGCGGTGTCGGCATCATTCAGGCAACCGCCGCGCAGCTGATGAATCAATTTGCCACGCGACTGAAGGACCAACTCGCGCAAGACCGCTCCACTGCGCCCGCCTCCACTCAGCCGATGCAGTCCCCCATTGCGTCGACCGCCGCACCGCCGCCGGCGAAGCCGATCTCCGGCTTGGCGCTGCTTGGCAAAGCGATCTGGAGTTGGATCACCGGCTTGTTCCGACTGCGTTAGCGGCTATTCGTTGAGCGCCTCCGCGCGCTTGAGGCGGACCGCGGGCGCGGCGATCACGATCAAAAGCGCGGCGGCCGCCACAAGGAAGGCCAGGCTGATTGGCTCCTGCAGGAAAATCATCGGATCGCCGCGCGAGATCAGAAGCGCGCGGCGCAGATTCTCCTCCATCATCGGCCCCAGCACGAAGCCGAGGATGAGCGGCGCCGGCTCGCAGTCCAGCTTGAGCGCCACGTAGCCGAAGATTGCGAAGAATCCCATCACGAAGAGATCAAACGGCTTATTGTTGATCGTGTAAGCGCCGACGCAGCAAAATGCGATGATGGCCGGATAGAGCAGCCGATAAGGCACGCGCACTAATTTAACCCACACGCCGATCATCGGAAGGTTCAACACCACCAGCATGAGGTTGCCGAGCCACATGCTGGCGATGAGTCCCCAGAACAGTTCAGGACGATCCGTCATCACGCGCGGTCCCGGCGCAATGCCATGAATCATCAGCGCCCCGATCAGCATCGCCATGGTCGGATTGCCGGGGATGCCCAAGGTCAGCATCGGGATGAATGACGTCTGCGCGCCCGCATTGTTGGCGGATTCCGGCGCCGCCACGCCTCGCACGTCGCCGTAGCCGAAGTGACGCGGCGGTGTTGCCACTTTCTTCTCGAGCGTGTAGGCGGCGAACGACGCCAGCAGTGCGCCTCCTCCGGGCAACACGCCGAGAATGGCGCCGAGAGCGGTGCCGCGCAGGATCGAGCCGGTGCAACGCTTGAGGTCGCTAACGCTCGGCCACACGCGACCGACGGCACCAGTCACGATGCTCGCTGTTTGCTGCTTTTCGATATTGTAGATGACCTCGGCAATGCCATAGATCGCCATCGAGAGCGCGACGAATTCGATGCCGTCGGCAAGCCCGGTCGTGCCGAAATTGAAGCGGCGTGCGCCTGAATTCACGTCGGTGCCGACGAGGCCGAGCAGCAAGCCGAGCACGACCATCGCGACCGCTTTCAAAAGCGATCCGCGCGCCAAGACGACCGCCGCGATCAAGCCGCAGACCATCAGGGAAAAGTATTCCGCCGGTCCGAACTGCAGCGCTATCGTCGCTAGCGGCGGCGCGGCGAGCGCGATCAAGAGGGTCGCGGCGCAACCGGCGAAGAACGAACCGAGTGCGGCGATGCCCAGCGCCGGTCCGGCGCGTCCCTGCCGCGCCATTTGATGGCCGTCGATAGTGGTGACGACCGATGACGCCTCGCCCGGGATGTTGACCAGGATCGCCGTGGTCGAGCCGCCGTACTGGGCCCCGTAATAGATGCCGGCGAGCAGGATCAGGGCCGACTCCGGCTGCAGCGTAAACGAGATCGGCAGCAGCATGGCTACGGTGGTGACCGGACCTATGCCGGGCAGCACGCCGATGATGGTGCCGAGCAGAACGCCGATGAAGCAGTAAGCCGTGTTCTGGATCGTCAGCGCGACGGCAAATCCCAGGCCGAGGTTGGAGATCACGTCCATCGCAGGCTAGAGGCTCGGCCAGACATTGAGTGGCAGGCCGAGCACATAGATAAAAACCCCGACCGAGAAGACGATGAGCGCCGCCGCCAATGCGAGCCCTTCCGCCAGGCGAAACTGCGCCCCTGCCCAGGCCGACATCAGCGTCAAGACGGCAATCGCAACGACGAGGCCGAGCGGCTCGATCAGCACCCCGAACAGGCACACCGCGGCTGCGATCACCGCCAGCGGCACGACATGAAAACGCGAGACCGGCTCGCCGGTGAGCACGACCGAGCGCGCGATCAAGGTCGCCCCGAGCGCCGCGAGCAAGGCCGCGAGCAGCAGCGGAAAATAACCTGGTCCCATTTTGCCGGCGGTCCCCAAGGCATATCCGCGCGCCGTGAAGATGGCGACGGCGGCGAAGCCGCAGAACATCACGCCCGCCCAGAAATCCTTCGGCGCACGGATTCTCATGCGTGATCCTACGGCGTTGCGGTGCAATGGCAGGATCAAATCGGCAGGCGCTTCTTGCGTCAATGGCGCGGACCGCGTGACGCTGTCGCGGCGCGCTCGGTGCCATCTCACAATGCTTCCGCTGCTCCCGCGAAAACGGGGATCCTGCTCTTGGCCCTGGATTCCCGCTTTCGCGGGAATGAAGCTTTGCTGCTACGACGTTAGCAATGAAGTTAAACAGAGACTCCGCGATCTGGATCGGCAACATACCATCATCTAGATTGCGCCTCCCGCGCGGCCGCCCACGGAATGGTGCAAGTGAAAAAGCCCCTCGCATTCATCGCAAGGCACGGTCTGTGGACCGAGGAGCAGCGACGGCAAGCCGAGGATCTCAAGCGCAGGGTCGAGAAGGACAATCTCCATCTCGTGCGCCTTGCCTGGGCCGATCCGCACGGCGCCGCGCGCGCCAAAGCGGTGACCGTACCGGCGTTCCTCGCCGCGCTCGAGACCGGATACAACATCAACGTCGCGACCACCACGCTCGATTCGGCCAATGCCCGCACCTTCGCCTCCTTCACGCGCGGCGGCGGGATGGGGCTTATCGAGATGACCGGTTCTCCCAACCTCACCATCGTTCCCGACCCTTCCACCTTTCGCGTGCTGCCCTGGGCGCTCGGCGTCGGCTGGGTGCTGTGCGATGAATATTTCAACAGCGGCGTGCCCTTTCATTTCTCGCCGCGGCACCTGTTGCGCAGACAAGTCGAGCGGCTTGCGAAGAAGGGCATGGCCCTGATCGTGGGTCTCGAAATCGAGTGGTATCTGCTACGCGTCGTGCAGGACGAGCTCGCCGACCACAATATCGGCTTCCCCGGCGTACGCGGGCAGCCGATCAAGACGGCGCCGGCCGAGCCCGGCTTTTCCTATCATTCCGAATCCAACATGGATTTGATGCAGCCGATGCTCTCCGCGCTCGCCGACCATTTCGCCAAGCTCGGATTGCCGCTGCGATCGATCGAGAACGAGTGGGGACCGGGCCAGCTCGAGTGCACCTTTGCCGCGCGGCCGGCGCTGGAGGCGGCCGACCATGCGCTGCTGTTTCGCACGGCGGCGCGGCAAATTTGTCGCCGAATGGGACATTTCGCCACCTTCATGTGCCGGCCGACGCTCAAAGGCTATTACTCCAGTGGCTGGCACCTGCATCAGTCGCTTGTCGACGGCAAGAACGCGCGCAATATGTTCATGCCGGAGCACGCGCACGAATATCTGTCGCCGCTCGGTCGCGCGTATCTGGCCGGCTTGTTGAAATATGCCGCGCCCGCCACCGCATTGGCGACGCCGACGGTCAACGGTTACCGGCGATTTCGACCGAACTCGCTCGCGCCCGATCGCGCGTCGTGGTGTTACGACCACCGCGGCGTCATGATCCGCGTGCTGGGCGCGCCGGGAGATCAGGCCACGCGTTTGGAAAACCGGATCGGCGAGCCCGCCGCCAATCCTTATCTCTTTATCCTGTCGCAGATCGTCGCCGGCCTCGGCGGTGTCGAGCACAAGCTCGATCCAGGACCGCCGGAGGAGGATCCCTACAACGCCAAGCTGCCGATGCTGCCCACGAATTTGCCGGCCGCATTGGACGCGCTCGAGCGCGAACCGTTGTATCGCACCCAGCTCGGAGACGTATTCATCGATTATTTCCTCAAACTCAAGCGCAACGAGGCGGGCCGCTTTGCCCAATGGCTCAAGGACACCGGTGCGCGGGAGGACGGCGAGCCGACGGCCTGGGAGCAGAACGAGTATTTCGATTTTTTCTAGGCGGAGTCATCATAGCGAGCCGGCAGGGGCACGGCTGCGGCGGCAAACCGGTGGAGATCGAGGCCATGCTGGAGAAGCTCAGGGTACCCCGACTAGGCGGCGCCGACCTCTACGACTGGGATGAACTGGTCCAAGAGGATCGCGTCCATCGCCTGATCTACACCGACCCGGCCATCTTTAGTTTGGAGATGACCAACATTTTCGGCGCGGTTTGGGTTTATCTGGGCCACGAGAGCCAGATTCCTGCCAATAACGACTACATCACCGTGCGGCTGGGGCTGCGGCCGCTCATTTTGTTGCGGGACTCGCAGGGCAAGATCCGTGCTCTGTTCAATCGCTGCACCCACCGCGGCACGACGTTGTGCCGCAAGGACAGGGGCTCGGCGCGCATATTCACCTGCCCGTATCACGGCTGGAGCTATCTCAACACGGGAAAGCTGCGCGCCGTCCCTTGGCCCGACGGCTATGCGTGCGACTTCAACGATCCCAAGTACAACGTTGCGCAGGTGGCGCGCGTAGACAGCTATCGCGGCTTCATCTTCGCGACGCTCAATCCCGATGCGCCCTCGCTCCTCGACTATCTCGGCGCCATCACCAAGCCGATCGACGAATGGCTCGACCGACAGCCCAAGGGACAGATTCGCGTCTGCGAGGCGAACCGGCTCAAATACAAGGGCAACTGGAAGCTCGCCTACGACAACTCCGGCGACGGCTACCACGTGGTGTTCTCGCATCGCTCGCTGTTGGAGATGGAGAACCGCCAAGCCGACGTCGCCAACAAGGGCATGTCCTACTACAAGAACTCGCCCGATACGGCGCCGATGTACATCGCGTACATGGGCAACGGCCATCATTTCAAGGACAAGCGGCCGAACATCCAAAAGCGCGCGGGCGGGTTGTGGGCGGTCGAAGGGCCGGCGCCGGGCAGCGAACATTACGCCGAAGCGCTGCGCCGCCGGCTGGGCTCCCAAGCGGAAGAAATCCTCGACCTTGCTTCCTCCGAGCCGGTCAACATCAACGTCTTTCCCAACTTCTCGCTGCTGGGCAACCACATCCAGGTGTTCGAGCCCATCTCAGTCGACGAGACCGATGTCACCTGGTACGGCACGGCCGTCGTCGACGAGGACGGTGCCCTGCGCGGCGCGGTCGACGAGATCAACGCGCTCCGAATGCGAACCCAGGAGCAGTTCCCGAATTTCGGCGAAGTCGACGACCTCGCCAATTTCGAGGAGATCCAGCGCGGGCTCGCGTGCCAAGAGGATGAATGGATCTACATGCATCGCGGACTCGGCATCCCCGGCCGCGTGAAGACGGACGCGAACGGCATCATCACGGCGCCCGCCACCGATGAGGTGTTCATGCGCGAGTACATCAAGGAATGGAAGCGGCTGATGAAGGCGACGCCCAAGCTCGTCGTCCAGCGCGAGCCGTGAGCGCGAGATGCAAATCGCCCACGATCCCACCATCAGTTCCTATTACGTCACCGAAGAGCTCTATCGCGAGCTGGTCGAGAATTTCACAAATTGGCAACGCGAGGAGCTGGCGATCGCGGCGGCGGAAGAGCGCGACCGATTCCGGCTGCTGATCGAGCGCGAGGCGCGGCTGCTCGACGAGCTTCGTTTCGACGAATGGCTGGCGATGTATGCGCCCGAATGCATCTATTGGGTGCCGGGAACGCCCGCCGGCGGAGACCCGCGACGCGAAATCGCCATATTGTTCGATGATCGCCGGCGCATGGAAGACCGGATCTACCGTCTGCGCACCGGATACGCCTGGTCGCAAGCGCCGAAGTCCCGGACAGTCCGGATGATCTCGAATGTAGAAGTTTTCGCCGCGAAAGACAGCGCCGCCCGCATGGCCCGCTCCAATTTCCTCATCAGCGAGTTCCGCGTGGACGGAACGCGATTCCTCTCAGGCTGGTGCGGGCACCGTTTCGTGCAGAGGGCGGACCGCTGGGTGATCCAGGTCCGGCAGGTCAACCTGATCGACTGCGATCGCAACCTGCGCAATCCAAGCATCATCATCTAGCTGATGGCGGCAGCGGATAGGATTGCGGGGCCGCGCCCTATTTGCCATTCGCCGCTCGCGATTCGCTGATTTGGAGAGACAACATGGCCGCGACTGCGCTCGACTCGTCCATCTTTTGCGACATATTCACCACGCCGGAGATGCGGCGGATTTTTTCCGACGAAGCGAGGACCGGCTATTGCCTCGCGATCGAGGCCGCGCTCGCCCGCGCGCAGGCCCGCCTGGGCATCATTCCGGAGAACGCCGCGCGCGAGATCGTGCGCCAATCCCGGATCGAAAACATCGATTTCGCGCGCCTCAAGAAGCAGACCGAGCGCATCGGTTATCCGATCCTCGGCATCGTGCAGCAAATCGTCGATCTATGCGCTGAGGGTCTTGGCGAATGGTGCCACTGGGGTGCCACCACGCAGGACATCACCGACACCACCGTGGTCCTGCAGATCCGCGACGCGCTCGAGCTCGTCGAAAAGGACATGGAGGCGATTGCCGGTGCGCTGGCCGATTTGTCCCGGCGCTACCGCGACACTCCGATGGCCGGCCGCAGCAATCTGCAGCAAGCCGTGCCCCTCACCTTCGGCTTCAAAATGGCGGCGTTGCTCGCCGCGATGCAGCGCCACCGCGAGCGGATGGCGCAGTTGCGGCCGCGCGTCCTGGTGGGCGAATTCGGCGGCGCGGTCGGAACCTTGGCGTCGCTCGGCCGCGACGGCCTCAAAGTGCAAGCCGAGCTGATGCGCGAGCTCGGCCTCGGCCAGCCGGAGATCGCCTGGCACACCGTGCGCGACCGCATCGGCGAAGTCGCTTGCTTTCTCGGCCTTCTCACCGGGACGCTCGGCAAAATTTCCATGGACGTGAAGCTTCTCATGCAAACCGAGGTGGCCGAGGTCTACGAGCCATTCCACGAGGGCCGCGGCTCGTCGAGCACTATGCCGCAGAAGCGCAATCCGATCTCGTGCCTTTATATCCATTCGACCGTCGCGCTCGTGCGCCATCACGTCGCCGCGTTGCTTGAAGCGGCGGTCGCCGACCACGAGCGCTCGACCGGTCCTTGGGAGATCGAATGGATCTCGCTGCCGGAAATTTTTCTGCTGAGCTCGGGCGCGCTCGCGCAGACCAAGCTCATGCTATCGGGACTGGAAGTTGACGCCGAGCGCATGCGCGCCAATCTCGATCTCACCCACGGCACCATCGTCTCGGAAGCCGTGATGATGGGACTCGGCCCGCATCTCGGGCGGCAACGGGCACATGATCTCGTCTACGACATCTGCCGTAAGGTCGCGACCACCGGGGAGCCGCTGGTCGACCTATTGGCGCAGAATGGCGATATCTCGCGGCACCTTTCGCGCGCGCAACTCGAGAAGATGGGCGATCCCGCGGCCTATCTTGGGCTCGCTGGCGAGATGGTGGACAAGGTGCTCGCGCGGGAAGACGATCGGATGAGTTGATCAAATGGGCTGCGAAATGTCGCGGATCATTTGGGGGAAATGACAGTATTTCTGACTTTCGCGTTGCCAAGACGCGTGTCATCGTCTTCGCAAAAGACCTGGAGGGAACCGATGAAGACGATGTCGCGTGCCGTCGCATTCGCGGCGGCGTTCGGATGCGCCAATCTCGCATGTGGAATTAGCACGCAGGCGCAAGATTATCCATCACGTCCCATCACAATGATCGTGCCGTTCCCTGCGGGCGGCCCGACCGACACGCTGGGGCGGATTCTGGGCGAAGGCATGCGGGCTTCGCTCGGCCAGCCTATCGTTGTCGAGAACGTGACCGGCGCCGGATCGACCATCGGCGTGACCCGCGCCGCCCAGGCGGCGCCCGACGGCTACACCCTTGCCCTTGGCAATTGGACCAGCTTTGTCGGGTCCGGCGCGCTTTACCGCACGTCATACGACTTGCTGAGAGATTTCGAACCGATCTCGCTGCTCACGTTCGCACCGATGCTGATCGTCGGGAAAAATGCATTACCGGTGAAGGACGCCAGGGAACTGATCGCTTGGCTCAAGGCGAACCCGGACAAGGCCTCGGTCGCCAGCGTCGGTGCCGGCAGCGCGGCGCACGTGTGCGGGCTTTATTTCCAAGACAAGACCGACACGCGGGTCCAATTCGTGCCATATCGCGGCGGGGCGCCGGCGATGCAGGACCTGGTCGGCGGGCAGATCGATCTCATGTGCGCCGAGGCCTCGCAAACGCTGACCTATGTGCGCGGCGGCAAGATGAAGGCCTTTGCCGTTATGTCCCAGACCCGCTGGCCGGCATTACCCGATGTCCCGACCACGGATGAGATCGGTGCGCCAGGGATGCACATCTCGTTCTGGCACGGCTTGTGGGTGCAAAAGGGCACGTCCAAGGAAATCATCATCAAGCTCAACGGCGCGGTCCAGGACACCTTGGCCGATCCGATAGTTCGGCAACGGCTTACCGACCTCGGTCAGGTGATCGCGACGCGCGAGCAGCAGACGCCGGCGGCACTCGCCGCTTACCACAAGGCCGAGATCGAGAAGTGGTGGCCGATCATCAGGGCGGCTAACATCAAAGTCGAGGCGAATTGAGCGCACATTCCATTGTGCTCGATCTACAATGGCGACGTGCATTGCTGCGCGCCTTGATTCTCTCAGGGTCAATTCGACGCAATGATGCCGGGATAGCATGAGGATCGAGGGAAAGGTCATCGTGATCACCGGCGCCGCGCGCGGCATCGGACGGGAATTCGCGCGATACCTGGCGGGTCTGGGCGCCCGCGTGGTGCTTGCGGACGTCAACGATTGCGCGCAGACGCTCGATCTGATGCAGGCCGAAAAAGGCACGGCGGTCTGCGCCAAGCTCGACGTCGCGAACGCCGCCTCGGCAACGGCGATGGCGCGCACCGCGCTCGACGCGTTCGGACGCATCGATGCGCTCATCAACAACGCGGCGCTTTACGGCGGCCTCAAGGGCGGCCGATTCGATACGATCTCCGAGTCCGAGTGGGACGCCGCCATGGCGGTGAACGTCAAGGGCATCTGGAATTGCTGCAAGGCGGTGGTGCCGGCGATGCGGCAGGCCGGCGGCGGCAGCATCGTCAATATGGCGTCATTGGCGGCTACTTATGGGATGCCATACGGGCTGCATTATACGACGTCGAAGGCGGCCGTGATCGGGCTCACCCGCGGCCTTGCCCGCGAACTCGGCCGCGATAACATCCGTGTCAATGCGCTTGCGCCGAGCGCTGTCTTGACCGAGGGCACCCGCGAGTTTTTCGCGGAGAAGGCGGACAAGGCGCTGGATACGATTAAGGCGAACCAGGCGATTGCGAGAAACCTCGCGCCATCGGATCTGCTGGGCGTCGTCCACTGGCTGGTCTCCGACTCCAGTCAGCTGGTCACTGGACAAACCATCGCGGTCGACGGCGGAACGGTCATGCATTGATATGAACCCGACGCCTCGAACGTCGGCCGGGCCGCTCGCAGCCAGCGCGTCGCCCGGATTGAGCGCAGCGAAATCCGGCGACTGGTGTGTATCGTTCAAGCGCCGGTTTGCGGAAATTGTGGCCCGCGTTTTTCGCGCAGCGCCGCCGCGCCTTCCGGCGCTTCGCGTCCGCCAAACCCGAGAAATTCCATACCGAGCGAGGTTTCGAAGATCGGCCCGGCCATTCGCAGCCAATTATTGAGCGCATACTTGGTTGAGCGAATCGCATTGGGGGCACCTTCTGCCAGGCGCACGGCGATATCCATTGCGCGAGCCTGCAGGTCGTCATCGGGTACCGCAAGCGAGACGAGCCCGATGCGCTCGGCCTCCGCACCGGTGACCGCCTCACACAGCAGCAGATGATATTTGGCTTTAGCCATGCCGCAGAGAAGTGGCCAGACAATCGCCGCATGATCACCCGCAGCGACGCCGAGCTTGGTATGGCCGTCGATGAGACGGGCCGCTCTCGCAGCAATAGAAACGTCAGCGAGCAGCGCCAGCGCCAACCCCGCACCCACCGCCGGCCCGTTGATCGCCGAGACCACGGGCTTGCTGCAGTTGATCAGGTTGTAGACCATATCGCGCGCTTCCTTCCAAATGCGCATGCGGGTATCGACATCTGCAATCATGTCATCCAGCAAGTCGAGATCGCCGCCGGCCGAAAACGCCTTGCCGGCGCCGGTCAGTAGCACTGCGTTCACGCTCGCATCAGCGTCGATGACGCGCCAGATCTCGGTCAGCTGGCGGTGCATGTCGCCGTCGACGGCATTCAACTTGTCCGGCCTGTTCATGACGACGCGGAGCACCCACGGGTGCGGCCGATCGATCAGCAACCGCGAAAAGCACGCATAGTTTTCATCCATCGGTCGTTCTCCCGATCCTTGCGGCACCCGGTTAAAATCAGACAGTATTAGCGCACATAAAGCTCCACTCATCCCAGCGAAAGCCGGAATCCGGAGGCCTCGCGACGCAAGCGTTCCGCGGCGCCCGCTCGCGGGGAGGAGCGGCAGCAAGCGTCCAGCGCGCAAGCCGAGACCTGCCTGGGGCCGCGTCGATTGACGGGCTTCGGCCGATGCGAATAGTGTCGATTTGCCATCGGGGTGCGTCCATGAGCACGGGACCATGCAATTGATTTCGCGAGCGAATCTCAGAAGGGCGGCGGCGGTCTGTCTTGCCGTCTTGGCTGCACCTGCACTCGCAAGCGCGCGCGAATTCCGCGTCGCCGATACCCAATCGGAAGATTATCCGACCGTGCAGGCGCTCATGTTCATGGCTCGCCTGGTCGAGGAACGCACCGCGGGTCGCCACCGCATTCGCGTCTTCCATTCGCGCCAGCTCGGGGAAGAGAAAGACACCATCGAACAGACGCGGGTCGGCGCCATCGATCTCAATCGCACCAATGTCGCGCCGATCGGATCGTTGATTCCGGCGGCAAACGTGCTCGCGCTGCCGTTCCTGTTCCGCTCGTTCGATCATCTGCACAAGGTGCTCGATCACGCGATCGGCGACGAGATCCTGGCGAGCTCGCAGCGCCATGGTTTTGTCGGCTTGACGTTCTACGATTCCGGCTCGCGGTCCATTTACAACAGCGTGCGGCCGATCCGCACCTTGGCGGACATGAAGGGCTTGCGAATTCGCGTGCAGCAAGCGGAGTTGATGGTCGAGATGATCAAGGCGCTCGGCGCCGAACCGGTCGAGCTGCCTTACGGGCAAGTATCGACGGGGCTTTCCACCCGGTTGATCGACGGTGCGGAAAATAATTGGCCGTCCTACGTCACCACGAACCACTACAAGCTCGCTCCCTACTACACGCTCACGGAGCACACGATGGGACCCGAACTGCTCGTCGTCTCGCCGCGTGCGTGGGAAAGCCTCTCCGCGGCAGACCAGGACATCTTTCGCGATGCAGCACGCAAGTCCAGCGCCTACATGCGCGACCTGTGGCACGGGTTGGAGGAGCGTTCGCGCCAGCAGGCACGGGCCGCCGGCAATACCATCATCAGCGAGTTCGACCGCACGCCCTTCGAGCAGGCGATGAACACGATTTACGCAAAGACCATCACCGATCAGGGCCTGCGTCAATTGATCGAGCGAATTCGCCAGGTTCAATGAGCTTGGATTTGGTTGCACTCAAGCATGAGCCGTCGGCGGCGCGAACTGCGCGGCCACGGCGAAGCCTTGATCAGGAGACGCAAAGCGTCGTGCGGGTGCTGCCGATCCGGTGGCGCCTGCTGTTGATTGCCGCGCTCAATGCAACGGTCGCCTTCATTCTGGCCGCGCTGATCTGGAACGGGGCCAACGTGCTCAGCCGTGCCTGGGACGATGTGCGCACAGTGCGCGAATCCGATAAGCTTCTGGTGTTGCTGGAAAGCGAAGCCAGCCGGCTGCAAAACCTGATCCATCGCTACATCAATCAGCCCAGCCAAGAAGTCCTGACGGAGATTCTCGGGCTGCACGGCGAGGTACTCAGTACGCTGCGCAACCGTGGCGCGGTAGATCCCGTGCTATCGGGGTCCGCCGACGAGCTGCGCGCCGTGACAGAGCGATTCCTTCAGGGCTTCGGCGAGGTCCGCGCGCTCCAAACGACGATCGCGCACACCTACGAGAATGAGGTGCTCAAGCCGGCAAGGGAGATGGCGGGGCTTTACGCCATCATCGAAGGCGCCATCGGCGCGCGCGATGCCCTGTTGCTACCTTCGCTAGGAAAGTCGCGCGAAGCATTCACCGCGAGCCTGGTTGCCGCCAATGCTTTCTACCTGTCGCTCGCTTCGGATGCCGCCGACGAGGCGCGCAAGAACATCACCACCGTCGAGCAGACGGTGCCGGTGATGATCGACCTTGCGGAAAACAACCTGCAGCGCACGGCGCTACAGGCGCTGGCCCAGCGCGCCGCTGCGTTCGGCGACGGGTTGAAAACGCTCGCCGAGCAATTCGCGATGCGAACGAACCTGCTGAAGACCGCGATTGACGACAACCAGGCCGCCATGATCGCGGTCATCAACAAGCTTTCCGGTCAGATGAGCATGCGCGAACTGCAGGCGCAGGGAAGCTTCGATCACACTCTCGCCAACATCTACCAGAACGTGGCGCTGGTCGCGGTCATCTTCCTGACGCTCATCGTCGTCATCGGAGCTCTGATCGCCCGCAGCATCATCGTACCGCTCAAGGAGATCATGGCCACGATGCATGCCGTCGTATCGGAGAGATACGACCAGCCGATCCAGGGAACCCAGGCGCGCGACGAGATCGGAGAAATGGCGCGCGCGGTCGCTGTCTTTCGCGAGAACGCCATCGCAAAACGCAAGGCCGAGAATGACCTGCGCGCCTCCAAGGAAAGCGCGGAGAAGGCGCTTGAGGACCTGCGCGAAGCGCAGCAAAACCTCATTGCCGCGGAAAAGCTCGCAGCGCTGGGCGGACTCGTCGCCGGCGTGGCGCATGAGGTGAACAATCCGATCGGCATCAGCCTGACGGTGGCATCGAGCTTCGCGCGCAGGTGCGACGAATTTGCCAAGGAGGTCAATTCAGGGCCGCTGCGGCGCTCCCGCCTCGACGAATTCCTCGAAGGCGGTCGCGACGCCGCCAATCAATTGGTCTCCAATCTGCAGCGGGCGGGCGAACTGGTGCAGTCCTTCAAGCAAGTCGCCGTCGACCGCAGTCACGCCGATCGGCGCCCGTTCGACCTGCGCGAATCGACCGACCAGATCGTCGCCAGCCTGCGGCCAGTGCTGAAAAAGTCGCAGATCACGCTCACCGTCGACGTGCCGCCCGGGATCAGCATGGACAGTTATCCGGGCTCCTATGGGCAGGTGTTGACCAACCTGTTCCTCAACAGCGTCGTCCACGCCTTTCCCGACGGGCGTCCCGGAAGCGTCACGGTCGAGGCACGGCAGGTGCGCGACGACGTGGACATCTTCGTGTCGGACGACGGCGTGGGGATGAGCGAGGAAATCCAGCGGCGTGCATTCGACCCGTTCTTCACGACGCGGCGGGGGGAAGGTGGAACCGGGTTGGGCCTGCACATCATCTTCAATTTGGTGACCCAGCAACTCGGCGGCCGATTGGCTTTCGAGTCCCGGCTCGGCTGGGGCACGCGGTTTCGCATCACCCTGCCCCGCGTGGCACCCGGCGAATCGCAGCCGGCGCAGGCCGCGCAATGACGGACAAAGCCCATGGCTGACGACGATATCGTTCAACTGATCGAGGATCCGGGCGAGAAACCTGCCGAACCTGGCCGGCGCTGGAAGATCGCGGTGATCGACGACGAGCCGGCCGTGCACGACGGCACGCGGTTCGCGCTCAGCGACTATCGGCTGAACGGACAGGGCCTTGAAATCCTCTCGGCCTATTCGGCAGCCGAGGGGCGCGAGCTCATGCGGCGGCATTCCGACGTCGCCGTCGTCCTGCTCGACGTCATCATGGAGACCGACACCGCCGGATTGAGCCTAGTGGAATTCATCCGCAAGGATCTCAAGAACGAGACCGTACGCATCATCCTTCGCACCGGGCAACCCGGCCAGGCGCCGGAGCGGCGGGTCATCGTCGACTACGACATCAACGACTACAAGGCCAAGACCGAGCTCACATCCGACAAGCTGTTCACCTCACTGACCGCGGCGCTGCGCAGCTATCAGCAGCTCCAGCGCATGGTGGAGACGCGTCGCGGGCTCGAAATCATCCTCGAGGCGGCATCGACGCTGTTCGACTTCAAATCGATGCAGCGGCTGGCCGAAGGCGTTCTTACCCAGATCGGGTCGTTGCTGAATGTGGAGTGCGCCGGAATTCTGGTATTGCGCGAAGCGCAGAACAGTGGCGAAACATTCTCGGTGCTCGCCGGCTCGGGCTGCTACAGCCGCTTCATTGGCAGCGATGTCTCGCAAATCCTCGAGAATGACCTGCGTCGGCTCGTCGCGGAGGCCTTCGCCCGACGCCATCATGAGTTCTCTCCGCGCCGGTCAGTCCTCTACATCAGGACCGTGAGCGGCCGCGAAGTCGTCGTCGTGCTCGAGGCGGCGCGCCAACTCTCCGACACCGACCGTACGCTGGTCGAGATCTTCTGCAGCCGGCTATCCATCGCCTTCGACAACGTCATTCTCTACGAGCAACTGCAGCGGGCGAACACGCGCCTGGAGGAGCGCGTGACGGCGCGCACGCAAGAACTGACCAACGCCAATCGCCGGCTCGCCGCGCAATGGGCGCGGCTGCGACAGGCCAACGCGTTCAAGAGCGAGATCCTCGGCACGGTCGCGCATGACCTGAAAAATCCGCTCGGCGTGATTCTCGGCCGAACCGAAATTTTGCAAGAAATGATCGGCGCGGCCGGTGCGCTCGACGAGAACGTGAAGGTGCAGATCGCGTATATTCGCGATGCCGCCAACCGGCTCACCGAAATGGTTGACGATCTCGTGTCTGATGCGATGGCGGACGCCCTCGACATCACCATCCGGCGCGAGCCCGTCGACATCTCTGTCCTGGTCCAGGAAGTGGCGGAGGCGAACCGGCCGCTCGCCGCGCGCAAGGAACAGACCATTACGATTGCCGCGCCTCCCCATCATGCGGCCGTATGCGACGCCGACCGTATCCGCGAGGCGATCGACAACCTCGTGAGCAACGCCATCAAATACAGTCCGATCGGCGGAGCCATCGACCTCTTGGTCGCACAGGAGGATGGCGGTATAATTGTTCAGGTCAGCGACCAGGGGGCAGGCCTTTCGCCGGAGGATATTTCCCGACTGTTCGGCCGTTTCCAGCGCCTTTCGGCGAAGCCGACCGCGGGCGAAACCTCGACCGGCCTGGGCCTTTCGATCGTCAAGCGAATCGTCGATCTGCATGGTGGGCGGGTCGAGGTTGACAGCGCGGGCCCGGGAAAGGGCGCGACGTTCAAGATGATATTGCCGGTGACATGACCCAAGCGCAGCACATCGTGGTGGTGGACGACGAACAGCCCGCCCGCGAAATGGTCGGGGATTATTTGCGCATGCATGGCTTCAGCGTCAGCCTGTGCGACGGCGGTGCCAGTCTGCGCAAGGTGATCGCGCAGCAACTGCCGGACCTGATCGTGCTCGATCTCAACATGCCGGAGGAGGACGGGCTGTCGATCATCCGCGACCTCAAACGCCGCACCAGCGTGCCGGTCATCATGCTGACCGCCACCGCAAGCGCGATCGACCGCGTGGTGGGGCTCGAGCTCGGCGCCGACGATTACGTCGCCAAACCCTGCGAGCTGCGCGAGCTGTTGGCGCGCATCCGCTCGGTGCTGCGCCGCAGCACCTCCGCTCAGCCGGCAGCCCAGCCGGCGGCCGCCGCGGGGGCAGCGCCGCCCGCCACCGCGCGGGTGCGGTTCGGGACCAAATGGCTCGACCACGATGCCCGAGCGCTGCGCGACGACGAAGGCAACGAGCATCCGTTAACCGCCTCGGAATACGGCCTGCTGAAGGTCTTCGCCGCCAATCCCAAGCGGGTGCTCTCGCGCGATCGCTTGCTGGAGCTGGCCAATGCCCGCGACGCGGAGGCCTTCGACCGGGCGATCGACCTGCGAATTATGCGCATCCGGCGAAAAATCGAGCCGGATCCCGCCCGCCCGTCGGTCATCCGTACCGTACGGGGCGGGGGTTACCTGTTCTCCCCAACCGGCGAGGCATCTGCGCTGGACTGAGGCAAAATTGCTACACCGGACGAAGCATTCCGGGTATTTCACTACCTTTGTTTCGTCGCTATTTCCTCGACGAAATAATTTAGCTGCGCGACGAAACCATTTTTCGCCCCTGACGTAACATCGAAGCAACAGGCCTTTGCTAGTCATGTGGTTAAGGGCTGACTAACAGGGGATCATTATGCAAAACCAATTCGTGCTGCGCGACCTCGCGTCGCCGCACTTGCGGGCGCCTGCGCAGGAAACCTCGGACGAGGCGCTCATCGGCCTCATCGCCGACGGTGACAAGCGCGCCATGCAGGTGCTCTACGCCCGGCACAATGTGCGGGTGTACCGGTTCATCCTCCGCCTGACGGGAAACCAGTCCCTCGCCGAGGACCTCGTGAGCGAGGTTTTCCTGGACGTCTGGCGGCAGGCCGAGGCTTTCGAGGCGAAGTCCCAGGTCTCCACCTGGCTGCTCGCGATCGCCCGCTACAAGGCGCTCTCCGCGCTGCGGCGGCGGACCGACGAACACCTGGACGATCAAATGGCGGCCTCGATCGAGGATAGCGCCGATGATCCGGAGACCGTGGTGCACAAGAAGGATCGCAGCACCATCGTGCAGAAGTGCCTGCGGCAGCTTTCGCCGGCCCACCGCGAAGTGATCGATCTCGTGTACTACCACGAGAAGTCGGTTGACGAGGTGGCGCAGATCGTCGGCGTGCCGGCTGCGACGGTGAAGACCCGCATGTTCTATGCCCGGAGCAAAATGGCCGATCTTCTCAAGCAGTCGGGAGTGAATGCGCTTTAATCACGCCGTCCGGGTCCCCTCGGACGATCTTCACGCTCAATGTCCATGATCAGGTCGAACGGGCTGATGCCTCAAACATCAGCCCGTTCACAATTTTTGCGGATGGGTCCCCGGATTTCGCTGCTCAATCCGCGCCCCTCTCGGCCGCTCACAGCCGCCGCCAAATCAGGATCCGGAACAGACCAACGCCGATGATGATCGCCAGGGCCAAGCCTGCCAGGGGCAGCAGCACGACGAACGCACTCAACAGCAATATGAAAAACAGCGCCGCCAGTAGCGCGATCGCGATCGCCCAGATGGCGAAACCGACCGGGCCGACCCTTGCCACGTAGACCCGCTGCGCACCGTGCATCCGCGGGTCAGCCCTGCGCCAGCGCACATCATCGGGCGGAATGATCTCCGGCTCGACACTGGGTCGATTGGTCTCCGATGAGCCTCGTCGCCGGTCCATTCGTGCCTCGCTTGTTGCCGCTCCCCTCTGCAATGTAGGCATCGCGGCCGGCGGCCACAACCGAACCCTCTACCAGTGTTGCCGACGCGACGCATGGCCGCAACTTGCTCGCCGGTGAACCCTGCACTGAGCGCAGCGAAATCCGCAAGCCCCGAAAGCCTCCGCCGTTTGATTCAATGCGGGTGAGAGATGCATGGTCGGGCTCGCCCAGCGTCGTCCGCCGCGCCGTAGGCAAGCCGGGACTGAAGCGCTATGCTGCAGGACACCTCGCAGGCGTTTTCAATCCTTTTCAGTCGTCGCCGCCCTTCATCGCCGACAAGCGACAACAAAGTAATCCAAGGAATTCGCGAGAGGACGCTCATGGCAAAGCTCAACATCAATGGCAGTATTCGTGACGTGGAGGTGGAACCGGACACCCCGCTCTTGTGGGTGATCCGCGAGCAGGTCGGCCTCACCGGCACGAAATATGGCTGCGGCATTGCGCAATGCGGCGCCTGCTCCGTGCACATCAATGACGAGGTGCAGCGCTCCTGCTCCATTCGCGTGGCGGACGTGAGTGCGAGCGACCGAATCGTCACCATCGAGGGACTCTCTTCCGAGTCGGGTAGGATCGAGGCGCGGATCGGGCTTCGATGATGCCGACGTTTCCTCGATCCCCCCTATCATTTCCGTACGGCGGGTTTTCCCCGATACGGCTGGAAGGCAGGCATGTAGGGCAGCACCTTCCCGCGCATTGACCGGCTTAAGCCCGCTCCCGACATACACCGGCTGATGTTTGGTTTGTGTCCGCCTTTCGCACACTTCGTAGCGACATCGGTCATCCCGCACTGTGTCGGGCCAAGTGCTCGATCGTGCGCCGCCTTGGAGGTTGGGTAATCCTCCGCCCCAGGGGTCCTCGCTCTTGCCCGAGTTATGCTGTCTCGAGCCGTCATCACTTAATCGACCCCATCCGCCCCACCCGCGAGCACATCGCGATTTCACCGCATGGCGGCTTATACGCAATGCCTTCGCTGTGCGGGAGCGCCGAGGCGACCCGCGGGTGGTTCCGGGCTTTCGCTACCATTCCTTCTTGGCATGCCGCTCTCTATGACCCCGGGGAGCTCGATCATCGCTAGTCCAGAACTTCGATGCCGACATCGCCTTCGCCGAGATCTGAGCGGCTCGGCACTCCCAAACCTCCCGCAATCCGTTTCGCGCGGGGCACGTATTTCGGGGCTTCCTGATTCACGCATTTGCTACGGCCTGCCAAGTTGCTCGCCCCCCTGTACGGATCAGACCGATATGCTCGGTCTCCGAGGGCTTTTACTTCCAGGCTTCCAACGGATCGGTCGCCCTCCCCGTTGCCGGATATATCTACAACAGCGACTGGACTCCTCTGTTGGCGGGACTCTCACCCGCTGGAATGGCAGCTAGCCTCGCTGCACCAGATCGTGCCGTGATCGACCCTGTGTCGTGCCGGTTGGGTCTCCAGTCCTTACCACGCCCGGCTGGCTGCTACGCCACCACGACCCAGTTTCTCCGGAAGCTGCGCGAGGCCTGCGGCAGCGAGCGAGCATCAGCGAGTATCATTGATGGCCCGGATAAGAGAGGTCGATTGCGGGTCGACCAGCCCACGATCACTGGACGAACTTGCCCGGCTCCGGACGCATACAGCCCATCATTCCCCAGTGATGATTGCACCTTTGTCGATCAATTCATCGCACGCAGACTGCAGGCCTGAGCGCTCTTTTTTTCTAAAGCGCTGAAACGGAATGATGCAACGGGACAACCTCGCTCAAAAGCCCGAGCTTTTTAGCAGCAAGATCGGGCAACTGAATCGACAGACCGTTCACGTTGCCGCCCGGGCGCGCCAGACTGCCGACCAGGCCGGTGCCGACCGGATCCCCCGCCGCCGCGAAAACAATGGGAATGACCGACTTTACGCGCGCGCGTTAGGCGTGGAGGAAGGAGCTTGAGGCAGGAATTCGCCCAGTGTCGGCACGTTCGAGCGCCACCATTAGGGGCGCGAAACTAACGATTGGCAAGAATGGCCAGCCGCCGTGTTGCTTCCGTTGAGCCAAGACTCTCGGCCTTTTGGTACCAGGTTCTTGCTTTCTCCACGTCCGCGCCCAGTCCCGCCACACCGAGCTTGGCAAGCACAGTGGGATCGTACGTAGCGCCCAATGCCATTGCGGCGTTCGCATCGCCGGCCTCCGCAGCTCGTTGAAATACGATTCGGGCCGTGACCACATCGCCGGCCGCAATGAATTGTTCGCCTTGTTTCATGAAAAGGTTGATCTCCTCCGGATCAAGCACACGGCTGGCTTTGCTCGCAGACCCGACCTGAGCGCCAGGCTCACCCGGCAACATCCCCGCGGTCTCGTCCCCGGACGGTCTCGTTGGCTGCGGCGTCTCGGTACTCTGCTGGGAGGATATCTCGTTCTGCGCCGACGTCGCACGATCCTTGTCTTGAGGCATTGTCGGCCGGAACACGTGTTGGCCAGTAGACCGGGACGGCGGCACGACGACAGTCGGATCGGATGATGTCGTTTGCGGTCCAGGGGCAGGCTCTAAGGACGGGACCCACCCTCCCACCGCGAAGTAATACGCGACTGTCGCCACCAAGATGCTCGCGACCACGATGCCGACCGGAGTGCCTATATTGCGGCGCGACATGGCAGGCGGAGGTGGGAGTCGTGCGGGCTCTAGCGAGCGCGGCGACCGAAAGCCGTCGCCGAACCTCTCGCCGCTGTGACGACGGCCGCTCGCATGAACGGGGGCGAGCCTGGGCACGGGAGCCAGATTGCTGGCACCAAGCCGCGTGGCAGATTCCTGGCGCTGGAGCTGGCGCAGGCTAGCTTCAAGTCGCTCAAGGTCGTGATCACTCATGATCTGGTCACGGCGCGCGGCGGCTGGCTGCTCCGCATCGTCACCGGCCGCAAAGCCCCATGTTACCGGTTGTGCGCGCGCTTGCTTCGGCGTGTACGGCAACCGAAGCGGATCCCGGTCACTCTCGACATCATGCCCTTCCGTGCCAGCGCGCTGGCGTGCTCGCTTTGGTGCGTAAGGCGAGCCAGGCGGTTCCGTGACGGATGCTTCTCGCGCCTTGCGCGGCACATGATTGATGCGGTTAGGAGGCTTCCCTGACTGGGTACTCATAATACTGTCCCCTTATTGACGCCCACTCTCTTGATACTGTCCCCTTATCGACGCCCACTCTCTTGAGAGGCTTCTTTTTCCCGCGTGACAGGCCCCGCCAACCGGCGCGGCTTAGCGCCGCCGCAGTGCCGCACCAGTGGAGAGAGTCACGGAAAAGCGCCTCACGCTGATGTTGCGCGCTTAGCGCTGCACGCTTTCACGTTGCTTCTGCCGCTGGAAAAATTCATGGTACAGCTCCTCGCGCTGCTTCTCAGTTAGGTTTATAACCGACTGCAGGAACGACCAATCGCCCGCCCTCATATCTTTTTGCCAAGAATCGCCAGCCCTCATATCTTTTTGCTGAAATTCGTCTTTTTGCTGAGATTCGGCGACCCTCGGATCCCTTTGCATACGACTCAGCATCTCTTCGGCTACGCTCCAACGGGTCCAGCGAGGGACGGTCGCTGCAAGATTGACGTCACGCCATTTTGGATGGCGGTGGGGTTCCAAAAACTTGTCCCATTTCGTGAAAAGAGCCTCGGTAAACTTTCGCACACGCCAATAGCGATCGGTATTTTTCGGCCAGTTGAAAACTGCGAGCACCGCCGGCACCGCGATAGTGTCGATCCTCTCCCCCTGCGGAATCAGCGTCGGATATTCCTCTCTGGTGAACTCGCCGAGCGTGTACATGTCGGCAAAGGTCTTAGAAAAGGGAATGGGCACCAAGTGAAGGCCCGAATCTGCGGGAATCTGCGCGAAGAAGCCGACCGGCTTGCCAATCACCCGCACCAAGCCGGCAAGTTCGCCCGATTTGAGCTTTTGCAGCGCCGTGGCATTGTCGAGCAGTACATGGTCCACCTTGACGCCCAACCGCTGAAAAACGATCGTCCCGGTCAGGCTCGAAGCACTTCCTGCTGGCCCGAAGTTGACCTTTTTGCCGCGCAGATCCTCGATGGTTTTGATGTCGACGCCCGCAAGGACGTGTATCTCTGAAACGGGCAAGCGACTGATGTAATGAATTCTGCGCTCGAGATTGAGGGTCTTCCTTTGAGTGCGGAAATACTCGAAGACGTCCGACTGCACCATACCGACGTCGACGCCGCGCAGATAAAGAACATCGTCGAGATTAGAAGCGGCGCCGTAGGTTACGATCGGAATGACCCGCAGATTGTCGCCGTCGTCAAGCACCTCCGCCAGCTCATCGGCTAAGGTCATGTAGGTGCCGGACAACTGACCGCCGGCGACGCCGACGGTCCAAGTATTCCTTCGCTGTTTCAGTGCAGCGTCGGTGCCGCCTTTTTCAAGTGATTTTGGGATTTCTTGCGCCTGAGCCGGTGTAAGGGGGATGACGACAAAAAGAGGGATGGCGACAAGTATACTGGCGATTATGCCGACGGTTAGGCAGCCCATGCCCTTGAAAAAAACACACAGTTGCTTCTGCGCGTATCGCCAGTGGCCTTCACCATCGTTATCGGGAGAATGCGAATCCGTGGGAGGATGCTCGTGTACACTTTTCGGCAGGTGAGCAGAAACGTCGAAGGGATCGCGTGATTGTCTGCCCATGACCCGACTCCTTCCTACTGGGCCCCGTCCCTGCGCGTTTGTTCGTCTCTGGATTTTCTCGTTCTTTCAATTCCTCGAGTTCGAGATCTATCTGTCGATGTCGTACTGTTTTCAACGTGGCCAGCCGGTAGAGTGTTCCG
>Ga0081455_10000810_pt1 | contig 40232 bp, 53 predicted proteins | sample TabmetS3T2R1_FD_70207 | JGI IMG/M metagenome (GOLD analysis project Ga0081455, IMG submission 70207) | Tabebuia heterophylla rhizosphere microbial communities from the University of Puerto Rico - S3T2R1 | ecosystem: Host-associated > Plants > Roots > Rhizosphere ... | reverse complement strand
CGAGATGGCATTGCAGCAGAACCAACGGAAGATGCAGAGCCAAGAGGGATTGATGAAGGCATGGCAGGAGTCCGGTGGAGATCTCGAAAAGATGGTCACGCTGGCGCCCCAGTATGGGGTGCTGCCGGATGACCTGGCCGGCGTCCAAAAGCACTTTGCCGATCTCGCCCACACTCGGGCACAGACGAAACTCTATGGTTCGCAGGCCGACAAGGACGCCCAGGAAGCGCTGGACAAAAAACACGATCTGCTCTACAACACCTATTCCCCGCTGCAGGAGGAAAAAGATCCCGCGAAGCAGCAATTTATGCTCGGGAAGATCAATCAGGATCTGGTTAACCAGGGCTGGAATCCAAAGGACCTTCTACCGTGGAACGGGCCGGATACCATCCCGCATGCAATGGCTGCCTACACCACGATGAATGGAATCAAGACCCGGGCGGAGGCGGCCGAGAAAGAGGCGCAGCGGAAGGAGGCCGAAGCCAGGACCACAAAGCTCGGACTGGAGACAGCAGACCTTAGGCGCAACCAGGCCATTGCCGAGATCGAGACGGCGATCGATCCCGACACAGGCGTCCCGTCTCCCAAAGAGTGGTCCAGAATCCAGCAGAAATATTCAGACGTTCAATTGGCGCCGGGAATTCCGACCGCGGCATCAGTCAATCGGTTTATTCGCAGCGGAGTGGCGGTAGAGAAACAGCCGGAATTCGATATCAAGAGCATGCAGGCTGGACTCGGACTGTTGGGTAATGACAAGTGGGATCAGTACCTCGGAAGGTATGCACAGAGCATCGGCAAACTGCCAAAAGATCTGAACTTCCCCGAATTCCAGAAGGTGGCGAAGCAGTACGCGACCGACACACAGAACCCGGAATTGGTGGCCAGCATACTCGCCATGCGTGGAACACAGCAACTATTGGGCCAGGCACAACTTGAGGCCATGCCTCCCGCCGAGGAAATCGAGGCCTCAGGCGCGGATTTGGCGGAAGGCAGGGTCACCCCGGACCAGATCCGGGAATGGAGGGCGGGGCGGATCGCATCGGGACCGAAGATCATCCAGGCAGCCAGAAGATATGCCGCGGCCCACAATATGCCATTCAATCTCGCCAATCTGGAAGTCCAGGCGGACACGCGCCTGGACACGGAGAAGAAGTTTTCGACGGGTCCGGAAGCTCAAATGATTCGATCTTTTGGCAACCTGATGGGTCACACCGGCCTGCTCTGGGATGCCAACGAGGCATTGGGCAAAAACGATCTGCCCATGATGCAGAGGATAGCCAATGCATTAGGTACGGCAACGGGTGGAGATCTGCAAACCACTTACGACGCCATCGCGGCTTTCGTAAAAGATGAAGCGGCCAAAGCATTCCTGCCAAGCGGAGGAAGTCAAGGCGAGCGCGAGGAAAAGGCCTTATTGTACGGCAGCAACCTGGGCTACCAACAGCGGAAGAACAACATCAAAACCTTGATGCATCTGGCGGATGAACAGAGAAAGGGTCTGGAAGATCAGTACGAGGGAGGCACATTCGGCAAAGGTCAGCGCCAGGGTAAGTTGTTCCGTGCAGAAAGCTTGGCACAACGGGACCGGATATTGGGCGTGCCTCAGCGGGCGCCGAACCCGCCGGCATCGATTCCAGCGAACGCGATCAAGGAATACAGCCCAAGCCGCAAGCAGTGGCGCTACTCCACTGATGGAGGAAAGACATGGCAACTAGTACCACGAACCCAGCAGTAGGCGTTGAGGACTGGGCCAGAGTCAATCCGGGTCAGCCCACGTCCGGTGCGGAAGACTGGCAGCCGGTCGAAGTCTCACCGGAGGGATTCGCGATTTATCGGGTGACGACAGGCGAGAACGACCACCAAAAGCCTGGAGTGCTGAGCCGGTTCTTTCACTCGGCAATTGGTGCCATCAACCCGATACCGGGAATCGAGGAGTGGTGGGACCGGATGGTTCACGGTGGCGAGCACAACAAAGCCATCACCGATGCTCTGCATGTGGGGATTCAGGCCCGCGGCCGTGCCATGACTCCGGAGGAACAGCAGATGTTTAACCGGGGGCTGGAAGCGATGGGCAAGCAGGACGTGGGGCTTACGCAACCTCCTATCGTCCCCATGGAGATGCATCCAGCGGTGACAGCCGGCGTACAGATGCGGCAAGGGGATATCGCAGGTGGACTCGGCACATTGGCGGGCGCGTATGGTACTCCATATGCGGTAGGGAAAGGTCTCCAACAGATACCGAAGGTAGTGACGAGGCTCCAGGAGCCAATACTCAGGACTCGGCTGAATGAAGTGGATGCTGCCAGCCAGAAGTACCTGGAGGAGCACGGCATCAATACCCCGTTATCGATGCAGACCGGCAACGAGGTCATGCGTGACCTTGAGGGATCGACGCTGCATTCCGTAGGGGGCGGATATGCACGAGAGCAGAGGCAAGCGACCAGGGATGCGGTAAGGAGTCTTGCTCAACGGGAACTCGAAACAATCCATCCGGAGCCGGTAGCTACGGAAGAAGCTGGAACCGCGATACAGAAACAGATCACGCAAAACATCGAGCGGCAACGGGCCGGTATGGCGGAAAAGGTTCATCCGGAACCGATGACGCCGGAGTTGGCCGGCAGGAACGTCATCAACCGGGGCAAGCAACTCATTGAGGGATACGACCGGGAAGCTGATGCCGCGTATAAGAAAGCCTGGGAAGCAGAGCGGGATCCACGCAATATCCAGGAGTTCTCAGTACGCGACAGCGAAGGCAATGTCGTTCGCAACGCAGACGGCACGATCAAGACCGAGCGGATGGCCCTGGCGATTGACATGACGGATATTCAGAAGGCCCTGAAACCAATCGCAGATCGCTACGAATACACACTGCGCGACACCGACGCGCGCGCCAGTCTCGGTCTGAAGGCCATGCGGAACATCATCAATGGGCCGCGGTTCAAACCGGCGAGTGCGGCAGAACTCGACCTAGGAATGTTGAAGGATGCTGCACGCACGGAAAAGGGACTGTCCGCACTGCGCGATCCCAGCCAAGGATTGGCGGCACTGTCGGTGCAGGAACTCCAGGAAGCCATCGACGCCAGGATGGCTCAGGCTGCATATCCCGGTTGGGATCGGGCGAGCGGGACGCCCAGTCCTGCTCTTGAGCACCTGCGCGCCGGCAGGGCAAATACGGCGAAGAAATACGACGTACAGGATAAGTTCTCTTCATTCGGAAAGCAGAACATCGAAGAGTTAGAGCCGGTAGGGGTATACCGCGGGTTGACCTGGGAAGGGGATGCCGGCATCAAGCGAATGCGCCAGATCGCGCAATTCGCGCCGGATCAGATGCCGCAAGTCGGGAGGGCATTTATTGACGGGGGGGGGAACTGGGAGCGGTTGGGGCCGGAAACGAAAAAGATTCTTTTCAAGGATCCGCAAGTCATTAAGGGCCTGGATGCGTATTACAACGCCAAGGAGACCTTCGATCCACTGATCGAGATGAAGGAGCCTGTGGCTCTGTTTGACAGAATCACGCGCGCCAAAGGGCGGGCGAACCAGATCCTGCGCGAAGTAAGGGATCAATCCCCAGATCAGATGCCGAAGGTAGGCAGGGCATTTCTCCAAGGACTGCTGGACGATATCCAGGCCAAAGGCGATCTCAACAATGTAAAGAGCAACGTCAAGAAGTGGTTCAACCTGGACGATGAATCCAAACTCATGCTGGCGAGCGAAGGCGGAGCGGCCCCATTCCCGGCAGCTTGGCAGAGGGTAAAGGACTGGAACAATCTCCTGCATTCCCTGGAACGGCTGGCTAATGAGCCGAATCCTTCCGGATCCGGCTATATGGTGAATATTGGCCGGCTGAAAAGCGCCGTAACTCTGGGGCTAGCGGGCACGCTGGGCGGACTTTCCGGAGTTGGTGGACATGGCGGTACAGTCGGCGCAGGTCTCGGATTATTAGCCGGCGCAGGCCTGGATGTACTCTCCAACAAAGTGTTGGCGCACATGCTCTATAACCCGAAGTTCACTCGGCTGCTCACTAAGGGAATCCAGATGCAGCTCAAGGGGAACATGGCGGGGGCGAGGCTCACGCAGAACTCTCTGCGCAAGATGATCGATGAGGAGGGGGCACCGGCAGAGGAACCGCAGGCTAAGAAGTAGGCCAATCTCTATTCTTCTTATGATGCCTGACCAGCAGCCATATATAAACAATCCAGATGAGCACGTAGAGTGGAAGAAACATGCACAGCCAAAGAAAAATAGAGTAAATCACCTCAGTAGCAACTCCTCATAGCTATAAGAGTACTGTCCAGGAAGTGTAACGTTATACGCATCTGCGATATTGTTCCCACAGCGCAATATCGCCTGTCATTTCCGGTCTAAGAATATCAATAGTCCAAATAGAATCCAGCCGGCCACCCATAGAGCGACTCCAGCAGCCACCAATCCTAGACCAAATTTTAATCCTTCAATCATTGAGAATCTCCTTATTTGCCTTCCACTTTAACCAGGGCTTCTAAAGCGTCTTGCGTATCGATCTCGGCTTCCCAGTAGGAGACGAGCGTATCTCGGTTTAGCTCGATCCACGATTTCAATCGATCGAAAGCGCCGGCATCGATCTCTCCATCAATGACGTGAATCTCTGGACGGATGCCCACAGAGATCATCTCGCCGGGTATCGCCTTGGCATTGGCTGATACATTGACGCGCACGTCATGCCGCGCACCGCCGCGCACAGAAATCCAGACCACGAACGGCAGGCCGGTATGTTTTGGGAATAAATTCGCCATCTCGAATGGAGCCTCAATCATTTGGTGGTGTGCTCCTCAATCCAGGCCTTCGCACACAAGTTGCATTGCATCATCTCGCGCAGCATCGCTATTCCCTTGGTTCCGATCACCTCGTGACCGCAGGATAGGCGTAATCGATCGTAGTGGGCGCTGGACACGATGCCGTGGATTTCCCGCAGGAAGTCTCCAGTGGCGTACTTGCCTTCTGCTTTGGTCATTGCCTCGTTGCGCGTCATTACTTTCGATCCAGGCGCTGAATCAGTTCCCCGATTGCCCCCACCAGATCCCCGATCCGTTTGTCCATGACCTTATCGCGTGCCGCGATCTCGGCACGCATCTCTGCCATGCCTTCGTCATGCCGGCGCTGACTCTCCCGGTCGCGATCTTCCATCCGTTTCCAGATAGCGGCGATATCCTGCTGCTGTTCCCGCCAGAGGCGCCGGTTTTCCTCGTAGTCTTTTTTGGCCTGCTCGATGTGCATGGCAGTGACATGCTCCAGCCGGTCGATCCGCTCGTCAATGGTCATTTCGCCTTCTTCCCCCAGCGGGCCGCAGCTCCTTTTTTTGCGATCTTCTTTCGCTCTTTCAGGCTGAGCATCGACAGTCCTTTAGGAACCTTCGCCTTCCCGCCGCGGCTTCCCAATTCTACTGCTGCTGCGTTCTTCTTCCCCATCATTCGTGATGCTACCACAATCGCTTATTGTAGCTCCAGATTTCACCCCTATTGACTAGTTTACTTCTACCGCTTATTGCATACTGAATTCATGGCATCAAAAGACACCGGCCGGATTACGCTCTTCCGCAACAGCACCGGCTGGAATGCACAGTTCAGCGGAGAGGTGGCAGAGCCTATCCTCTTCGCATTCGGGACAGACATTCTCCCGATTTCCTACATGTCCTCAGCGCCGGCCACCCAGGTTCAAAAAGAGATCCAGGCGAAATGGCCCCGGTGCATCGTTGGGGTTCAGGAGCAGTGAGGCACTACCAGGTAGTAGAAATCAACGGCAAGCGGGAGACGGTGATTTCCCGCCATGCCAGCCGCTGGGAGGCGTCCCAGGCGAAGAAACGGCTGGAAGGCACACTTACCGGCCGCCTGATTATCCGGGTGCGGTATGAGCGACTGGCGTACTAGACGCTGGCTGATGCGCGAGGTTCACGGGGTGGAGATCGCCCGTGAACGGCGCAAGAGCGTCATCTCCGCACTGGGCAACAAACCCGCCAGGGACTGGAAGTATCGGGCCTGGATTCGTTCCCTCCCATGCGCCTCCTGTGGCCTGGATCCGGCCGGCGAAGCCGCACACACGGGCAATGACGGAGGCATGTCGCAGAAGGCGTCAGATTACACCTGTGTCCCATTGTGCCGCGATTGCCATACCCTAACGCCCTATGCCTATCACCGCATCGGAAAAACGGCTTTCGAAGTCTGGCGTAATGTCTCTCTCGCGGATTTGGTAAAAAGGTTTAATCGGCTCTGGTTTCACCCGCGCCGGTCTGAATACGAGTAATAGGATGGCACTGGATGAATACCTTAGTGGGAATGAAAGAGAACGGAAGCAAGTTTCTGGCGCTGGTTTTAGAACCAGGGAAGTTTCATGGCGCCAGTATTTGGGAGCTGCGGGAGAACTCGGATCAGGAAGCATCGGCTAATTATCCTATCGCCATTGCCTGAGCCTCTTGGCACGTTGTTCCGTAGCCTCGGACATCAACTCCGCGTAGACCATGGTGCTACGAATGTTCACATGTCCCACATGCTGCCGGACGTCCATAATCGATTCCCGTTGATCAGAAATCAGATGAGTACAGCAGGTGTGCTTGAAGCAATGCGGGTGAGCTTTCTCCGCGGGAATCTGGGCCCACGCGCAGTATCTTCGCATCAGAAAGAAGATTCGTTTCCGGGATATCGCAGAGCCTTTCTGGGATGGAAATAGCGTTCCCGGTCTAATTCCGCGCTTACGGAGCCAGGCGCGGACAGCAAATGCCGCGGTCGGCACCACGGCACACTCTCCAGAGACCGATCCCTTCAAGCGGTGAATATAGATCCGGTCGAGTTCCATGGTCGAGCCTTGGCGGTAATCGGACATTTGCAACCGGCCGATTTCGCTAGCCCTCAGTCCATGGTGATAGAGCAAGCGGAAGATAGCTCGATCCCTGGGTGACTCGATGACCTTAAAGAATCTCTCCTTCTCCGGGATGGTGAGATAGGGTGGCAGCTTTCTTTCACGCCGTCGCCGCCTACCAGAAGTGGACTTAGATTTATGCCCGGTTTTATTGGGGTTTTTGCAAAACGGGACATTATGGTTGTAATGTCCCGTTTTCGGCTTTTTAGGCGTCGTTTTTCCCATGTTTCCGCTATTTTAGCGGAACCAAAAGTCTGTCGTAATGTCTCGTTTCTGGAGTGGGCAAAATCGACCAAAATTTGCTCGCTCCGGCGCCCGCGGCGGCGCACTCTAAGTTACACAAAAGATACGTCTAAAGGGGGGCCGGAAACTTCCCTTTTTTCTTCTCTACGTTGTGGCAAAGTTCTGTCAGTAAGAGTAAACTACCAGGCAAGCTATTCCCTTATTGTGGGGTCCGGGACAGGGGAGATCGCCTTTCGACTTTCCGGCGATCTTCCCGATCCCTCAGACATCAATTAGACTTGTCTGAGACGTCTGAGACATGACACAAATTGATTATTCTACGTGGATTACGAAGCAGGACGCGGCCCAGGCCATTGGCGTCCATACCAAGCAGATCGAGCGCTTGGGGCAGGAGGGAAAGCTCCAGGTGAGGAAGTGGAAGCGTCCGACAGGCGGCACGCCGATCGTGGTCTGCCATCCCAAGGACGTGGAACGGCTCGCCAGGGAGCGTAACCCTGAGAACGGCGCGTTTCTGGTTCCGGCACTGAAGGAGCCAGCCGATAACGGTGCCCAGGCCGTAGCGGTCCGGCCATCGGTAGAGCAGTTTCTGGACGCTCTAGCAGCCGCAGTAAAGACCCGTGAGACGATGTCTGAGACGTCTGAGATACGTCTACCTCTATGGCTCACCCTTCAGCAGGCAGTGGACTACAGCGGGCTTCCGAAGGCAACACTAGTCCACATGATCGCGACCGGAGAACTAAAGGCCAGGGATGTAGGAGCTGGGCGCCGCGGCGGCCGCTGGAGGATCTGCAAGGCCGTGCTGGAGGAGTTGAGGTAGACTGGCCGGAGCATGGTAAAGACATATGGCATCGGCGCACTCTCTGGCTTGATGGCAGTGCTGGTGATTCAGATCATGCCGCAGAAATGGGTGCAAGAGACGGCGGGAATCCTGGTAGGGCTGGGAGTGAGTTTTGGCGTGAGTTCGATGATGGAATTACGTTCGAAGCTGGAGGAGTTGACCGCATTGAGAATCCGTCTGCTGGACGATCAGATTAAAACAGACCTGGAGAAGTGGTTTGGATAGGGATCTGTAAGGCAGTGCTTGAGGAGTTGCGCTAGTCCTGGATGGAATCGGGTACTCGTTCTGCCAGGGCTTCTTCAATTGCAAGTTCCAGTGCGTCTGCTACTTCATCTGCAAGTTCCGTAGAAGAATTGCCGTATTCGTAGCTACGCAGGGCCTGTAGGGCACTGGTCGCGATCAGAATGAGCCGTTTGGTTGCGGGCGTCATAGCGAAATGGATTCCTTAGAGATGTCGCGCTTGCCCAGGAAGTGGATACAGCGCTAGTTCATCATGTCTCCCATTCTGCCAGTGCATCTTCAATCAAAGGAGCATCCCCGCCATATCGCCGATACAGAATATCTCACGAGCTATGGTTAATGGGAGGATCTTGGACGAGGTGCCTTTATCTTTCAGAAAAGTTAGGCTCATCGACTCCACGGACTGGGTGCGCTTCAATATTCGGTGGACGGACGCCGGGCTAATTCCTAACTTTTTACCAATTGCTCGCGTGCTCATTCCATCCCTGGTCATGGAGGCCACTTTCAGGGGATTCGCGGTCACCCTTGGCCTGCCATTGAACCGGCCCTCACGCCTCGCTTTTTCCAAACCCGCCTTAGTCCTCTCCGACCGTGTCTTTTTACTGGGAGACGGCGCATGTCGTGGATGTCTTGCAGGAGTATATTTTCTAGAGATTCCATGGCATCTCTTGTTTTTCCTCACCGAATTCATGCAGCCATCACCAAAGCGAGTATAGGCCTGGATCGATCCTTCCTCAAACAGCGGGTGGCTCGAGCCTGTTCGCGCCAGGCAAGATAATCATGGTGCCGATGGCAACGCCGGCATAACGCAGCCAGGTTCTCCTCCTGGTCATGGGTATTGTCTTGATCAAGGTGCGCGACGTCCAACCGTCCGGCTACAGTGCAATGCCGGCACTGGTAGTGGTCACGTTCCAGGATGCGAGGTCTGGTCTGTGCTCGCCAGCGATACCCGTAGGGGCTCATAGGAACGTAGTTCTCTACTCTTTCTACCGCACTCCGTAGAGGCCATCAACTGACGGCAGTAAGGGCAAAGTACCTGGGAGGGGTCTGCGACGCAATGTGCGTTCAATATGCCCCCTTTGCGGGCTATTCCACAGAGCGTCCAGTCTTCCGCCGTCTCCTGATATTTCGACCAGGCTCGCACCGATGGCGATCCACAGAACAAATGAATATTCTTCGTGCATGGATACTCAATCGCCCGTTTTTTGGCCCAATCCAGATGTTCGCTGCGAGTCATCAGAGGCGATTGTATCAATCAGAAGCTGATGAAAGGCCCACGAGCATCTTTCGAGGTCATGAGCCCCAGGATCGTGCTCTAAACCGCAGGACGGGCATATCCAGTGGATTTGTGCGGCGGGAGGATGTGGAGCAAGGATCATGGCCTTCTGATTCAACCTAGGCCGTAAATCGTGCCAAGAAACAGCATTCCTTAAGCTACTGCCGATTGTCGCTCGGCCACAAATCCGATTAATTGTCGGCAATAAGGGCAGGAGATCTGGGAGGGATCTTCAGATGTAATGGAGAGCTTTCCTGTGCGTCCATCAGGTACTCTACAGATGCCGCACAATGTCCATCTATCTACGGTCTCCTGATATTTCGACCAGCAGCGGACTATAGGAGCCCCACGGAACAAATGGATCTTGGGATCAGACCGGGACCCAAACATCACTCACCTCCCCCGAGATTTAGCGAGGTTCCGGCCCCGGTTTTAAGCGGTTGGACGTTCTCATTTTGCACCTGAAGGTCCGGATGTGTCCAGCCCAGACCTTCCTGATATCCATGGCCGGCGAGCGGATGCAGAGCCCAGTCGGCCGGCGTATGCAGACGCCGTTCAATGCACGCTGGACAGTCCGTAATCGTCATCGCCGCCATAAGACGTCTCAAGTTTACGCAAGTCTCGGCCGGTTTGGCATTCGTTGCAGTAATCATCGGCGGCCAACCTTCCAGATCCTCCGCAATTGTGACAACGATTTACATACATTGGCTCAATATTCCGGAAGCTTTCCGCGGTTACCCGGCGAGGCGCCGGAATCGGTTTCGGGCGCGAGTCAAGGAAAACCGGTTCACGGCCGGCGCGGATTGCTTCGATCTGTTCGGGATAGTCGCGTATATCATGCGTGAGAGCTTGTGCCCAAAAGGTTTTACTGTGCTCTCGTTCCTTCCGTCCCTTGATGTCATCCAGTTCAGCCTGTCCTGCGGGCGTATCGTAGTAAACGGCCATTTTCAACGCTTCGATTTTGCTCTCCAACATATCAGCCTGAAATTTGGCTTTGCGCTCGGCCGTACTGAGCGGAACTGCCTTCTTTAAGAGTTCGTTTTTGAAGCTGGTATCAGGCGGACCATACTCCTTTTCCCATTGTTCGACTTGGGAAGGTTTCTTTGGCAGGAACCGATCGCGGGTATCCCGCGCAAGATCTTTGATTTGACCAGGCGTTGGGCAGTCGTGATCAAACGATGCTAATACGTAATCCGCATGTGTAAGGCTGACGCATGCGGCTTGTATTGTTCGTGCTAACTGAGCTTCCGCCGCTGGCTCCGCACTGTAGAACCTCAATGCAGCGAGATGAAAACGGATCTTTGCAAGAGCGATCTTGTCATTGATTGCAGATGGTTCGGGATTCATGACTCCTCGCTCTGGCTACGCATATATGCGAGCACTTCGTCTGCAGACTGTAATTGTTTGCCGCCATGAATTTTTTCCATCCGCGGCGGCGGATCTGCATCGTAGGCTTTATCGCGCAGGAACGTGCTGGCAAACGGAATCCATTTGCCACCAGCATCTTGCCATCGTTGGCAAGTGAGGTAGACGTTGAGAAGACCGGAGAGGGCGCGTTTCTGGGCGGCGGGCGGAAGAGCCTTGAACAGGGCTTTGGCTTTCGCCTCATCTAAGCGGTGTTTGGGGTATGCAGCTTTGAATTGCGCGAAGGTATCCGCGGGTGCCGGTTCCGGAGGAGATTCATCCTTCTTTGGTGCTGGTGTTGGTTCCGGATTGATTGGAGGAGATTCCTCCTCCTCTTCCCTGGGTTCTGTAGGGCTATCAGGCGGAACCTTTATGGAAGGCTGAGGAGGAGGATCTTCTCTACTAATAGAACTATTAAAAGAAATAAGGATAAGGCCCTCAGCAGCAGCGTGTTCCAGCAACTTCTTGTAGCTGGTCCTGAGGTCTTTTAGATCAGATTTCCAGCGGGTACTGGCATCATTCAGGAACTCAATTGCGCGGGTCCTAGCAACTTGATCCTCGGGAAGCTGGTCTGAGGTAATTGTGAATTTTCCCACATGCCAAGTTGCTGGTACCGGCAACTTGACGGGCTTCTCTGGAAGGCGGGGCTCTTGAACAAAATACATCACTCGGGCGCGGGATGCACCTGGAATCTGCTCTCCGAACCGGATGGCGCCTAACTCTGCCAGTCTGGCGGCGGCACGACTGAGTGGCGCCTTCATTTTTTGGGGGTCGAGCCCCAGGACGCCGGCAAGGTCGGTGAGTTTGGCTGGCACCGCAGCCCCGTGTTCTTTGACGATCCAACCCCTCTCGTCCTTCTTTACCACCATGTCACTGACGGCCGGCCCACAACGCGACCACAGAACAATTGCCCAAAATAGGCGGGAATCCAGGCATTCAGAGGTCTCCATGCGGTGGATGACGACCTTGCGGGACAGGTTGACGAAATGGTTCTTGGGGGTCGATGAAGTTGCTGGTACCGGCAACTTGATCTCTTGTTCAGCTATTGAGGCCATCCGCTTTTTATCCTTTTTTGCTTTTTTCAGTACACTGGCTAAAAAAAGCAGCGGATGGGGAGGAGATCTATGGCAGAATAAAGAAGTCCTGGCCCTCTCCACTGCTGTAGCGTCGAGCCTGCCTCAGCCCTGCGATTTGTCCGTCAAGATTTGGTCGCAGTTCTAAAAGCGGTTCGAAATAGACAAAGGGGGGGCCCTGCCAGGGCGACGGGTCTCAGAAGCATAATTACGGTTATCCTTCTCTTTCCCCCCTCCCTGATCTTCCCCAATTACTTCTAACCGATGAGTTGATAGGCTCGTTCGCCTATGCAGCTCAACCTTTTCCTCCATCACACGCCTGAGATTGAAGCACTGCATCGGGATCGCAAAAAATATTCCGATGCCATCCTGGCGCATGAAACGCAGCTCGCATATCACTACGACTGGCAGATGTTTACGTGTTGGTGTCAACAAAACAGGCGTCTCGAATTCCCTGCGGACGCCGAGACTCTCACCCTGTATTTGACTGACATGCTGCGCTCCGGCGCAAAAGTTTCGAGCACGCGGCGCCGGTACCACGCGATCGCTCACTATCACCGGTCTAAAGGCATCGTTGACGGCTTTGCCAAGACCGAGATCCTGAATCTGCTGCTCGGCGCACAACGTCTGCGATGCGAAAAGCCGCGACGCCGGCGGCCGCTTACGATCCCGAACCTCCGCTCGATCTCCGAAGCCCTTCTGAAAGATGATTCCAGGATAGCCATCCGCGATCGTGCGGTTATGCTGCTCGGGTTTGCATCGGCCCTGCGCAGCGTCAACCTGGCGGGGTTGACGCTGAGCGAGGTTGATTTCTGCGCACAAGGGTTGATTTTGACGATACCAAAAGAGAAGCAGGATCAGGAAGGACGGGGACGACTGATCGGCATCCCGACCGGAAAGTCGGAGATCACCTGCGCGGTAAAGGCGCTTCAAGACTGGATCGCAATCCGGCCCGGAGCGCCAACACAGCGGCTCTTTGTCGGATTCAATGGCCGACATCACTATCGGCCGATCGAAGCCGAAGGCATCCGCAAGATCGTAAAACGCTGCGTAACGCGAATCGGGCTCGATCCGCGTCCATATGGTGCGCATTCGCTGCGCTCGGGCTTCATCACGGCCGCCGGCGAGGCCAATATGTCTGATTTGTTGATTGCGGAGCAGACCGGCCACCGAAGCATGGACACGTTGCGGGATTACCTGCGCCGGACCAACGTCTTTCGGTCCAATGCCTGTGCCGCTCTGGATCTTTGATGCTACTGGTGGTACGAACGGTATGCATAGCTCCACTTGCAAGTTCGGTAACGCAGAGTACCTTGTAATGTGCCCGGTCGTGATGGTAGGATGAGCCATCTATTTCGCACGAAGTCGCCGAGGAGGCCCTGGGAGAGAGGGTTAAGAGCTTTGGCGAGCCCTTAACGGTATTCCCTTGACCCCAGGTTTCTCCCCGGCGCTTCTTTTCAATCTGTTCCAGGTCCGGGATATCGGCCTTCATCATAACCCCGCTACTTGAAATCCGCAAAATCCATTTTTGTGGGGGTCACGAGCGGATCCTCGTGTATTGAGGACCACCTATGGTATTTTCTATTTGTTTAGCCACTATTTATTGCTGTGATGTTGCGCAAGGCTAAATCAACCCCCAAAACACACTGGAACCAGCGGCAAAAGCTGGTGGAAGAATTTATCGAGCTTGACCGGGAGATTGACGCGATCAAGCCAAAGCTACTCCGGCACGAGAAGCTGAGAGACCTCATTTTGAGTTGGCATTCAGAAATTCCTCCGGAAGATGAGGTTACTGTGTCCGGCAAAAGTTGGGATATTCTAATCACGTGTCGAGACAAATTGCGTACCGTCACACTGGACGGCCGAAAGAAGCTGTTCCGGATCTGGGGGGCCAGGGATTTCATCGCTAAGGCCAATGTGTTCCTGAAATCCCTGTCGGACGATGAGTTGGGCCTGTATACCGTTCAGGCTATGACCGGCCCGCGGCATCTGCATGTGGTTGCCAAGGGTTTAAAGGCCGCCCGTCCAGCGGCATAGACGTCTCGCGGAGGAGACGGGATCTAAACTCTCTCCGGCCTCGTAATAAGTCAGGGAGAACTGTGCTTCGGCCGCGTGAAAACCGTATTCCGGTCACGGCCGGCCCGAGGCTTGTCGAGATGGCCGATCCTTCACGGGTGCAGGCGCTGATGCGCGGTAATAACGTGAGAGTCATTCTCCGGCACAAGCGGACGATCGTAGAACTGCAGCTATTGAATTATGCGGATGAATCCCGCGTACCGGCGAAATTAGGGAATCCACAGAGTTTTACCACACGAGCCGAAAACGACTCCAATCCGCCCCACATTCTCACGTTTAAGAGACTTTTTGAGTTCCCTTACAGCGGGGAACGGGCGGGGTCGTTGCTGGTGGATGATTAATTTCCCTCTCCCGGGAATTGTCATGCTTGGTAACGGCCCCGCGATGAGGTAATGCCGCAGAAAAAGCGGAAGGACACCAGGACCACGCCAGAGCGGATGCGGGCCATGATAAATGCCTATGCCGAGACCTGCAATATTGTGGCGGCGTGCAAGAAAGCTGGCATCGCCCGCATGACGCATTACCGCTGGCTAAAACGGCCCAGATATGCCGCGGTCTTTGAAAAAACAAAGCGGCTCGCTGCAGATTATCTCGAAAGCGAAGCAGTCACCAGGGCAACTAAAGGATGGCTCGAGCCGGTCTACTATCAAGGATCGAAATGCGGTGCGGTTCGCCGGTTCGACGGAGGTCTGATGCAGTTCCTGCTGCGGGGCATGATGCCGGAGCGGTACGGATCGAAGACGGAGATCTCAGGTCCGGCCGGCGAGCCGATTCAGGCCAAGATCGAAGTCGTTTTCGTCAGGCCCCAGGACCCACAATCAGACGTCTGAGACATGTCTAAATGATGTCTCCCTCTGTAGCGATTCCGGAGCTAAGAGCAAAGGCTCTCTTCCCGGAAGCACTCGATTTTCTCTTCAGCAAAGCCGCCTATAAGGTGGCATACGGCGGCCGCGGCGCCACCAAGAGTTGGGGATTTGCGCGAGCGCTATTGATTCAGGGCACGCAGGCAAAGCTCCGCATCCTTTGCGCCCGAGAGACGATGAAGAGCATTCGGGATTCCGTCCATCACCTGCTGGAAGAGCAGATCGAGAATCTGAATCTGAAGGACTTTTATCGCGTGGAGCAGAGCGCCATCTATGGCTCCAATGGCACCGAGGTGCTTTTCAGTGGGCTCAAAGCAAACATAGACAACATCAAAAGTATGGAGGCTATCAACATCTGTTGGGTCGAAGAAGCCCAAGTAGTCTCAAAAACTTCCTGGGACAAATTGATCCCCACGCTATTCCGGGTGCCGGATTGCGAGCTATGGATCAGCTTCAATCCGGATCTGGAGAGCGACAATACGTACCAGCGGTTCGTAGTGCATCCGCCTTCTGATGCCGTGGTTGTGAAGCTGACCTATCGGCACAATCCATGGTTTCCGGATGGTCTGCGGCGTCAGATGGAAGCCGCGCGCCGCGGGGATCCAGACGAGTTCGCGCACATTTGGGAAGGCTCCTGCATCAACACCCTAAGCTCCGCAATCTATGCAAACGAATTGCGGGCGGTCGACGTGGAGGGCCGGATCAAGCGAGTTCCATATGATCCCAGCAAACCCGTGGATACAGCGTGGGACCTGGGCTTCGGGGATATGGTGAGCATTTGGATGTATCAGTATTTCCCGATGGAAATCCGGGTGATCGACTATGAGGCCGGCGTCAGGCTACCGATCTCTAATTACATCGCAGTATTGCAGCGTCGTCCGTACATGTGGGGCACCGACAACCTGCCGTGGGATGGGGGCCTGGGGCAGCTCGGCACCGGCAAATCGATCGCGGAACTGATGAAAGCAGCCGGCCGTAAAGTAAAAGTCGCGCCGAAGCTCCCGGTGGCAGATGGCATCAACATGGTCCGCACGATTCTCCCGTTGTGCTGGTTTGATGCGGAGAAGACTACAGAGGGAGTGCGCTCGCTACGCATGTACCGCTACGGCGAGATGAAAAGCTTTGAAGGACCAACTCGCGAACCAATCCATGACGTTCACTCACATCCGGCCGATGGATTTCGAACCATGGCCGTAAGCATCAGAGCACCACAGAAAGAACGCGAGAAAGAAAGTCAGAAGCAAAGAGCGTATGCGAGTCCCTGGAGCTAACACAGAAGGTGGCTCACCGGATGATCTCTTCCCGGAGAATGAATTCGATCTTTCGATGACCACGCTATTGGGTAGACAGTGTCTCGGGGCTCGGGACCTCATTGCAGATGAGGCTTTTCATGCAGCAGGATCCCAACAGACCGGATAAGCATATCGATCCGAAAAGCAGGAATCGTAGGAAATGAGGCGCGCATCGTGATCGGCAGCCAGATGGAATTAATGCGGTTGAGTTTGGAGGTCGGTGTTTTCCTGCGCATGCACGAGATCAAGAAGCGCAATGGCCCTTCCGATTTCGACTTCAAGCGTGCGTGCCAGTTCGGTTCCGTGCTTGCCACCAAAGGCGACGTGCTGCAGTACGGTTCCAAGAAGAAAGGAGAAGCTGCCGATCTGATGGCTGGCCTGATCGACGCGGTTGCCATACTCGCTTTTTTGCCCGGTGGAATCGACTTCCTCGGCCTGCATTGGGAGGCCGGGAAATGAACGCAGAGGAAATCTCCGCCATCGCAAAGCAGGCAGTGAACCGCAGCATGTCGCGTATCTCCATCTGGTGGCCGGAAGACCGGGAGGACGCACAACAAGAGGCTGCGCTGGCGATCCTATTGGCTGCCCGGCGTGGTCTCGACAAAGACCGCGGTTATTATTTCGGCGCTGCTTGCAAGGGAGTCTACTTGTGGATTCGTCTCTGGCTGCGGCCGAACCGCCATACCTTCCCGCTGCTCGCCAACGTCGAGGAGTTGCTCGCCGCGCCCACGACTCTCGGTGATGCGATGCTGCGGCATTTGGAATCGCTTGCCCCCTTGCTGCGCGGATTGCGAGTGAAGTGCTCTGCAAGGGCGGAATCCGATATTGCACTGGAGGTGGAGTACTGCCGGCTGATGATCGAGGGCTACCGGATGGAAGAGGCGGCGCGCATTCTCGGTCGGACACGGCGCAATACCTTGGCGCTTCGCGCGAGAGTATTGCCCAGACTCCGGATGATTGCCAACAACGAGAAGCCCGAGGCACATTTTGCTAAACCGGGTCCGGCTTCACTCGCGGCGCTGCGGCGGACCGAAGCAGATCCGGAAGCCTTGCGGCGGCGGAATGCGGCCATCAGCGCCGCGAAACGAAAGGCCACCGCATGAATCACAACGAAAGGAGGGCGCGGAGAATAGCCAGAGCAATCGTCCGAGCACGGCCCTTACGGAGCACACTACATCTGGCCGATGTGGTGGAGCGGGCCGCGCCCAGGACGGCTAATTTCCCCGCGACCGTCCGCAATCATCGAGTTCAATCCCCAGGCTGAACACCAAACAGGAGAAATCAATGGCTGAAAGTTACTTCGCAAAAATTACTCCGATCGCAGGCCCAGAGAGGCCAACCGATCCAGACTATGGACTTCCCGGCCCCAGGCCCACACCCATGCCGCCGATCGCCATACCGCCCCTGCCGCCGGGCTTCGTGATGCCGCCGATCCATCTCCCGCCCGAGATCTGGCCGCCGCAACCACCTGTCTACCCGATACCGCCAATCTTTATCCCGGGCGGGCCGGACAATACGCTGCCGGGGACACCGGGGACACCGGGGACTCCCGACAACTCGCTGCCAATGCCTCCGGCTACGATCTGGCCGCCATTGCCGCCCGGAAGCGGGATCGCTGGCAAGGGCCTGGCTCTGATCTGGCTGGTGGGCGTGGGCTACCGCTGGCTGGTAGTGCAAGGACCCGACATTTGGCCTCCTGTTGCGCAACCCAAATAAATACCTCACCAAGGTCCGCCGCAGCCTGAGATGCTGCGGCGGACGGGGAGTCGACTATGCCCGATGTGAAGTTGTCGCAGTTCAATACCGTGACTTTGCTGGCCAACACCGTCTACCGCCTGGTGACGGGGGCGCCCACCGCTTACTCTTACTCGGTCATTAACCTTGGACCGGGCATACTGTATCTGCGCGCCGATGCGGACCCGGGCATCAATGATCCGTATTCGGAGACGCTGCCGGCATTGACGGCCGATAATCAGATCCCGGTGGCTAACGGAATCCGGGGTTTAGGTGTATTGGCAGATCAGGCCGGCGCTATCAGCGTCCGGCTCGGGAGTAAGTGATGGGCGGATTCGTTCCACCCGGCGGGGGCGGCGGATCGCAGGGGCCACCGGGACAGGGTGTCCCGACCGGCGGCGCTCCCGGCGAAGTCCTCACCAAGGCCACCAGTGCCAACTACGACACGATCTGGCGCATGCCGGTAGCTACCGTCTTCAACTTCACCACCCAGTTCAGCGTGCTCGGCACCGAAGCCAGCGGCGCGCGCCTGCCTGACATCGTTATCCCAGCCGCTTCCCTGCCGCTGAATGTATTTAGTTGGGCGGTCGAAGGCAGTGGTTATGGCACCTTTTTTGCCACTAATCGCGGCCCCGGCGTCACTGGCTCTCCCACCGGCAATTTCTATCTCGATATCTGGGAAAGCGGCGGCTGGGTGCAAACCGCCACTCAAGCCTTTACTAATCTGGGGAACCCCGAAGCCATCATCATCCGCAGCACTCCCACCTCACCGGGAGGCACCAGGGTCTTCACTTACGACTCAGCCGTATTGGCCGAAATCCGCTTTAGCATGCGGGTCAATTCCGCGCCCACTACGGCTTACACCATGACCATCGGCTTACAGGGCCTGATTGTCGGCTAATTCACGGAGGCTTGCGATGCCCACCAAGAAACCACCCACTGAGCCACACACGGTAGCGCGGATTCCGGAAGGCGGAGCTAAGGGCGATGTTCTGGCCAAGTTGACCGATGAAGTCACGGCGGATGATTTCAATACGGCATGGCTGCCGAAGGGATTGCCTACAGGCGGAGCCACCGGCGAAGTCTTGACTAAGACCGGCGCCACCGACTTCGCTGCCGCATGGCAATCCGCCACGGGAACTCCAGGACCTCCCGGCCCAGAAGGGCCCGCTGGTCCCCAAGGTCCTGCTGGCGCGGATGGTTCGATAGGTCCCGAAGGTCCTCAGGGTCCAGTGGGTGCAGAAGGGCCGCAAGGGCCAGAAGGTCCGCAAGGCCCACAGGGAGCCGATGGAGCTAGCGGTCCCGAAGGTCCCCAGGGACAGCCTGGAGCCGACGGATCCCAAGGTCCCGCCGGTCCTGAGGGACCGCAGGGCGCAACTGGAATCGGAGTACCGGTTGGCGGGGCCGTGGGAGAGGTGCTCACCAAGACCGGTAGCGCCGATTACATTACTGGATGGCAACCCCCGGCCGGCGGCGGCGGGATTCCCGAACCGCCCAGTGATGGCGTGCTGTACGGGCGCAAAGATGCGGCCTGGAGCCCTGCAGCTACACCTGCGGACCTGAATCGGTATTTGCCTACCGCTGGCGGCACCGTGACCGGGCCCTTGCTTCTAACCAGCGTTCCGGTACAGCCGCTGGAAGCCATCACCAAACAATACGGCGATGCGCGCTATGCCCTGCGCGACACTACACTCTCCTACAATCTGGCTGTAGTCACTCCAGCCGATGCCAGTCTGCCGGTAGGAAGCACCATGACCCGCATCTATCAGGGGGCTCCGATCCGCCTGGGGCGCGGCGGCGATTCCTGGCTGGAAATGATTGTCACGGCAGCCTTCTCACAGGCTGCTGCGGTAGGTGCCGAATGGTTGTTGGCATGGGACATCAACGCCACGCCGTTGATCGACATCGCCAATACCAGCACCTTCCATAAGAAGACGTGGAACTCCTCCAGCGGAATCAATCATGTGAATTTCAGTCTGATGCTGCCGGTTTCGGGAGAATATCCGAATCTGGACATTCAGGGACTTCCGCGCAGCGGGCCGGAAGCCGTCAATTTGACCAATATCAAAATTATCTTGATCGATCAGGGGCCGCGATGACCGAACCGAAGCCAGAGGATTACGCAGAGATTCTCCGGAAACATTACGCGACTATCAAGCGGCCTGACGGCAGACCACGCTACCGGATGAGTGAACGGAACCGGCGAAAGATCGAGCGGATCCGCCGAAAAGTAGCCGAAATGAGAGGTGGATTGTGAGTGGGGCTCATTACGTAGAGCCCCTGCGGTTACGAACCGCACGCCCCGCCCGTGCGGAGAAGCACTGCAACGGAGATTTATTTCTTGTGGTGTTCCGCTTCGTGAAGCTTGAGCAGCATGGTCATGTGCTCGAAGCCATTATCGATTTTTGCGTCTATATGTTTTTCAAATGTCTGAAAACGTTGATCGAGTGCTGTTTCAAAGGTCTGAAAGCGTTGATTGAGTGCTGTTTCAAAGGTCTGAAAACGTTGATCGAGTGCTGCGAAACGGTCATCCATGCGCTCGTTCCCGGAAGCGATGGATTCATCGATCCGTTTATTGGCATGGATCATCGCAGCGATCGAGCCGATCAGGCCCAAAACCGGGAAGGTAATTCCGATGATCAAAGTCAGAATTTGTGTGTCAGTCAAAGGTTTTTCTCCTGCCGGTTCGTATCCAGCATTTTCAGTTTAGCAAGGAGTAAGCAGTGGCAGACTTAAAAACCAGCTCACGCAATAAGCTTCCGGACAGCAAGTTCGGATTGCCGGGATCCCGCAAATATCCGATGCCTGACCGTAGTCACGCCGCCAACGCGAAAGCTCGAGCCACCCAGATGGTAGACAAGGGGAAGCTTTCGCCATCTACCGCAGCGAAGATACGCGCCAAAGCCAATGCGATGCTGAGCAAGGCTTAAAACGTGCGAACCATCGCAGAGCAGAATACGATCACGCGGGTGCTGAAAGCGTGGGGGCTGGGAGGTCTCGACGATGCCGAGAGCGTTCACCGCATGGCGTACCTGGTGCAGGATCATGATCATTTCGGTGAACTCCTACGGGCCTGCGAGCCTGGGTTACGGCGGGAGATGTACGAGGCCATGAGCCCGTATTTACGATTCCCGGCGAAGCCTTTAGAGGATTACAATATCGCAGCCAAAGAGCACGCCGCGGCCGCCGAGTTCCCTTTACTCCATACCAACGGGACGCTGCAGCCGTACATGACGCCGTCGATTCAAAGCGGGGGCGTGAATTTCCCAAACGTTACCATGCGGGTCCGGTGCGTGCACTGCGCGCAGGAAGCCTATTTCAGAGGCGACCGCAAGATAGATGCGATTCAGCAATTGCGGGAAGCCGGCTGGTCCTATGACGAAATCGCTGGCACCAGTCTCTGTGCGGAGTGTCTCGATGCCTTGGACACGCAAAGCCGTCAAGTTCCTGCTGAGTAGCGGCTCTCCGCTCAGCAAGGATCAGAAGAAAAAAGTAAAGGGCGAGCTGCACGCCGATCCTTCCCTCGGTCACGCCAAGAAGGGCTCCAAGAAAAAATAATGGACACGGCGTATAACGACTCCGACCGGCGCCCGTCGCGGGCCACAGTATCGGAGGCCGATCAAGATCTTTTGGATGAGATCCGGGACCGCTATAAACAGTGGGACTCGGAATGGAGCCGGATCCGCGATGAGCGCAATACCGACATCCGCTACATATGTGGCAACCCGTGGACCGACCGGGACCGTAAAGCGCGGGAAGACGCCGGCCGGCCGTGCATCAATCATGACGAGCTGAACCAGTATGTGCATCAGTGCGTCAATGGCGTGCGGCAGAATAAGCGCGGCATCAAGGTCGATCCCAAGGGAGAAGGCAGCAACGATCAGACCGCGCTATTGCGCCAGGACCTGATTCGCACCATCGAAAATGACAGCAACGGGCCCAGCGTTTATGCCAAGGCATACCAGGATGTCGTCGAGGGCAGCTATGCGTTTTTCCGCATCTCCCGCCGCTACGTATGCAACGATGCCAACATCAATTCGCCCTCGATATTCGATCAGGAAATCGTCATCAAGCCGATCGCCAATCCCAACAGCGTGCTGTTCGATCCCCGCTGCAAGGAGCCGGACTGGAGCGATGCGCGCGGATGCTTCGTCATCGAGCGGATCTCTAAAAAGGAATTCCGCCGGCGTTGGCCCAAGGCCGAGGTCACAGATTTTGACTGGCAGCACACCCAGATCGCTACCGACTGGATCATGCAGGACGACGTGATTGTAGCGGAGTACTGGCGGGTAGAAGTCAAAGAGACGCAAAAATACGAACTCGAATCAGGAGAAATCGTAGATTCTCCGAAAGGACAGCGCGTAGTCCGCAAACGCAAGGTCCCGGTGAATCAGGTCATGCAGTACGTCACCAACGGGATCGAGATTCTGGAGCGCAGTGAAGAGCCGGAGCCGGGAGCCATCATTCCGATCATTCCCATGATCGGCCTCGAGCGCTATGTGGATGACGGCGGCTTCAGCCGGCGCGTCCTGTTCTCATTAGTACGCCTGGCGCGCGATCCGCAGATGTCGCTCGCCTATCTCAACTCCCAGGAGATGGAGGAAGCGGGATTGAGCCCCAAGACGCCCTTCATCGGATATAAGGGGCAGTTCGACAGCAGCCGGGAACAATGGGCTACGGTCACCAAGCAGCCTTACGCATTTCTGGAATCGGACATTCCCGACAACTGGCCGGCCGGTCAGATCCCGCCTTTACCGACCCGCGTACCCTTCACGCCGAATTTTCAATCGTACGAAGTGGCGAAGGATTCCTGCCGGCGCGCTATACAGGCAGCCATGGGAATCACGCCTCTACCTACGGCGGCGCAGCGCAATAACGAAAAATCGGGTATCGCCTTACAGCGCATCGAGACGCTCGAAGCTATCGGCTCCTATCACTTCGTGGATGGATACGACCGGGCATTACGGCTCGCCGGCAAAGTGATCGATCAGTGGATTCCCTCGGTTTACGGCCGTCAGCGGACTCTGCAGATTCGCAAGCCGGACGACAGCTACCGCCAGATCCAACTCAACACCGAAGAGCCTTATCCGGATGTAAAGACGGGAGAGCCCGTGCAATATCCGGTGGAGCAGGTCGATCATTCGACCACGATTTCGACGGCGCCTTCCTACGCTTCGCAACGGGAGGCCGTGAGCGATTTCCTGGACGGGTTGATCGGACAATTGCCGAACCTTCCCATCGCTCCACCGCAGGCGGCAAAGCTATTGGCTCTGGCCATCCAGATGAAGGATATGGGCCCCAAGGGAGATCAGATGGCGGAGATCATCTCTCCCACTGACGGCCAGGATCAGGGCCAGATGCAGCTCCAGCAGGCCCAGGCGCAGAGCCAGATGCAGCAGATGCAGATCCAGCAATTGTCGGCCGCGCTACAGCAGGTATTGATCCAACAGCAGGGCAAGGTGATCGACAACGAATACAAGATCGCCATTGAGCAGATGAAGGCGGACACCAACGAATTCCTGCAGAAGATGAAATCCGATACTCAGATTGCAGTGGCGGAGATCGGCACCAAGTCCCAGCTCCTCAACGAACGGATTGCGGCCATTGATGAAGTCGAGAAACAGGGCCGGGAGCATCTGCAGGAACATGCCATCCAGCAGCAGGAGCATGATCATGAGATCGAAGTGCTGCGGCACGAATATCTGAATCAGGCTCTGGAGGCAGCTAACCAGCCGAAGCCTCCCGAATCGCCGCAGCAGTAAGGCTTAACTTTATGGCAGACGACGTACAAACACCGGTTGCGGAATCGTCACCCGCACCCGCATCGACTCCCTCCGCCCCGGCAGCGGATAACGGGACGATGTCGATTCCCAAGGACCCCAAGGCTTACGCCGAATGGCGTCAGACCGGAAAACTGCCGGAACCCAAATCGGAAGCCAAGCCGTCAAAGGACGAATCGGCACCGTCCAAGCCCAAGCCGTCAGAGGACGAATCGGCAACGTCCAAGCCGTCATCGGACGAGTCGGCACCGTCAGATAAGCGACAGGAACGCGGGAATCGAACCGAAGCCCGCAAAGAGGAGATCAACCGCGAGATCCGGGATCTGCTCGCCAGGCGCGATCAACTGCGGCAAGAAGTCGAGGGTGGCACCAAAAAGGATGTAAAGCCGGAATCGTCCCCCGAACCCGAGAACCAACGCCCGGTAAAGCCCAAACAGGACGAATTTGACTCCTGGGAAAAATACGAAGCGGCTCAGGACAAGTATCTCGAGGATCTGGCGGACTGGAAAGCCGCGCAACGGATCGAAGAGCATACTATCCGCCAGCAGCAGGAATCAGCCACCCGGGAAATGCAGAACCGTCTGAATGAGGCCAAGTCGCGCTATGGGGAGGAAGCGGAGCCGAAGATCATCGAAACCGCCCGCTCGGTATTCGATGACAAACAGGTGGCGCCGGCCATCAAATCGGCTCTCGGCAGATCCCATGTTCTGGTCGATGCCCTATATGTGATGGGCTCCGACCAGAAAGAACTTTCGGACTTTATCGATCTCGCCAAAAACGATCCCCTGGAAGCACTCCGCAAATGGTTCACGGTGGAGGCTCTGGTCAAGCAGGAGTTGGATAAAGCCAGCGCCTCCAAAGCCGAAGGCGCTACCAGATCCGAAAGCGCTACGCCGGCACGTGGAACCGATGGAAAGTTTCTTCCTGAAAAACCTGTCAAGACCAAGGACGCGCCCGCGCCCCCTACCGAACTGAACGGGAATTCTTCCCCGCCCGGTGATGAGCGGGTACGGGCGGCAGACCGCGGCGATTTTCGTGCGTTTAAGGCCGAGGCCGATAGACGAGATCTCGCCCGCATCAGAGGGCAAGGGTAAGTGGCTCAAAACAATTACGTCAACACTAGTTGGGTCTCGATGGAGATCCTGCGATTGCTGGTAAACAAGCTGGTTTGCTCGGAGTACTTCAATCGCAACTGGGAAAAAGATTTCAACCGGGAATTTGCTCCAGGCAGCACCGTACAGATCAAATTCCCGCAACGGTTCCTCACCGTGGACGGCATGGGATATGCGCCCCAGGGAATCAATCGCATCGCGACCACGGTCTCTCTCGATCAGTGGATTCAGGTCCCGTTTGAATGGGACGACTACGACAGAGCGGTCAAACTCGAGCGCAGCGAAGAGGAGCTGCGAGAGAACTACTGGACGCCCGCCGCGGCGGCGATCGCGCAGCAGATCGACTCGCGGGCGGCGAACTGGGCCCGTATCAACTCGAGCAACTACGTGGGCGTGCTCGGCACCGATCCCACTACCGTTCAGACCTACTACCAGGCGCGCGCTGTGCTCGAGAAAGAAGCCTGTACGCCAGGCAAGCGCTGCATGCTGATCTCGACCAACATGATGGTCTCGCTCGGCAGCAACATCACCAATATCTTCCACCCGGCGGATCAGATCACCCGCATGTGGAAGCAGGGCACGATCGGGATATTGGCGGCATTCGATTTCTATGAATCGAACTCGCTCTATACCCATACTGCCGGCACCTGGGCCGGCGCGGTCAACGTAACCGGCGCCAATCAGTCGGGCGGGCAACTGGTGATCAGTGGAACCGCGGGCGACATCATCAACATCGGCGATAAATTCTCGATTGCCAATGTGAATATGGTCAACCCGATGACTTACCGCTCGGCCGGCCCGCTGACTCCGAGGACGTTCACCTCCACCACCCAGATCACGCTCGCGGCCGGACCCAATACGATCTCGATTCTGCCGCCGATTTACGGACCCGGCAGCCAATACCAGAATGTGGACAGCCTGCCGGCGAATAACGCGGGTTTGACGCTCTGGCCGGGAACCACCGCGCCGAACGGCAAAAGCGGCACGGTCGGCTTCGGCCTGTCGCGGGAAGCGTTCGCGCTGGTGGGCGGCAAGCTGTATCTGCCTAAAGCCGTCGAATCCGCGGCCCAGCAGCAGGATCCGGAATCCGGCATCGCCATCCGCAAAGTGATTGCCTGGGATCCGGTACGATCCATGCAGGTCAATCGCTATGACTCGTTAATCGGGTTCGGCAACCTCTACCAGCAGAATGGGGTGTGCGCCGTATTGGGAGCGTAAGGAGAACCTATGTCAACAGCAGCAAATAGACTCTCGACGTTTTTCGGATTGCAGGATCCGCGGCTGCAATCGCCGTGCATGCCGATGGTCACCCCGGTGATCATCAACACTCCAGCTAATGTCACCTATACGCCGGCTCAGCTCATGGCCGGCATGATTTTGCGGGATTGCGGAGCCGCGGCCCGCAGTGATACGGTGCCATCGGCCGCCAATCTGTGTAACCAGATTCAAGGCTGCATGGTGGGGACCTCGTTTCAGTGGGAGCTGCGGAACACCACCGCGGGCGCGTTCGCAGTCACTCTGCTGGCCGCGGCGGGAAGCGGTGTTACCCTGAGCCCGGTAGGAACCAGCGTGGCGCAGGCCGGCACCAGAACCTACATGGTGGTCTTCACCAACGTGACGCCTGGCTCGGAAGCGTATACGCTGTATGCGTTAGCGGCGGGCACCTTCTGATTCTCCTTGGGGGTGGCTCAGGCGAGCCACCCCGATTTATTTATGCCGCTCAATGAAGCGGAAAGCTTCCGCTACAGCACACTGACCACCCAGCAAAAAGCCGAGGCCATGAAGTCGATCTACGGCCTCGCAGAAGGACCTACAAGCATGACTCCAGCCATTCCAGAAATGTCTTTCGAAGAGCGCATCAAGCTACGCCGGCTGCTTGATTCCATGGACCAGAAGGAAGCCGGCACCATGAAGGAATTCGATCTCAACAAGCCGCCGGTAGCGCCTTACGTGTACAGCGAATATCCGTTTCTGATGTATGACCACGAGTCCCGAACCATGCGCGCGGCCCGCAACTATGATGAGCGGCAGCAGATGCTGGCACAGGGATGGAGCGAAGAGGCATATCCCGCCGATCCGCCGGTTATTACCTTGAGCGCGAGCGATCGTGCCGAGGCCCAGGAGATCGACAAGCAGTTGGTCAAGAAGAAGAGATAGCCATGATTTCGCAGATTCCGGAGCTGCTCCAGGACGCGCTTGTATACGTTGGCGCTTACAGTCAAGGGCAGGTTCCCAACACCGATGATATGTCGCTGGCGTTCCGCACGATCAACCGTAAGCTCGATTCTCTCAGCGCGGAAAAACTATCGATGGTGGGGATGGCCCGGCGCAGTTATCCGTTGAATGGGCAGCCGTCGTACCCGTTTGGACCCGGCCTGGTGTGGGATGCGGTCAATCGTCCGATCAAGATCAAAGCGGCATCGGTGCTGGCAACCAATGGCGTCGAGATGGAGTGTCAACTGCCTACAGCCGATCAGTGGGCGGCGATTCCAGACAAATCGAGAACCGGCATCTATGTCGAGGCCCTGTTTTGGGACAATGGATTCCCTGCCGGCAATATCTTTGTCACGCCGATGCCGGCGGCCGGCAACTGCATCCTGTGGACCTACCAGGAGATTCCGGCTCTGCCGGCACAAACCGGGACGGTAGACCTGGCGCCCGGGTATACGGAAGCCATCATCAAGATCGCGGCCGCCGATTTGTGTATCGCGTTTCAGCGGCCGCTGACCGAGGAATTAAACAATGCGTGGCAGCAGGCCAAGTCGGTGATCGCACAGCTCAACGCGGAAATCTACAACGCGCCGATGCCGCCGCCGGCAGGACCCGGCCCGACCTCGCCTCCGGCCCAGAGGACCACGTAAGATGCTCTGCCGTGAACTGCTTTACATCGCGTTTCGCGAGGCCAGGATTCTGAAGCGGCCGCAAGCCACCGATTCGGACAATGAGTTGAAGGATGGCCTGATCTTCCTCAATCAGCAGATCAATTACTGGGCGGCCCGCAACTGCTATGCCTATACGACCAACTTCCAGGTGTTGAAGTTCACCCCGGGGGTCCACCCGTATTTGATCGGTCCGGGGTTGACGGCGCCCAATTTCGACGTGGACCAAAGACCGGTCAATATCGAATCCGCCAGCGTGATCCTCGACAACTCGACTCCCACCACGGACGTGCCGATCAATATCCGGGACAATGCCTGGTGGGCGGCGCAAAGCGTGAAGAATATCGAAAGCAACCTGGCTACCGATCTGTACTATCAACCCAGCTACCCGAACGGCGAACTTTGGTTCTGGCCAGTGCCCAATTATCCGTATGGATTGCGTCTGGAGATGAATGTATTCCTTCAGGAATTTCAATCGCTCGATCAGGCCTTCATCGCGCCCCAGGCGTATCAGGCCGCCCTCACGCTTACGCTCGCTGAGGAGTTGATCGACATTTGGGGTACGGAGATGCCTCCGAACCTTGCCCGCCGCGCCATGAAGGCGCGGGACGCGCTGCAATCGAACAACTATCTGGCGCCTAGGATCAGCAGTTCAGACTGGGGCACGTCATCGAAGAGTTTCGGGGACTTCAACTACATGACAGGCACAGTTCCTTCCGCTTAGGCGTTATGACCTTTGAACAGGAATTCCGGGCAACGCTGGTGCATATCGAAGAATCGCTCACCAGAATTCAACTTTGCGTACTTGCGTTGCGGCGTTTATCAGAGCGGATACAAATCACTCTTCCGGGGGAGAATTCTCCGCAGGAGAATCGTCCGGACTTCGACTACATGACAGGCGGGCCGCCAAAGGGGGAACATGGTTAGCCTACGTCTCATATTGCTGGTGTTGGCTCTGGTGGCGTTCATCGGAGCCGCGGTAAACGTACAGACCAGGATCAATCTCACCGGCCTCGGGCTCGCACTGTGGGTGCTTAGCCTGTTGATCGCACGATGATCGGGGATCTGTTGTCGGTATTCCTTGCTGTAGTCGCGCTGCTGGCGGCGGCGGTGGCGCTCGGAAAAGAATGAAGGTTGACCGTATCGCCGTCAACCCTTGTCCGGTTGCTTAGGCCGGAAGCGCCCTGCAAGCACAGAGAAAGCACTCACAGAGATTTAATGTGGTTTCGGCGATTCCATCAGCAACCGTTTTTCGATTTCAAGCAAACGATGTTCCACGTTGGCAAGGCGTTGCGTCGTGGTGGTATCGAGGTTGTGATTATTCGCTTCCAATTTGCTGAGCCGGATGCTTTGGTTTTTCGACCACGTACAGAAATCGCGCAGAATTTCGGTTTGCATATCGCGCATCCGTCCCATAAGAAGATCGAATTCGCATTTGAGCCATTTTTTATCGTCGTCGAAGAGACTCATCGGCTTTAAGGAATCTGCAATTTCTCTTTGATGCGGGCAACGTCCAATGCGTACCCGACCAAAAGCTGTTCGATGTGATCGAGTTTGCTTTCCAGTCGCTCCATGCGACGTTCCAGACTGTCGATGCGTTTTCCCATGTCGTCGATACGCTTTCCCATGTCGGTAAAGCGCCCGCTGTTGATTAGCAGGGCGACGATGGCGACCAATGTGCTGCCGCTGGCGCTAATAATTGCGGCTGTGAGATTGGAATCCACGCGGGGTTCTCCTGCCGGTAAGCCACCGGCTTAACTATTATGGCATCTCCGGCGAGTGTTGCCGCAAGGTTCGACGCTTTTACCGGCCCATCCAATACCTCCGTCTCGCCCAATATTACCAGCGAGTTCACCATGAACTGGCTTCCGGAGCGCAATCCGGTAAGCGTAAACGAGCAAGGCACACAGGTAACCGATAAAAATGTCAGATGCTCGCTGGTTCGCACTCCAGGTCTGAAGACTTTCACTACACTCCCTCTGGTTCCTGTCCGCGGCATATTCCCTGGTGAATACCGGCTCTTTGCCGTGGGTGGAGATCATTTCTACGAGATCTTCGACGATGCCTCCTTCGTCGATCGCTCAGTTCCCGGATTCCCGGGGGCTTCCGGGCAAGGACCCGCGGGAGGGCCCATCGGCAACGACGACCGGCCGGTACAGGGCTTTTTCAACGGTCCGCAGGTCTTGCTGATTTCCGCAGGCAAAGCATATTGCGACAGCGGCAACGGGCCGGTGCCGTGTCAATTCAGCGATCCTCTGACCGATTTATTGATCGATCCAGCGGACGACAAGAAACTGACCACCCCGACCGGCGGTATCTTCGATCAATCCGACGTCGGCAAGACGGTACAGATTACCGGAGGGAGCGGCTTCAATCTGATCGCACAGCCGATACTCAGCGTGGATACGACCGGCGCGGCAACCGGCGCGAGCGCATGGGGAATTGCAGGTTCAGGCCTGGGCACGGGTATTGAATGGCTGGGAAACATCTCGTTCACCGATCTGCAACTGGTCACCCCGAACGTCGTCCATTCTCCGTCCCGCGTATTTGGTCCCGGAGAGATCGGGCAAAGCCTGACCATTACCTCGGGTACGGGCTGGATTCCAGGCACATATTTAATCACCGGCCTGGTCTACGATGGGTCCGGCAATCCAACCGGAGATGCGATTCTGCAAACCAATGCCGGCACGGCCGGAGCGACCGGGGGCGTGGGCTCGATCCCCGAAATGCCGGTCACGGCAAGCCAGGGATCCTTTCTGGACGGTTATTTCTTCGTGGTGCCTTCCCCGCGCACGCGCACGGTATATTACAGCTCCATCCTGGAAGGCACGTTCTGGAATCCGCTCGATTTCTTCAACAAGCTGAATTACCCCGACAACATCGCCGCTCTGTATGCGGATCACCAGGAGCTCTACACCATAGGGGATCTCGAGTCGACACAGGTATGGCGGGACGTGGGAGATCCGGATAACCCGTTCCGTCCGGACCCAGGAGCGGTGATGCATCTGGGATGTCAGGCGCCGTTCAGTGTAATGCGCCTGGGAAACGGTATCGCCTGGCTGGGTGAGGACGTGCGCCGGGGAACCAGGCGAGCCTACCATGCGACCGGATACAACCCGGTGGTGATCTCGACGCCGGCAGTAGAGGCCACGTGGGCGCAATACGACGAAGTCAGTGACGCGGTCTCCTTCACCTATGCGGACCAGGGACACGAGTGCTGGATCATCAACTTTCCGGCTGCCAACGCCACCTGGGCGTATGACATGCAGACCGGCTGGTGGCATCAGCGCGGGTATTGGGACCAGACCATCCAATGGTGGGACCGCATCCGGGTCTGGGTGCATTGCGTGGTAGCGCTGGGCGGCGGCCGCGATCAGCATTACGGCGGGGATTGGGAGAACGGCAAGATTTATCTCATGTCCACCGAGTACAAGACCGACGACGGCTGGCCCATGGTGCGCCGAAGGATGGCGCCGCATCTCACCAACGAAAATATGCGGAGGTTCTACGCACGATTTGAGATCGACTGTGACCGTCTCGGTTCGCGCCGGATCTTTTGGAACCGCCTGGGCGCCGGCAGGGATCGCATCTGGCTGATGGATGCGATTCAGAACAGCGAAACCGCGGTTACGAGCCTGACGCTGGGGTATTCGGACGATCGGGCGCAAACCTTCCAGCGCATGTATACGCAGGACATCGAGCCCACCGTCGACGTCAACCTGGCGAACGCATACCTGAACTGGGCGGACGCCACCTGGCACTAAGGCCATGGCTGGCATCAATCGCAACAATCTCAAACAGACACCCATCCCGGTAGTCCCGCGGACGCTGAAGCTCGTCAATCCGGACGGGACCGTCACCCGTTCCGGTCAATTGCTGCTCGAGCAATTGCAGCCGATGGAGGGCGCGGGCGGGCCGTATATCCGGACGCTCGATCTGTTCGATGTGACGGCGGGATCTGCGATCGCGCCTTTTGTGCCGATCTACCGCACCGGACCGGGAGTACGGGCGATCGGCGTGCTCCGCAAGCCGATTACGGCAGACCTGGTAATCACCATCAGCCGCAATGCGGAGACCACCCCCTTATTCACTTTCACGTTGCCGGCGGGCACTGCCATCGCTACCGACGTGACGATGGATCTCTCCTCCATCACCTTTGAGGATCTGGATGTCCTGATCCCCAATATCCTGTCGTCCGATTCGAGCTCCGACATCGACGGGATCGCAACGTTGACCATCGAATGGAATCCCACGGAAGCAACTTCCGGCGGGAGTGGCGGTGGCGGTGGTGGAGGCGGAGGTGGAGGAGGGTTTGTAGCCGGAGGCGATCTTTCCGGCACTAATACCATCCAGAAAGTGATCGGGCTACAGGGAAAGCCGCTCGATCCCGCTACCGTAGGGTCTCCTGGTAATGGTCAGGTCATCACTTACGACTCCGCATCGGGAGTCTATAAGGCACTGGATCCTTCCGGCAGCGGGTTTGTCGCGGGCGGGGATCTGGATGGTACGTCGACCTCGCAGCGGGTGATTGGCTTGGTCAGTATTCCGTTGGATCTGGCCACGGTGGGAGCGCCCGCAGATAAGCAGATCCTGTCTTACAACGCCGGGACCGGACAGTATACGGCGATCAATCCTCCGGTTCCGATCTATGTCAACGGAGTGCTGATCGGCTGATATGCAGGCTCTCGCTTCTATTGCGGCAGCGTTTACCGGCACCGCAACCCCGATGCAGGGAGGCAGCGCCACAACTGCGGGAGCATCGTCTGTTTCATTCACCTTCGCCAGCACAGTGACGGCAGGCAGCACGCTGGTGGCATTTGCGGGGATCTCGGGAGCCACTCCATCCGGCGCAAGTGCAATCAGCGATACGGCAGGCAATACCTGGATATTGCTGAATGATTCCACTGAGACTGACGCTGAATGTGAAGTGGCGATGTGGTATGTGATCGGCGCGGTAGGAGGCGCGAACACAATCACGGTCACTAATAACGCTGGCCTGAGCTACGACCTTCAGTGTTGGGAGTATCCATCCGCCCTTTCGGCGCTGGATGTGTGGGGAGGGGGGGACAATTCCTTTACCTTCGACACCAACTCTCAAACGCTCTATGGAGATGGATCCGGCTCTGACGTATTGGTCACCACCACAAACGACACGGTTCTGGTAGGCGTATACAACCCGCAGGGCTCACAGTTTGAGTTTGCGGTTACCGCCGCAGCCAACCCAGCCATATCACAAAGTGCATGGATAAAGCGCAATCAGTCCCGTAATCCTACGGGAGCAACATCTGGCTTTTACGATGTGCCGGTTCCAGCCAATACAAAGCTCTGGATCACCGCATCATTACCCGCGCCGGTCTGCCCGTCAGGTGGTTTTAGCGGGCAACAGCCGGTGAGGATCTTTGACGGCATCTCCGGCCACTATGCCTTTCACCCGGACAATGGGTATACCACCGAAGCGCAGCGCCATCCATCCCCCTGCGGACCATTCGAGCATTACAACCCAGCGACGGATACCTGGGAGCTTTACACGGTGCTGGTTACCTATGGCGATACCATCACAACCCACAGCGATGTCTACAAATCGACCGATGAGGGCGTGACCTGGGCAAAAGTGGGCTCCTCTCCGATTACGCCCAACAGTCTTTCCTGGGCTCCTGCGGCCATGTGGGGCGACAAGCTCTATGTGCTTTGGCATCAGAGAGTATCTGGAACCGGCACAACTGCCGGGCTGTTTGTTTCCACCTTCAATATGAGTACGGACTCCTGGGTGAGCACGACGCCAGCGGCATCGGGAACCAATATATCCGCGACTGGATCTTTGTTCTTCTGGGAGTTCTGTGTTCCTGCGGAGGATGTGTTCATCGTTTTCTACAACACACAAAGGCCGTTCCCTCCCGCTCCGGAGAGCACCAACATCATGATTACCCGCTATTCCGGCGGGACATGGGATATCGCGACACTAGTGGCTTCGCGCCATGTGCTCTGCGGGCTCACACTGGATCTCTCTACTCTGACCGCATATCTATTTGGGGAGAACTGGACAGAGGTACTTGATAATCCTCCGCTGCCGCGCACGCTGCAGATGTGGACAATCACGGATTTCTCCTGGCCATTCACGGTCCCCACCCCGGTCGTCGTACAAAGCAATATTGAGATCGGCACCTGGAGCAGAGCGGGATTGTACCGTTATCCGACGATAGGACCAGTGACTAGATACCGGGGCAAGCTCTATCTGCCTTACAACCACCTCTATTGGTTCAACGGTTTTCCGTACCGGCGCAACCCAGCCTGTTACGTCTCGACATCTACGGGATTCATGAGTATCGATCTGGCTCCATATGCTCCACAGGGATTTACGGATTTTGAGGAGGCAGGTCCAGTCACTAATAATGTCTGGTCTCTCGTGATTGGAACCAGCTTGTATATCTTCTGGACGCAGGGCGGGAGTGCGCCGGCGCGGATCCGTTTCTGTGTTTCGCCAGACGGGAATCTGCCTGCTCCAACAACTGCGTTTTACGATCTCAACCTAAATATGCCTGCGAGCTATCAGGCCATGATCGTTCCCGACGAAACACTGTACTCGCTGGTGTGGGCACCATCCATCTCGCTGTTGTTCGGCGCACGCATTGGAATTATCTGCAATCTCGAGGATCCGATTCTTAGTGGCTATCCGCAGGCATGGTTTCTGCCGCTGACTCCAGCGGGTCCGATACCGCCTCCAGCGCAACTGGGGAACAGGTTCTACTGATATGGCCAATAAGTTTGAGCTGAATGATCTGGTCCCGGCTCCACCGGCGGGGAAGGTTAATGTCCTGTGGCAGAGCGATGTCAATGGCAATGTCTCAGCCAACGTGGATCCGCCGGGGACCGGACCGCCAGGACCGGAAGGGCCGCAGGGACCGCAGGGGATTCAGGGTCCGGCTGGTGCCGATGGCGCGCAGGGGCCGCCGGGGATTCAAGGCGATCCCGGGCCGCAGGGACCGGCGGGTGTGGATGGAGTGCAAGGTCCGCCAGGGCCCACGGGAGCGCAGGGGCCTACCGGAGCGCAGGGGTCGCAGGGACCGGCAGGGCCGGAGGGACCAACTGGACCAGAGGGGCCGGAAGGGCCTCCCGGGACCGGTATCGCCATTCAGGGCAGTGTGCCTACGGAAGCGGATCTGCCGCTGACCGGGAACCCCGGGGATGCGTGGATCGTAGAAGCTACCGGGCATCTGTGGGTCTGGGATCCCGATACCAATAGCTGGGTGGATGCGGGCTTGGTGCAGGGACCGCCGGGACCGGCAGGGCCAGCGGGGCCGCAGGGACCAACCGGCAGCACCGGGGCAACTGGGCCAGAGGGTCCGCAGGGCATACAAGGGCCGCCAGGAGCAGACGGAGCGCAAGGGCCTCAGGGTCCGCAAGGGATTCAAGGACCGGCAGGCATACAAGGCCCAGAAGGGGCACAGGGACCCAAAGGCGACACTGGCGCACAGGGCGCAACCGGACCAGCGGGCGCAGACGGAGCACAAGGGCCCAAGGGCGACACAGGCGATCCCGGGCCGCAAGGTCCAACTGGAGCTACCGGCGCTGATGGGCCTCAGGGACCAGCAGGAATTCAGGGTCCGCAAGGCAATCCTGGAGCAGATGGAGCCACGGGACCGGAAGGTCCACAGGGACCACAAGGTATTCCTGGACAGGATGGGGCACCTGGACCAGAGGGACCACAGGGACCGGCTGGCGCAACGGGGCCAGAAGGACCGGAAGGGCCTGCGGGAGCAACGGGCGCAACTGGGCCGCAAGGGGATCCAGGGCCTGCCGGAGCAACCGGACCAGAAGGACCCGCAGGACCAGAAGGCCCGCAGGGACCACAGGGTATCCAAGGCATTCCCGGGCAGGATGGAGCTATTGGTCCGGAAGGACCGCAGGGACCAAAAGGAGACACTGGAGATCCCGGTCCCACAGGTCCAGAGGGACCGGAAGGACCGGCAGGCGCAACGGGGCCAGAAGGACCTCAGGGTCCACAGGGTATTCAAGGCATTCCTGGGCAGGACGGAGCCACCGGTCCAGAAGGCCCTCAGGGACCTCAGGGAATCCAAGGACAGCCAGGAGCCGACGGCGCGCAAGGACCACAGGGCGATCCTGGGACACAGGGACCTCCAGGCGCGGATGGAGCACAAGGACCGGAGGGTCCGCAGGGCCCCATCGGACCGGATGGACCAGAAGGCCCGCAAGGCCCGCCAGGACCAATCATTCCAGCCACCACAACTACATTAGGTGGAGTCATCATCGGCTCCGGTATCAGCGTTACGGTGGATGGCACCATCAGCGTGGCGGCCCCTGCTGTGTTGAGCGTATTCGGCAGGACGGGGGCAGTTGTCGCAGCCAGTGGGGACTACAATGCCGCTCAAGTCACTAATGCGGTGGATCAGACCGGTAGCTATGCCGATCCGCCATGGATTATCAGCTTGGCATGGTCAAAGATCATAGGCGCTCCTGCGTTTATGACAGATCCGCTGACCACAAAAGGTGATCTGCTTGGACGTAGCGACACCACTACCACCAGATTGCCTGTAGGAACTAATGGGCAGGTACTGACGGCAGATTCGACACAAGCATTGGGCATCAGGTGGGCCACGCCTACAGGCGGCGGCGGGTCGCAGACCCCGTGGTTGCAGGATATCGATGGAGCGGAATACCAATTGAAGAATACGGGGAATGTGGGGATTGCCAATCCACTTACGGCCTTTCCCGTTTCTGCTGCAGCTTCCACTCATTTGGTTGTAGGTGGTGCCGGTACGGCGGGATTAATTACGGCGGCTTCAACCAATACTTCTGCAGATTCCTTAGTTGGCTCAATCGGTTTCGCCAATTACACTCTGGCCGGTGCGGACAAGCGTGTTGCAGCGATAAGCACACTGATTGGCACTACAGCCGATTCGGGAATAATAGCTTTCTATACATGGGACGCAGGCAACATAGGCGAGCGCATGCGTATTGCGGCTAATGGCTACGTGGGCATCAACACGAGCAATCCAGTAGGCATGTTCCAGGTGCGGGAAGGCGTGGACCAGAACCTCACATTCAGACCCACTGGGAACAACTTCACCGCAATTCAGGCCACTAATGATGCAGTCACCACGTATGTGCCGATGGAGTACGCCGCGAGCGTCCACGCTTTTACAAACGGATTTGTTGGTATCAGCACCATAAATCCATCCTGTCTCTTATCATTGGGAACGGGAGTTGCCGATCACAAGCTGGGCGTTTACGATGGCGGAACTGGTAATTGGTATGGCTTTGGGATCCGCAGCGGGATCCTGGGATACTTTACTCCCTCCACTGGCAGTCATACTTTCTATACTGGCGACATTCCTGCGCCGCGAGTGACCATTTTGAATACCGGTCTGGTCGGGATTAATAATCCATCTCCCGGTTACTTGCTTGAGATCACGGGAGGCAGAACCGTCGCCGATGCCAATAACGAACCGTACGCAATCGGACTACGTTATAACATCACATCTCCGATAACTTGGACCGGTTGCGATGTGAACGGTAATTTCCTATTTTCTAATACTGCTGGTACGCCGAATGTCGAGATTTATCAAGATGGGCAAGTCTTTATTAACCGGTCCACGATCTGGTCAAAAGGGCGGCAGATTGCCTGGAGCAACCGGATCGGTACGTCGTATGGCGATAGTGCAATTGAAGTCCGGCAGAGCAATGAGCAGAGCGGCGTAATCGGCAACCTGAATTATGCCCCACGAATTTCCTTCCATTGGCCTGGGATCAACGCCGTACAAATCGGTATCGCTGAAAATAGCGTGCTGCGCACCTTTGACAGCCTGGGAACAGGCTATGCCACCTTTGCCTGCGGCACTCTTCGAGTCTATGGTCCCGCCGCAATTGGTACGAATGCCCAAGTCGTACAAGCTGGTGATTTAAGTGTCTCCCGTGATAGTAGTCCGGGTACGGGAGCAATCTTCTTTGCCAATACCGGAAGTCATTTTCTTTACTATGATGGCGCGCAATTCGAAATAACTGACCCGATTTTGGTCAACGGCGCTTGCAATGTCACCGGCCCGGGGACTTTTCTACGCGTGCTCATCGGAAACGGCGCGGTAGCCGGGCTGGATGGCGACCTGAGTATCTCTCGCAACAGTTCGGTCAATACTGGAGCAATCTTCTTTGGCAATGATCTTAACAGATATCTGCTCTACAATGGAACTCATTTTCAGTTCCAGACGGCTCCCGGCGGCACGCTTTACATCAATGGACAGACAGTAATGCTGAACCCGCCCTCCGATATCCGGGTGAAGACGAACATCCGGGATCTGACAGGCGGGCTGCTGTTGATTACACGGTTACGGCCCCGGGAGTTCGAATACACGGGGATGGATGTCTTTCAGGGGCGGGCCGTGTCACTGATCGCCCAGGAGTTGCAAGAAGTTGCGCCACAAGCCGTACAAAAGCAGCACGCAAAGCTCCGCATCGAGGATACGGAATTTACGGAGCTGCTGACTTTCAACCCTACCGAAATTACGATGCATTTGATCCTCGCCGTGCAGCAATTGGAGCAGAGGATTAAGACTTTGGAAGCGAGAGTGAATTGATTAAAGAAACGGAGGAATGGAATTTATGGCTTTAACAGACGCGCAATCGGCAGCACTGATGGCGGATACCGAATTTACTGGCCGGGTGAAGGTGTCGGCGATCCGCTATGCGGATACCTTGACGATTCAGGCCGTGCCCGCTTCTTCTCATATTCGTCTGCTGGCCTATGCGGCGGAAACCTTTCAATCGCCAGCCGCGATGGCACAGAAGCTGGTGCCTTTGGTGGTGATGGATGCGGCTGTTCAGGATGCGGGGGCGATGATCACCGATGAAGCGCTGCAGGGCGCGGTAGAAAGTACAGTCAATAAGCTGTACAGCTAGGAGAGCGATATGGAAGACGAGAAGAATGCCAATGAAGTAGACCACTATCCGCTGGATGAGGCGGCGATTGAGTTCTTTGCCATCTGGAAGGCCCGCCGGGATTCCATCCAGGAACGGATGAACGGGGCTTTTGAATTGTATGTTCACCAGCACAACCTGAAGGGCAACTGGAAGCTGGCGGAGAACGGGAAGGAACTGGAGCGGATACCGGATGCGATGCCGGTACAACCAGGGAAATGACATTCCATCGGATCAAAGATCTGGACTGCGTGTACAAATGCCTGACGCATCCGTCCGTCTATGATTCGATTTGCGACGATTTCGCGCCGGAACCGGAGGACTTTATCCCGAACGATCATCCGGATATCTGGTATGTGGCCATCAATAGCGCCACAGACTTCGTAGGGATGTATAGTCTGATTCCAGAGAATGCCATATGCTGGGCCATTCACGTGGTGACATTTCCGTGGGCCCGCACGCGCGACAAATGGAACGCAGCGCGGGAGCTGGCGCCCTGGCTTGTGCAGTATACGAACTGCCAGCGCCTCACGGCGGCGGTGCCAGAGCACAACAGGCAGGCCATCATCTACGGCACGCACGGGCTCGGCATGCACATCGTGGGCCGGCAGGAAAAGGCGTTCCTGAAGGACGGAGTCTTGCGGGATTTAATCCTGTTGGGACGGCGGATATAGGAGGTTAGGTTATGCCTTCGTTGGTCACGAGCGTAATCGGCGGAATCCAATCCAGGAATGCCGCAAAGAATGCGGGCAAGAAACTAGCCGCGGGATATCAGCAGGCCGGCGAGACGGTCACCGGCGCCGTGAACCAGGTCAATCCGGAGATTCTCGCTACGGCCCGACAGGCCGGGGAGGATGTGATCGCGGCGGGACGCGAGGCCGGGCAGGGAGTCACGACAGCCGCGGAGCGGGGAATCACGGGAGCCACTGGCGCTGCGGATAAGCTGATGGAGTTGCTCTCGCCGTACATCAGTGCCGGCGGCACGGCCGCGGCGCAATTGCCGGAAGCAGCCAAGCCGTTTACCGCATCCATGATGCCGGAGTATTCGCCGGCCTATCAGTTTGAGCTGGCACAGGGCAGGCAGGCCGCTGATCGCGGAGCCGCGGCCGCTGGCCTCACTGGAGCTGGCGGCACGTTAAAAGCTTTGCAGCGCTATTCGCAGGATTATGCGCGGACGGGCTTCCGCAATGCCGCCGATATCTACAACACGAATTTCAATCGCCTGGCGACCTTAGCCGATCTCGGCCGAACGGCAGCCACCACGGGCGGAACAGCGGCACTGGATGCCGCAAAATATGCGGGGACTCTCGGCACTAACGCCGCGGAATACACCGGCACCATGGGCACGGGAACAACCCAGTGGGCCGGAACGCAGGATATCGGGGCACGAAATCTCGCCTCCTCGAATACTTTATCCGGCGCCAACTATTTGGCCAATGCGCAAATCGCAGCGAAGAACGCACTGGCGCAAGGCGACATCGGGGCCGCCAACGCCTGGAACAACATGCTGGGCGGCATTGGAGCCGCAGGCAATACCGCCCTGATGGCAGGATTCGGTGGAGCCGGCGGATGGAATTTAAGCAACATCGGCAAGAATCTGGGCGG
>Ga0081455_10000809_pt1 | contig 40300 bp, 38 predicted proteins | sample TabmetS3T2R1_FD_70207 | JGI IMG/M metagenome (GOLD analysis project Ga0081455, IMG submission 70207) | Tabebuia heterophylla rhizosphere microbial communities from the University of Puerto Rico - S3T2R1 | ecosystem: Host-associated > Plants > Roots > Rhizosphere ... | reverse complement strand
TTTCTTGGCGGTCTTCTTCGCGGTGGTCTTCTTGGCCGCGGTCTTCTTGGCGGTCTTCTTCGACGGTGCCTTGTCCTCGCTCTTGCCGCTCGCGGCCTTCTTGGCGCCGCCCTTGCGCGCGCTGATGCTGGCGTCGAGCGCGGACATCAGGTCGATGACGTCGGCCTGCTCGCCGGAGGCGGCCGGCTCGGCGACGATCTCCTGGCCGGTCAGCTTGGCCTCGATGACCGACTCGAGCGCCTCGCGGTAGCTGTCGGTGTAGGCGTCCGGATCGAACTCCGGCTCCGCCATCGAGTCGATCAGCGCCCCGGCCATGTCCATCTCCTGCGAGCGCAGCTCCGGCGGCTCCTCGTCGAGGAACCCGAAGGCGGGCACCCGCACCTCATCCGGCCACAGCAACGTCGTGAGCACGACGACCTCGTCGCGGACCCGGAGCAGCGCCAGACTCTCGCGCTGGCGCAATGCCACCTTGGCGATGGCGACCTGGCCGGACTTCTGCAATGCGTCGCGCAACAGCACGTACGGCCGGACCGCAGCCTGCTGCGGCTCGACGTAGTAGGTCCGGTCGTACTGGATCGGGTCGATCGCCTCCAGCGGCACGAACTCGAGCACCTCGATGCCCTGGACGCTCGGCAGCGGCAGCTCGGACATGTCCTCCTCGGTGAGCACCACCATCTGGCCGTCGCCAGCCTCGTAGCCCTTGGCGATGTCGGAGTAGGGCACTTCCTCGCCGTCGATGGAGCAGATCCGCTTGTACTTGATCCGGCCACCGTCCGCGGCGTGCACCTGGCGGAGCTGGACGTTCTTGTTCTCCGTGGCCGCGTAGAGCTGGATCGGGATCGACACCAGGCCGAACGAGATCGCGCCCTTCCACATCGACCGCATGTCCAGTCACCTCCGTCATCGGACCGTACGGCCGGCTGAGTCGTCCGGCGCGCACTCCCCGTAACGGTACCCAGGCCAGGCGACATGCAGCGACAGACACAGGCGGCGACGCGGTTCTGAGAGGCTGAGGTCATGCCTGACGAACAGGTCTCGGTATCGGTGGGCGATCGCATCCTGCGTCTCACCAACCTCAGCAAGATCCTCTACCCCGAGGCCGACTTCTCGAAGGGCGAGGTGGTCGACTACTACGTCGGCGTCGCGTCGGCACTGCTGCCGCGGCTGATGGGCCGGCCCGTGACGTTCCGGCGCTATCCCAATGGGGCGGGCGCTGCGGGCTTCTTCGAGAAGGACGTGTCGCGGCACGCTCCGGACTGGGTGCGTACGACTCCGCTGCCGACGCCGGGCAGCTCGGCCAATCGCGACATCGCACACTTCGTACGCATCGAGGACCTTCCGACGCTGGTGTGGGCGGCGAACCTGGCCGCGCTCGAGCTGCACGTGCCGCAGTGGCGGATCGGTGACGACGGAGCCGCCCTTCCGCCGGACCTGCTGGTCTTCGATCTCGATCCCGGTGCGCCGGCGACCATCGTGGAGTGCTGCCGGGTCGCCGAGCTGGTCCGCGAGGAGCTCGCCGCCGACGGACTCGAGGCGTGGGCCAAGACCAGCGGGTCGAAGGGGCTGCAGCTGTACGTGCCGGTGTCGACGACCGATCCGGACCAGACGTCGACGTATGCGAGGGCGTTGGCCGGTCGGCTGGCTCGGGCGCATCTCGGCTCGATCGTCGCGACGATGGAGAAGCGGGCCCGGCCCGGCAAGGTGTTCATCGACTGGAGCCAGAACAACCCGGCCAAGACGACGGTGGCCGCGTACTCACTTCGCGCTCGTCCGCAGCCCAACGCCTCGGCGCCGGTGACCTGGCACGAGGTCGAGGCCTGCGAGACGGTGCCGGACCTGACGTTCACCGCGCCCGAGGTACGCGAGCGACTCGAGGCCGACGGCGACCTGCTCGGCGATCTCGACGACGCCGACCATCCCGAGCTGCCGCCGGTCGACTGACGCCACCGATCATCAGTCACTCGTGGTGCGGTCGTCAGTCACTCGTGGCGGTCGATCGGGCGAAGCAGGCCGGTCAGCTCGATGATGTCGGCGCCGTGCTCGGCAGCGAGCTGCTGCCAGAGTGCCTCGTAGGCGACCCAGACTCCGATGGTGACCTTTCCCCTGATCTCGTCGGTTCCGACGCTTGTCATGCCTGGGGTGTCGACGACCTGGTCGGCGATCTGACGGAGTTCCCGCTCGGTGTGGTGGGCCGAAGCGACACACAGCTTGCCGCCCCAGACTTGGCGGACGGCCGTCTCCGTCGCGGTGATGTCGCCGGCTGTCAGCACGTTGACGACAAAGTTGTCCGGGTCGGTTGACGACCGCTCGGTGATTTCGGCGTCGGGGATCAGCCAGCCGATCCACACCCCGGCGAACCCATCGACGGTTCGAGCGGCCGAACCGATCCGATCCATGTCCTCCGGCGTCGCCTTCGACGCGTCCGGGATCGGCCAGCCGTCGGTTGGCTCCGGGCACGGCGAGATCGGCTTGCGCTCGTCCGGTGCGGTCGGAGCGTTCGACCGACGATGGACCGGCGGCTCGGTCAAGGTGAAGACGTTGTCGTCGAAGGTGCCGACCACGTCGTAGGTGCCCCAGCTGGTTCCGCCGGCCGACTCATGCTGCACGACTGCCCAGTCCCAGCCGGCGACATCGGGCCCCTCGCATTGCGGTGGATAGGACTCCATGACGAAGCTGCATAGCTGCGGGCCGTGCGCTGGGCTGGAGAGCACGGTCAGCGTCGCGCGATATCGACCGGCGTAGTCGTCGGGCACCAGGCCCGCCGGCGGATCGGCGGTGGGCGTCGCGTCGCCGTCAGACGACTCCGCCTGTTGCGATCCGCATGCCGCCAGTACGAGCATGCCGCCGACGAATGCGGTGAGTGCGGCCGTACTCCGCATGCTGTCGATCATGTCGATTCGACTGGTCGACCGGCATCACGGTTCCGTCACGGATGATCGCGCCACGAGTGACTGATGATCGCGCCACGAGTGACTGATGATCGCGCCACGAGTGGCTCGCGATCGGGCTCGGGGTCCGGTGTCTCGTCGGCGGGCTCGACGGCGAGGTGCGGGAGCCGGCGGTCGAGCCACCCGGGCAGCCACCAGTTGCGAGTGCCCAGCAGATGCATCAGGGCCGGCACCAGGATCGTCCGCAGGATGAATGCGTCAAGCGCGACGGCCGCCGCGAGTCCGATGCCGGCCATGATCCCGACGACATCGCCACTCAGTATGAAGGCACTGAAGACGCAGACCATGATGATGGCGGCACAGTTGATCACCCGGCTGGTCTCGGCCTGACCGACCCGTACCGATCGGCCGTTGTCGCCGGTGTGCACCCACTCCTCGTGCATCCGGCTGACCAGGAAGACCTGGTAGTCCATCGACAGGCCGAACAGCAGCGCCAGCATGATCACCGGCAGGAACGACATGATCGGCACCTGGTCGCCGAGCCCGATCAGGCCGGTGATCCAGCCCCACTGGAAGAGCGCGACCATGACGCCGAAGGACGCCGCGGCGGCGAGCAGGTTCATCAGGGCGGCCGTCAGCGGCACCACTACGCTGCGGAACGCGATCAGCAGCAGCAGGAAGGCCAGGCCGACGATGACCGCGACGAACAGTGGCAGCTTGTCGGCGACGACGGTCGCGAAGTCCTTGTTGATCGCGGTGACACCGCCGACGTACGCCCGCATCGTGCTGCCGTCCTCGGCGGCCGGGATCACGTCGTTACGCAGCCGGTCGATCAGCTGGTCGGTCTCGATGTCCTGCGGCGACGTGGACGGAACGACACGTACGACGGCTGTGTCGGCGCCCGGCTCGGTCGGCAGTACGGTTGCCTCGACGACTCCGGGGGTGTTGCGGAGGTCGGTCACCAGGCCGTTCAGCGCTGCTCGGTCGCCGGGCGACTCCAGACTCGCCACGACCTGCAGCGGGCCGTTGAAGCCGGGCCCGAATCCGTCGGCGAGCAGGTCGTAGGCCTGTCGACTGGTCGTCGACTCGGGGTTGCTGCCCTGGTCGACCGTGCCGAGATGCAGCGAGAACAGTGGGATCGCGAGCAGGGCGACGACCGCGGTCGCGGCCACGGCAAGTGCCTTCGGGCGCCGCTGGACGAAGGCTGCCCACCGCGCGGCGGCTCCGGTCGGCTCCTCCGGGTCGGCGCCGTGTTCGGCGAGACGGCGACGCTCCTTGGGACTGAGTACGCGGGTGCCCAGCACACCGAACATGGCCGGCAGCAAGGTGATGGCGGCGAGCACGGCGAAGACGACCGTGATGGACGCGCCGATCGCGATGCCGTTGAGGAACGTCATGTCCAGCGCGAACATGCCGAGCAGTGCGATGCACACGGTGCCGCCGGCGAACACGACGGCGCGGCCGGAGGTGTTGAGCGCCTTGACGGCCGACTCCGGAGGCGCCAGGCCGCGCCGGATGCCGTTGCGATGCCGGGTCACGATGAACAGGGCGTAGTCGACGCCGACGCCGAGCCCGATCAGGCTGCCCAGGATCGACGTCGCCTCCGGGATGCTCGTGACATGGCTCAGCAGGGTCACCAGCATCAGCCCGGTGCCGACGGCGAAGATCGCGTTGAGCACCGGAAGCAGCATCGCGAACAGCGAGCCGAAGGCGACGAGCAGCACGACGGCCGCGGCGATGATCGCGACGCCCTCGGTCAGCCCGCCCGGATCACCCTCGGTCATCGCGATCGCCTGGCCGCCCAGCTCAACCTGGAGGCCGTCGGTCTCGGCCGCCTGCGCGATGTCGATGACATGCTCGATGTCCGGGACCGCGAGTTCCTCCGCCTGCTTGGTGAAGGTCACCTGGGCGTACGCGATGGAGCCGTCGGCGCTGATCTGGGTCGCCCCGGCCGGATCGTACGGGCTGGTCACGGACCCGACATCGGGCTGCTGCGCCACCTCGTCGAGCATCGGCTCGATCCGCTGCCGTACATCGGAGTCGGTCACCGACCCGTCGTCGACCTGCCAGACGATCGTGTCGGTGTCGCCGGCCTGTCCCGGGAACGCTTGCTCCATGAGGTCGAGCGCCTGCGACGACTCCGTACCCGGCAGGTCGAACTCGTCGGCGTACGACGCGCCCACACTGCTGCTCGCGGCGAGCATGCCGACGAAGGCGGTGGCCCACAGGACCAGGACCGCGAACCGGTGCTGGAAGCACCAACGTGCCAACGTGGCCACGGCCACCCTCCCTGTCGCGACTGTCAGATGTCGTCCAGCCTTCGTGACCGGATCGGGCCGTTACAGGGAGTCGGCGGCTTTCCCAACAACCTCACAAGATCGTCCAAGGATGCTCATACACACTGGTGCAATGCCCGCTGCCCCTGGATCCGTGACCGTGCTGGTCGTCGAGGACGAGCCGAGCCTGGCCGACATCTTGTCGATCACGCTGCGCTTCCACGGCTTCGAGACGCTGGTGGCCGCGACCGCGAGGCAGGCCCTCGCCAAGGCCCGCGAGCACCAGCCCGACCTGATCCTGCTCGACGTGATGCTGCCGGACGGCAGCGGCTGGCAGGTCTGCCGCGACCTTCGGGCCGACCGGGCCGACCTGGCGGTCATCTTCCTCACCGCACGTGACTCGCCGACCGACGTGATCGGCGGGCTCACCGTGGGCGGCGACGACTACATCACCAAACCGTTCAACGTCGACGAGGTCATCGCCCGGGTACGCGCGGTGCTGCGTCGATCGGCCTCGTCGACCCCGCAGACGTCGGTACTCCGCTACGCCGACCTCGAGTTGGACGAGACGGCGTACACGGTCCGCCGCGCCGGTGAGCTGGTCGACCTGACGCCGACGGAGTACAACCTGCTGCGCTATCTGCTGCGCAACGCGGAGCGGATCGTCACCAAGGAGCAGATCCTGCAGCAGGTATGGGACTACGATTTCACGCCCGAGTCGACCGTCGTCGAGACCTACATCAGCTATCTGCGGCGCAAGCTCGACAAGCTCGGTCCGCCGTTGATCGTCACCCGGCGCGGCATCGGCTACGGACTGCGGGCGAGCTGATGAGACGCCGACTCCAGAGCCTGCAGGCCCGGCTGGCGCTGATCAACGTCGGCCTGCTGGCCGTCGCGCTCCTGGTCGCCGCCTGCGTCAGCGTGGTCGGCCTGAAGACCTACCTGATGGACCGGATCGACGACGACCTGCGTTCGATGCAGGCCGGGTTCGAGCACACCGACCTGTCGGCCGCCTCGCTGCAGGAGCTGGCCCAACGAGGTGGCGCGCTGGCGAAGCTCGACTCGGCCGCCCGGGAGTCCGGCTCGTCGGGCCTGATCGGCGCGCTGGTGTCGCCCGACGGTGCCGTGCTGCCCGTCTACGGAGCCGGCTCGGTCGGGGAGCAGGAGGCGCTGGCCGCGGCGGTCGACGACCCGCAGGAGCTGGCCGATTCCGGGGACATCGTCGACGTCGACGTCAATGACGAGCACTTCCGTACCGCCGCCAGCCGGCTGAACGACGGCACCGTGGTGCTCGGCGCCTCGTCGACCGAGACCGTCGATGTCAGCATCCGGCGGCTGATCCACATCGAGCTCGTCGTCGGCATCGGGCTGCTGGTGCTGCTCGCGGCGATCTCGCTCGCGACCGCCCGGCGGCGGCTTCGGCCGCTGGAGGACATGGTCGAGACCGCGTCCGCGATCGCCGAGGGCGACATGTCCCGCCGGGTGTCCGACCGCGGTCCCACCAGCACCGAGGTCGAGCAGCTGCGAACCGCGCTGAACGCGATGCTGCACCAGATCGAGACCGCCTTCCAGACCCGCGAACGACTCAACGCCCAGCTGCGCAACTTCGCGGCCGACGCCTCGCACGAGCTGCGTACGCCGCTGGCCACTATCCAGGGCTATCTGCAGCTGTACGAGAAGGGCATGCTCAGCGGCGACGAGGCCGAGCTCGCCCGGGAACGGATCGTCGCCGAGACCGAGCGGATGGCCCACCTGGTCGATCAGCTGCTCGCCCTGGCCCGACTCGACCAGCAGCCCGAGCTCCGGTCGCAGCCGGTCGACCTGGCCGATCTGGCCCGAGATGCCGCCGGCGACCTGGCGGCCGTCGAGCCCGACCGGGCGGTCCGCCTGGAGATTCCGGAGACGCCGGTGCTCGTACGAGGGGACGAAGCGCAGTTGCGTCAGCTCGCCGGCAATCTGCTCACGAATGTACGCATGCACACGCCGGTGGACGCCGACGTCACGGTCTCGGTCACCGAATCGGGCGTGCTCCGGGTCGCCGACGCGGGACCGGGCATGTCGCCGGCCGACGCCGCCCGGGTCTTCGACCGCTTCTTCCGGATCGGGGCCGAGCGGCCGGCCGGCGCCGGTGGGAGTGGGCTCGGGCTGTCCATCGTCCACGCGGTGGTGGCGGCTCATGGCGGCACTATCGAGCTCGACACCGAGCCCGGCGCCGGCGTGGTCATGACCGTGACCTTGCCACTCGCAAACCAGCCGGCGTGGGTGCCGTCGGCCGCGGCCCGGGACTGAGATCGGGGCGTCTGCAGGGACCTGAAACCGACCCTGGCAGATCGCGGATCGGTGTTGTACCAATGGTCCATGGCGACCGTGTCGATGGGCCGGGTGACCACGAAGCAGCGGCTGGTACGCGAGCGGTTGGAGACCCTGATCGCGGCGATGGTGCCAGGCGAACCGCTGCCTGCCGAACGGGAGCTGGCCAAGGAGCTTGGCGTCGCTCGCATGACGCTGCGCCGCTCGATCGATGCCCTGGTCGCCGAGTCGAGGCTGGTCCGGCGGCACGGCTCCGGCACGTTCGTCGCCGCGGCAAAGGTCACGCAGCGGTTGTCGACGACGTCGTTCTCCGCGGACATGCTGGCTCGTGGGCTGCGCCCTGGGAGTCGCACGGTGTTCGCACGAGAGTCGCCGGCCCGCATTGTGCTGGCGGAGGTGCTCGACATTCCGCCGAGCTCCCCGGTGCTGCACGTGCGCCGGCTCCGGCTGGCCGACGACGTTCCGATGGCGCTCGAAGACCTGCACGTGCCGCGCGATCTGGCGCCCAGCCTGACCGGCGCCGACCTGGAGGACGCGTCGTTCTACGAGGTGCTGGCCGATCGCTTCGGACATGAGATCGTCTCCGGCACGCAGACCGTCGAGCCGTGCCTGACCGAGCCCGACGTGGCCGAGTTGCTCGGCGTCGAGCCCGGTGCACCCGCCTTCTGCTTCGAACGCACGTCGCGTACGAGCGGCGACCGGGTCGTCGAGTTCGTCCACTCGGTCTATCGCGGCGACCGCTACCGGCTCGTCGTCGACATCTTCACCAGCTGATGCGTCCGAGGACTGATGCTCGATGACGACGCGACGACTCGGGGTCGCGCGGGCACTCGTCGGCGGCGTTCTGGTCGCCGGTGACGTGGTGATCGACGGCGACCGGATCGCGGCGATCGGGCTGCCGACGGCCCGGGGCGATCGGATCGCCGCGCCCGGCCTGGTCGACGCCCAGGTCAACGGCTTCGCCGGCGTCGACCTGATGACCGCCGAAGAGGCTGACATCCGGACGGTCAGCCGGGCACTGACCCGCTACGGCGTGACCGCCTGGCTCCCCACGCTGATCACCGCGGCGGCCGCGGACACCGACCGAGCGCTCAAGGAGTTCGCGAAGGCGCTGGCCGCCGGGCGGACCGTCGACGCCGCGCGACCGCTGGGAGTCCATCTCGAGGGTCCGTACCTCTCGCCGCAACGACTCGGCACCCATCCGGCCGCGCATCGCCGCGATCCCGACGCCGAGGAGATGCGGCGCTGGCTGGCCCTGGGACCGGTGGTCGCCGCGACCGTCGCACCCGAGTTGCCCGGGGCCGTCGACCTGATCCGGGAGCTGTCCGATCGAGGGGTACGCGTGTTCGCCGGCCACTCGGACGCGACCGCCGAGCAGGCGCACGCCGGCTTCGACGCCGGAGCGATCGGCGTCACGCATCTGTTCAACGCGACCAGCCCCTTCCACCATCGCCAGCCCGGACTGCCCGGCGCCGCGCTGGCCCGACCCGACGTCGCGCTGGGGCTGATCGTCGACGGTTACCACCTGGCCGACGACACGGTCCGGGTCGTATTCGCCGCCGCACCCGGCCGGGCCATGCTGGTCACCGACGCGACGGCGGCTGCCGGACGGCCGGACGGGACGTACGAGCTCGCGGGTGTGCGCCTCGACGTGCGCGACGGTGCCGTACGCAATCCGGAGGGCGGTCTGGCCGGCAGCGCACTCGCGCTGGACGCGGCCGTACGCAACGCCTGCGACCTCGGGATTGACCCGGCGGCCGCGCTGTCGGCGGCGAGCGAGATTCCGGCTCGCGCGCTCGACCGGGCCGACGTCGGACACCTGCGTGTCGGGGGAGTTGCCGACGTCGTGGTGCTCTCGGATGACCTGCAGGTGATCGACACGTTTGTGGCCGGCCACGCCACGCCTATGGCGTGACTGATCGCACGATGGGGAGAGCCTCCGACGCCGATGCCCCCATAACTGGCATCCTTGGCGGCGTGACCGAGCTGCCGCGGTACATCGGTCGGCATGCCTCCGCAGACGACGGCGGGCCGCCGCTGAACGATTCGGTGAGCGCGGACGGGGGATACGACGCCGAGGACTCGGCGTCCGACGAGCCCCCACAGGACGGATCAGACATGGCTCGCGACGACGACGAGGCACCCTCGATGCCCGAGTGGTGGCAGGGCGACCAGGAACCACCACTGGCTCGCATCCCGCCCTGGACCCGGCCGCCCTCGGTTCGCCGGGTGCCACTGGAGCCGGTCACGCCGGAGCCAGAGCCCGAGCCGGTGGCGGACTCGGTCGAGGCCGAGCTGAAGGCGTCCGAGGCAGCCGAGTCCGATCCGGACGAGTCCGAACCCATCGAATCCGAGGCCGCCGCTCCAGATGCCGAGCCCGAGCCCCTGACCCCCGGCCCGGTCCCGGCGCCACCCGTGTCGGCGTCCGCCTTCGAGCCCGAGCCCGCATCCGTACCGCAGCCGGCGCCCGTTCTCGATCCCGCGCCGATGCCGACGCCGACACCCGTACCCAAGCCGGCGTCCGAGACCGAAGCGGAGCCGGAGCCCGAGCCGGATCCAGAGCCAGCGCTCGAAACGGCTCAGCGGTTCCGGCTCTCGATGGCCCCTCGCCCTCGGTCCGAGCTTCCGTCCGATGAGCCCCCCGGCGACGAGCCGGAGGCCGATCTCGGTGTGGAGCGAACGGCCGTCCCCTATAGCCAGGCACTACCGGAAAGGGAGGCCGAGCCGCAGGTGTACTCACTCCCCGAACAGCCCTATTCCGACGAGCCGCCGAAGAGCGGGTTCACTCCACGCGCAGCCGAGCCGCCCGGGACCGACAGCCACGGCCTGGCCCGGCTGGCGATGAAGGACGCCATCGGCGCGATCTGGCCCGGTGGCACGCCAGATCTCACGACCTGGCTGGCGGACAATCTCGACCTGCTCGAGGATCCGCTCGGCTTCGCATTGTCGTCGCAGCAGAACTTCGCGTGGATGCCGTTCCAGACGGCCGTGCGCGGCCTCGGCGGCGACGTCGCACCCCTCGACATCCCGGGCAACCTGGTGACCTCCGACCTCAGCGGCGCCGCCGTCATGCTGCGGGCCCAGGTCGACCCGGCCGACACCGAGGGTCTCGGCGCCCTGTTGTCTGGGGCATCGGTCGCCCAGGCACAGACGGCGGTTTGGATCTGCCCGCGTATCGACGATGACCTGCGCCGGACCCTGCGGTGGATCGGCGGCGACCCGTCGGCCAACGTACGGCTCTACGGCCTCGAGATGTACCTCGTCCAGATCGGCGACTCGCCGACGGCGCCGCTGTTCGACGCGGTCGTGACGCCGGGATCGGCCTAGCCTCGCAGCCTGTCCCAACGCTTGATCACCGCGGATTCGAGCCGGACGCTTCGCATCCGGTTTGTCGGCTGCGACCATGTCAGCGACGCCGGAATGAACGCGGGCAGACCCGCGTTAATACTTTGTGAAGGAATGCACAAGCGTCAGAGGCGATGACATGAGCACTTCCAACCAGGTCAGTGCCGTCCACCGGCCACATGTCGTGGTGATCGGCGGCGGCTTCGGCGGTCTCGAGGCGGTCCGGGCGCTGCGAAAGGCTCCGGTCGACATCACCTTGATCGACCGCCACGCGTACAACACGTTCCAGCCGTTGCTCTACCAAGTGGCGACGGCCGGACTCAACCCGGGCGACATCACGTACTTCCTGCGTTCGCTGTCGGCCCGGCAGTCCAATGTGCGGTTCCATAAGGGCGAAGTCATCAGCATCTCGCCGGACAAGCGCGCGCTCTCGCTCGACAGCGGTGAGTCCCTGACGTACGACTACCTGGTCATCGCGTCGGGCGTCACCACCAACTGGTTCGGCATCCCCGGCGCCGAGGACTACGCACTCCCGCTCTACACGCGCGGCGAGTCGCTGGCCGTACGCGACCGGATGTTCGCGTTCCTGGAGCACGCCGCGGCGAACGGGCACGCGGACGACCTCCGCGTCGTGGTCGTCGGCGGCGGTGCGACCGGCGTCGAGATGGCCGGTGCGCTTGCCGAGATGCGGAACCAGGGACTCGGCAAGGTCTATCCCGAGCTCGATCCCGCCTGCATCCACATCACGCTGATCGAGATGGCCGACCGGCTGCTGCTGCCGTTCGATCCGAAGCTGTCGCGTTACACCGAGAAGCAGCTGGCCAAGCGCGGGGTCGACCTGCGACTGGAGACGGCCGTCTCCGAGGTACGCAAGGACTCAGTTGTCATCAAGGACGGCGATGAGATCCACGCCGACCTCGTGATCTGGGCGACCGGCATCAAGGCGCCCGACATCGTGGCGTCGTGGGGACTGCCGCAGGGCAAGGGCGGCCGGATCGTCGTCCGTCGCGACCTCCGGGTGGAGGGCTTCGACGAGATCTACGCGGTCGGCGACATCGCCGTCACGCCCGAGCCGCTGCCCCAGGTCGCGCAGCCGGCCATCCAGGGCGGGCGCTTCGCCGGACGTCAGATTGCGGCCCGGCTGGCTGGCGACACCAAGCGGATCGGCCAGCCGTTCCACTATCGCGACAAGGGTCTGCTCGCGACGATCGGACGCAGTGCCGCCGTCGCCCAGATCTCCCACGCCCCCAAGTTGACCGGCTTCATCGCCTGGATGATCTGGCTGTTCATCCACATCATCAGCCTGCTGGGCAACCGGAACCGGATCACGACCCTGGTCAACCTGGCGGTGCGCTACCTCGCCTGGCCGCGGACGTTCAACGTCATCGTGGGCGAGGTGCCGACGCCGGACCGCAAGCACCCGGACTCCGACGGCGAGATGGCGAGTCGGATGGAGGCCGACTAGCCGACCGCCCCACGGATCGACCCACGGATCTTGAGGGACCGCGGTAGCCAGGGCTACCCGAATCGCTCAAGATCCGTCGTCGACCGGCGGTGGCGGTGGCGGCGGTGGCGGGGTGGGCGCGTTGCCGTCGCCGAAGGCCTTGCGGATGTCCTTGAGCGCGGTCGTCACTTCGCTCGGCAGCATCCAGACCGTGTTGCCCGGCCCCTGAGCGAGCTCCGGCAGCACCTGGAGGTACTGGTAGGCGAAGAACTTCTCGTCGGGGTCGTTCTTCTGGATCGCCTCGAAGACCGTGTCGATCGCCTTCGCCTGGCCCTGAGCTCGCAGGACAGCCGCCTTCTGGTCGCCTTCGGCGGTGAGGATGCGAGCCTGCCGGGTGCCTTCGGCGGTGAGGATGGCAGCGCGCTTCTCCCGCTCGGCGCGCATCTGCTTCTCCATCGACTCCTTTACCGATGGTGGCGGGTCGATGGACTTCAGCTCGACACGGTTGACCCGGATGCCCCACTTGCCGGAGGCCTCGTCGAGCACGCCGCGCAGCGTCGAGTTGATGTGCTCGCGCGAGGTCAGCGTCCTCTCCAGGTCGATGCTGCCGATCACGTTACGCAGTGTCGTCACGGTGAGCTGCTCGATGGCCTGGATGTAGTCCGCGATCTCGTACGCGGCGTCCCTCGGGTTCGTGACCTGGAAGTAGAGCACCGTGTCGATGTGCACGACCAGGTTGTCCTCGGTGATGACCGCCCTCGGCTCGAAGGAGACCACCTGCTCGCGCAGGTCGATCTGCTTGCGCACCCGGTCGACCAGCGGAATGACGATGTTGACACCGGGCTCCAGCGTACGTGCGTAGCGGCCGAGCCGCTCGACATTCGCCGCCCGGGCTTGCGGAATGATCCGGACGGTACGGATGACGAGCACGGCAGCCAGCACCGCGAGGACGATCCCGACGATCAGAGCAGCCATGGTCCCTCCCGAGGATGTACGAGAGCAGTGGCGCCCTCGATTGCCAAGACGTCAACTGTTTCGCCCTTGGCGATAGTGACGTCGGGATTGTAGGGCCGAGCGGTCCACTCCTCGCCGCCGATCCGGACCCGACCGGACTGCTTCGTGACCTCGGTGAGTGCGGTGGCCTCCCGTCCGACGAGTGCGGCGGTTCCCGAGCGCATCAACGGCGGGTGGGTGATGTGCTTGCGGGCGATCGGGCGTACGACGCCGATCATCAAAGCCGCGGTGACAGCGAAGACGACGAACTGGAGCCCGACTCCCAGGCCGATCGCAGCAGCACCGGCGGTCAGCAGCGCCGCGCCGGAAAGTAGCGCGAGATCGAGCGTCGCCGTGAGGAGTTCGGCAGCTCCGAACCCCAAGGCGATGATCAGCCACACGATCCACGGCTGCATGAGGGTCACCTACGTTTTCGTCTGTACTCGACGGTAGCGCGCCGCGCGACTCTCGGCGAGTAGTTGAGAGCCGCTTCACCGACCCGTTATCGGCTGGCGATAGTCCTCCCACATGGGGACGAATCTTGAGGGATGCGGGTAGCGGTGGCTACCACCATCCCTCAAGATCGGTCCGCGATAACCGATTGCCTGGCGAGCCCGAGTACCCAAGGCTGGCGGCATGAAGGGATTCGATCCGGCGACCAGCTTCGGTCGCGAGGCGGCGGCGACGTACGACGACTATCCGCGCGGCGACGAGGCCGAGACGGTGGACTTCCTGGCGGAGATCGCCGGCGCCGGACCCGCGCTGGAGTTCGCCATCGGCACCGGCCGGATCGCCTTGCCGCTGGCGGCGCGAGGCGTCCGGGTCGAAGGGATCGAGCTGTCGGAGGACATGATCGAGCGGCTGCGCGCCAAGCCCGGCGGCGACGCCATCGACGTGACGGCGGGCGACATGTCCACGATCGAGCTGCCCGGCCACTACCCGGTCGTCTATCTGGTCTTCAACACAATCTTCAACCTGCTCACCCAGGACGACCAGGTCCGATGCTTCGAGAACGCCGCTCGCCACCTCACCGACGACGGCGCCTTCGTCATCGAGGCGGGGGTGCCCGAAGCCTGGACGACGCCGCCCCACTACGTACGACCGGAGATCGTCGGCAAGGACTCGGTGACGCTCGACGTATGCAGCTACGACCGGTCCACGCAGATCTTCGAGGAGAACCATGTCGAGCTGTCGGCGGCCGGCATCCGGCTCGGCCCGATCGTGTGCAGGCTGTGCTCGCCCGGTGAGCTGGACCTGATGGCCCGGATCGCCGGCCTCCGGCTGGCCGACCGATGGGGTGGCTGGCAGGGCGAACCGTTCACGGCCACTAGCGAGCGTCACATCAGCGTCTACCGCCGACGGGCATCGGACGAATCTTGAGCGATCCGGGTAGCCCTGGCTACCCCAATCCCTCAAGATCCGTGGTCGGCGGCGGCGCGGCGCGGCGGTCAGCGGCGGCGGAGCGTGATCGGCGCGCCGTCGGCCGGCACCGAGGTGATGTTGCGGGTACGAGGCTTCGCCGACCCGGTCGACTCGAGCTCCCAGCGGGTCAGTACCTCGCGAAGCACGGCGACGCCCTCCATCAGGGAGAACCCGGCGCCGATGCAGCGACGGACTCCGCCGCCGAACGGGATCCAGGCGTTGGCCGGGACCTGACCGTCGAGGAACCGCTCCGGACGGAACCGCTCCGGCTCCGGGAACGAGTCGGCGTTCTCGTGCGACAGGATGATCGACGGCGTCACGATGGCCCCGGCCGGGAGGTCGATGCCCGCGATGTGCTGCGGCTGCTTCAGCACGCGGTTGACCATCGGGATCACCGGATGCAGCCGCATCGCCTCCTTGACCAGCGCCTCGAGGTAGTCGTCGTCGCCGGTGTCGGTGGCCTCATGGGCGCGGCGCTGAATTGTAGGGTCGCGGCCGATCTCGAACAGCGACCACGACAGCGCGCTCGCCGTGGTCTCGTGACCGGCGAGCAGCAGAGTCACCAACTGGTCGCGCAGCTCGTGGTCGGTCAGCGGTGGCGTGTCGCCGGCCTCGTCGACGCCGACCTGCAGCAGCCGGGACAGCACGTCGTCGCGTCCGGCCAGGTCGCTGACGGCGCGCCGCTCGGCGATCTCGTCGTAGAGCCGCCCGTCGAGCGCCACCATGTTGTCGGTGAACGCGCGCCACGGGCGGATCCGCTGGAGTTGGGGGTAGATCCAGCCGAGCAGCATCCAGGGCCGGATGTCGACCGTGCCGGTGACCCGCGGCCGCAACCGGGCCAGCCGCTTCTCGTCGGTCACGCCGAACACGACCTGCAGGATCACCTCGAGCGTCACCGCGTTCATGCGCCGCAGCGCGTGGATCGACCCGCCGTCGGACCACGACTCGGCCTCGTCGCTGGCGATCTCGGTGACCAGGCTCCGATAGCGCCGCAGAGACGCGCCGTTGAACGCCGGCATGAGGAGCTTGCGGGCCCGCTGATGCTGGTCGCCGTCGGTGAGCAGTAGGGAGTGCTCGCCCATGACGGGTCCGAGGATCGCGTTGCCCTCGCCAGCATGGAACTGCTGCGGATCGCCCGCGAAGACCTCCTTGATGTGCTCGGGCCGGCGCAGCATGACGAGGGTGCGCCCGGCCGGCGCCATCCGGACCGAGAACACGTCGCCGTAGCGCCGATGCAGCCACGGGATGAACCGATGCCGGTAGCGGAACAAGAGAACCGTCTGGATCGGGAACGGCAGCCGCGGGCCGGGCGGCACCTGGTCGCGCGGGATCGGCGGGGCGGCGTCGCGAGGCAGCGGCCGCATCTTGGCCAGCCGCTCCTCGACCAGCCGCTTGGAGTCGGTGACCGTCATGTCGCCGCCGGCTGTGGCTCGTGGTCGGACCCGGCGTCGTCTCGGCCGCGACCCGAGGCAGTCCGGCCCCACTCGTACGCCTCGGTGTCGACTCGGAGCGTCTCCCACCAGTACGAGAACGTGAAGCCGGGCCAGATCGTGCGGTTCACGCCCTTGGAGTCCAGATACCAGCTCGTACAGCCGCCGGTGGTCCAGATGCCGTTGTGCAGCTTGTCCTGGATGCGCCGCTGGAAGGTGTCCTGGGCCGGCTTCGAGACGTCGACGGTACGGACCCGGCGCCGGTCCATCTCGTCGAGCAGGCGCACGACGTACTTGGCCTGCTGCTCGATCATGAAGACCACCGAGTTGTGGCCGAGGCCGGTGTTGGGGCCGAGCAGGAAGAACAGGTTGGGGAAGCCGGCGACATTGATGCCGAGGTAGGTCTCGACGCCGTGCTCGTCGAACTCCTTGGCCAGGTCCTGTCCGTCGGCCCCGGTGACGTCGAGGTACTGGAAGCTGTCGACGACGTGGAAGCCGGTGCCGAAGATCACCGCGTCCACCTCGTGCTCGACTCCGTCGGCATCGACAACGCCCTTGGCGGTCAGCCGCTCGACGCCGCCGGTGACCAGGTGGACGTTGTCCCGCTCGTAGACGGGGAAGTAGTCGCTGGCCAGCAGCACCCGCTTGCATCCCATCCGGTAGTCCGGCGTCAGCTTCTTGCGGAGATCGGGGTCGGCGACCTTGCGCGCCATGTACTTCTGGACGAACCGCTCGCCGACCCTCTGCACCTTGGGATGGCCGTTGAACCCGATGGCCCGGGACTCGAGGAACCAGTACCAGGCATAGCGATAGGCGCGCTGGATGCCCGGCATCCGCTCGAAGACGTCGCGCAGCTTCGGCGAGATCGGGTGGTCCGGCCGTGGCATCACCCACGGGGCCGTGCGCTGGAAGACCCGGAGCTCACCGACCTGCTCCGCGATCTGCGGGATGACCTGGATGGCGCTCGCGCCGGTGCCGATCACCGCCACCCGCTTGCCGGTCAGGTCGACGCTGTGGTCCCACTGCGCGGTGTGGAAGGCCGCGCGGTCTTGCTTGAAATCCTCCAGACCCGGGAGTTCGGGTATCCGAGGTATATGCAGCGCACCGATGCACGAGACCAGGATCCTTGCCGTGTACGTGTCGCCGTTCGCCGCGGTCGCGTGCCACACCCCTTCGTCGGCATCCCAGCGGGCTGAGCCGAGCTCGACTCCGAACCGGATGCGGTCGCGCAGGCCGTACTTGTCGGTGACGTCCTCGAGGTAGTCCCAGATCTCCCGGCCGCTGGAGTAGGCCCGGGTCCAGTGCGGGTTCTGCTCGTAGGAGAAGGAGTACATGAGAGACGGAATGTCGCAGGCGATGCCGGGGTAGGTGTTGTCCCGCCAGGTGCCGCCGATGGCGTCGGCCTTCTCGACAATGACGAAGTCGTCGCGGCCGCTGCGTTGCAGCTGGATCGCCATGCCGAGCCCGGAGAACCCGGTGCCGATGATGAGCACGTCGGTGGTCGTATGTGCCGTCATGAGACTGGCGCTCCTTCATGCCTGCGGGCGGCGTCCAATTTCAGATACTAACGGTATCTAGAATGATCCGGGAAGATGTACTACCAGCGACCTGGGCCACATCGCGGCCGGGTCCGGACCGGTAATGAGGAGCGATGGTCAGCGAGACCCTGACGCGGGCCGAGCGGCAGGCCCGTACCCGTGAGGCCCTGATCGCCACGGCGAGGGACCTGTTCCTGAAGGTCGGCTATGCCGCGACCTCACTCGATCGGGTCGCCGAGGCGGCCGGCTTCTCGAAGGGCGCCGTCTACTCGAACTTCCGGCACAAGGACGAGCTGTGCCTCGCCGTGCTCGACGACATCCACGCCCGCCAGCTGGCCCAGGTGGTTGCCGCGTTCGAGGTCGACGGCAGCCTCGACGAGCGGCTGGCCGCCTTCGAGGCATGGGCGGAGGAGAACCTCGGCGAGCCGCACTGGACCGCCCTCGAGGTGGAGTTCGCGACGCGAGCCCGGCATTCGGAGTTCGTCGCCGACGAGCTGCGGGACCGCAACCGGGCGATCCGGGAGGCGATCGCGCATCTGGTTTCCGATTCGGCCGAGCGGTTCGGCCTCCAGCCCGCGATGAGCCCCGACGACGTCGCGACCGCGCTGCTCAGCCTCGGCATCGGCCTCGGCGTCGCGCGGTCCAACAACCCCACCCTGTCGGTCCACGTCATGTCCCGGACCATCCGGCTGATGCTCGGCGGCCGCTGACCGGGTTGTCGCGGTCCTGGAGCGCAAGCTGCCTCAGAGGTCGAGCATCCGCCGTAGGCCGCGATCGATGTCGGCCATGACATACGTCGGGACTGTGCCGGCGGGTTCGATCAGATCCTCCTTGTCGAGGGTCACAAGGGCGGTGACGTTGACGACGGAGTCCTTGGGCAGGCCGGTGGCAGAAGCGGGCAGGAAGACGTTGCCGGGCATCGCTGCGAGCGCAGTGTTGGACGTGCCGACTGCGACGAGTGTCGTGTTGAGCTCACTGGCGTTATAGGGATCCGCCTGGACGACGAGTACGGGACGGCGCCGAGCCGGTTTGCTACCCGCCGCCGCGCCGAGGTCGACCCAGAACACGTCGCCTCGTGCGATCACCAATCGTCCTCGGCCGCCAGTCGGCGACGGCCGGCCGATGCTGCGGCAGCGGCGGAGTCGTCGCTGCCGGCGGCCTCGAGAGCCTGATTGATGTCGGCCGTCAGGCTCGAGGCGCTCAGCTCGATCGCGTACTTCTCCGCCGCGCGGGCGAAGAACTCTGATCGGCTCATGCCGAGCTTCTTCGCCAGCGCGGTCGCCTGATCGTAGGTCTCGTCGGGCAGCGAGATCGCGGTCTTCATGTCCCTAGTATAACTCGGTATGACCAACCGGTGGTGTCGGGATCCACAACCGCCCCGGACGGTGGCACCGGACCGAGTGTTGGCGTGAGATGCAGGTTTTGGTCGCCCGACTTCCTGAATCTCACGCCAACATTCGCTCCCTGGCGCGTCCCACTAGGGTGTCTGCCATGCATCCTCGGGCGGGCCAGCCAGCGGCACCGGATGATCTCGTCGACGTGCAGCGGTTGCTCGATGCGTACGTCGACCACAAGCCTGATCTCGACGATCCCAGTCAGCGGGTGGCCTTCGGGACCTCCGGGCATCGCGGTAGCAGCCTGACTGGCTCGTTCAACGAGGCGCACATCGCGGCGATCAGCCAGGCGATCTGCGAGTACCGGGCGGCGCAAGGTGTCACCGGCCCGCTGCTGATCGGTCGCGACACCCATGCCCTGTCGGAGCCGGCCTGGCAGACCGCCATCGAGGTCCTGGTGGCCAATGACGTCGCGGCTTTCGTGGACGAGCGCAACGGCTACACGCCGACGCCCGCGGTGTCGCACGGGATCCTGCGGCTCAATCGGCAGGGCGTCAACGGCGGCTGCGACGGGATCGTGGTGACGCCGTCGCACAACCCGCCGACCGACGGCGGCATCAAGTACAACCCGACGCACGGCGGCCCAGCCGACACCGACGCCACGTCCTGGATCGCCGACCGGGCTAATGAGCTGCTGGCCGGCGACCTCGACGGAGTACGCCGGATCCAGTTCGCGGACGCCTACGAACAGGTCGGCCGCTACGACTTCGTCGGCAACTACGTCAGCGAGTTGCCGACTGTGATCGACATGGAGGCCATCCGCAACGTCGGCGTCCGCATCGGGGCCGATCCGATGGGCGGCGCCAGCATCGAGTACTGGGCGTCGATCGCGGACACGTACGACCTCGATCTCGACATCGTCAATCCCGAGGTCGATCCGCAGTGGGCCTTCATGACCCTCGACCACGACGGCAAGATCCGGATGGACTGCTCGTCGCCGTACGCGATGGCCTCCCTGGTCGACCAGCGCGAGTCCTACGACATCGCCACCGGCAACGACGCCGACGCCGACCGGCACGGGATCGTCACGCCGGATGCCGGGCTGATGAACCCGAACCACTTCCTCACGGTCGCGATCGACTACCTGGTCCGCTATCGCGACTGGCAGGCCTCGATCGCCATCGGCAAGACCCTGGTGTCGTCGAGCATGATCGACCGGGTCGCCATGAGCCTCGGCCGCCGGCTGCTCGAGGTGCCGGTCGGCTTCAAGTGGTTCGTCCGCGGGTTGCTCGAGGGAGCGATCGCCTTCAGCGGCGAGGAGAGCGCCGGTGCGTCGTTCCTGCGGCGGGACGGCACCTGCTGGACGACCGACAAGGACGGCATCATCCTCGCCCTGCTCGCCTCGGAGATCCGGGCCATCACCGGTCGCAGTCCGAGCGAGCACTACGCCGAGCTGGTCACAGTGCACGGCGATCCGGCGTACGCGCGGCTGGACGCGCCGGCCGATCGGGAGCAGAAGGCCCGCTTGGCCGACCTGAGTCCGGAGGCCGTGCTCGCGACCGACTTGGCCGGCGACCCGATCACCGCCAAGCTCACGACCGCACCGGGCAACGGCGCTCCCATCGGCGGCCTGAAGGTCGTCACGGAGCACTCCTGGTTCGCCGCCCGGCCGTCCGGCACCGAGGACATCTACAAGATCTACGCCGAGTCCTTCCGGGGCCCTGACCACCTCCAACAGGTGCAGACCGAGGCGCAGGACGTCGTCTCCGACGCTCTCGGCTGAGTGTCGGCGACGATCCGTCACACAAGGCCGCCTCTCGTCGTCGGTCGCGACTACTCACCGGTGGGGGGTATTCATGCCGGCGATCGTCCACTAGCGTCGGTCCGCGTGGTCGCCATGGCGCGGGTGGTGCACCACGTGGGCAGCTTCGACTCGCTGTGACTGAGGTATCGCTGGAGTGCGCCCTCGGGGGTCGCCGAGCCTGACGTTCGGCGGACCGGGAGAACCGCGCCCGACTCGGGACGGACCAACGTTGTGAAGCGACTCGACGATGGGACGGTTGTGCGCGTTCAGCGACCCATGCTGCGAAAGCCCCGCTGGCGATTGGGCCTGGCCTCCGGCTGTGCTGGCCTGTTGTGTCTCGGCCTGCTGCCGGGCGCCAGTGCGAAGGATCCGGGCGATCCGCCGAGCAAGGAACGGGTGAATCACGCTCGAGAGCGGGTCCAGAAGACCGCCGACGACGTCGACGCCATCAAGGACCGGCTGGCAGCCGCCGACGAACGACTGCAGCGGCTGTCGATGAAGGCGGGCAAGGCCGTCGAGAAGTACAACGGCGCGCGCTACCAGCTCCACGAGGCGAAACGGACCGCCCGCCGGGCCGAGCGACGGGCTGACAAGGCCGCCAAGCGCCTTCACCGGCGAGAGGATCAGCTCGCCAAGGCGATCGTCGCCGACTTCGAGGGCGGCGGCTCACTGACGAATCTCAGCGTCCTGCTCGAGAATCCGGATCCGAACGCGCTGCTGGAGAAGCTGAACGCCTACCAGGTCGTGACCGGCGTACTGCAGTCCGATCGGGAGCGCTACGAGAAGGCGAAGGCGGACGCCGACGTCAAGGAGAAGCGCAAGGACAAGGCGCTGAAGGCGCAGGAGACGGCGACCCAGGCGGCCGCGGACGCCAAGAACGAGGCCGAGGCCGCCGTCGACAAGGCGCAGTCCGCGGTGTCGACCATCGGCGACCGCAAGGACGAGCTGATCCACCAGTTGGCCGAGGCCAAGCACATCTCGGTCGCGCTGGCTCGCAAGCGGCAGGAGGCGCTGGCCGCGCAGGCCGCGGCCGAGGCCGCCCGGCAGGCCCGGATCGAGCGGCGGCGCGAGCAGCGTCGACAGGAACGACTCGAACAACAGCAGCAGGCGGCGACGCCGGATCGGCCGTCTCGTGGCGGCGACCACTCCATGCCCAAGCAGGATCCGCCGGCGGCCAGCGGCGCGCGGGCGGCAGTCCGGTTCGCCAAGGCACAGATCGGCGAGCCCTACGTGTGGGGTGCCGCCGGACCGGACTCGTGGGACTGCTCGGGTCTCACGATGGAGGCCTGGGCAGCGGCCGGCAAATCACTGTCGCACTGGAGCGTCCAGCAGTACTACGAGACGACGCCGGTCTCGTTCTCCGACCTCAAGCGCGGCGACCTGCTGTTCTGGGGCGACACCAGCGATCCGGACACGATCTACCACGTCGCGATGTACCTCGGCCACGGGATGATGATCCACGCGCCGAGTCCGGGAGAGAACGTCCAGATCGTCTCGATGTACTACTGGATCCTGCCCAACTTCTACACCCGGGTCTGAGGCCAGAGCCCGCATCTCGGGAATCACATCGATGTAGTTCGCAAGTCGACACGCCGTGTTACTCAAGTTTTTTATGTGAAAGGTGTTCCCTTCTGGGACTGATGCGCATTACGGTCGCCCAAGTAGCTGATATCCGCGCCCGTCTCGGGGCCGGGCCGAAAGATGGCGTACGAGCCGTCGAGGAAGGGGCTCGTACCCGACGGATGAGGTGGCTGTGGGCGAACCGCGATCATCGGACCGAAGCCGTCGGTGGCGTCTTGGCGTGGCGTCCGGCTGCGCTGCCGTGCTGTGCATGGCGGCGTTGCCGAGCGCGAGTGCGGTGGACGGCGACGGTGACGGCAACGACACCATCCCGAGCCGCGAGCGGATCAACCATGTCCGGCAACAGGCCGAGACGACCGCCGAGCGGGTCCACGACATCAAGGCCGAACTGGTCGCCGCCGACCAGCGACTCGAACAGGTCACGCTCGAGGCCGCCAAGGCGGCCGAGGCCTACAACGGCGCGAGGTACAAGCTGCAGCAGGCCCGGATGGCCGCCCGGCGCGCCCAGCGCAATGCCGACGCGGCCGCCGCCGACGTACGCCGGCTCGCGAACCAGCTGTCCAAGTCGGTCGTGGCCGGCTTCGAGAACGGTGGATCGCTCACCAGCCTCGGCATCCTGGTCAGCAATCCCGATCCGGATGCGCTCCTCGACCATCTGGACGCCTACGCCGGTGTGAGCGGTGCCCTCCAGTCCGATCTCGATGACTACGAGTCGGCCAAGGTGATCGCCGACGTCATGTCGACCCGAGCCGACAACGCCTTGGACGAGCAGCAGGCGTTGACCCAGGCGGCCGCGGAGGCCAAGCAGGCGGCGGAGGCCGCAGTCGCGAATGCCGAGGCCGCGGTGTCGTCGATCGCCGCCGAGAAGGACCGGCTGGTGCACCAGCTCGCCAGGCTGCAGAACATCTCGGTCGCACTGGCCCGGCAACGGCAGCGGGCGCTGGCCCAGCGGGCGGCGGAGAAGGCCGCGCGAGAAGCGGCCGCGCAGGCCGCCGCAGAGGCCGCGCAGGAGCAGCAGGAGCAGGAACAGCAGCAGGCCGAGTCGAATCCACCGGCCGACCACGCCAACCCGCCGGCGGACAACACCGAGCCCCCGGCGGACAACACCGATCCACCCGCCGAGCACAACGATCCACCGGCGCAGCACAACAACCCGCCGAAGCACAACAAGCCGCCTAAGCATCACGCCGACAACGACCCGTCGCAGCACCACGCCAGCGCTCCGGACAACGACCCGCCCCAGCCGCGCGGCGCCCGGGCCGCGGTCCGGTTCGCGAAGCGGCAGCTCGGCGAGCCGTACGTCTACGGCGCGGACGGTCCGAGCTCCTGGGACTGCTCCGGACTCACGATGAAGGCCTGGCGCCACGCCGGCGTGTCGCTGTCGCACTGGAGCGTCGCGCAGTACTACGAGACGACGCCGATCTCGTTCTCCGACATCCGCCGGGGCGACCTGCTGTTCTGGGGCGACTCCGACGATCCCGACTCGATCTACCACGTGGCGATGTACCTCGGCCACGGCAGGATGATCCAGGCCCCGCGGCCGGGACGCAGCGTCGAGATCGTGTCGATCTACTACTGGATCCTGCCGAACTTCTACACCCGCGTGTGACGCCGGGTCAGTGCTGCTCGAGGTGGCGCCGCCGGCTGTTCTCGATCTCCTCCTCGGCCTCGCTCCGCCCGACCCAGGTGGCGCCCTCGACCGACTTGCCAGGCTCGAGGTCCTTGTAGACCTCGAAGAAGTGCTGGATCTCGAGGCGGTCGAACTCGGGGAGGTGGTGGATGTCACGCAGGTGTTCCTGCCGGGGGTCCTTCGCCGGCACGCAGAGCACCTTGTCGTCGCGGCCGGCTTCGTCCCGCATGCGGAACATGCCGATCGCCCGGCAGGTGATCAGACAGCCTGGGAAGGTCGGCACCTCCAGCAGGACCAGGGCGTCGAGCGGATCGCCGTCCTGACCCAGGGTGTCGTCGATGAACCCGTAGTCGGCCGGATACTGGGTAGCGGTGAACAACGTACGGTCGAGCCGGATCCGCCCGGTCGTATGGTCGAGCTCGTACTTGTTGCGGTTGCCCTTGGGAATCTCCACGGTCACGTCGAACTGCACCTTGGTCGCCTCCGCTCACCGCCTCGTCGACACGCGACACTAGTCTCTCGCATCGGATCAATCGGAAAGGACAGCTGGCCCTCGTGCGCAAAGGTCGAATCATCCTGGCCGCCGTCTTGGCGATCGTCGTGCTCGCGGCGGCCGGCGGCGTGGCCTGGGAGCGCGGGCTGTTCGACCGCGGCGGCAAGGCGAACGAGACGGCCCTGGACGTCGCGCCTCCGGAGGGCCTCGACCTCCCCGCCCCGCGACCGCCGAAGCCGGTGCTCGACGCCACCGACGGCCCGCGGGTCTCCGACGCCGCGCTCCGCGACCAGGTCGCTCCGCTGCTCGGTGACCGCGACCTGGGGAGCCATGTCGGATTCGCGGCGTACGACCTGACGCACGGCCGACGGCTGTGGAGCTCCGGTGGCGGCGAGCAGTACATCCCGGCTTCGACGCTGAAGCTGCTCACCTCGGTGGCCGCGCTCGAGTCGATCGGCGGCGACCAGGTGTTCACGACCTCGACCGCGCTGCGACCGGCCCGAGGCAAGCAGCCGCCACGCGTCGTACTCGTGGGCGGCGGCGACCCCCTGCTGTCGAGCCTGTCGACCAAGGCCGCCGCGAAGGAGTATCCCCAGCCGGCCACACTGGACGAACTGGCAGAGGAGACTGCTGCGGCGCTCGACGACCAGGGCATCCGGCGGGTCAGCCTCGGCTACGACGTGAGCCGCTACACCGGGCCGTCGGACAACCCGACCTGGGAGTCCGACTACATCCCGGAGGAAGTGCCGCCGATCAGCCCGCTGTGGGTCGACGAGGGGATCGACCCGGCCAACCCGATCCTGCGCGTGACCGACCCGGCCCGGCAGGCGACCGAGGTCTTCGGCGCCGATCTGGCCGACCGCGGCATCAAGGTCGTGGGCCAGCCGACCCAGGCCACGGTTGGGACCGGCCACCGCCTGGGCGCCGTGGACAGCGCGCCGCTGCGCGAGCTGGTCGGCTACATCCTCGACAACAGCGACAACGCCGGTGCCGAGATCCTGCTCCGCGAGGTCGCCGTGGCGATGGACCGGCCGGCCTCCTTCGCGGGCGGCGTGGCAGCCGTACGGCAGGTGCTGACCCGGGTCGGCGTCCCGATGGCTCGGGTCAAGATGTTCGACGGGAGCGGGCTGTCCCGGTCCAACCGGGTGACGCTCGAGGCGATGCTGGCGGTGCTCCGGATCGCGAGCGACCAGCGCCATCCGGAGCTCCGCGACGTGGTCTCGCGGCTCCCGGTCGCGGGCTACTCCGGCACGCTGGCCTACCGGTTCCTCGACGACCGCTCCGATGCCGGCCTCGGAGTCGTCCGGGCCAAGACCGGCACCCTGTCGCACGTCCACGGCATGGCCGGGACGGTCGTGGACCGAGACGGCGTGGCCGTGGCCTTCGTCGCGCTGGTCGATCGGGTGCCGCTCATCGACACGCTCGACGCCCGCCAGATCCTCGACGACATCGCTGCGGCGGTCGCCGAGTGCGGCTGCTCGCGGCGTGCGCGTTGACAGTGCGCTGCGGCTTTCGTGCCACCCCGTACGGTTGTCGCCATGAGTGAGCCGGCGATGATCGACTGGGACTTCGCCGTTCAGACCGCCCGCCGGCTGATCCGTCCCGGACCGTACCTGTCGGTCGACGACACCCGTACGGTCGTCGAGACGCTCCGGGTCAGCGCCGGGATCGCCGAGGCCCACGTACGCGATCACACGCTGCTCGACGCGACCGGACCGGAGTCGCCGGTGCTGATCGTCGACCGGGCCGGCTGGGTCGAGGCCAACGCCGACGGCTTCTCCAAGGTCGTCCAGCCGCTCGTCGACAAGGTCGAGGAGCAGCGCCGGACCCTGGTCGGCATGGCCGGCAACGTCGGAGCCCGGGTCACCGGCGCCGAGGCCGGGGCGCTGCTGGCCTTCCTGTCGCACAAGGTCCTAGGCCAGTTCGATCCGTTCGGCGGCCCGTCGGACGCGCGTGATCGGCCCGGCCGGCTGCTGCTGGTGGCGCCCAACATCGTCGCCGCCGAGCAGGAGATGGAGGTGCCGCCGGCCGACTTCCGGCTGTGGGTGTGCCTCCATGAGGAGACCCATCGGGTCCAGTTCACCGCCGTGCCGTGGCTGCGTGAGCACCTGCTTTCCGAGATCGGTGCCTTCGTCGAAGCCACCGACGTCGACCCGGAACATCTGCGAGCCACGGTGGCCGAGGGCATTCGGCGGTTCACCGAGGTGGTGCGCGGCGGGTCCGGCGGATCGCTGCTCGACCTGTTCACCAGCCCCGACCAGCGCGAGGTCATCGACCGGGTAACCGCCGTGATGTCGCTGCTCGAGGGCCATGCCGACGTGGTGATGGACGGCGTCGGACCGTCGGTCGTGCCGTCGGTGGCGACCATCCGTACCCGCTTCGACAAGCGCCGCAAGGGCCGCTCTCCGGCCGACCGGGTGCTCCGGCGGCTGCTCGGTCTCGACGCGAAGATGCGGCAGTACTCCGACGGCGCGGCCTTCGTCAACGCGGTCGTCGAGCAGGTCGGCATGGCCGGCTTCAACGCGGTGTGGACGAGCCCGGAGCAGTTGCCCAGCGCCAAGGAGATCGAGGATCCCCAGGCGTGGCTGCGCCGCGTCCACGGGTGAGCAGATGGCCGCCGAGGGCGGGTCTCGGTCCCGGCTCGAGCCGGTGGTCGCGAACGCGCGTCGAGCGGTACGGGACGCGCTGAGCAACCTCGAGCCTGGTGCGGTGGTCCTGGTCGGGCTGTCCGGCGGCGCCGACTCGCTCGCCCTGCTGTCGGCCGCCTGCTTCGAGGCGCCGCGAGCGGGATTGCGCTGCGGCGCCGTGGTGGTGGACCACGGTCTCCAGGCCGACTCTGCCGACGTGGCGGCCACCGCCGCCGCCCAGGCTCGCGATCTCGGCGCCGACCCGGTCGAGGTGCGCCGGGTCGAGGTCACCGGCGCCGGAGGTCGCGAGGCGTCCGCCCGGACCGCTCGGAGACAGGCGCTGCGCGCGGCCGCGACCGAGCATGCGGCCGCCGCCGTACTCCTCGGTCACACGCTCGACGACCAGGCCGAGACGGTCCTGCTGGGCCTGGCCCGCGGGTCGGGACCGCGGTCGCTGTCGGGCATCGCGCCCGGGGACGGACTCTGGCGGCGGCCGTTCCTCGGACTCCGTCGGTCGCAAACCGAGGCGGTATGCCGAGCGGTGGGCCTGTCCTGGTGGGAGGACCCGCACAACCGTGACGAGACGCTGACCCGGGTTCGGGTGCGGACCCGGCTGCTGCCGGCGCTGGAGACCGAGCTCGGTCCGGGTGTCGCCGAGGCGCTCGCTCGTACAGCCGCCCTGGCCAGGGCCGACGCCGATCTCCTCGACGCCCAGGCCACCGAACTCGCGATCGCCGTCACCGACTCCGACGGCGCCCTCCACGTGACTGCCCTCGCGAACGCGCCGACCGCCCTGCGCACCAGGGTGCTGCGACGGGCCGCCCTGGCCGCTGGCTGTCCCGCGACCGACCTGACGGCCGGGCACGTCGCCGCCCTGGACCGCTTGGTCACCGACTGGCACGGTCAGCGCGGCGTCGACCTGCCCGGCAGGGTCGCGGCCCGCCGCATCGAGGGCCGGATCCGACTCGGTCGGACCTGACAATCGACATCGTGGTGGTCATGGGCCCCTCAATGTCGATTCACTTTCGTGTGGCAGTCTGACCGGGTGGACGCTTCGTACCTGGCGGACGACCTGCAGAAGGTGCTGCTCCCGGAGGAGCAGGTACGACGCCGGATCGGTGAGATCGCCGACCAGATCGGCCACGACTACGAGGGCAAGGACCTGCTGCTCGTCGGCGTCCTGCGCGGGGCCGTGATGGTGATGGCCGACCTGGCCAGGGCGCTGGAGCGACACGTCGAGATGGACTGGATGGCGATCTCGTCCTACGGCTCGGGCACCACGTCGTCCGGAGTGGTCCGGATCCTCAAGGACCTCGACACCGACATCATCGACCGGCACGTCCTGATCGTCGAGGACATCGTCGACACCGGGCTCACGCTGTCCTGGCTGGTGTCCAATCTCGAGTCGCGGGGACCGGCATCGGTCGAGATCTGCGCACTGCTCCGCAAGCCGGACGCCCTCCAGCGCAATGTCGACGTCCGCTACGTCGGCTTCGACATCCCCAACGAGTTCGTGGTTGGCTACGGACTTGACTACGCTGAGAAATATCGCAATCTCCGCGATATCGCGACCCTGGCTCCGCACGTCTACACCTGACCCGACCGGCGACGGTGTCCGATTCGAGCCGGACGAGCGGCCGCGGGGTGCGCTACATCACCTCGGTACGCGACGATGGGGGAACACAGCGAGGCGTCTCGTTCGTTGAGTATGTGTAGCGTCTGGTGACGCAGTGTCAGCGACCGGGAATGTCCGAGTCGCTCCGGGAATGGTAGGAGGACCGGGGTTTCGACCCCGAGCATGGACGTGAGACGAATCTTTAGAGGGCCCTGGCTCTGGATCGTGCTTGGTGTCTTTGCCGTGCTCGGAATCTTGCAGTACGTCTCGTCGAGCTCCGGTTATAAGAGCATCGACACCGCCGAGATGGTGCATCACATCGACGACGGGTCGGTCAAGGAGATCACCTTCATCGAGGGCGACCAGGAGATCCGGGCGACGCTCGACGACGGTTCGCAGGTGCAGGCCAACTGGCTCGGTGACCAGGGCGTCCAGCTGGTCAACAAGGTCGAGGAAGAGCAGCAGGCCGGCAAGATTCAGACCTTCAACGTCGAGGTGCCGAAGCCGAGCATCCTCGGCAGCCTGCTGATCAACCTGCTGCCGTTCGTGCTGATCTTCTTGCTCATCCTGTTCTTGATCAACCACGTCCAGGGCGGCGGCGGCCGGGTGATGCAGTTCGCCAAGTCGCGGGCCAAGCTGATCTCCAAGGACATGCCGAAGACGACGTTCAACGACGTCGCCGGTGTCGACGAGGCCGTCGAGGAGCTCCAGGAGATCAAGGAGTTCCTCTCCGAGCCGGCGAAGTTCCACGCCGTCGGCGCCAAGATCCCCAAGGGCGTGCTGCTCTACGGCCAGCCCGGCACCGGCAAGACCCTGTTGGCCCGTGCGGTCGCGGGTGAGGCCGGCGTGCCGTTCTACTCCATCTCCGGATCCGACTTCGTCGAGATGTTCGTGGGCGTCGGCGCCAGCCGGGTCCGTGACCTGTTCGAGCAGGCCAAGGAGAACGCGCCCGCGATCGTCTTCATCGACGAGATCGACGCCGTCGGACGCCACCGCGGTGCCGGCATGGGCGGCGGCCACGACGAGCGCGAGCAGACGCTCAACCAGCTGCTCGTCGAGATGGACGGATTCGACGTACGCGGCGGCGTGATCCTGATCGCCGCGACCAACCGGCCCGACGTGCTCGACCCCGCGCTGCTCCGGCCGGGACGGTTCGACCGGCAGGTCACGGTCGACACTCCGGACCTGTTGGGTCGGACCAAGATCCTGCAGGTGCACTCGCGGGGCAAGCCGATGTCGGCCGACATCGACCTGGCTGCCGTGGCGCGGCGTACTCCCGGCTTCACCGGCGCCGATCTCGCCAACGTGCTCAACGAGGCTGCGCTGCTGACGGCTCGCGCGTCCAACAAGCTGATCGACAACCGGGCGCTCGACGAGGCGATCGACCGGGTCATCGCCGGCCCGCAGAAGCGCACCCGGTTGATGAGCGAGCAGGAGAAGAAGATCACCGCCTATCACGAGGGCGGCCACGCACTCGTTGCTGCGGCACAGCCGGGCAGCGACCCGGTGCACAAGATCACGATCCTGCCGCGTGGCCGGGCGCTGGGCTACACGATGGTGCTGCCCGACGAGGACAAGTACTCCACGACCCGCAGCGAGATGCTCGACAAGCTGGCGTACATGATGGGCGGTCGCGCGGCCGAGGAACTGGTCTTCCACGACCCGACCACGGGCGCGGCCGACGACATCGAGAAGGCCACCAAGCTGGCCCGTTCGATGGTGACGCAGTTCGGTATGACCGAGCGGCTCGGCGCGATCAAGTTCGGCGAGGACAACTCCGAGCCGTTCCTGGGTCGCGACTTCGGGCACACCCGCAACTACTCCGAGGACATCGCGGCCGCCGTCGACGAAGAGGTCAAGGCGCTGATCAGCACCGCGCACCAGGAGGCCTACGACATCCTGGCGGAGAACCGCGACGTCCTCGACAGCCTGGTGCTCGGCCTGTTGGAGCGGGAGACCCTCGACAAGGCCGAGGTCGCCGAGATCTTCGAGCCGCTTCGACGCCGGCCGGTCCGGCCGTCATGGACCGGCTCGCCGACCCGAGTGCCGAGCGACGTGCCTCCGGTGCGTTCGCCGAAGGAGCGGGCGAAGAGCAACGGCGATCCCAAGGAGGACGGCGCTCCGGTCGTGATCGCGCCTGGTTCCAAGGGCGACGTGCACGGCGGATCGGTGCCGCCGTCGCCGGGTCAGGGACCGACGCCGCCCTCGACGGGAGCGTGAGGTGGCCGCTGAGGTCGAGCACGACGAATGGGCGCTGCTCGACCCCAATCGCCATTACCCCGAGTTCGACCTGAAGCGGGCCGAAGCCGCCGTACGCGAGCTGCTGCTCGCCGTGGGCGAGGACCCTGAGCGCGAAGGACTGCAGGACACCCCGCATCGGGTGGCCCGGGCCTATCGCGAGCTGCTGGCGGGCATGCGCACTCAGCCGGCCGACGTGCTCACCCGCACCTTCAATCTCGAACACGAAGAGATGGTGCTGGTCAAGGACATCGAGCTGTGGTCGATGTGCGAGCACCATCTGGTGCCGTTCACCGGCGTCGTCCACGTCGGCTACATCCCCAACACCAAGGGGCAGATCACCGGGCTGTCCAAGATCGCTCGTCTGGTCGACGTGTTCGCCCGCCGGCTGCAGGTGCAGGAGCGGCTGACGACCGAGATCGCCGAGGCGCTGGTCGAGCAGCTCGATCCGCGCGGCGTCATCGTCGTCGTCGAGGCGGAGCATCTGTGCATGACGATGCGGGGCGTACGCAAGCCGGGCTCGAAGACGGTCACGAGCGCCGTGCGCGGCTCGCTGCACCGGCCGGCCACTCGCGCCGAGGCGATGGGCCTGATCCTCCACTGACCGGAGGCGCACCCGTCGTGCGAGCGCCCTAGGGTACGGCCATGAAGCGTGCGTACGTGGCCGGACTGCCACAGCCAGGCCGCTGCCTCGTGATGGGCGTTCTCAACGTGACGCCGGACTCCTTCTCCGACGGCGGCGAGTGGCTCGACCCGGAGGCTGCGGTGGCGCACGGCCGGCAGATGGCCGCCGACGGCGCGGACCTGGTCGACGTCGGTGGCGAGTCGACCCGGCCGGGAGCGCAGCGCTCGTCGGTCGACGAGGAGCTGCGACGCGTGCTGCCAGTGGTGCGTGAGCTCGCGGCCGACGGGATCGTCGTGTCGATCGACACCATGCGCGCCGAGGTGGCCGAGCAGGCGCTCGACGCCGGTGCCCGGGTGATCAACGACGTGTCCGGCGGCCGGGCCGATCCGCGGATGTTCGCCGTGGCGGCGGCCGCCGACGTGCCGTACATCCTGATGCACTGGCGCCGGCACTCCGCGTCGATGGACGACGCCGCGTCCTACGGAGACGTCGTCGCCGAGGTGCGCGACGAGCTGGCGCGGCAGGTCGAAGCGGCCCTCGCGGCTGGAGTGGCACGCGAGCGGCTGGCGATCGATCCCGGGCTCGGATTCGCCAAGCGGGCCGAGCACAATTGGGCGCTGCTCAAGAGGCTTCCCGAGCTTTTCACACTTGGTTTCCCGGTGCTCGTCGGCGCGAGTCGCAAGCGGTTCCTCGGTGCGCTGCTCGGCGCCGGGCCGGACCAACCGCGGCGGGCCAGCGAGCGCGACGATGCGACCGTGGCGATCACCACACTCGCCGCCGCGGCCGGCGCCTGGTGCGTACGCGTCCACGACGTACGTCCGAATGCCGACGCCGTGCGCGTCGTGGAAAGGTGGGCCGATGGATAGCCAGGAGACGCCGTGGCCGGCCGACCTCGACCGGATCACGGTCACCGGAATCGAGGCGATCGGGCACCATGGCGTACTCCCCGAGGAGCGCCGCGACGGCCAGCGCTTCGTGGTCGATCTGATGCTGGCGCTGGACACCAGGCCCGCAGCCTGGTCGGATGATTTATCGCGTACTGTCGACTATGCCAGCCTGACCCAGCGGGTTCACGATGCCGTGGCGTCGGAGCCTGTGAACCTGATCGAGACCCTTGCGGAGCGGGTCGCCGGTCTGGTTCTCGATGTGGAACCGGTGCGGTGGGTACGCGTCACCGTCCACAAGCCGGAAGCACCGATCTCGGTGACGTTCACTGACGTCGCCGTCACCATAGAGCGGAGCCGCACGTGACAGAGACCCCGAACCCGCACATCCCCGACACCGACACGATGACGGGTGAGATGCACCCGATCCGTCAGGCCGTGCTGTCGCTGGGATCGAACCTGGGGGAGCGGTTCGCCACGATCGAGGGCGGCGTCAACGCCCTGGCCGATACTCCCGATGTGAAGGTCGTCGCGGTGTCTCCGGTCTACGAGACCCTGCCGGACGACGCACCCGAGGGCTCACCGAACTTTCTCAACGTGCTGCTGCTGATCGACACCACCCTGTCGGTCCACACCCTGCTCGATCGGTGCCTGGCCGTCGAGGCCGCCTTCGGGCGCGAGCGGACCGGCATCCGACACGAGCCCCGCACCCTCGACGTCGACCTGATCGTCGTCGGCGATCGAGTCGTGACCGACGACGACCTCTCGCTGCCGCATCCGGCCGCCTATCGACGCGCGTACATCCTGCGGCCCTGGCTGGACATCGACGCCGAAGCCTACATTCCCGGCCACGGTCTGGTCGTCGAGTTGCTCGACAAGCTCGACGAGTCCGGCATCCAACGACGCGACGATCTCCCGATCTACATTTAGCTGGTGCTTCAGGTAGCCGAGACGCAGGCGGACGAGGACCTGCGGTGAGTGAGCACGAGGGGCGACTGCGGACGACCGCAGCGGCCACCTTGGCGATCTTCGGTCTGCTCGGGCTCGCGGCCGGCGGACTCCTCAAGCCGCTGATCGAGCGGGGCGGCGGGATCGCACCGACCGTGCCGTGGGCGGCGGCGCTGACTCTGGCGTTCCTGGCCGCCGTACTCTTCGGACTGGCCTGGTCGACCTACCGCACGATCCATACGCATCGGCGGCGGATCGAGCCGCAGCGCGCGGTGAACCTGTTGGTGTTCGGCAAGGCGAGCGCGATCGCGGGCGCGGCCGTCGGGGGTGGCTATCTCGGCTACGCGTTGAGCTGGGTCGACTCGGCCTCGGACGCCGCATTGCCGCGCGAGCGACTGGTGCATTCCCTGGTCGCCTGCGCTGCTGCCGTGGCCGTGATGGTCGGCGGATTGTTGCTCGAGCGGGCCTGTCGCGTGCCCACCGACGAAGACGAGAACGGATCGGGTGAGCCGGGCTCCGAAGGCGGCGGCGTGGCACCGGAGAATAACCACAGCTGACGACTACGCTCAGGGGTTATGGCATCCAACCGACGCCGCCGGCGGAGTGTCCGCATCACGGTCGCTGTTCTCCTGCTCGTTGTCGCCGGTCTCGTCGTTCTTGCCGCGCTCTTCCTCGCGGAGTTGGTCGCGCTCGCCGGCGCGGCCGTCTTCGCGTTCGTCGCCGGTGTCTGCGCGGTACGCCTGGTGCTGACCGAGTTGGTCCGAAGCCGCCGCGACGCGGCCGAGGACCGGGCCGCCCAGGCTCGCGCCTACCAGAAGTTGGATGCTCGCAGGGTCGACGAGCATGCGACCTTCGCCGACCAGATCACCACTCAGCTCGATGAGGCGACGTCCGCCGTCTCCGAGCTTCGCGGAACGCTTCGCCTCGCCGAGCGACGCTCCGAGCTCGCCGAGCAGCGGGCCCGGCACGAGTCGCGCCGGCGCAGCGAGTTGCAGCACCGCGTCGACACGCTCACCTCGGCCGCCGAGGCTGACACAGATGCCGAGCAGTCGCCGCCGGAGCCGAGCGATGGCACCGAGGATGCCAAGCCACAGTGGGATCCCGACGTTCCCACGGTCGTGGATCTGCTGTCGTGGGAGGACCGCGACCTCGACCGTCCCGACGTCTCGGAGGCCGACGGCCGGCTGGCCTAAGCGAGTTCGATCGGGGCGCCGTCAGCGAGTCAGGCGCGGATCGGGCCCGGCTGCTCCAGCTCGATGTCGGTGATCTCGACGCCTTCGTCGTCGGCCCGGATCGACCGGCGGAGTGCGGCATGCAACGAGTCGGGAGTGAGTACGCCGAGCAGCCGATCGCCGTCGAGCACCGCGACCCAGCCGGCGTCGTGACGCAGCATCGTCGCGAGCGCGTCCTTCAGCGCATCGTCATGGGCGACGAAGGCCTCCATGCGTCGTGACCGGTCGCCGACCTTCCCGGTGCCGTTGGCCGCCTCGATCGAGATCCAGCCGCGGAGCCGGTCGTCACTGTCGAGCACAACCGCCCAGCGTGCGTCCTCGATCGTCATCGTCTGGCGGGCTTGGGCCAGCGAGTCGTCGACACGGACCATCGGCGCGCGTACGAGGTCGTCGTCCTCGATCCCGGTGACTGCCAGGCGACGCAGCCCGCGGTCGGCGCCGACGAACTCCGCGACGAAGTCGTCTGCCGGAGCGCCGAGGATTGCGGCCGGAGTGTCGTACTGCGCGAGCCGGCCGCCCTGGGCGAAGACCGCCACCTTGTCGCCGAGGCGCACCGCTTCCTCGATGTCATGGGTCACGAACATGACGGTCTTGCCGAGCTCCTGCTGGAGGTCCCGGAACTCGTCCTGCAGCCGCCCGCGCACGATCGGGTCGACGGCACCGAACGGCTCGTCCATCAGCAGGACGGGCGGATCCGCCGCGAGTGCCCGGGCCACGCCGACCCGCTGCCGCTGTCCGCCGGACAGCTGACTGGGATAGCGATCGGCGTAGACGTCCGGTTCGAGGCCGACCAGGTCGAGCAGCTCGTCGACGCGCTCGTGAGTGCGTTTGCGCCCCCAGCCGAGCAGATCCGGGACGGTCCCGACGTTGGTCCGGATCGTCTGATGCGGGAACAACCCGACCTGCTGGATCACGTACCCGATCCGGCGTCGCAACTTCACCGGGTCGACCTTCGTCACGTCCTCGCCGTCGAGCACGATGCGTCCCGTGGTGGGCTCGATGAGCCGATTGACCATCTTGAGCGTCGTCGACTTGCCGCAGCCGGACGGACCGACCAGAACGACGAGAGACCGGTCCGGCACGTCGAGATCGAGCTCGCGCACGGCGACCGTTCCGTCCGAGTAGGTCTTGCCCACACCGTCCAGACGGATCATCGGATCTTCGGTACGGTCCATATCGTGACTGTACTGGGCCAAGCGGGCACCGCTGTCGCCGCGGCGGCCGACGATCCCAGCTGCTACTCGCGGTTCACCAACAACTGGGTCTGCGTGTCGTACTGGCAGGATCGCAGCTCCGACCTGATCGACGCGACGCAAGAGCATCTCCAGATCACCGTGGTGTCGGTCCTGCTTGGTCTCGTGATCGCGTTGCCGATGGCGGTGATCGCCCGTCGCTTCGCCAGACTGAAGGCGGGCATCCTCGGCCTCAGCACGGCGCTCTACACGATCCCGTCGCTTGCGCTGTTCCCCATTCTGGTGGTTTTTACCGGCATCACGATGACGACGGTCATCATCGGACTCGCGCTCTATTCGTTGACGATCCTGGTTCGCAACACCCTGACCGGGTTGGAGGCGGTTCCCGACGACGTCCGCGAGTCGGCCACCGGCCTGGGCTACGGATCCACTCGGCTGTTGCTGAAGATTGAGTTCCCCCTGGCGCTGCCGGTCATCATGGCGGGCCTGCGAGTCGCGACCGTGTCCACGGTGGCGTTGACCACGGTCGGGGCGATCGTGTCGTACGGCGGTCTGGGCGAGCTGTTGCTGGACGGCGTGAATAACGACTTCAAGGCCGAGATCTTCGCGGCCAGCGTGCTGTGCGTGGCGCTGGCGTTCACGCTCGACGTGCTGCTGTTGGCGTTGCAGTGGCTCATGACGCCCTGGACCCGGGCGAGAGGGGCGTGAGGCGATGCTCGGCGACGCATGGAACTACCTCACCCAGTGGTCCAACTGGACCGGCAGCGACGGCATGCTGGAGTTGCTGTACCAGCAACTGCTGCTGACGCTCACGGCGCTGGCCATCACCGTGGTCTTCGCCCTGCCGATCGCGCTCTATCTGGGCCATGTCGGACGCGGTGGATTTCTCGCCATCAACATCTCCAACATCGGCCGCGCGATTCCCACGTTCGCGGTCCTGGTGTTGTTGTCGGTCGGCTTCGTCGGGACCGACACGCTCGGACCGTACGGCCGGGCCGGGCTCGCCACCTTGATCGCGCTGGTCCTGTTCGCGTTGCCGCCGGTCGTGACGAATGGGTACGTCGCCGTCCGCGAGGTCGACAAGGACATCGTCGAGGCGTCGACCGGGATGGGGATGACCGGCTGGCAGGTCTTCTGGCGGGTCGAGCTACCACTTGCGATGCCCGTGATCATGGCGGGAGTACGGTTGGCACTTGTACAGGTGTGGGCGACCGCAACGATCGCCGCTCTGGTTGCGGGCCCGGGGCTCGGCAACGTCATCACGTCAGGCTTCTACAACTCCAACCTCGGAAAGGGTCTCGCCGGTGCCTTCGTGGTCGCTGCCGTGGCCTTCGTACTCGAAATGCTCAGCATCGGAGCTGAGCGCCTGGTGACCCCGGTGCACCAGCGGCGGTCGGGACGGACCGAGGCGCCTCGTAAGACTGTCAGCGCCGCCGTGTAAGGGTGGTGAGCTGTATGTGGGGCGCTGGATGGTGCCCCACCGGACACGCGGAGTAGGACTCCGGGACACAGAAGGTGGAGGCATCAAGATGAAGATGCGTCATGCACTGGTGGCGACGGCGATGGCACTGTGCCTCGCCGCGGCCGCCTGTGGCAACGACAGCGGGGATAGCAACGACGGGAGCGGTACGGCCAGCGGGGGATCACTGACCCTGTCGGGCCAGGACTTCACCGAGGTCCAGATCATGGCCGCGATGTACAACCAGTTGCTCACCAACGCGGGCTATGACGTGACGGAGAAGCTGGTCGGCACGCGCGACATCTATCTTCCTCAGCTCAAGTCGGGCGACGTCGACGTCGTTCCGGAATACCTCTCGAGCCTCGCCGATGCGCTCAATATCGAGAAGAACGGCCCCAACGCCAAGCCGGTGACGACCAGCGATACGCAGGAGTCGCTGGCCGCGCTGAAGCCGCTGGCCGAGCAGGCCGGCATCACGGTGCTCGAGCCGGCTGAGGCCACCGACCAGAACGCATTCGCGGTGACCAAGGAGTTTGCCCAGCAGAACAACCTGAAGACGCTGTCAGACCTCGGCGCGCTGGGTGAGCCGATCACCCTGGCGGCGGCCCCCGACTGCCAGGGCCGGGATGACTGTCAGGCCGGTCTGGAGGGCGTCTACGGAATCGACCTCAAGAAGATCCTGCCGCTCGGCTTCGGGACGCCGCAGACGATCGACTCGGTGACGAGCGGTGAGTCGCAGCTCGGCCTGGTAGGGACGACGCAGGCCGATCTCGACCAGGCCGGCATGGTGATCCTCGACGATGACAAGGGAATCGCACGGACGGAGAACCTGATCCCGGCGGTCAACACCGACTTCCTCGACGCCCACCCGGACGTCGCCGACGTGCTCAACGAGCTGGCCTCGGTGTTGACGACCGACGACCTGAGGGCGCTCAACGCCAAGGTCGCGCTGGACCGTGAGAAGCCGGAGGACGTGGCGTCGCAGTACCTGCAGGACAAGGGACTCCTCTGAGTCAGCGACGATCGGTCACTCGTGGCGCGCGCCGACTTGCGCCGCGAGTGACCGGACGTCGTCGCGCGTCACTTGTCGATGTCGCCGACGACGAAGAACATCGAGCCGAGGATCGCGATCAGATCGGCGACCACACAGCCCGGCAGCACTCTCGGCAGCACGGCGATGTTGTTGAACGACGCCGTCCTGAGCTTCATGCGCCAGGGCGTCTTCTCGCCGCGCGACACAAGGTAGTAGCCGTTGAGTCCGAGCGGGTTCTCGGTCCATGCGTACGTCGCGCCCTCGGGTGCCTTGAGGATCTTCGGCAGCCGTACGTTCACCGGACCCGGCGGCAGACCGCGCAGTCGTTCGATGCAGGCGTCGGCGAGATCGAGCGACACCTTGACCTGGTCGAGCAGGACCGAGAACCGCGAGTAGCAGTCGCCGGCGTCCCGGGTCACCACGCGGAGTACGCCGTCGGCGGCCAGTTCGTCGTAGGCGAGGTACGGCTCGTCGCGACGCAGGTCGAAGTCGACGCCGGAGGCTCGGGCGATCGGACCGGAGACGCCGTACTCCTGCACGAGTGTCGGTGACAGCACGCCGACCCCGACGGTGCGGGCCCGGAAGATCTCGTTGCCGAAGATCAGGTTCTCGATCTGCGGCAGCCGGGCGCGTACGGCTGCGACCGCGTCGGTCGTGCGCCCGAGCCAGCCGGCCGGGATGTCCTCCTTGAGGCCGCCGACCCGGTTGAACATGTAGTGCATCCGGCCGCCGGAGACCTCCTCCATGACCTCCTGGATCGTCTCGCGCTCGCGGAACGCGTAGAAGATCGGCGTGATCGCCCCGACCTCGAGCGGGTACGAGCCAAGGAACATCAGGTGGTTGAGTACCCGGTTGAGCTCGGCCAGCAGCGTCCGGAGCCAGGTCGCCCGGACCGGCACCTCCATGCCCAGCATCCGCTCGACCGCGAGCACCACACCGAGCTCGCTGGAGAACGCCGACAGCCAGTCGTGCCGGTTCGCGAGCACGATGATCTGGCGGTAGTCGCGGACCTCGAAGAGCTTCTCGACCCCGCGATGCATATAGCCGATGATCGGCTCGCAGTCGACGATCCGCTCGCCGTCCAGGGTGAGGCGGAGCCGGAGCACACCATGCGTGGCGGGATGCTGCGGGCCGATGTTGAGCACCATGTCCTGCGTCGCGAGCTCGACGCCGCCGCCACGTTCGTAGCCGCCGGCCTCGGTGCCGAAGGCAGCCGCGCCGTCACCGATTCCGACCGTCACCTGGCGGGGCTCGCTCACGGGCCCCATCGTGCCACCCACGACGATCCGCCACTCCGACACCGTCCATCCGCCACTCGGACACCAACCATCCGTCACTCAGGTCCTGTCTAAGTGACGGATGGTCGCTGTCGCAGTGACGGATCGTCGAAACGGCCTACGCTGACGGCGTGGACGATCTGTTCGAGGTGCCTGGCGTGCCATGGGTCGGGGTCAGCCCAGCACTCGCCAAGGTGCGGCATCAGATCCTGCTTCTGACCCTCGTACTTGTGCTGCTCGGCCTCGGCGGGTTGAGCCTGCTGTGGACCGGCCTGATCTTCGCCATCGGTGCGCCGATCGCGCTGGTCGCCGCCGCGTGCGGATGGCCGCTGATCAGCCGTAGCGCCGCCGCCTGGGCCTATGCCGAGCGCGACGACGACCTGTTCATCCGCCGAGGCGTGGCGTTCCGCCGGATCGAGGTCGTGCCGTACGGCCGGATGCAGCTCGTCGACGTGACCGCGGGTCCGCTGCAGCGACTGCACGGCATCGCCACGGTCCACCTGCACACGGCGTCGCCGGACACGACCGCCCGGATCCACGGACTGCCTCCGGCCGAGGCGAAGCGGCTGCGCGATCGACTCACTGCGCGCGGCGAAGCCCAGGCGGCCGGCCTGTGACCGAGTCCGTCGGTCCGCCGCCGGAGCCGTCATCGCACCGGCTGCACCCCATCTCGCCGCTGCT